>ERZ1740067.692-NODE-692-length-25808-cov-6.139595_pt1 | contig 25808 bp, 22 predicted proteins | sample MGYA00581736_ERZ1740067 | MGnify/ENA primary metagenome ERZ1740067 (study PRJEB43018, sample SAMN04849236) | marine metagenome | isolation source: floating plastic debris | place: Pacific Ocean | collected 2008-08-27 | study: EMG produced TPA metagenomics assembly... | reverse complement strand
CAGACTATCGCAACAATCTTACTTATCCCAATTCTTAGCTCTGACAAAGCACTAGGGACATGCCGGCTTCTATTTGGCCTTTGCTGATGCCTTCGATGCCGGCTCGAATAATTTCGGTGGAATATGCGCCAAAGTTAATGGCCAAAGCGAGTACGGCGGCCTGCCAGGAAGACAGCTGAACGCCTATACTCGGCAAGCCAAAAAAGAAGAAAAATAGCTGGATTAAAAAAGGAGTGTTACGAAAGAATTCGACATAAGCGCTGGCTATCGCTCTGAATGCACGATAGCTGGATGTGCGGCCCAGAGCGCCTAGAATACCTAGAATGAGGCCAAAGGCGATCGCAACAACGACAATCTGCAGCGTAAGTAAAACACCCTGTAAAAAGAATCCTGTATTGTTCCAGACAACGGAAAACTGAGGGGTGTACTCCATCAAGCTAGTTGGCAGGCTAGCGGGCATTAGGCCAGCGGATAAATTCATGAAGCCATCCCTCAATTGGCGCTGCTAGAAGAGTATTTCTAACGCATCTGGATAAGTCCATCTGCAACATTACCTAAAGGAAAGCACCCTATTTGTAATTTTGAATACAATGCTACTAGCCTTCCGCACTTTGCGATACCGACTCCAAACAGCACTTCATTTTTCTCTATGGTTCCTTTGAAAAAGTTTATCAACGACCTTCATAGCAAGCATCGCACCCTAGATGACGGCCATCTAGCAAGTTACATTCCCGAACTGACAAAAGCAGCACCTGAATGGTTTGGCATTAGCATTGTCACGACCGATGGTCAGATTTTTCAAGTTGGGGATACCCAACAAAACTTCACCATTCAGTCAATTTCAAAGGTATTTGCGTATGGGCTGGCGCTAGAAGACCACGGTCGCAACGAACTACTCGAAACCGTTGGAGTAGAACCGACCGGTGACCCGTTTAATTCACTCATTCGATTGGACGAAGACTCGAAGCGACCGTTTAATCCGATGATTAATGCAGGTGCGATGGCACAGCCTCTCCTACCGGAGAATCGCAACCACCAGCCTCATCAAAGGCGCTGACCCCACCGAAAAGCTCAATCGTCTACTCGATATGTTTGCGCGCTACCTCGATCACGACGTTGTTATTGATATGCCCACCTTCATGTCTGAGCGCGCCACTGGGCACCGCAATCGAGCGATGGCTCACCTCATGCTTAACTTCGACATGATCGATCAAGATATCAATACTGCGCTCGATCTGTATTTTCAGCAGTGTTCTGTCATGGTCAATTGCCAAGACTTAGCAATGATGGCCGCAGCGCTTGCTAATCTTGGCGCTCAACCTATCACGCAAAAGCAAGCGCTAAACCCCAGCTATGTGAGAGATCTACTCAGTGTCATGTACACCTGTGGCATGTACAACAGAGCAGGCGAATGGGCTTATCGTGTCGGCATCCCAGCAAAGAGCGGCGTCTCAGGCGGTATCATTGCTGTCGTTCCGGGTAAGGCAGGCATTGCCACCTTCTCTCCTTTGATTGATAAAAACGGTAACAGTGTTAGAGGACTCCGTGTATTTGAAGAACTCTCTCAAGAGTATGGTCTACATCTGTTTGATCTTTCTATGGGACGCTGTGTGTTCACACAGGCAATTAGCTGAAGATTAGGCAGATTGTTGTACTTTCTTCTTAAGGGATTGAGGTGTCGTCGAGTATTCTGTCAGTGCCTGATTTTTGTCAGCAGAAAAGTGAATGGTGCTGATGTTAGTTTGAGTAGGCAATGAAATATAATCTACGGCGTTGAGCCCAAATTTCTTCAGCTGAGACTGGTTGGATTTAAACACCTCTAAAGAAAGGGATTCGGCTATCAAGACAAGATCGTCTATGCCAATATCCTTCAGCATTTTCGCTGCCAGACTTAGATTTTTGGGCATTGAGTAAAGCGATTGACTACCGTGAGCGCTCTTCAAATTAGGAGCTAAGTTAGCTGATTGAGAAGCAGAACGCTTTAGCTGGCTGACGACGTTAAGATCTCGATTTGCAGGTCGCAAATAAATGATAATGCCACGGCCAATTGCTTCTACCGTGCGCATGGCCGTAGACAGCCGATTATGACAGCTACAGCTCAGCGAGCCAAAAGCGTCCCCGGTCAGGCATTCCGCATGAAAATACACGGCTATGGGTTCGTTGCTAAGGAGCTTACCCTTTGTAATAGCAAGGTGCTCAGAGCGATCGCTTGAGTTCACATAAGCACGCACCTTAAAATCACCAAATTCAGTGGGCAGTTTAGCCACCGCTTCGCAGGTAACGACAGTTTCGTTCTTCAATCGATATGTAACCAGATCTGTTATGGAAATAGCCTTAAGGTGATGTCGCTTAGCATAAGCTAGTGCAAATTTCTTTCGCGCTTCAGCGTTTTTAGCTGACGTCTTAATTTCGCAGAATAACCCGGCTCGATGGAGCCCAGCCAAACGAGCAAGATCAACAACAGCCTCAGCTTCGCTTGCATGAGAGAGCACACCGCCTATGTGAGCACCGACTAGCAAGATATCTCCTGGCTGCTTCAGATCTTCTGGTTTTGTCCGAGGGTTTAAGCAAGCTTGAACAATTTGTGCCTGCTTGTCAGCAAGTGTTCTAGCCGGGACATGGCCGGTGGATGCGTTAAGGCCAACAGCAATCGGTCGCTCTCTTTTATCGCGATCGCAGACGTTAGATCCAATATCTTCTGCTTTTTTCTTCGGCAGATGGAGTTCATCTATCCGAGATTGTTCCATTGCGAGAGAAAGAGGTGCTGAGAGCAGTGAGCTTCTCGCCAGAGCTGTCACACAACCGGCTCTTTCTGGCGTCACAAATTGAGCACCACAAACTAAATAAACGCCCTGTGTGCGAGATTTCTCATTGAAGAGAATGACTAAGCGGCCTACTTGCAAGTCTGCCAGGGCTTCTTCAATTGTATTAAGTGGAGAAAAGTAACTTTGTTTGTGCTCTTCCCCAGCTATTCCGGAAGCAGCTTTTCCGAGACTGTAATCCAACATAGAAAACATGGTTCGATCAGTATGCTAAAAGATTTTCTCGCAACGTGCTACCTGTATATTCTGTACGATATCTGCCACGACGTTGCAACTCAGGGACAACCATATCGACAAACTCCTCGTAGCATCCAGGCGTGTAGGAAGCAATCAGCATAAAGCCATCTGCGCCACCCTCGTCCACAAAGTATTCGATTTTATCCACAATCTCAGCAGCTGTTCCATACAGGACTGGCATCCCCATCCCCATCGCGAAGTACAGCGCGGCCTCTTTTACCGTGATGGGAGCCCCCCCCTTCGCGTAGATAATGCTTTCAAAAAGGCCTTGAATACCAGGAATTTCGATATTTTGAACATATTCATCTAGATCATAGGTTGAAAAATCGGGGCCGAAATGTCCCGAGATCCAAGCCAGTGCGCCTTCTAGGGGAATATTGCTGAGAATTTGTTCATATTTTCCTTTAGCATGCTCGTGAGTTTCACCCACAATGCACTGCAAACCGTAGATGAGTTTTACGCTACCGGCAGGGCGATGAAAGCGCTCCTGAAGACGAGTATTTAAATCGTCAGCATACTCTCGCATTCTATCCACCGTAGGATGCACCGCAAAGATGGCTTCAGCGTGCTTGGAAGCAAAATCGCGCCCTCGATCAGACGCGCCTGCCTGCCATAGCACAGGTCTCCCTTGGGGTGAACGATAGCAGAAAGAACGACCTTTACAGCTGAAGTACTTGCCCTGATAGTTCACTTCGTGGACCTTGGCTGGGTCCGCAAAAACACCGCTTTCTTTATCGGCGATAATGGCGTCGGGCTCCCAAGAGTCCCAAAGCTGATAACAAATTTCCATATACTCTTCCATGCGATCGTAGCGCTCTGAGCGGGGCGTCATTTCAGCGCCGTAGGCATCCCACTCACTTCTAGAATAAGAGCTCACTACGTTCCAAGCGATACGCCCGCCCGATAAGTGATCCAAACTAGACAAACGGCGCACCATAGAATAAGGATGCTCGAAAGCAGTCGATAGCGTCAGCCCAACGCCGAGATGCTTGGTCGCAGTTGTGATGATGGGCACAATGGTTGAGGGCTCGTGAGTGGGGCACTGTACGGCCCATTTCACACAGGCATCGGAGCTATTTTTAAAGTTGTTGTACGGGGCAAGTTCGTCAGCAATAAACATACCGTCAAACAGGCCGCGTTCCATCGTACGTGCCATATGCTGCCAGTATTCGGGGCGGCTCCAGTCCCAGTTGACTTTATCCTTGGGATGTCGCCACATGCCAGTGGCATGGCTATTGAACCCGTGCTGGAGGAAACCCAGCAGATGAATTTTCTTTTTACTCGACATGGTCTGTAGCTCCTGTAGTTTTGATAAATAGGGTTCAAGGATTGTTCAATAGCAGGCTTCGCGCTATATGGCATTGTTGGAATGTAGCGTTATTGGTATGTAGCGTTGTTTGAGTGAAGCGCCCATAGTACGAAACAGGGAACTAGACTTTTTGGGCTTTGATAGCGGTAGCAAATGCTAGCAATGATTCTTGCAGTCGGGTTTCGATCTCAGCATCTAGCTGAATACCACCTTCATCGAGCCGCTGCATTTGAGAATCTACGATAAAGAGGCCTCTTTCAATATGGGTGGCGCCCAGTACGGCAAACAGCGGCTTCATGGAGTATTCGAGCGAGAGCAGATGGGTAATGGTTCCACCCGTCGCAATAGGAAACATAATTTTGTTTAGGAAAGCATACTGTGGAAGCAAGTCCAACAGAGCCTTAAGAATGCCGGTGTAGGTAGCTTTGTACACAGGGGTAGCCACCATGATGCCTGTTGCTTCTGCGACCAAATTGGTAAATTTCTGAAGCTCTGGGCTCTCAAAGTTGGCCAGAACCAAGTCTTCTGGTTTGATGTCTCGTATGGTGAAAGTTTCAACCTGGAGTCCCTGTGCTTCGAGCAGGTCTTTTGAGTGGGAGAGAACAGCAGACGAACGAGAAGAGACGGAAGGACTACCTGCGATCGCAAGAATATCGTGCATAGATGGAGGACTCCCTAGGTAGAGAAATAGGCGATGGAAATAGGTGATTTGGATATACCGAAAAGTATCTGAAGTGAAAGATGCCACTGCCTAAACTTAGGCGGCAGCTGTTTTAGCATTGAGAAATGCCGTATACTTGCTGAATTTCTCATCAGTGAAGTAACTATTCGAAAATTCGTTAGCAAGAGAAACCTGTTGGAAGTGATAATCCAGTCCCAGGAGGCTGTAAGTCAATCTCAAGAAATAGTCATCTATCCAAAAGTCAACGTCAAATTTAGAAATCTCGTAGCGATTTTCGAGCCGACGATTCAACGTTTTCAGCAGCCATGACCATTGAGGCTTCAAGGTTGGATCAACTCGGTTTCCAGAGCTCGTATTGAAGAACTCAAAAATCTGAGAGGGATGAAAGTTAGCAAGTTGAGAGAGCTTGTGGGCGGCCTGCTCTGGATTAGATAAAAACCAAGAATTCGCAAGGATGAGGCAATACAAGTACGTGATGACTGCCTGTGGGCGGTCGCGAATAATCTCACTTCGGCACACAATTCCTCGCAAAGACGGCAATCTAATCGTGGGTGCTTGCGATTGGTCCAGCACGCTTGCAAAATTATGCGCTTCTAACTGACGGGCAAACGTTTTACAGCAAACATGAGCATCTACACTGCCGGTTGCCAAGCTATTACTCGCTGTGCGAGAGTCTTCATCAATCAGCGTACAATCCGTTTTGATATCATAGCCACACAAGTCGAACAAGGTCACGACAAAACGGTGGGCGTTAGTCCCAAACAAAACAGAAATCCTTTTGCCTTTTAGCTCAGTCACCGCTCTAATTTGTGAGGACTTTGGTAGTACGATACTGATATCTTCACCCGTAATATTGTACGAAGCGATCGCAATCAACTTTGAGTTGAAGCCTAACTGATCAAAAAAGGTCGATCCATTTCTGAGTAAAGACATATCGTCTAAAATGCAGATATCGATATCGTCTTTTTTCATTTGCCGAGTCATCAAATCGCCAGAGGCAAACAAGCTTACCTGTAGGTCTAAATCCTGGCTGATAGCTGCTGTTGGCAAGTTGAGATAGTCCAGCGGAGAGCATCGCAGCTGTTCAGAAATGTGTTGCACGCCGTGCCCAGCGATGACTTGCCCGAGAGAGTCTCGCTGCAATCCAATTCGCAGCGCCATCGTCGCTGGCGTTGGAGAGCCCGCTGGCGCCAGATAAAACTTATGCGGTAGCTCCGCAGCGTCTTGCTCTAGCTGAAAGCTCCTTACTAAGCTCTCTGCAAGAATCAACAGCTCACTCGTGTTTGGAACATGAATATAAATTCCATAGTCACGAATTCCTTGAATAGGACTGGCTAAAATTTCATAGTTTTGTCGTATTGACGCGAGACAAAAGCCTGGCAGGATGGTAGATTTTGCTGTGCTAGCAAGCGCAGCCATTAAGTCCTGATAGCTGTTTACAAGCTGAGCTAGGTCCAGGGCCTCAGCGCGAAAGCATCGACTTTTAGAAAGATTACTGTAGACTTCTTCTAGCAAAACAATCTCTTTAAAATCTATCTCTCCCACTGTAATGAAGGTCGGCTTCAGTTTTTTGGCGTTCAACCTCTGTCCGTTCGTCCCAATACTGATTAGGAAGAGCTTATGAGTTTGTAGGCGATTACAACAATGCTGATTCTGATAAGCTGATGAGCTGTTAATCAGCAAACTGAATTTCTCTGTTGTCGATGACGAGAAATCATTAGCGCTAGTCACCGTTCGACGAATTTTTTGGTCGGGGAAGCATAGCACAATCCGATAAAGATACCTCTGAAACCAAAAGGTAGATAACAGCGAAGTTGTCCCAATCACAATTTCTTTGCTAGCTGGAGCAAAAATTTCGTTTTGAAACTCTTCGAACAGACCTTCTACATCCTCACAAACTCTGTAAGCTTTTGAAATCAGCCGTTCACCCTTGTGGGTAAGACTAACGCTTCCAGGCGCTCTTTTTAGCAGACGAGTATCAAAATAAGTCTCTAGCTGTTTTACTTTTTTGCTAATGAGTCCCTGACTATAGCCCAGCTGCTCAGCTGCTTTAGAAAAGCTTTGACAGTCGTGAACTGTTTTTAGGATCTTGAGATGATTCAGCGTGATATCTTCCAGTTTCATAGTGCTTCACAGTGCTCATTCACAGCGCTCATTCACGGTGCTCAGCCAGAACGAACGCTCAGATCTCTTGGATAAAGTCTGCATACCGCTTGGCTGCATAAGCACAATGCGAACCTATACCGCTCTATTGCCAACTCTCAGCTGCGAATGCTAGCAAGTGGTTTAGCCGCACTCTTCTGATCTTTAGCGTGGGAAGCTTTGAAGCCTTTGATATCTTGTGCCATGCAGTACACAATTGCCATTGGGCTAATCATGGCAAAAATGGGGCCCAAGTAAAGTAGCAACGGGCTAACACCATAAGACCAAATGACGAGAGCAACCGTTACACCGGCTAACAAAGCCCCCCAAGCCGGTGCCGCATAGTAGGAACCGGCAGTCTCTTCTTCTACCTCGTGATAGCTCTCAACAGCTTCGTTCAAAACGGTGATCATCGCTTTAAGATATAAGATGCTTACGACCAATCCAATAATAATGAACAGAATAGTGATAGGTGATAAAGCAGTCCTAGTAATACCTCCATCGTCAGCAGCCCAGCTATTAGCAGACCAAGCTAGCGTAATCGCGGATGCCAGAGCACCGAGCACAAAATACTTTCCCTTACCCAAAAAATCTTTCAGAGCTTTCATCGTCGTTATGTCTCCTTTGCTTAAAATCTTACTTTTAGAGATCTTGACCCTTAGAGATCTTGACCTTTAGAGATCTTGAACCTGCTTGAGCGAATCGTAGTCAAATAACCGCGTATTGGGCAGGCTCATCGCAATCGGTACGATCGTGCTTATAGCTAAAATAATCAGCGTTCCTGGGAGTTCTCCTAGCACCATACGTAGCGGCATGCCCACGGCAATCGCCGCAATGGTCCCCCAAATGAACCCGCCTGCGGTCATCTTCCTCCAAAAAATAGCCAGCATGAGCGGGACCAAAATAGCCGTGCGAATAGCGTAGGTCGTCAGCACGATTGTGACAAAATCCACGCCAGAGATCACAACACATAGGGCAATCACCGCTGCAATCAGCATGGAAACTCGTGTGAGTTTCAGCAGACTTTTCTCTTGTATTTGGGGAGAAATCGGCTTAATCACATCCACAGCTGCGAGGGAACTCAATGAGGCAAGGGCGCCATCCATCGTGGAATAGCACGCTGAAAGAATAACAAATACGTATGCATACACTAGCCAACCCGGCAAACCGATATGCGAGATTACAAATGGACCAACGGCAGCAGCATCGTTGTTTAGATTAGTTGCTAAATCAACATTGAGCGCGATTCCAACAAGTCCTAAAATGCCAAGACAGATAGGAATGGGGTAAAACCAAGCACCCGCCCACAAAAAGCTACGACCCACTTCTTTTGCCTTTAGGCCCCACACAACCTGCCAAAATGACTGGCCTGCGAGGGTCGCGGTCAGCAGCCCTAGCGCCAGGGTAATACCAAAAGCGGCTGGAACGTCCGCTCTAGTCACCGATAGTAGCTCAGGGCCCTTGGCAGCAACCGCTTCCCAGATAGGGGCTGGCCCGCCTAGATAGCTCAAAACAGCCATCAGCACAACCGACGCGGGCACCGTAATAAACAATGTGGTTAACGTAGAGGTGCACATAGAAGCCCAGAGCCCACCCATCATGCTATAGACCAAGACGATTGCGATCGCAACCACAGCCACAACGACCTGTGACATGCCAAACACGGTTGAAATCACCAGCGATGTGCCCTTCAGGTTAATAATAATCTCTATAAGAGACCCAAAGATAAGGCCGACCGTCACAACAATACGCGCCAGCCTAGCATTGTTAAATCTTGAGCTTACGAACTCTCCCATGGTGTATCCATGAGGCATTTTCTCTCTGAGTTGCTTTGCAAAGGGAATAACAGCAATCACAGCTAAACCGTTTGGCACGGTAAACCACCAAAGGCCAGAGAGCCCAAAATTGTAAGTCATCGCGGCTGACATCATCACAGCCATCGCCCAGGTCCAAACAGAAATTAATCCGGCAACACCAAAGCCAAAACCGAGCTTACGACCTGCAATAATAAAGTCGTGGGTGCTTCTCACTAATTTCGATTTGACATAAAAGGCAACACCCAGTGAAATAAAGCCCAGTAACAACAGCATGAAAATGCCTTGAAATGGAGCTAACTCAGGATTGGCGACCAACTCTATATCCAGCATTTCTTTCCAGAAACTCCTGTAAAAACTATTATGAGCCTGACAGTCATCACTGCCAGGACGATATGCGTTGCGAGTTTGCGTCTCTAATGAGGTCGCAACTTCTTTTAAATTCGCTAAAACTATCTTGTACTTGAAGGACCCTCTACCCAGTGATAAAAGAAGCGATAAAAGAAGTATCCCTCTAGTTAATAACAAGACTATTCATCTGCAGCTGATGATACTGTGTAAGGAATTACACATTGCGTATTTGCCTATTACGATTTGGAATACTGAGTGTCTTTATCTCTAAAACAGTTGAGTAAACCTCCAGTTGTCCAAAACTTTGCCTCATCATGCTTTCTTCAATCAAAGTCTTTCTCGTATCCAAAGATACCAACGCCATGAAAAAATATTTTTATGTTGTTGTATAGGTATCTGTATTCGAGCAGAGAGTAGCTTTGAGTAGTATTCGTGAGTATTTGGTCGTCGCTATCTCAGCGAAGAAGTGATGAATAAATAGGCATGAGTCGTTGCCTATCTATTCCATTATTATTTATCTATCATTTACCAGAGCAGATTTAGCGGTTTCTACCGCTGTTTTTGCTAGCTTGTACTGCTTCAGGACTTCGCGTAAGTGAAACACCGATCATACTATCTCGATTCACTAGAGAGATGAGATCTTCCTCGCTCCAATCTTCTGTACCCTGAGGTCTTACGGGAATAACTAAATACCGAGTATCTGCGGTACTATCCATCACTCGCACTTCGACATCGTCAGGAATGAGCGTGCCAAACTCTTCTTCTAATACGCCTCTCGGATCGACTACAACCCGGTTACGATAGGCGGTGCTCTTGTACCAGGAGGGCGGGTGATAACCCAGAATTGCTCTTGGATAGCAAGAACACAGCGTGCAAACTACGACGTGATGAACAGATGGCGTATTTTCGACCACTTCCAGTCGCTTAATTTCGACTGTGTCGATATCTAGCTCTCGGCATCCAGCTTTTCCATCTGCCAGCAGGCGAGCCTTAAACTCAGGATCTAGCCAAGCACGGGCAACCAACCGTGCGCCTAGCATGGGTGTCACCGAGTCCTGGCGCTCAATCTCGCGGCGAACGTCAGCTGCGGTGAAAAATCCTTTTTGCTCTAGCAGCTTCTGAATAGTTTGTGTTTTTTGAGTCCAGTACGCTTCATCATTGTTGATAGGCGCGTGATTATGCTCTTCGTGGCTGTGTTCTTGGGAAGTAGACATAGCAGATTGTGATTGATTGCCAAATGGCTGCTAAACGGCTCATGCTTAAGTAACTAAACAAAATGCCTAGCCCCTTCAGTGGGCTTGCTCTCGATAGCCCCGATTTTCAATCGTGGGGCGATGCTCAAACGTAGACAGCCTGAGTAGTTACAAACAAAGGCAAAAAGCTCTGGCTAGCTAGGCTGAAACAACCAAGGTTCATAGATCTCTGCTCTGAGTTTGTCATAGATACATCGTTCAGGGCAGGCGTCTTCCCAAACATCGACGAAGTCAAACTCGACAAGATACAGCGGCAGTCGAACAACGGTTCTTCTAAAGTGTGCAACCTCTTCAGGATTGAGAAACATGCCTTGAAACTGTGAGATTTTCCCAGGCTTTCCTAGCAGATAAGCAGGCACCCGAATGTGTCCAGGCTTGACCTCTGCTGCGACCTGTACGCGATCGCCCACTACATAGCTCGGCCCAGGATAAGTGGCTGCGTCAACCTCTGGCGTATAGACAGGGCTAAGAACATCGCGCTCTGATGGGCTCGTCTCAATTTCCTCTGGCGCTTTCTGTAGGGCTTCTGCGTTAACAAAGTCCATCTCACGAAAGACCTCCTCAACAGCCAGCACTCTGCGCTCTCCGTACTCGGGTAATCTGCCCTGCAAGAACTTAGGGAAATCCGCCGGTAGCTGACCAGCATTAAATAGACCATCGACTTCTTCAGCCGCTCTGCGAATGGCATCAAGGCTGGGCAAATAGCCCTTACTAATCATGATGTGATGGATAGAGATAATTTGCTTCTCGAAAAACGCGATGTCTTTTTCTGTTTGTTCGATAGCCGAGTCATCCTCTGCATCATGAGGAATGTGAAGATGATAGTCTTTTGGGGGAATTTCTCTCATGGAATACCGTCACAACCCAGTTAGCCATGACTAGATTACCTTGATCTATCGCTGCGGCAATTGAGCCGCGCTCTTTTCTTTGGCCAACTCACAAACCGCATGCTAACCGCTCAGCAAAACCGATAACCAAATGAAGAGAAAGAATGTACCGCCTGCGCCGCAAGTCATTGCTTGCCGACCAAAGCGATAGGTGAAACGGCTTTGCAGTCAAGTCTTGCAGTCAAACAGGTGAGCGAGTTGAGCCGCCAAGTCACGTGTTCATAGTCACGTGTTCACAGTCATGGTGTGCATAGTGCGTGAAGAAGACGAGAGGTTCTAAGAATATGAGTATGCCTTGGCAAGACAGCTCTCAAATCCCTCCCGGAGATACTTTTCATCTAAGTTTCTGCCGATAAAAACCAGCTCACTCTGGCGAGTTTCACTCATCTTCCATGGCTTGCCAGGATGACCGTCCAAGGTCATATGCACGCCCTGGCAGACAAACCGCCTGGGTTCGTCATCCACATCCAAAATGCCTTTGAACCGAAAGATATCCGCCCCTTTCGCCTGTACTAGCTGATAGAGCCAGCGGTTGAGCTGGTCACGCTCTATTGAGCCGGGTTGGGTAATGGCAACAGAGTGAATGTCACTATCGTGCTCATGCGCATCTTCGCTCAGTAGCTCTGGATCGATGCTGAGCGCCTGCTGCAAATTGAAGGCTTGAATACCCAGGACCTTATCGATCGCAATGTCGCAATTTTGAGTGGGGTGAATAGCTGCGATCGCATTCAATTCCCTCACGTTATGTGCCAATGTCGCCATGTGCTCAGCCGACACCAAGTCCTGCTTATTTAGCAAAACAACATCTGCAAAAGCAATCTGCGCTTGTGCCTCACTGCTCTCCCAGTGCGACTCTATATGCTTGGCATCTACAACCGTCACAACCGCGTCTAGCTGCATGAGCCCAGCCATAATCTCATTGACGAAGAATGACTGAATCACGGGCGCAGGATCAGCTAAGCCAGTGGTTTCAATCACGAGATGGTCTAAGCGACCGGGCCGATTCATTAAACGACTGATGATTCGGATCAAATCTCCCCTGACGGTGCAACAGATGCAGCCGTTATTCATCTCAAAAATCTCTTCGTCAGTATCAATGACCAGCTGATGATCGATGCCGACTTCGCCAAACTCATTGACAATAACTGCAATCCGCCGACCGTGCTCTTCAGTCAAAATGCGATTTAGCAGCGTTGTCTTGCCTGCACCTAAGTACCCGGTGAGCACCGTAACAGGCGTCTTCTGAATCAATCCCATGGACCTGATGTATCCTCATTAATGACTAAATGGCTGCATTTGTTTAGGTACTCAGAGCCCATGTGGTGAACGTTACTCAAACCGGCAAGGGAATAACAGTCGCCTTTAATTATCGAAGTATCTATCTAACGTTCTGTTCGTTTTTGATTTATTTATTTTTTACAACAGAATTGTCTTCTTACTGTAAATCTACTGTCTTCTTTATTACAAAACGGTCAACTTCAATACATTTAGCTTGCGTGGTTCGTTAACTTTCCTTTCGTTGATACCGAATATGTAAACTGCTCGAAAAAACATTCGTCACTAAAAAACTGTGATAGCCAGCTGTTGGAATAGCAAGCTGTTGGAAAAACACTATTAAACAGAGATTGTTTAACTTGTATGGGTGACTGGTCGCCTGATGGCGAGTGAAACCAACAACAACTGTATGACCGCTGAAGATGCAGCCGAGAAACGCAACAGCCCGTAGACTGTTCAAAGGTGTTTAGCGGCTGTGAGCCAACAATTGAACCAATGACGGAGACTCAAGCGACTGGGATTACGATTGCTATTGAAGGGGGCAGTGCAGATGAGGCGACTGGCGCTGCGCCGCCTCATCCGCACAACTGGGTGCTAATGACAGATGGAGAAGCAACCCATCGCATCCTGCTCATGCTCAAAAAAATATAACCACCTCCACTCTTTTTTGGAGGAAAATTCGCTCAGCAGCATAATTTAAAAAGGCAAAATACTAGCGGAGCCGCAAATAGCCAGAAATTAAGTTTAATATTATTTAAAACCGCAAACGGCCCCGAAACCGCTGAGTTAGAGCCGCTTGCTGCCAGTGATGCTTAATAGCTTAATTGCACTTGATGCTCCAGATATTTCTAGCCCATGCCAATGAAGATCAAGCGGCTGTGACCGGTTTGTATCATCGGCTAAAGGAAAGCGGCTATCAGCCCTGGCTCGATAAGGTAGATCTGCTGCCCGGCCAGAATTGGCGAGCGGAGATTCCGAGGGCGATTAAGGAAAGTCAGGTCTTTATGGCGTGCCTGTCTCAGCAGTCTGTCGCCAAGCAAGGATATGTGCAGCGCGAGTTTAGGATGGCGCTGAATGCCTATGCTGATAAGCCGCCGGGCTCAATTTATCTGATTCCAGTACGGCTGGATGACTGCAAAATTCCAGAGCTGCGGCAGGAGGAATATGGCATCAACATGCGGGATATTCAGTGGGTGGATTTGTTTGCAGAGGATGGCTACGAACGATTGCTTAAGACCCTAGCCCATGGTTTCCCAGATAGCCATCAGCAGGCAGCGGCTGCGCCTATGCCTGAGCTCATTACTGAAAAGCTGGGAGGCGAAGTCGAGCTGGAGATGGTACGTATTCCAAGTGGACGCTTTTGGATGGGTTCGCCAGAGAGTGAACTAGAAAGACTTGATCGTGAAGGGCCGCAGCATAAGGTGGATGTGCCCAGCTTTTATCTGGGCAAGTATCCGGTGACGCAACGGCAATGGTTGGCGGTGTCTTTGCTCGATGATGTGGATATAGCGCTGAAGCCTGATCCTTCCAGCTTCAAAGGCGCAGATCGTCCGGTTGAGCAGGTGAGCTGGTATGAGGCGGTTGAGTTTTGTCAGCGGCTTTCGCGCCATACGGGACGTGACTATCGGCTGCCAAGCGAAGCCGAGTGGGAATATGCCTGCCGGGCAGGGACAACGACACCCTTTTACTATGGATCAACCCTCAGCTCGGATCTGGCCAACTATGACGCCAACCATGTTTATAGCAATGAAGTGAAGGGGACGTATCGAAAACAAACGACGGATGTAGGGAGTTTTCCTGTTAACGACTTTGGATTGCATGACATGCATGGAAATGTGTGGGAGTGGTGCCATGACTGCTGGCATCGCAATTACAAGGGAGCTCCGATTGATGGTAGCGCTTGGATTAATAAGTGGAATATCGCTAAGCGTATCATCCGTGGCGGTTCCTGGGCCTTCTATCCGAGGTTTTGCCGCTCCGCGTATCGCCGTTATAGTTTATTCTATGTCGCCAACTTCACTGTTGGTTTTCGAGTGAGTTGTTCCGCCCCCAAGACTTAAAATTGCCCTTTCCCCTTCTTGCCCTCTTGCGTTTTGCTTCTTGTTTCTTCTTCTTTTCGCGCTACGCGCGAAAGCGCTATTGTGACTCCTGCTATTACCCATGCTCATGTTGTACCTAGTGGCAGGAAGTCAGCATTTCATAAAATAAACGCTAAGTTTTTTTGATGGTTTTCACAATTGAAGGCATACCGAGTTTAATGGGGACAGACTGTGGAAAACGGCTCTGAACTGCTCAGTTATAGCCGCTTTTGGCAGTGGTTCTGATAGTTCGCTTATCGTCCATGCTCCAGATTTTTTTAGCCCATTCAGATGAGGATGACGCGGCTGCCGCAGACTTGTATTACCGGCTCCAGCAGCAGGGCTATCGTCCCTGGCGTAGACAGGTGGACGTTCTGCCAGGGCAGAGCAAACCAGCTGCGATCGCCCGCGCGGTGAAAGAGAGCCATGTGTTTATGGCCTGTTTCTCTAGGCGCTCTATTAATAAACCGGGGTATGTACAAAAAGAGTTCAGACTAGCGCTGAATGAGCAGGCAGAAAGACCACCAGGATCTGTTTATCTCATTCCCGTCCGGCTAGATAACTGTGAGATTCCTGACTTGCGTCAAGAGGAGTATGGTGTTTGTCTGCGCAATTTGCAGTGGGTAGATTTGTTCACAGAAGGTGGCTTTTCTCGGTTGGTGCACGCGCTTAAGCAGGCATTCCCTGAGCACCCGCCCCAACTGACGGCTGATGCCTCTCTGGATGTTAGCCCATGGCAGGCTGAGCCTCAGGAAGTCCCTCACGCTATGCAGGCCTTTCCGACACAACGCCCTCCGATACAAAATCGCTGGGCTTTTTTGGTCGGCATCAATGGCTATGCAGACAAGTCATTTCCTCAGCTACGCTACTGCGTCAATGATGTGAAGTCTTTAGATCAGCTGCTGGGGCAGGTAGGCTATACCGTTGTGTGTCTGCATGATGAGTTGCCAGTGCGTGATGCTCGCTTTCCTCGGTATAGCTATATCGAGGCAGAATTTAAACAGCTGAAGGATACGTTTGGGAAAGAGGATTTGTTGTTGGTGTATTTTGCCTGCCACGGGACGCGTGGGGGGGATGGAATACCGCGCCTAGTCGCAGAAGATACGCGGGCGGAGACGCTAACTGATACCGGAATTGCCGTGGCCGATGTGGAGCGGTGGATGCGTGAGAGTGGGGCGGGGCAGCTGGTGCTGATGCTAGACGCCTGTCATATGGGGCAGGGCACAGATGAGCGTAAAGCTGAGGTGGTGTCTAAATTTGTTAAGGGAGTGTATGAACGCAGGCCGGAGGGGTTTGCGCTGTTGGCTTCGAGTACGGCTGGGCAGGTGGCGCGGGAGTTTGGCGAGTTGCAGCATGGGCTCTTTAGTTACCATGTGTTGTCTGGATTAGCTGGTGCGGCGACGGTGCCGGATGAGGATCGGGTGACGGTGGGCTCGCTGAAGCGCTATGTGATGGGTGCGCTGACCCGAGAGGCGGTAAAGTCAGGGGTGTCTCAGATGCCTCAGGGGCGGCTACAGGGGGACTTGGATTTGGCTGATGCGGTGTTAGTGGATGGGGCGGATTTAGCCTTGTCCGAGAATCGGAATATAGATCGCAAGCCGCAAGGTGCTACAAAGGTGACAGATCGCTATTTAAATAAGGAGGATCGCTTGAAGGAGGAGATCGGTTTGTTAGAAGCTCAGCTAAACAGGTGCTTTGAAAAGCGGCTGCTGACTGAAGATCCGGACCGGGAGGTGAAATTAGAAAAACTGGAGGAGACATTAGAGAAAAAAATTGCCGCTAAAAAAGCAGAGCTAAAACGCTTGACGTGACAGACTATTAGTTTTCTTATTGTTCTAGATTATTTTCAGAAAGGTTCTTAGTTCCTGTGGGTCAACGTGAACGGTTAGAGGAAAAGATTGCTCAATTAAAAGAGACCTTGGACAGGTGTTTTGAAAAACGCTTGCTCACAGATGATCCTGAGAAAGAGGTCAAGTTAGACGCTCTTGAGAAAAAACTAGAGACTCAACTGAAAGAAAAGGAGCGAGAGCTAAATCAACTGTTAGGGACTGCGGCGAATAAAAACCGCGTCGCGCTCGATTTAGACGAGGGGCTTTGTAATATTGATTTTGATGCCGCCAAGGCACAAATTGAGTCGTCGTTAAGAAGCCTGGAAGAGCAGGGTGGTTCAGCCTTATTCTTGATGGAGCGGTGTCTAGATATGGAAGGACACTTGTTGCTAAAAAGTATGAGAGATCTGTTGCGGGCTAGAACGCAGCAATTAATAGAGTACCGAGTTGCTTTTATCCCAACAATGCCTGCTAATGAGTTGACCTTCTTGAGGCTTTTGGGTGGTCATCTAGGGTTGAGCTTTGAGGATGATATTGAAGTGAACCTAGAGCAGCGGTTACCTGAGATTACAGATCAGGTCATTCAAGAAATGACCAGCTTATTGAGATCAGGGACTACGGTGCTGATTCCTTTAATAAACTGGCGAAAGTTGGGCGTTGAGTCACAGGTTAGTTTTCTCGATTGGTTGATGCGTGTCTTCTGGCAGCGCATGACCATGGCTGTCAATGTTGTGATGCAAGATTATTCGCCTAAGGTCTTTTTTGTGATTATGGTGGATGGCGAAATGGCTGAGGATTGCCAAAAACAAGACTATTTTGGTACAGGTGAAGCTAAAGGTGAAGATTTAGACAGCAAGAAAATAATGCGACTGCCGCTCGAGTGTTGGACGCCGTCTGATGTTAGCCGTTGGTTAGGGAGCTATTCGACAAACCTTAAGAAGCCTGAGCGGCAAGATTTGATAAAGTTCATTTTTAGTGGCAAGGAAGAAGCTTTCCCAAGGCAAATCCGTGCTCAATTGGAAAATCCTGATGTCCAGTCCTGCCTATGAGATTTTTTACCGGCAATCCTGATAATCGCCCTCAGCGCCCAGAGGAACGACATCCAGATGCGTACGCGCAGCGCGAACCCTATTTGGCCTCCCAGGAGCTGGTAACGGCTGTTAACTTGGCGATTTTTCTTAAGCGGCCGCTGTTGCTGGAGGGGGAAGCAGGCTGTGGCAAAACATGTTTGGCCGCTGCGATCGCATACGAGCTGGGCTATCCCCTATATCGTTGGAATATTCGCTCTAAAACGCGATATCAAGAGGGCCTGTACGAATACGATGCATTGCTGCGCTTGCACGATGTGAACTTGGTTCAAAAGTTGGATGGCTCAGTTGTAGAGGGAGATCGCGCGCTCGATCCGACGGATGTCGATAAATACGTGGAGTTTAATGCGCTGGGCAAGTCCTTTCTTCAAAAGGACTATCCGGCAGTGGTTCTGATTGATGAAATTGACAAGGCAGATTTAGACTTTCCGAATGACTTGCTGACGGTGCTAGAGAAGCCTTACCAATTTATGGTTCGAGAAAAGCGCGAAACGATCACGGCTGAGCATCCGCCGATTGTGATCATCACCAGCAACAAAGAGAAGGGAAATTTGCCCGCGCCTTTTTTGCGGAGATGTGTGTACCACTTCGTTGAGTTTCCGAGCAAGCCTGAGCAATTGCAAAAGATTGCAGCCGCTCATTTTCAGTTTCATGAAGCCGATCAAGAGATTGCCAATCAAGAGGCCACTGGCCAGGAGACTCCATTTGCAACGGCTCCGCCAATGGAGTTAGTGGAAACTGCGATTGAACGTTTTTTGGCAGTGCGTGAGCAAAAAGGACTTACCAAGCTGCCAGGAACCAGTGAATTTTTGGACTGGCTGAGGGCGCTGAGTCACTTTGGAGATGAGCCTTATTCTGCGGATGCCTTAAAAGCGCATACCGGGCCACTGCCGTATCGAGAGCTATTGTTCAAACTCCGGGGCGACTGGCGAAATGCAGGATTTACGGCCACGTCATGATCTCAGAAAGCTTCGATTGGGATGATATTAATGAAGAAGTGCTTGTAGACAAGGCATTTGAGTTGTTGCGCAAAAGAGGCTTCCAGCTGGGCATGGATGAATACCTGGCAGGATTAACGCTCATTGCAGAACGAGACACCCTTCCTTTTGTTCAGGATCTTGATGGCTTGAAGCAATCGCTGAAGTTGCTTTGGTGCAGCTCCCAATCTGAGCAGGAGCAGTTTGAGCCGATTTGGGATAAGGCGGTGGCGGCAGCTGAGTCAGCAGCTCAGGTGGTGATTGAAGTCGATGAGAGTGCGCCAGCACCGCTGCCAGATATCGATATGCCGCTGCCAGAGCGCAATACGCCAGAGCAAGTACGCTCCGAGACTGTAGCCGAAAAGGCTTCTTCGCCTGCCGTGGATGCCACGGCTCAGCCGGTCAGGGCACCGTTTACGCCCGCAGAAATCGATCGTCCTTCAGATTTGCAAAGCTATTGGCCAGTGTCGCGGCGTTCGATGAGCTATAGCTGGCGATATTTGCGGCGGACGGTCGCTGAGGGGCCTGCGGATGTGGTGGATGTAGGAGCCACGGTGCAGCAGACGGCTCAGCAAGGGTTTTATTTTCAGCCAGTGATGCAGCAAAGCCGCTTTAATCGAGCGCAGCTTTTGCTCTTTATCGATCAAAATGGTTCAATGATGCCGCTGCATCAGTTTACGCGAGAGATTGTAGAAACAGCCCAGTATGAGAGTAATTTACCAGAAGGGCAGGTGACGGTTTGCTATTTTCAAAATGTGCCCGCTGACTATGTGTATCAAGATGCTTTTTTGAAGGAGCCGATGAAGCTCAAGACGGTGTTAGAGGCTTGTGATGCAGATACCAGCGTTCTGATTGTGAGCGATGGGGGTGCGGGGCGTGGGTATCGTCGTTTGGATAGAATTCGGGAGACCACAAACTTTTTACGGAAGCTGCGGCAAGTGACTCAACGGTTTGCGTGGTTAAATCCCGTGCCGGTGGGGCGTTGGCAGGGGAGTTCTGCAGAAATGCTTGCGAAGCTGGTGCTGATGTTTCAGATGGATGATGATGGCTTGAGTAATGCGATTGATGTCGTGCGTGGTCTGCAAGTGCAGCGTGGGTAAAGGACATCGCTATGACTGACGTGCTGATATCAGAGCTGACACCAAGTCAACGCGATGAACAAGCGCAACGCCGGATCGAGCGGTTTGTGAGTCGGTTTGAACCTGCTTATTACGAGTTGGTGTGTCATGCAGCGCTGCCGCTGGTGCTGACGCCGGAGCTGGTGAGCTATTTGCGGAATGAGTTTTTGCCGGGGTTGCCTTGGATGGCTGAGGTGGATTTGCTGCTGTCGGACTTGTGCGCTCAGGTGGGCTATGAGCTGTACGTGATGGATATGGATGTGCGGGCTTATGTGCTGAAGGCAAGGTCTGACACGTTTGATGCGGCGCGGATGAAAGAGGTGGCTAATTTACTGATTAGCTATGTGCGTTACTTGGCAAATAACAGCGCGCAAATGGGTGCTAGGGAGCTAGAATCGCAGCAGTGGGCGGCGATGGTGTATTTGAGTGATGAGGCGAAGCAGCAGGTTGTCGATGAGATTGTTGAGCGGTTTCAGGCATGTAGTCGCGCTGGCGGTGGGCAGGTCGGGGCTGAGTTGTTGAGTCGAGCAGAGATGACTCAGTTGGCTGAGATTACTCAAAATTTTAGAGAACAGTTGGCTGATTATCCGGCGTTGATTGAATATGCTGCGCTGGTGAGTGATGTGCAGTTGCGCAATATTGCACTGGTAGAAGATCGGGTTGAAGGGGTGTACGAGGTGGGCGGGCAGCAGTTACAGCTATCTGCTGACATCAAAGAGTCGCTGAAAGCATCTGGTCGTATGCAAGACAGGGAAGTTATGCCTGCGGTGGTGGACACTACGCCGCCTACTGCTAGCTCTTCTGCTTTTCAGCCGACGCAGGATGTATCACTATCTTTTCCTTCTTTGGAAACGCTGAGTTTTGTTAAAGGTGAACTCGTTGATGAAGTAGGTTTGCCTGAAGAAGCCTTTCCGCCGCCACTTAAGACGTTGGCCTTTCAGATTGCGACTGTGAGTGTGCCGCAGCAAAGGCTGGAAGTGTTTGAGTTTCAACCGGCGAAGATTGAGCGTGAACGAGCAGGGCTATTTCGTCGTTTTCAGTGGGTGTTGAAAAAAAGTCGCGCCCAAGCTCGGAGATTTGTTGAGCCATTAGGTGATGAGCTGACGCTAGAAATGGTGGCAATTCCGGGAGGCAGGTTCCTGATGGGGTCTCCAGAGAGTGAACCAGAGCGGCGTTTTTTTGAAGGCCCTCAGCATGAAGTGACTGTATCAGACTTCTTCATGGGTCGTTATCCGGTGACTCAAGCGCAGTGGCGATTTGTCGCGAGCTTGCCCCAGATAAACTTAGAGCTTTCGTCTGACCCATCAAGATTCAAAGGTAGTCGTCTGCCAGTAGAGCAGGTGTCTTGGTACGAGTCGGTAGAGTTTTGTGCTCGCCTCTCCGCTTTTACTGAGCGTACCTATCGCCTACCTACCGAAGCCGAATGGGAATATGCTTGCCGAGCCAATACAAAAACGCCCTTTCATTTTGGCGACATTATTCTGACGGATGTCGCTAATTACGACGGCAACTATACCTATGCAAACGGCCCTAAAGGAGCATATCGTCAGAAAACAACATTAGTAGATGAGTTTAACTTTGGGAATACCTTTGGCCTGTCTGGCATGCATGGCAATGTTTATGAATGGTGCCAAGACTACTGGCATGCAAATTATAAGGGTGCTCCTACAGATGGCGGTGCTTGGACTTGGATAAAGGATGACATGGCGGAAAGACGTGTAATACGTGGCGGTTCTTGGGACGGCTTTCCGAGGAATTGCCGCTCCGCGCATCGCATCAACTTTACGCTCGACAACCGCAGCTTCAATGTTGGTTTTCGAGTGAGTTGTTCAGCCCCCAGGACTTAAGTTGCCCTTTCCCCTTTTTGCCCTCTTGCGCTTTGCCTTTTGATTCTTCCTCTTTTCGCGCGTAGCGCGATGGCAAAGCTCTTCCAGAGGAAGATCGTTACATTTTTGAAACCCTCTCACTATCAAGTTTCTTATCGCACTATCCGCTTTTGCAATGGCCACATCCTTTCAACTCACTATCAACAAGCGCCAGGGACAGAACCAGTACTACGAAGAGCCGCTGGCTGAAGGTGTTTTGCCCTTAGAAATGATGCGCATACCCGCTGGTACCTTCCTCATGGGTTCACCTGAAGATGAGCTAGAGCGATTGCCTGACGAAGGCCCTCAGCATGAGGTGAGCGTATCCCAGTTCTTTATGGCCCGTTATCCCATTACGCAGGCGCAGTGGCGTGTGGTGGCTGCCATGCCCAAGGAGAACATAGAGCTAACGCTGGAGCCTTCAAACCTCAAGGGCGAACGTTTGCCAGTAGAGCAGGTGTCTTGGTACGAGGCGGCGGAGTTTTGCGATCGGTTAAACCGTTTCGTAGAAAATCGCCTTACCATTCACACTAACCGTCAATATCGTCTGCCTAGTGAAGCCGAGTGGGAATATGCCTGCAGAGCGGGCACAACGACGCCTTTTCACTTTGGAGAAACGATTACGACTGACTTAGTTAACTATTGTGGTGTGGATGAGACGATAGGCGGAACTGAATATTCTGGTTCTTACGGTTCCGGTCCTAAGGGTGAATATCGTGAAACAACGACCCCTGTAGACCAATTTGACCTAGCAAATGCCTTTGGGCTCTGTGATATGCATGGCAATGTGTGGGAATGGTGCCAAGATCACTGGCATGAAAATTATAAAGGTGCTCCTACTGATGGTAGTGCCTGGTTAACGGATGAAAAAGAGGCAAGACGTTTGCTACGTGGCGGTTCCTGGAACACCTATCCGAGGTATTGCCGCTCCGCGTATCGCGTCAACGATACGCCCGATGGCCGCAACAGCTTTATCGGTTTTCGAGTGAGTTGTTCAGCCCCCAGGACTTAAAATTGCCCTTTACCCTTCTTGCCCTCTTGCGCTTTGCCTCTTGTTTTTTCCTCCTTCCCGCGTAGCGGGATCACAATATTTTTTCAGCTATTCCTCTTCATAAACCTGCATCTTTTTCTCTTTCGTTAGCAGCTTGCTATAAGCCTCTTCACCCTTCACGAATACATAATGGTCGAACAGCTTCCGCCGCAGGCGATAGGTGTCCCCATGCAGTAATAGCGGCAGTTTGTCCTTTTGATACCGGGCTAGGACGAGGCTTTCGAGTAGGTTATATAGCTCGGCGACCATACGATCTCCAAGCTGAAATCTGTGCTCTCGTGGCAGGTGATTGAGCAAGGGGACGTCCCATTTGATCAGGTCGTAGGTTTTTTGAATAATCGGCAGTTCTTTTGCCATAGTTACCTTTGATGAAATTTCAGAACAAAGGCAAGCATAGGCAAAGCCGTAGTTGTATTATGAGCGCGGGGTAGGCCGACGAGCGTGGCGGTTCCTGGAACAACAATCCGAGGAATTGCCGCTCCGCGTATCGCAACAACAATACGCCCGATGACCGCAACAACAATGTCGGTTTTCGAGTGAGTTGTTCCGCCCCCAGCACTCTCTTATCGCCAGCAATGGCCGGTCAGAACTGGCAGATGGGAATCTGTCGGGCGTACCCCAAGAGAGTCCAGACCTACTCCTGCGATTTGGGCCGCCTATCCGAAAATCAACCAGGGCCAGCCAGCTTGGTAGGGAAACCGAAGACTTGGCTGGCCCACTGCTATTCAAAGCTGTGTAAGTTTTTTCCCATGCCCCTTACCCTTCGTCGTACGCCTGCCACTACTCGCTACTACATTGAAGCACTAGAGGGTTTAGGCGAGGCTATCCCCCTGCAAATGCTGCTGATTCCTACAGGCACCTTTATGATGGGTTCTCCTGAGGATGAACCTGAACGACAAGGGCGCGAAGGACCGCAGCACGAAGTGAGCGTACCGTCGTTTTTCTTGGGTCGTTATCCGGTGACTCAGGCTCAGTGGCGGGCAGTTGCGGCTCTGCAACAGGTCAACCTGGAACTAAACTCAGAGCCGTCCAATTTCACAGGTGACAACCTTCCTGTAGAGCAGGTGTCTTGGTACGAGGCAGTGGAATTTTGCGATCGCCTTTCTGCACACACAGGTCGTCCCTATCGCCTACCGAGCGAAGCTGAATGGGAATATGCTTGCCGGGCAGGGACAACCACGCCTTTTCACTTTGGCAAAACGCTGACAACAGAGGTAGCTAATTATTACGGTCAAGTAACCTATGTGGATGGACCTGAAGGAGAAGTTCGAAAAACAACAACACCTGTTGACAAGTTTGAGATTGCAAATGCTTTTGGCCTGTGTGATATGCATGGAAATGTGTTGGAGTGGTGTCAAGACCACTACGATAGCTACGACAAAACACCTGTGGATGGAAGTGCTTGGACAACAGATGACAAAGAGGCAAACCGCATACTTCGTGGCGGTTCCTGGACCCTCAATCCGAGGCGTTGCCGCTCCGCGTATCGCAACGCCCCTTCGCCCGATGACCGCCTCTTCAATATCGGTTTTCGAGTGAGTTGTTCCGCCCCCAGGACTTAAAATTGCCCTTTTCTCTTCTTGCCCTCTTGCGCTTTGCCTTTTGTGTCTTTTCCCCTTCCCGCGCGTAGCGGGATCGATGTCTGCGGCAAAGTGGCACACTACCCCTCAATGTGATCTTGATCACACAGTAAAAGGGACATACTGAAAAATTGATGAGGAAGAACGATGGCAAGCTTCAAAGGCGTTGGTTTCCCATGGTCGAAACGGTCCACTTCCCATGGCAAACCAGCCACCCCATTCCCTATCGCTAGCGCACTACTCGCCTTAGCCTTTAGCGCCACCCCCTTCACCCACAGAGCCGCCACCGCCCAAGCCAGCGCAGACGAGCGCACCATCGTCATGTGCGAAACCCCCAGCGCCGCCGTCCGCGTGTACGAAAAAGAAGGCGACGTGCTGATGCGAGCCTACAGCCGCACCCAAAACAGCCTGTTGATCAACAACATCCCCACCGACATACAGTCACTGGCCGAAGGCACCGCCTATCAAAATCCTCAAGGCGAAATCACCATCACCGTCAGTGCCAACGACACCACCGAAGACTGCACCATCCAGGTCGCCGACCAACCCGCCGAACCCGGCCGCATCCTAGAAAGAGGCGCACCCGCCACCCTCATTGAAACCGTCGAACCAGAAACCCCTAGCCCCGAAACCCCTGATACCGGAGCCCCTGACACCGAAACCCCTGACATGGAAATGCCTGGCACAGAAACGCCTGGCAGCGAAGCCCCTGACATGGAAGACAGTGAGACAGCCGCAACAGCAGTCACCGGCTCAGTCCTGTATCTACCCCGAATTGCGCTACAGCCCGGCGCAGTCGTCCAGGTCAAGCTTTTGGACATTAGCCTCGCCGATGCCCCTGCGGTGACCGTCGCCGAGCAAACCATCGTCACCACCGGCGAGCAGGTCCCCATCCCCTACTCCCTGCCCTACGCAGACAGCGACATCAACCCCAGCGCCACCTACGTCGTCAGCGCCGACATCTTGATTGACAACCAGCTCAGCTGGACAACCGATACGCAATACCCCGTCCTCACCCAAGGCGCCCCCTCAGAAATTGACGTAGTGCTCGTCATGACCGACAGCACCGACACCCCCGAGCCGCCACCGGTAGAGCCCACACCAGAACCAACGCCAGAGCCAGTTGAACCAGAACCAGTTGAGCCGGAGCCCACTGAACCGGAACCAACCGAACCAGAGCCCACTACACCTCCCACTATCCATCCGATCCAGACCCATCTGAACCATATCCATCTTCTCCAGATCCTACTGATCCAGAACCTACCGAGCCTGAACCCACTACACCAGAACCGACTGAACCAGAAGCGGCCTTACCCAATGAAGTGGAAATGGCTGTAAAAGCGGCACTCGCCTCAGAAATCAGTGACACAGCGACCACCGTTGAAAGCTATAGCCAACAAACTTGGTCCGATGGTTGCCTTGGCCTTGGCGGGCCCGCAGAAGCTTGCCT
>ERZ1740067.691-NODE-691-length-25811-cov-5.316509_pt1 | contig 25811 bp, 20 predicted proteins | sample MGYA00581736_ERZ1740067 | MGnify/ENA primary metagenome ERZ1740067 (study PRJEB43018, sample SAMN04849236) | marine metagenome | isolation source: floating plastic debris | place: Pacific Ocean | collected 2008-08-27 | study: EMG produced TPA metagenomics assembly... | reverse complement strand
CCAGACCGCGTGCAGTTTCGATTGACCAAAAGTCAGAGCGCCATCGTTCGCGACATTGCCACGAAAACGAATCTCAGTGCGAACATCGTAGCGAAGAAACTCTTCGAGACGGGCATCGCTCAAAAAGAAATCGATGCCAAAAAAGTCGCTGAAGACCTTCTTATTATCCGCGCCGGTGTCGAAGAGATGTTCCGCCGTGCAGACAGATCAGAAGAGTTGTCCGATGCCATTGAGCGTGTCCGTGATCGCCGAGCGCGTCACCTCCACGATAGTTTGTCGGAGGACGCATCATGAGCAGGTCAAGACAATCAGGACCCATAAAAACGTTCCTGCGTGGCGGACAGGTCACCCTTCATACGTTGCGTATGTTTGGTCAGGTCATCCGCTTCATCGGTCTCGCGATGATCTCCGTCATGTTTCTCATTGCCTACTTTGGAACGGTGGCGAACACCGAGCCCGATGAGCGCCATTATGCTCTCAAATGGTATGAGGCATGGGGTTATTATAAAGTCATCAGAAATCCCGACCTTGAACTCAACATGCGGATCTCAACGGGGGAGCATGCTCCTTTTCCTGTCACGACTATTTTGTCGAACTCAGCAGTCCAAGCGTATGAAAAGAGCTTCCGACAAACCTTGTTCTTCTGGGTCGGTCTTGGTGCAGGAGGTGGTGCGCTCGGCTTTTTGACCATCATTGCGCTGTTTGTTCAGCGCGGCGGAAACCTGACGAAAGAGAACTTCAAACGGGGTGCTGAAATGGCGTCTGCTGGGGAACTCAAAGCAGCTGTGACAAACCACAATCGGCGCAAGCGAAGAAAGGACAAAGACCTACGACAAGCGCCCCAATACAGGTTAGCAGATGTTCCTTATCCGCTGGGGTCAGAGGTACAGCATACCGCGATCTCAGGAACGATTGGATCTGGTAAAACCCAAGCGATAAAAGCGCTCCTAGAACAGATCAGAGAGAATGGTGACCGGGCTGTTGTGTTCGATCTTTCGGGGGACTTTATCGCTCCCTTTTATCGACCTGAACGCGACGTGATACTGAACCCGTTGGATGAACGGGCACCTGCATGGTCGGTCTTTTCAGAAGCGACGACGAAGGCAGGTTTCGATGCAATAGCGTCCGCAATGATCCCACGAGGAAAGCACTCCGAACCAGTGTGGGCGGACAGTGCGCGCATGGTCTTTTCTACCGCCGCTCAGCTCTTATTGGGTGATGGAAGAGCGACAAATGCAGACCTTATCGACACATTGTTGGCGCGGGACCTCACAGAGCTTGCGCCTTTTTTTAAGGGCACACCTGCGGCGTCTATCATCTCGCCAGAAAGCGCACGCATGTCGAACTCCGTGCGAATGATGCTGTCTACATATTTGGATGGCCTTCGTCTCTTACCGGAAGACGGACGGACGTTTTCAATTACCGAGTGGATTGAAGCTGAGGAAGAAGATGCGACTCTCTTCCTGTCTTCTCGGGCTGATATGCACGAAACATTGAAGCCGCTTCTAACCGTTTGGATGGACACAGCGGTGCGGGCTTTGCTCTCACAACCAGGAGATCGAACACGGCGAATTTGGTTCATTCTTGATGAGGTGGCAGCGCTGCAAAAACTCCCATCGATCATGGATGGGCTCGCACGTGGGCGACAATTCGGGGCGGCGTTTGTCCTGGGCATTCAAGCCCAAAGTCAGCTGCGTGACATCTATGGTCAGGATGGTGCGCAGTCTTTGTCTTCTGTTTGTCGGACGAAACTGATCCTCGCCGCGGCGGACGCCGACACCGCGAAATGGTACGCGGACTTCCTCGGACGACAAGAAATGTCACGTTCGACGGAGGGTGTTTCGTTCGGGGCCAATACCATTCGGGATGGCGTCACTGTCAATCGTCAGGACCGGATCGAACACCTCGTTATCTCAGAAGAAATCCTCAATCTTAAAAGCCTCCAAGGCTTCCTAAAGATGCCGGAAGGGTTTCCGCTGGCTAAAGTCGATGTACCGATCAATGCCCGTAAGGCTACCGAGCGGCGTTTCATTGCCAGACAGGATCAGTCCCTTCTGGTGACGCGGCGCGTCGATCCTGAGCCGGTACAAGAGCCAAACGCGGCGAAACCCAAAGCGTCATCAAAGCGACAGCGTAAGGCTCAATCGGATGATCAAAATGATCTTTTTGAGTCGCCACCCCAGCGCCAAGCGGATGCGGCGACAGACATGACAGACCTGAATGCCGGTTTAGGTGATGATGGTTTGATTGGCACTCAGGAGGATCGCGCCCAGCGTGAGTCCACAGTAGAACGGGAAACCCGTGAAGCTGATCAGCAGAAAGATCGAAATGCCGGTGCAGGCCAAGTCGAGAGCTTTCCAGATTGGGGGGCTGAGATCTGAGTCATGGTTGCATCATTAGGATCTGTATCCTCGGCCGCGGCAGCGAAGAGCTACTACGGCCAGGACAATTATTATGCCCGTGACTCAGGTGACCCGGCCCCGACTGAATGGTCTGGCAAAGGCGCTAAAGCGCTTGGGCTGAAAGGCGAGGTTGATCTCGATAAATTCGAGACAATCCTGAATGGCGTCCTTCCAGATGGAACGCGCATTGGGCAACGTGAGAAAGAAACGTTGGAACAGGCGATGGAGCGAACGCATCGCCCTGGCGTTGATTTGACGTTTTCTCCGCCCAAAGATGTTTCACTACTGCTCTACCTTGGCGGGGATAAACGTGTCTTGCAGGCCCATCGCGCCGCTGTGAATGAAGCACTCAAGTGGACCGAAAAGAACTTAGCGGCCACACGCGTTCGGTCCGGTCAAAATGTCGATAATGTCAAAACGGGCAATCTCGTCATGGCAAAATTTGAACATGACATAAGCCGCGACCGCGACCCGCAACTTCATACCCATACCGTTATTGCCAATATGACAGAGCATGAGGGTAAGTGGCGAGCGCTGCATAATGATCCACTTTTCCGGCACCGGAAAACCATCTCACTCGCCTATGACGCGGCCATGCGTGAGAACATGCGGGGTCTTGGCTATGGCGTTAAGCTGACCGACGGAAAGGCCGGCACCTATGTTATCGCTGGCGTTCCCGAAGCTGCACGCGAGGAATTTTCCAAAGGCAAACATCGTATCGATGAAGCGGCGAAAGACCTCGATAATCCGACGCCCGCCGCACGGGGTATTTTGGCAGTGAAAACCAGGCCGTCCAAAACAGAGATGACGGCATCAGAGAAAACCGCCCACTGGGAAGCCCAGGGCGCACCATGGAAATCGGAACTGCAAGAGACGGCGCAATCTGCCAGAGAGAATAGTGAAGCAGGCCGGATCGAGACCTTACTCGATGATCGAACGCCCGATGCGGGAACGTTCGATGCGCTCAAAACGAAATTCGTGCAGCGCTTTTTTAGACCCACACGGACTTTAAGACTTGAACAGAATGACCCTTATCAACCCAAAGAAGCCAAATCTGAAAGGGCGTATGCTGCCCGAGCAGCAGTTAGCTTCGCTGTCCGGCATTTAGAAGAACGCGAAGCGGCGTTCTCGCTTCATCATGTCCGCCGCGCCGCCCTTGAACATGGCGCTGACGGCATCAAGCTCGCAGACATTGACCGTGAAATCCGCGATCTGCGCAGGGGCGGCAAAATCCGGGTCAACGCTCAGGACCCCGATGCGCAGTCCACCACGTCGCGAAGCATCAATCATGAAACCCGAATACAGGAGCTTGTGAAGTCAGCTGGTCAGACGACGCCTTTGGTCGAACCTTTCTTACTCCAAGAGAGAATGCCGAATTCGACGCTTACCCAAGGCCAGCAAGACTCTATCATGGCGATCTTGGGCGGAACGAACCGGCTTGTCGGCGTGCAAGGCTACGCTGGTACAGGTAAAACAACCATGATGCGCGAAGCTCAAGCCATGGGGCGCGATCTAAGCCCTGATACTGTGCCCCTTGGAAGAGACTTAAAAAGTGAGGCGGACAAAGCTGGTCTTTCGATCTTAGGCTTAGCCCCAACCAATTCAGCCGTTCGAACCTTGAAAGAAAGCGCGGGCTTTGAATCCCAGACGGTTTCGAGCTTTATGATTGAGCAGCGCGACGGAACAGGACCAAAGGACTTAGGCGGTCAGATTGTCGTCATTGATGAAAGCTCATTCCTCTCCACCAAGAACATGAACCAAATCCTGGGGCGTTTGATGACCCTCAATCCGGAGCGCATCGTGCTTTCAGGCGACAGGCGTCAGCATGGCGCTGTCGAAGCGGGACGACCATTCGACATCGCTCAGCGTGCCGGGATGGCAACGGCTGTCATGAAGGATATTGTCCGTCTACCCAAGGACGCCGCCCATATTGATCAGCGAATGGGGGTGGAGCTCGCCGCCGAGGGTAAAGTGAAACCGGCTCTCTATCGCTTGAGGGAGAACCTTATAGAAGGTGGCGATGAACCAGCCGCAACGGCTGTTACGGCTTGGTCAGAGATTCCAGCCCAACGGCGAGACGCTGCCATGATTGTTGCGCCAGGCCACAGACTGCGACAGGAGATCAATGCCGGTGTCCGTGATCAACTCATCGAGGAAGGCCAGCTAGGACCCGATGAAACAAAAATAGACACGCTTGCAACAAAAGACATGACACGCGCGGAAGCGATGTCGCCGCGTGCTTACGCTGGCGGCGACGTATTGCGTTTTCAATCCAGATTACATGCTCTCGACGCCCGCAAAGGCGACATCCGCACAATCGTGTCGGTTGACGAAAAACGCGGACGGGTGACGGTCGAGGATACAAAGGGCGGTAGGCGAACTGTAAAACTCTCTAGCCTTGTTGGCCGTTATGATATGGCGCCATTCACGCTCCACCAAAGGGATACTTTGGCGCTCAGGGAAAATGACAAAGTGCTGTTTACGCGATCTGACAAAGCGAGTGATGTTGCAGCGCTTGATCAGGCACGCGTGAAAAGTTTTGATAATGAAACCATCACTTTGGACTTAGAAGGCCAGGATCGGACCTTTGATCGTAGTGACTCAGTGCTACAATCACTTACCCACGCCTATGCAATTACGTCCCATGCGAGCCAGGGTAAAACAGCCAATGATGTCGTAGCTGTGTTGGACTCGTCAGACCGTATGCTGACAAGCCAAGTTGGCTTCTACGTTTCAATTAGCCGGTCAGCCGATACGCTTGCTCTAGTCGTTGACGACAAAGAGAAGGTTACCGATGCGCTCAATCGCAATACCGGTCTAAAGGCATCGGCACTTGATGCCGTCGAGCGAATAGAAAGCATGACTGGCCTCGATCAAGACCCAATCGATTTGAGCGATAAAGAAAAAGGATCGAGTGTTGAGCAAGAAACCGAAGCATCAAAATCCATTGAGAGCCGAGACAGTTCCGAACAGGATATGACTGAGCTAGAGGATGATACGTCCCCGATACCGGATCAAGAAATCAGCCTGTAGGGTCGAGAGAGCCGGATTGCTAATCAGGACAATTTTCGCACGGCGCGAGGTGGACGCTGGATTTGGATATCTTGCGTCTGACCACATTATCACCGACCAAAATGGCGATGTCGAAATAAAGGGGGGACCAGGAAAATACCTTACCAATAATTCGGCAAGGCTCGCCGTCTATTCGTTCTCTGGCGAGCGGAGCGTCCAATTGATGATACTCGGCAGATGATCGGGGTAAGGGATGGCGCTTAATTTCAGTCATGGAATTCGGTTCTGCGGTTAATGTCCGCAAGAGCGCAGTAGGAAATCGAATATCTAAATTTTGGCTCGGTTCGTAGTTGAAAAGCTAATTTCCGAGCATTACTTCGCCTACGCGATGTAGAGACTATTCTACTAATCCTCGCTATTGAATTTGCTTGCTTTTTTGAAGACTTCCACTGGCACATTGATTGCCACCTGTGAAAGGTAAGCCAACATGAAATGGAGCAGTCATCTCGGATTGCGAAATGCCCTTAGTGATCTTCAAGAAATGCTGGACTTTGGGGCTGCGATGCAGGTCGACATGGGTTGCGATCCACACGGGAACATTCCAGTCCGGCATCGTAGGTATGAGTTCGGACAACCAGTTAACGCCGTGCGCCAAGTATATCGGCAAAAAGCCCGCACCCAAGCCCGAGAAAATCGCATCGTTAGCACCGCGGATCGTAGATGCAGTCAGGATTATTTGATCTTCATCGATGTTTTCGTTTATCCAATTCTCGACTGTTTTCCCGTAGAGGTTCTTTTCCGATACAACGAACGGTCCAAGGCATGAGCATCGGGGCCCGGCAATCGAGTTGCTCTCAGAACACATATCGCGGTCAGAACAATAGATGGCGACAGGCATCTCCATCAGGGGACTGACGACATAATCTGGGTGATCGGGAGGATCGCCAATAATTATAGAAACGTCAGCTTCGCCGTGTTCCAACTTCAGAACTTCGTTGCTGGAACGGTAGCGCACGCAGATTTTTGGGTTCGCCAATCTATAAGACTTAATGGCGGATAGAGCAACGTGATCGATGAGTTCTGGGCATGAAACAACGAATTGGCCGGCAAGTTCCTCGTCCTGCGTCCGTGCTTTGACCATCAGTTGTCTGAAATGTTCTTCAGAGCGCTCTGCGACGCGTATGAGTTCGTGGCCCAGATCGGTAGGCGTGTACCCCTTCGAGTGGCGTTGGAAGAGTTTGCCGCCGAGTTGACGCTCCAGCGACTCCACGCGCCGAATCACAGTGGCGCGGTGGACGCCAATTGTCTCCGCGGTCGCCGATACGGTGCCCAGTTGACCAAGCAAATAAGCTGTTTTGATTTCTGTCCAGTTCTCCATTGACGACACCCCTCGCATACTGACGAGAACCTAACCGCTCAACGTCCATATAGCTGATCCTTGATGCGCACCATTGCACACCACGCGCGCGTCAGCACTTGATGTCGGTTAAGAAAACAGAAAGATTCTTTTTTCGAACAGCCGTCTGCAACTTCACCAAGGGGTGTCGTTCTAGCGATGTGCGGGCGGCTTCTCCCGAAAAACGATTGCCGGCACCACGCCCCATAAGATGAGCGCGCAGTAGTAAACACTCGACGGAACGAGTCCGAAGACGTTCGACGCAAACAATCCTGCAAACAATATCACATGCCCAATGAAGCCCCATACGATTGCGGCACCGATCAAACGAAGGTTCGCGGCTCCGGATTTCAGCAGCGTGCGAAAGAACACAATACTCAGTGGAAGGAAAAGTGCGATGCCTGTAGCAAGGCCGGAATTATATTCAAATGAAACAAGAGCGTTGATAATATGTGCGATGCCGTTCACGAACATAATTCCAGCCATCGCGAGCGTAGGAAATCGGTGTTTGGGACTATTTAAGATCGCTAAGAAGCCAGCTGTCCAAACCATTCCCGCATTGATATAGAAAATGCCGCTTCTGGTAAGAATGCCGTACTTCTCGTCTCCAAATAGTGTTGCAATCAATCCATTTAAGAATTCGTAGAGCGGGTATTCCCGTCCGAGTAAGTCTACCCAGTGTTCTTCGACCTGGTGAAAAAGATAGGACGCGGTCAGGAGGTACGCCATCAACGAAACGTCAGCAGCCCATGGAGTTTCTGTCGTTGAGCGCTCCCTAAAACCTACAAAGACGAGGATGGGCGCTAGGAACGCGCCAATTTTCATCCAGTGATCTACCATAAATTCGTGCTGCCCCAGCGGGAGCCACGCCATGGCAAAAAACACCAGCAAAAAGAACAAGGAGGTTTTTTGATTCATTATTGACCGTCTTTATATTCCTTTGCGACTTCGTGGGGAATTAGTGTGGCCCGCGCAACAAACAGCATTAGTATTTGCCCTGCAATCGTACTCAGTCCCCCTCAACGTGTCCCTCGTTCAGAGCGAGAGCAAATCGTTTGAGCAGAGACGCCAATTCCTTTGCCTTATCAGCATCAAGGATGTCTTCGCGTTCACGATCGAAGGTCTCGTTGAAATTGGGGAGAGAGAAAGTTCCGAACACTTTTCCTTCGAAAAAAGGAGCCGCCATGGACGAAATTTCTAGAACGCTGGCGCCGCCTCGTGCGCCTGGTGACGTCGCCATCATCACCAATGGTCTGCCGTGGTAGACCTTTGGTTCGATGCGACTGGCCCAATCAAAGATGTTCTTGAACGCTGCGCTAACACTCCCATTGTGCTCAGCGAAGGAAATGATGAGCGCGTCTGCAAAACCAATCTGTCGAACGAACTCCCGTGCTTCCAATGGGATGCCTTCCGCTTTCTCTCGCTCAGGCTTGTAGATGGGCATCTCAAAATCATTAAGGTCGAGCACTGAGAATTCGGCTTTTGCGTTCAAGTGCAACTGCATAACGCGCACCGCATGCCGGACAAGCATCGCGTTGATTGACTGGTCACTATTTGACGCCGGTAGTCCGAGAATTTTGAGCATCTTTCTACTACTTTAATTCCAAATACGGTGCGTTTCGATCAATGAGACTGCTTCAGGCGCCATTGTTAAAACAGTTGCTGAAATGCGCACGGGCCGTGCTTTTGGGACCGGGGCTAAGAGTAGGCCTGATAGGTGAGCGCGGCGCTCGACTGTCGTGGTACGCACGAGAGTACACCCGGATGTGCGCGAGAAGTCATTGCCTACTTGAGCATACCCTATAATCTCGATGGATGTAGCTTTGGCGAATGTACAGCCCGTCGAAGAACGTTCGGATGTAATCCGTACTCGTTGGAACGCCGCTCGTGATCTAAAACATAACCAGGGAGATCGCCTATCGCTGCAAGCATGATAATAGCTGAGTTAGGAACTTTAACCGTTTGTAGACTAGTTGCCGTAGCCGCCTGTGCCTTGGCAGCGGCAAGCTGCTCAACTACACCCGCACCTCTGGCCATCATAGATCCCGCTGGCGCCGAAGGAAGCTCTCAGAGCGTTTTGGTTGTCACGAGCCGTGAGACAGTTGAAGACAACTTGGTTGGCTACGGCGCTGGAAGAGCGGATTCGTTATCGTACAACGACGTTAAGGTATGGGTGCCGAGTAACCGCAACATTGGCGCCGTTGTTTACCCGTCGACGAAGCCAGCCGCGAATAAAGAGTTCGGAATTGTCGAGATTTCCGACATCAGTCCCGCGATTTTCTCTGATCTCTTAGATGAACGCCTAAACGACTTACCAGGCGAAAAGACAGTCTTTCTATTTGTCCACGGATACAACGTTCCCTATTCGAATGGTGTCTACCGTATTGGGCAGATGATCGCGGATTTCGAGATAGACGCAGTCCCTGTGCATTATTCCTGGCCCTCTCAGGGGCGTGCGCTCGGATATCTCTATGACCGCGACAGCGTTCAATTCGCAAGGGACGGATTTGTTGACCTGCTAGAGCGTATCGCGACATCTGATGCGGACTCCATCTTCGTGATGGGGCATTCAATGGGTACACTGCTGGTCATGGAGGGGTTGCGGACACTTTCGGCGTTGGGAAATGAGGATGTACTCGACAAAATCTCACCTCTGATTTTAGCCTCCCCGGATATTGATGTCGATGTATTCAGAGGACAGATGGATTATTTAGATCCAAGACCCGATCCCTTCATCATTTTTGTGGCGTCCGATGATGGTGCTCTGAAGTTATCCGAACGACTGCGCGGCGGCCATGCGCGGGTTGGCGAGGGACGATACATTTCCACGCTTCAAGAACAAGGAATTGCCGTAATCGATCTCTCCGACGTAGACCTTGGCGATGGAACGCAACATTCCGCGTTCGCCTCTTCGCCAACTCTTATACAAATTATCCAGCAAGCAAAAACGGCGCAGGAGACGCTGATGGATGCGGACGGTACCGAGAGGCGGTCGCCACTGGAGGCCCTGAGTGATTTTACGAGCGGTATAATTTACCTGCCGAAACGTGTCGTAGAATGACGCTTCGCAACAGTTAGAGCCAATAGTCTTTGCTACGGTTGACCCTCATCAGATTTCTACCGACGACCGCATCTTCAAGAAGCGGCTAAATCCCTCAGGGGTGATACCGAGAAACTCCGCAATAACGCGCTGAGGGAGGAGTTTAAGCACGTCTGACTGACGTTCCATCAGAAAATCGTATGACGCATGCGTGCGATTTATGGTCTTTACCCGCATAACATCAATGTCGAAGTTATGGGCTTCAAACATCTTGATTCTGGCAAATTTCCCGATAGTACGACCATCAAAGAACTCTCTAATCCACCGGTCCATTGGCACTAGCACGCCTTTGACTTGCGTAGCCGCTAACATCGTATGTTCGGCAGTATGCTCATCGGTTGATAGCTTGGTGGCCGCACAAAAATCACCAGGTTGAAAAAATCTTCCAATGATAACGTGGCCGTCCCGTGTTACGATTCGGTCGGCGCAAATTCCTGATGTTATGTAGAGGACTGAAGGCTTCGCTACTTGCTGGTCATCGATTTCAGTATTTTTCCCATAGGATGCTGTCGTACAAATCGCTGAAAAGTCCTCCCATTCGGATCGAGACGGTCGGACATCGGCCATTTCGATATCGCGCAATAATGCAAGCAGCGGATTTTCGTCGTTTGTCATTCCTTATGCTCTAAGTAGGAAAAATACGACGTCAGGCTGGAGAACCATTCTTAGTGTAGTTTGGCTTTCAACAGACCGCTCGACAAGCCGGGCCGCCGGTCTCATTTGCACACCCCATGCGCGTATGTGCAGCAGCCTTTGTGCGCGGGTGCGGTGGGATTGCTCGCCTTCTTTAGGTAGGAAACTGCGCGTTGGCGATCCCGCGCCGCGCACGTGTTGTTCATTTGGGCATCTACCAAATCTTCCGCACATCAGGGAAACTTCTGTTTTGGGAGGGCAATGAATTGACTGACCAAGATCGTACTTACGACTTCAGCACCTTGAACTGGGAAGAGATGCGTACGGCCTATTTGGTTGGTGAACTTGGCACTGTGTCTAGAGCGGCGATGCATCTGGGTGTTCATCGAACAACGATCATGCGACACATCACTTCGCTCGAAAAACAGCTCGGTCGACAAATTTTCGAACGCCAACATGATGGCTATTCTCCAACGCTGTTTGGACTGGAGCTGATCGAAGTAACGCGGCATGTGGCGCGCGATTTCCAAGAGTTCAGACTTCGTGGCAGATCGAACGAGACCAGGATTGCCGGAAACATTCACATCGCTGCTCCGAATTACCTAGCTTGTCTTGTTTCAGCAGCGCTGAGTACGATCAGGGAGCAGTATACAGATGTTTGGTATACCTTCACTCCGATAGGTGAAAACGAGCCTCTCTGTATTGAAGATGCTGACATCATCCTAACGCCAATGGATGTTGCTTCAGAAGAATACTCTAGCGAGAAGTTGATGTCGCTATACGCTTGTCTGTTTGCTAGCACTATCTACAGAGACAACATAGGCGTTCCAAAGTCGATCGAAGAACTTCGAGAACACAGGTTTGTATGCGTATGTCAGCCAGGTCAAACTAGCCAAGAAGAAGATTGGATCAGGCCGTACGTTCCAGCCCGCAGCATTGTTTTTCGATCTCGCTCGAACTTTGCAGTCTACACCGCAATAAGTGAGGGCTTGGGTATTGGCTTCCTTCCGACGAGCGTTGGTTTAGGAGACGGTAAGCTAGTCCAGGTGATGGAGCCATCTCCTGCTTGGCAAAAGGAAATTTGGATATCGGTGCGACGCAAAACAGCAGATAGTAATAAGGTCATTGCAATCTTAAATGCCTTTTGGAGACTCGCTCATTGATAGGAATCAAATGGACGAATGGGAGTGAGCTAACATTCCTCGATAGCTCCATTTACTTCGCTGACTATACGGACGAACTCTTCAACCTTAGCGACATTTTTCAGATCCCTGTGCGTAACAATCCATAGCGGCACAGACGTGTCTCGTGATGGAGGAATGACGGGAGCTAGTTCATCAAAGTCTGCGGCGATATGATCTGCAAGCGCTCCAACGCCAACCTTCGCCAAAATTGCTGGCAGACTTGCCTCAAAATCATTCAGACGAAGGACAAAGTGCGGATTTGGAACATATGAGTAAAGCCACTTTACGTAGGGGGATCTATTTATATCAGTATCAGTTGTTGGGCCTATATAATCATAGTGGCTCAAGCTCGGCTTCTTTTTACCGTTCACGCTTTTCAGGTAATCGCGGTGCGCAAAATAGCCAAACTGAACCCTGCGAAGTGGGCGTGCAACGTATTCAGCGGCTGACGGCTTCATCCCGGCTCGTATCGCAATATGCGCTTCTCCGTATTCGAGCTGGGCGAGTTCTGAGCCTGTACGCAGCGACACGTTTATCTCTGGATAGGCAGTGTTGTACTCGCGTATTGCCGGCATGAGCAGAGGCGCCACTCCCTTAAGGGCTGTAAGAATGAGATCCCCGGATAATTGGCCTATTCTGCTTCGTGTACGCCCTTTAAGGTCGATCAGCATGTCTTCGACACGGCCGGCCACCTCCAGCATTTCTTGTCCGGCGTCCGTAAGCTTTACGCCCCGAGCGTGGCGAAGAAAGAGCGTTGTACCGAGCGACGCTTCAACAACTTCGATATGGCGCGAAACCGTCGCACGATGAAGTCCAAGTTCCGACGCTGCCGCGCTCGCGGAGCCATGTTTTGCGACCACCATCGCGGTCCGGAACTCAGCCCAACAATTCATACTTTCTACTCCACATCCTTGATGTCGTGAATTTGCGCATATTATGTGCATAGTAGTAAGATATGTACATTTTTTCAACAATAGGGTAACGGTCACAAGTGGGTGCGTTCTTCGATAAAGCGGGGGGTCAGAACATGGCTTCAAACCAACGGCGGGCAATGAAGCTCTTTTTGACAATAGCAACGCTCATCTATGGTGTCGTTCCAGCCATCGCCGATTTAAATGAAACCCATCTCTTCAATCCGCATTGGAGCCCGCATGCGCGCCTTCATGGCGCATGGTTTCTCTTTTTCGGGTTCGCAATGGCGATGCTAAGCCTTTATCTAGCATGGGTTCGCGATGGACTCGTTCTCCCGTCCGTTATTGGACTTCTCTTTAGCGTCTGCTTCTGGATGGCGTACTTAACAGCGCCCTTCTATGGCGGCGCGCTGGTCGATGAGAACGGCATTGAAGGACCTGTTTTGGGGATTGAGGCAAATGTATTCACATTCTCATTGGTGACTGCCGCATTCGTGGTGCTCTTGATGTATGCCCTCAAAACACGGTGGGTCGGCAAATCTTAGGTCATGCGGTCGGGTGCGCCTACACATATAGGCTGCGGTTTTGAACGGTTCGTGCGGTATTTACCCTAGAACAGCAAATTGACATTGAAAGTAAGCTCCCAATCGCTGCCACCTTCTGGCGACTCTACAAGGGAGTAGGCGCCAGCTTTAAGTGTCAGCGCTTGTTTAGAGGGCAATATGAATGTTTTGCCAACTGCTCCACCGACCGGGACCGTGAATCGGTTCCCACTATCAGCGGACCAGTCATACGTAATTGAATTATTGTACCCGAAGAACCAGTCCCCGATCCCTGGGCTGCTCACATTGTAAAAGACGATTGGTTGTACGGTTGTCGTGCTGAAGTCATCCTCGCCCCATAAATGATTGACGAGTGCGCCGTAGGAGAGCTGGCCGGCAAATCCAAAACCGGCGGCTGCTACGCCGCCTCCCCAGCCAGCAGCTTGGGCCGTATCCTCCGTATGGGTAGCTAATGATACTTGAGGCCCAATGGCAAACTTTACCGGACCATTTTGGTTAGACGGAATGAAGAGTGCCTGAACGATGGTGTCGCTTAAACCAAACTCTGTTTCAAGACCGTCTCCCAATGCTGTTGGCGTGGGAACGCCGAGCACCGGTATCACGCCGCGTAGAATTAGATTGCCCCATTCTTCCTGGGCGACGGTGGCGATTGGCTGAACCTGAAGGTTATAGCTCGTGTCGTCATCGACAGGACCGAAGCCAATTTCGGTACTGAAGAAGACGCCGTTTACGGCAGCCGTCGGGTCTTGTGAGTCCCGCGTGGCTTGGCATTGTTCATTGCATTCGTCTTCTAACTGGTTCTGAGCCTTCGCCTCGAAAGAAATCGTTACGAGCGGAACGATGAGTAATATTATGGAGGTAATTTTGAACCGAAGCATGTCTTCACCCATTACTGCTTGAGTAGTGATTAAGACCGTCAATCGGTCAGGGAACAATTGACAAAATTTGTCGTCTAAGTGTGCGTAAAGGACACAATAAAAGGCAGCGGGAAATTGCGTCGTCGCTGATTTGTTCTGGGGTGCTTGTTAGAACGGCACGCCATCTAAGGTGCCCATTTCCCCTGTTTGGAAACGATGATTTGCATCACGAATCGCTTGCTCGCTATCGAGAACGAAACCCCCACCGAATACAAGTGGCTGAGGGGCGGGCTCACCACCGAGCAGAAATAGTTCAGCAGGCCTATCATCACTTACTCCGACTTTAATTGAGTGAGTTCCATTAGGCAATCTGACCATGTCGCCTTGTGCGAGCGACTGAGTGTTGTTGACTTTGATCTGGTCGTTCGAATGAACAACGTAAATGCCGTACTGATGTTCGATGTCGGGGAGCGTAATATTGAATGACGAAGAACCCGATAAGAAAACATGCACCATTAGAGATGGTATCGCGAGCGGAAGCGGACCGTGCCTTCCACTCATTTCGCCTGCAATCAAACGATATCGAACGCTATTTTCGGTCCATTCGATCATCTCTTCGGACTGATAAGCGCGGTAATCGGGAGCTGCGTCTTGCTCAGCTACTGGAAGCCGCGCCCAAATTTGCAGGCCATGCATGACGGGGGACCGGTCCAGGAGATTGCGTTCCGTATGCAGAATGCCGCTACCAGCTGTCATCCATTGGGCGCCCCCGGCGCCTATCTGACCAACATTTCCGAGGCTGTCTGTATGTTCGTTTGCGCCATCGAGAAGATAAGTCATGACCTCGATGCCAGCGTGAGGGTGCGCTGGCAGTTTTTCTCTTGGAGCTGGGACAGGGCCGAAATGGTCTAGTAGAACAAAGGGGCCGATAGAGGGAACATTTGCGGTGGGTAACGGGCGGTTGACACTATCTGGTCCAACCTTCGAGCTTTTGGCTTTCCATACATGGTCTGAGTCTTAGGCAAAAGTCTGCATGTGAGCATTCTCGGTGTCTGATTGTCCCGCCTACGCCCATACTATTTTTTCTCAGGGTACAGAAAAGACACTGGTTCGGATGAGATTTTGTTTGGTCGTTTCTCATTCTTAAACCGAAACAGTTGATGCGCAACTCTTGCGACGAGTGTTGGATCTTCGGTGTGAATGAAGTGATTGGCGTCCACTAAAACGACGCGGCCGTTCGGGATGAGATCTGGCGCACCATAGTATTCTTCCGGATGCTGACCTGGATCTCTGATGCCTTGCAAGCTCACAACCGGCATCGTCATTTTGGGGATTGTGTTGGTTACTCTGAACTCGCGCTCTTTTTCAAAGCTGGTTCCTTGAAACGTCCGAGCAGCAGCTTCTGGCGTGCCGGGAAACTGAAATTCCCATTCGAGACGCGCTAGTTCGTTTTCGGGCACATGCACAGATACATAGTTACTATCGTATATACCGCGGACGACATTTCCAGCTTGCCATTCTGCATCCGCCATTTGCTCGTGCGCGGGCCGCGGAAAGCCATGGGGCTTATCGAACGATTGCTGCATGCGCAGTAAAGCCAAAACGCGATCCGATACACCATCAGCCGCAATTAGATGATCGCTGATGACGCTTCCGCGATCATGGGTAATCAAATTGAATGTATCGATCCCAAGTCTATCGAGAAGCGCGATAAGGCTCTTAGCGACGGCGCTGTAGCTGACGTCGATTTCAGCTCTCTTGTCAGATTGGCCGTAGCCCAATGTATCAACCGCGATGACGTAGTAATCGTCGGCAAGCTCAGCCATAACCTTACTGTAGGCGTACCAAGTGTCAGGATGGCCGTGTACAAATAAAATGACGTCCTTTGATGGATTGCCTGCAGTTACGAAATGCCACACGGCATCATCTGCGTTTGCAAACCAGTGCGCCCCAAAAACGCCATTACCAATATATTCTAGTTCGCCGTGACGGTTTACGGCGCCATTTGGCGGGGTCGCGGCTGGATACCGGTCAGTGTCGTCTACGTAGTAAGGGAAAGGGTAAGGTTCATATGAAAATTGAACCCAAGACGGAGCTTTATCATCACCCTGATGTTGGGCTTGCGCAGAAAGTGTAGCTGCAGCCGTCACGTACAGGACAGCGAATACGCTTACTAATCTCAAAATAGAAATGCCCATCGCAAAACGTTGCCTTCATGATCGTCCTGGCATCGTTAGCAGACTGAATTTATCTACGCTCAGTCTTGGTGTCCGAACGAACCAATTATCGATACTGCGTACATATTTGCAGAGCTTAGCGGGCCTCGATACCGTCCGGAACGCGCATGTGGTGTGCATTCGCCGATGCTTCCATTTGTTGGTCGCTCGTGCAACGCTGAGAGGGATCGAGTTCGTGCAGACTAAAAGGGAGTGAAGAATGCCCAAAATGAGACTCACCGCACTTCTTTTAGGCGCGTTATTTTCGCAAAGTGCATGTAGCGAAACGCCAAGCAACACGAGCCAAGCAGCCGATGCCTTGGAATCAGCTGCTAGAGAAAAGCCTGCTAGCGCCAGCGTCCTGGAATTCGGATCAGAGAACACGTTGTTCGTTGCCGATAGTGTCTCGGGCAAGATCTTCGCCTATGATATGTCGGATGCCGGTCCAGCGCCGAGCGATGAAAAGGCCTACAACTTACTTAGTATTGAAGAGGCTATAGCTCGAACGGTTTCGGCGGATCAGGGGAGCCTAACCTTCAATGATCTCGCCGTGCACCCAGCGACACGAGAAGCATATGTATCATTGGGATATGCGCTCGACGGCGTTGATCAAGCCGCCATCGTGACAATCTCTCATGACGGGAGTGTTGAGCTCCTTGATATCGAAGAACGGCCAGCAAGCGTTTTTACACTGAAAGACACAGCGGATGAAGCCGTGACCTTTTGGCGGGATATTCCAGCACCGACGCTTACCATTACTGACCTTGATTACGCTGATGGGGAACTGTTCGTATCTGGTATCTCAACTGGCGAATTTGCCTCGACGTTGCGTCGGGTTCCTTTCCCATTCGATGTCTCATCGACCTCAACGTCGATCGAAATATTCCATGCCGCCCATGCGCAAATGGAAACGAGAGCGCCCATTCGCGCAATGACGGTTCTTGATCTTAATGGTGTTCAAACGGTCATCGCCGCGTACACCTGCACGCCTCTCGTCACAATCGACGCGTCCGCACTACAAGATGGAACGAACATCACCGGCAAAACGATCGCCGAACTCGGTTACGGGAACACGCCCCTCGACGTCATCAATTTTGACGCTCGTGATATGGAGGGGACGGTTCAGAGTTTTGTTTTGGTCGTCAACCGAGAGATGGACGCTGATTTGATCGCGATCGATGACCTTACCGAAGCGGCTGCCGCTGACGGCATCTCCGCGCCCGTCCCTTATCTAGGAGCCACCGCTGGCGTTAAAACGACGCCACTACCGCTTTCAGGCGTGTTGCACGCTGCGGACCAAAATAGTCAATTCATCTTAGCAATGCGCCGAAACTTGGACACAGGCGCGATGGAACTGGTTTCGTTTCGAAAGGGCTCATTCTTTCGGCTGAGCAATTTTATCAGCGAATATAACTTCCCCGACTACGAGTATCAGGACGACCAGTTTGCCCAGGGTGTTCGTAAGTTCCAGAATTTGTTGAAGACGGATGAGGGATTCCCTGATCAAGTTCGATGACATATAATCTAAGTTGGGTCTTCACAGCCCTCGTTTTGATGTCATGGCCAACAGAAGCCGCAGCTTCTTGTGAGAATTTGGGTAACACGGATCAGATAGAGATATACCCGTCAGCGTCAGAGCTGCCGTCGAATCTCCTACGGATTTACTTATATTTTCCGTATCCGGTCAGGTCTCCGAACATCCTTGAACATATTTCCTTGAGAGACTCAGAAGGCAGGGTCATCGACGGCGTCTTTCTGTCAAACCGTTATGATCTTTGGTCGCCAGATCGTCGACGACTAACACTGCTTTTAAATCCGGGTAGGGTCAAAACAGGTCTTCGAGCTCATGAAACTCTCGGAAGAGCCCTAAAGCCAGGGGAAAAGTATTCTCTCCTTGTCAATCAGACATGGATAGGAGGCGTTGATTGTAAGCGGGAGCGTGACGCAGTATTTGAGTTTTTAGCCATCGCCCCGGACTACAGCCCTCCTAAACCCCGTGAATGGAAAATTACGGCGCCAAAGGCGGGGACGCTTGATCCGCTAATCGTAGATTTGGGCAGCCCACATGATCACATCTCACTCGCGTATCGACTTCGGATAAGAGGTGCGGAGGATTCAACAGTTTCTGGGTCGATTAGGCTGGGTCAAGACGAAAGTGTCTGGCGCTTTACGCCAACAAGCCCTTGGCCAAGCGCCACGCATTACTTGACAATCAGTGAACCGCTTGAAGACCTTGCTGGAAACAGACCGAGCGGGCTTTTTGACCGACCGTCAGAAGATCCACCTTTAACGTGGACTGATGAACTCGCGTGGCACCCTGGTTAGGCGGCTTGCGTTGGATCAGAAGTCAAAACGTCCGACAAATTCGATCCGAACACCTTCACCATCAGAACCATCGACAGTCTCAAGTGAGTTATAGATGCCTTCCAACCCAAACGTTGCACCATCAATCGGCGTGTAAAATAAATTCAGGCTAAAACGCTCTGCGTTGTCGAAAGAGAGAGGATCAGCGGCAAGCGGTTGGTCCAAATCGAAAAAACTCGCTGTGACCGTGGACCGCCAACGATCCGCCCAGAAGTGTTGATACCCAACAAAAGCGCCAAACAATTCTGTAGACTCGACCTTGCCATCTTCGGCAATCAAACCGTCTAAGCCGCCCACAAACGAAGAGAAGTAGTGTGTAATGCCGGCACCATATTGTGTAGCAAAAGAAATATTATTCTGTTCAGACCCCGTGAACGGCGTCTGGACCCTACCCGATACATGAACGCCGCCACCATAATCCGTGTCCGCATCTGACTTGAGTTGAACGCCAAGCCCCGCGACGCGAAGGTGACCCCAGTCGCGCTGAAGTTGAGCAAAGGCAACAACGTTTGGCACGGATTCTGACGCGAGGAAATCTTCATTTCCGCCCAAATCGGCTGCCGGGTTTTCGATGCCGATTCCCCAGTTCGAACCTTGTCGTTCACCTTGCACATAATAGATGCCCGGATTTCTCAAGACGGGCGCTGCAAGAGGCCCTCCAGGGTCAGCGGTTTCCGGAAAAGAGAATACATCGACGAAGCCCGACCAGAACTGACCGATCTTCAAAGGTCCTAACTCAGCTGCCGCATGGCGCAATCGAAGGTCAAAGTCGTTCGTAAACTGATCGCCATCACCAAAGAAATCGAACTCTACGAAAGTCCGGAAATCTCCGAGTTGTGTGGGCGCTCGATAGTCGAAGTTTACGCGGCTGTGGCGTGCATGGATCGCGAACTGATCGGAGCCATCGTCAACGGTGCCATCAAGTGGAATTGTTGGTGGAGTGCCGATGAATTGAAATCCTTGATTGTCGGTATCGTAGTTTGCGTTAACCTGCACCAACCCGCCAATTCTGAAGGATCCGGGAGTGCCCGGGACCTTGATCGAACGATCAAACTCCCCTGCAGTGACAATCGCGTCGTCTGGGAATCGCCCAAGAGGTTGCCTAGAGCTGAGAACGTTTTCCACTAATTCGTCACTGTCGTTAGCATCATGAGACTTATCGGTCCTGTATCCAGATTGCGGTATCTGGACGATCGTAACGTCGTCCCTGAGCTCTGGAGACCGGCGACCGGCACCCGTATCCAACTCAATATCCGCTGGGTCCGCTTCGGATTTGAGAAGTGTTTCCACGAGTGCGCGTAGTTCGGCGACCTCCCTTCGAAGGGCTTCCACTTCTTCCCCTTGATCTTGTGCGAAGGCGGGCGAAGTAATTGCGCTAGAAAGTAACAGTGGAATTATTAAACTCCCGCCTCGGGGCAAAGTAATAATTTTCAACATGCCAACTTCTACTCCCGTTATTTTCAACTAACGACTAGTGTTGGGAAAATCGAGAAGCTGAATATTGGATATATAGTGTATTGCGGCTCGCATCCGCATTTACTGAATATACGTACAGCGACACTGATCGTGATTTCCTATTTGATGAGAATTTTAACAAGTACGTTAAAACTGCTATGACGAATTTAAACTGTCGCTTGCAAGCGCTTCGTACTCAAGTGACTCAATTGCGCATGTGCTGTGCGCCACAGTCCGTTTTGCCGTTCGTTGGCATGAGCTACAGCTTCCGAGGCAACGATTGGGTTTGACTGCTTCTAGCGCATTGTTCGCAGGCAAATAAGTTTTGAAGCGCCGAGGCACCTTTCGAGCACCGTCATCACACTATTCGAAAGGAGTCTGTTGAGATGAAAAAGAGACTAGGGACACTCATATCAGCCGTGACGATGGCGGCGTTGGGTGCGGCGTCGATGGGGGCGTCAGCTCAAACGGCGCAGTTATCTGAGGAGGCCTTCGCTCGCCCCAACAAGTCGCAAGAACAACAGATGGACAAACGTAATACGGTACCCAAGGAATTCGAAACCCAGATTATCGTTGCAGACCAGGCTGGGCAAGAACGCGCCGAATTCATTCTCAAATTATACGACGTGTTTGCGACGAACCCATCGGGTGAAACGATGGAAGAGTTTATGTCCGATACGTATATTCAGCACAGCACCGGCGTACCAAATGGGCGCAATCCAATTGCTATGCTCTTTGCGTCATCCGTCGCGCAATATGATGTAAAAATAGACGTGCACAAAGTTATTGTCGTCGGCGATTGGGCGATGGCGCATGTTAATTTTCGCAATGTCGATAATGCAGAGCCAGATGATCTGGGTACGGCGGCTGTTGATATGTACTTCTTCGGGAAAGATGGGCGAATTGAGGAGCACTGGGACGTTCTCCAGGAAGTGCCGACCCATTCTGCGAATGCGAACGGAATGTTCGTCAAGTATTTTCAGGGGGAATAAACCATGAAACGTATTGCTTTACTCGCCACAACCTGTCTGCTCAGTCACCCAATCCTTGCGCAGCAGTCATTTGCTCAGACGCCGCCAGCGCCGCCCGCCCAAGACTTAGAGATGCGGTATTATGACCGCCAAAAGATCGACATTAGCAATGTAAGGGACTTCTACGAAAATCTGCTCATTGCGGATACGATGATCCACGCCGATGCGATGTTCGATGCGACCACGAAATGGAAGTTCACGCTTTATCAAATGATAAGAGCAGGTAGCGGTCATCACCAAGCGCGTAGCGCGTATCAACTGTCTAAGCTCGGTGTTCCAATCGAGGACATTCGAGAAATTTGGTCTGAAGACTACGTCGAATCCATTAAAGACGATCGAATTCGGACCGCGTTTGAGTATTTGGATCTCGCATCAAACCTCCCCACCGGCGTAACAGCGGATACCCATGCAACACTGAGGATGCAATTCGCCGACCGGCAGATTGTTGAGCTATTCGAGCTAACTGGCATCAATGCCGCTATGGCGACACACGACCAAATTTTGCCGATTGCAACGGACAAAGAAACGTTGGATTGGGCGAACGTGAACCTTCAATCGATCGGTTGGGTGCCAGGCCACAATGCGAGCAGTAACGAAGAGCAACGAAAGTCTCCTTTCGTTGGTGCAATGATCGATGCATTGCATGATGAATTTGTTGCTGATTGGACGGCGGGAGACTTAACTGCCAGATCACCTAGATTGCGTACAGACTATCTAAATCAGATCACCGGGTATGACGTTTCTGAAATGACGTTTGACGGCGATCAAGATGGCATCGAAGAGCCATTCGATTTTTATCCTGCGGAGTATCTGCGGTGGGAAGCGCCTGACGCGGACGCATCGAATGTGCCGCCGGCTGGAACCCCAGCGTTCAATATTTCCGCCTATGACTACAAGTACTACACGCCAGCGGTTGTTCCAGAGACCAGGGTGCCGTTCAGCGACCGCCATAAGTTGGATAACTCCTGGAGTCGGAAAAGTGGCCTCGGAACGCTTGGTATGGATGCGTTTACACTACAGCGTGACCGGGCAATTACTTTGCAAATGAAGTGGTCTCTCTTCTTTGTGTACCAATTGGCAAGCGGCTGCGTGCATTGTCAGGCGCATGGCGCTTACGGAACGTTCCAGGAAATCGAGGATGATTATCTCTATGACAAAGTGCCCGCGGCAGAGATGCCGATGGTCGCCGAAAAAATCCGTTCTCTCATGGATTTCGAACGTTCGGAGCATTTCTCCGACGGCGAGAAGGCAGCGTTTCGGTTAGCGCGCGATGCCGGCACGCTTCCGGGGAGAACCACAGCCGCACACATTGAAGAGTTGAGAAGGCATTATTCGGATAGAGAAATCCAAGAAATCATATCAACGCTCGTCCTAACGCCTTGGCTGTCGACCATTATGCAGTCGCAAGCAACGGTCACGGATCAGCGTAGCATGGCATGGTCGATGAGGCATCTTGGGCCGGCGGGTTGGAATCCAGGCGTGCATATTGGATTGCCCTATGAGCAGCGCCCATACCATATGAGTCAGTTTTACGGCGTCGTTGGGGCTGACATGGCGACGGGAGTTGTCACCGACGCGATCAGCGAATGGCTCGATGTGATTGTTCCGCTCGGTGTGGACGCGGATGGCGATGGTGTCGAAGACGCATTTGACGGCTATCCAAAAGATGCAAGTAAATGGGCGGACACGGACGGAGACGGCATCGAAGATTCCCGAGATCGGGATATCGACGGGGACGGCATCTCAAATGCGCGCGAGCGACGGGCCGGTACGTTCCCTTACAAAGCTGATTCGGATGGTGATGGTGTCGATGACCGTAGCGAGCGTGATGCGGGAACAAACCCCGTCGATCCCAGGGACTTATAGCATGCAAGAGATCAACGCGGTCGAAAAGAAGGGGACGAAAAATCCCCTTCTATTAGTGATAAGGAGCAATAGAGTTGCCGAGCTATTGCATATGCGGACGGTAAGAGGTTCGCTGCCATATGATGATTGAGCGGTCCTACTCGTTTCCGAGTTTGGGGCAACGTACAACAGATAAATCGACTCACGTATGATCTATGGTCCCAAGCTTCTTGGTTGCACCGCCACTAATTTTTTCCCGCATCACGCTCGCTACGTTAATCGGCATTATTGCGGACCGAATGGCGATGTCGAAATAAAGCGGGCACCATCTGCAAACTTTGCCCAAAACGCGACATTCGTCGCCTGCAAAGTGCTCACAAACCAAAGTGGATGATAGACCAAGCCGTTGTGCGGCAGTCCTTGGGAACACATGGCGCCCGAGCTTCACCAGCTGTGTAAGCGCATCTTTTTTACGTGCTAGATTTCGGACGACGTAAGTTTGAGATGCGGACAAGTTCCGTAGAATCTGCGGACTACCCAATGGGATGTCCAAGCCAGATCGTTAGTCCGTAGTCCGGATTGAAGCGGCTTTATCGCCGAACTCGAAATATAACCATTCTATCGATTCAAGAGATTTTTCTTTCTTCGATACCTTCAAATCAATATGAAAAGCGCGCTGAACTTGTAGGGTTTCCGGGACGAGGTTGTGCCTTACTCCGATAAACCGTGAAGCATACAATAATCATACAAATGAGAATACAAATATCGTAGTGAAAGCTTCTAAGATTCTGTTTATATTGAATAAATGTTTGAATTTCGAGCCCCGTCACTCGCGCCACTTTATAGTTCTTGCAAGAAAAATATTGGGAATAGCGTCGGTCCTTACAACGACCGATGGCGGGGACACGCGTGGTGACCAAAGTCTGTTCGGGGGGCGGCCTGCTGCGGTAGGGGCAGCGACGTGCGGGAAAACTGCGAGAACCCCTCCGGGCCTCACTGTCTTTGTACTCACACAACAGCAACGTGAAACGTTATAGAGTGCGTTCCCGTTTTTGGGTCTTACTCCGCCCGGCTGGTCTAAGGCGCGCGCGATAGGGTGTCTATTCGGTCCTGACTGTGGAGATTGGAGCTACCAAGCTTCAAATCTCTTAGGAGGGAGCGAATGAAGGTTCATAAGAATGCCAAACAGATGCCGCTGGGTCGAGAACGGATTGTGTCTTCTACAGCGTGCCGTTGACAAGCTTCATAACGCCTGAAAAATCAAGATCATCCTTACCCGCAGCTTCGAGAAGCGCGTAAAGAGCTTCCGCCTGTGCCCCAAGCGGCGTAGGGACTTTCGCGCTATGGGCGGCCGTCTGGGCAAGGCGCATATCCTTTAGCATCATGGCGGCGGAAAAGCCCGGCTGGTAATTGCGGTTAGAAGGCGCCGTTTCCACCGGGCCGGGCGCGGGGCAATAGCTTGTCATCGACCAGGACTGTCCTGAGGCCGTAGACGAAATATCGTAGAAGGTCTGGGCGTCGAGACCTAGCTTTTCGGCAAGATGGAATGCCTCACAGGTGGCGATCATAGTGATACCCAGCAACATATTGTTGGCAATTTTGGCCACTTGGCCGTTGCCCGCAGCGCCAGCGTGAAAGATGTTTTTGCCCATATAGGTTAGAATAGGGCGAGCCCGTTCAAAAGCGGACAGCCCACCACCCACCATGAATGTCAGTGTACCCGCCGCTGCAGCGGTTACGCCACCCGATACAGGAGCGTCGACCATCTCGAAACCAGCCGCCTGAGCGGTGGCGCTCACGGCGCGGGCGCTTTCCACATCGATGGTTGAGCTATCGATAAAAAGGGCACCCGGTTTTGCATTGGTGATAACGCCATCGTCGTTTGTATAGACCGACCTCACATGGGTGCCGGCTGGCAACATCGTCACGATAATATCCGCGTCTTGGACCGCCTCCGCTATACCCGTGGCGCGCTGGCAACCTGCGTCGATCGCGCGCTCAATTGCTTCGTCAGATAAATCGGTAGCTTTAACAGTATAGTCTGCAGCCGCAAGATTGGCTGCCATGGGGCCACCCATATTTCCCAGGCCGATAAAGGCGATTGTCGTCATCGTATGGCTCCTGTTCGAGGCTAGGGGAGGCGAAGTTCTGCCTCTCCTAAGGGCTTAAAGTACTGATCGACGGTTGTCGGACTGAGATCAGTCAACTGAGTAGGCGACCAATGTGGATTTTTATCTTTGTCAAGAATTTGAGCGCGGACGCCTTCAAAAAAGTCGTGTCCGTCCATCACGCGCGAGACCATACGAAATTCCATCATCATAGCCTGGTTGAAAGAAAGGTCGGCTCCTCTTCGCATTTGTTCGAAGGTGAGGGCTAACGAGGTGGGTGACATGCTGTGTAGGGTCTTTAACGTCTCCCTTGCGAATGTCGTGTCATCGGCTTCTATTATAGAGAGGAGGTCGGTCAAGGTTTTGTGGCCAACAAAGAGGCGCCCAATAGCCTCACGTTTTTCCTCAACGGCGCTTTGTCCTGGTGCCGTATGATACTCGTTGAGGATCGCCTCTATGTCCCTGTTCGCATCATTGGATAAGGTCGCATCTAGAAGGTCCGTGCGTAGACGTTGATGCTGATCCGAAGGGGCGTAGTGCGTAGCAACTCCAATTGCGACGCAATCCGCCGCGTTCGCGCGTGCGCCAGTAAGGGCGTAATAGAGGCCAAATCCATTTTCGAGGCGGGGCAGAAAGTATCCGCCCCCAACGTCGGGAAAAAGGCCGATGCCTGTTTCTGGCATGGCGAACAGCGTTTGATCTCCAACGACCCGATAATCGCCGTGAACAGATAT
>ERZ1740067.689-NODE-689-length-25832-cov-4.680607_pt1 | contig 25832 bp, 24 predicted proteins | sample MGYA00581736_ERZ1740067 | MGnify/ENA primary metagenome ERZ1740067 (study PRJEB43018, sample SAMN04849236) | marine metagenome | isolation source: floating plastic debris | place: Pacific Ocean | collected 2008-08-27 | study: EMG produced TPA metagenomics assembly... | reverse complement strand
ATGCAGAAGCGAAGTCCGCCTCCATCCGCGAACAACTGCGCCGCGAGCGCGAAAGCATGGAAGGCTTGAAAGAACTCTTAGACGGCCATCTCATCTCCATACGAGAGACGATGGCGAAAGCGACAGACGACACCATTCAATCTGAGATGAAGAGCCGCGATGCCTTTCAAAGCGCGGCGCAGTCTTTTGAAACCCAATATTCGCAGCTCATCAAGGCCTCCGATAAGACAGTTGAGGGCATCAGCACGGTGATGAACGGGCTTGCCGAGCGGACAACAGCACTAGATGCGGCAGCCTTAGCCGCGACGCAAAAGCTAGGCAAAGGCGTTTCCGCATTGAAGGCGCACGAAGACGACTATCGCGGCTTTATCAATCAGTTCAGCGACGACTTTAAAGCTTTTGACGGTGGCATTGACGCACGCCTGGTGGCGCTGGAAGCAGCGCAAGATCGTTTGGAAAAAACCAACGAACACCTCTTCACAGATTTGCAGGAACTTGGTGACAGAACCGATACCGCCGTGGACGGCGCTCTAGAGAAGACAAGAAACGCCGTTACCGCGCTGGAGGTGCACCAAGGCGCGGTTGAAGAAACGACAGCGGCAATGCTGTCTGCGTTGGACGACCAGCAAATCGAAGCGCAAGGCAAATTGCACACACTCTCTTCAGAATTGGAGGCCGTCCAAGAAAAACTCGCCAAATCACTCAGCGCTGCACTGGCCGAGCAAAAGACAGCTGGGGAGTCTTTTCAGACCGTGCTGAATGAGCACACCCAAAGCTGGCAGAGCGCCTTGCAGAAGTTCAGCCAAATACTCACCCACGATACCGAACGCGCAGGCTCAATTGCAGCCAACCGCATTGGGCAAGCGCAAGATGATTTGAAACAAGCCGTTGTCGCTTTGCATGAAGAAGCGGAAGCCGTGATGACGGAAAAAACATCGCAGCTTCGCTGCCTTGCAAAGGAGATAGATGATAAGTCAACGTCGTTTAGTGCAGCGGGCGCAGACCAGATTGATGCGATGAAAGGCCAGATTGAAGCCCTGGAAGCACAGCGTGCAGCTGTGGCGGATGCAATAACCGCATTTGGCCTCAGCACGAGCGACATGCGCCTGCAAACGGATGGGCAGATTGAGTCTTTGTCAGAAACGCTAAGCGCGGCCGAAGCAACACTCACTCACAAACTCCGGCAAATTCAGGACGCCATTCAAAACATGTCTGGTCTGCCAGAGCAGCTTGAAGCAACGTGGTCGCCCCAACTGTCAGCTTTAGACGCCACGCTATCGCAGACCCTGAAAGCCAACGAAAGCGCGCTCTCTACCCTTTCCGAACAAAGCGAAAAAGTTCGCAACGAAACGCTATCGATGATTGAGACTATGGAAGCCAAACTCCAACAGCTTGGCACTGTAGCGGATGAGAACATAGGCAAGCTAGAACCCACCGCTGACAAACTTAGCACCCTTCAAACGGCATTCGCGGACCTCCAATATGAACTGCAGCAGAGCGATGTGAAGCTGGACGATATCATCCGTGGGCTGCAAACAGTCGGGTCTGTTGCGCGGGAGGTAACAACTTTCGATGATGAAGCCATAGCCGCCATGTCAGCGCAGCTCGAGACGCAAATTGAAGATTTGAAAAAGCAAAGCGATGAGCTCAAGCGCAAGGCGACGGCGGACCAAGCAGCTATTTTGAGCACATACGAAGACGCCATGGATGCTGCGGAAGCTTTGTCATCAAACGTCTCCAGCAAACTGGCAGATACAACTAAACGGGTTACGCAGGAAGCCGACAAAGCCATTGATTTGGCGCGCTTAAAATGGACTGGTTTATCTGAAGAACGGCAGACTGCCGCGCGAGATGCTTTGGAGTCTATGATCACAGGGCTTACCGCAGCCTTCACTGCAAAGACCGATGAAATCACGCAACATTTGACTGGCTTTCAGCAGGCAACGCAGATCAGTTTGGACAGATTGGCTGCTGATACATCCGAGCGCCTGACAAATAGCGAACAAACGCTTGGCCGCGTGAAATCTCTCACAAAGCAACTTGATGAAAAGACGTCCACTGACCTGATCAAGGCCTCGAGCTTGATCATCGACGCCCTTAATTCAAGCGCAATCGACATCAACAAAGCGCTCAGCGTGGGCCATAATGATGAAGAATGGGCGCGTTACTTAGCGGGCGATAAATCGTTTTTCACTCGCAAGACGGCGCAGGCGCTGACAAAATCCGAGCGCGAAAATCTCAGAAAAAAGCTCAACACAGATGAGGAACTACGCCAATCGGTGTTGCACTATATTAAAGACTTTGAGCTTTTGATGTCGCGCGCAATGACTGGCAAGCAACCGACCTCACTGTCCGTCGCACTTATTTCGAGCGACATTGGCAAGCTTTACGTCGCTCTATCACAAGCCCTTCGGCGATTGAACTAGGCTAAGGAGTAACAGCCCCTAGAAGATGCAAGGCCTTTAAGCCGCCTTCTTGCCGCCACCCGACATCTTGCGGATCAAAAAATCGATGCTGTCCACATCCTGGGTTTCTCCAAGCTTGGTAAGAACCCGATCCAGCATCACGGAGCGGAAATGATCGCGGTCGTCGCGGCTATCGAGTTTCAGATCTTTTGCTAGATCTAGCGCAACCAACGAGACATCAATCATCTTCTTATCGACCCCAATTTTGGCAAAGAGTCGGTGTAAGCCTTTGGAGCCCTTGTCGTGGATCAAACGGTAAACATTAGACACCGGGATGCCGGCAAGCTTCGCAAGCCCAGCTTCAAAGAATACCAAGTCGCCCATGCACAGTGCGCGAACCACCAAAGTGTGGGTTAAACGTCCACTCTTATGGAGTTGAGAGACAAGCGCGTGGATATCTGGTGCATCTTGCGAGCCATCGAGCAGGCTAACAGTCGCTTTCTCACGGGTTTCACGGCCGACCGCTTCAGCTGTTTCTGCACTCACGCCAGCATTTTCTTCAAGCCGCTTTTGCATTTTTGAAGAAACCAGGGTGACGAGACGCTCAGCAATCGGTAGGGGCAAGGCATTACGTTCAGCCATTTGCGTCGCGATCGGGCGAACATGACCAAAGTTGTCGAGCACCTTCGACATAGTTGCCTCAGACAGCTGCGCGCCTTCGTTGGCGACGAGTGTAGCGACAACAGCCTCGTCGGTGGTTTCGACCAAGGCGTCGGAGACGGCCTCTGACACACTGGGACGCCGCGCGACGGCCAGCTGATGGGCCTGACCATGCGAGCGAATGATCTCAATCAAATCATCGTCAGACAGGACTGTCGTCATTTCAATAAAAGGGACAGCGACTTCAGCGACGTCATTGGCCAATTCCAGTGCCAGATCACGCGGCACTTCTGGACTGTCCTTCAAAGAATCCATCATGGCTTGGCGAACGCGAACTTCCACGTCACGCGCCATGGTGCGGAAAATATCTTCTGCAAGCGCTCTTTCAGACGCCGTCAAAGCGCCCTTTACAAAACTATCGCTTACTTTTGCGATAGTCTCAGCGCGAACACTGGCATCCGTTTTACCACTTGCTAACTTGGCTACATCGGATGCGGATAAGTCGGTTGCCATAAGTACTCTCGTCCTAAAAACCAGCGATTTGACAGCGTGGGAGCGCATCAAGCTATGTGATCTAAGGTGACCGCATCATCTTAATGAAAGTTAAAATGGGTGGGTCGGGTTGTGCACTTGCAATCATCCGGCTAACGTCGAAAGCATATATAGCCGACTCGGCTTAAAATATAATAAGGTCAGCATGTTAGCCCATAATATCGCTTGATATTGACCGCTATCAGGAACACATTTCTGTGCAATTGAAACTAAATTTTCGAAGACTGCTACTAATTTGCTGCTGTTTTGTCGCATCTGTAGACGCCAATGCCCAAGCACCTAGCCAAGCATCCTGCCCTGTACAAACGCTATCGGACCGCATCAATTCGACCGTTAGCCCAGTCACCAACTTCTTGTCGTCTATCATCTTCGCAAAAATACCGGTTTTGCCGGGCGGCGATACAGCAATCGCGACGCTATCGATCGACACAGCTGCGCTATCGGATCGCGACGAACTTACTGTCTTGGTGGACGATAGCGCCGTTCACTTGGAAGTTGATCTAGATGGCGTGCTGTGCGGAGACGGCACGCCTGCACCACCTAAGGCGTTCTCGCCTACTCAGCTACAAGAGAAGCTCAAGGCAGCTCTGCCGCCCAGCACGACTGTCACGTTAGAAAACAACAACATTACCATCACCGTAGCTGCAGACGCCGAGGCATCATTGCAGGCGTCCGGCGATAGCATTGACGCAGCTGACTTTTCTGATGGATCTGCTGGACTACCCTTTATCGTTGTATGGCTTCTCATTGGAGCGATCTTTTTCACGCTACGAATGGGTTTCATCAATCTGAGGGGCTTCAGGCAGGCCATTAAGATTGCGAGGGGTACCTACGACAATCCAAGCGACCCCGGCGAAGTTACCCATTTCCAAGCCCTTACGGCAGCCCTCTCTGGAACTGTAGGTCTTGGCAATATTGCTGGAGTTGCAGTGGCGATTTCCGTAGGCGGACCGGGCGCAACCTTTTGGATGGTCTTAGCTGGCCTCCTTGGCATGTCGTCAAAGTTTACGGAATGCACGCTCGGCGTTGAGTATCGAAAGATCAATGCCGCCGGTATCGTATCGGGTGGCCCCATGCACTATCTGAGTGATGGCTTGGCGGAAAAAGGTCTGGGCGGGCTGGGCCGTGTTTTGGCAGTTTTGTTCTCAATCCTCTGCATTGGCGGGGCTTTTGGCGCTGGGAACATGTTTCAAGTCAATCAAAGCGCCGCCCAAGCAATGAGTACATTGGTGCCGCTGACAGGGGGGGAGAACAGTCCACTGGCTGGGAGCCCTTGGATCATCGGCCTGCTCTATGCAGTATTTGTCGGGCTGGTCATCATTGGCGGCATCCGATCAATCACGAAAGTCACTGAAAAGCTTGTTCCGCTCATGGCTTTTATCTATTTGGCTGGCGCCATAACCGTGATTGGCATGAATATATCCGCTGTACCAGGTGCGTTCGCTGCGATCATCAGTGGCGCCTTTACGCCGCTTGGCGTCGCCGGCGGATTTATCGGCGTCTTGGTCCAAGGCTTACGCCGCGCGACGTTTTCCAACGAGGCGGGCGTCGGGTCCGCAGCGATAGCGCATGCCGCGGTCAAAACCAAAGAACCGGTATCGGAAGGCTTCGTGGCGCTCTTGGAACCCTTCATCGATACGGTCGTTATTTGTACGATCACCGCGTTGGTCATCATCGTCACCGACATGCATCTTGCAGGTGACGATTTGGACGGGATAACGCTCACATCCACCGCATTTGCATCGGCCATCGACTGGTTTCCATATCTATTAACAGTTGCCGTTGTTTTATTCGCGTTCTCAACGTCGATCACCTGGTTTTACTACGGTCAAAGGGCCTTTCTCTATCTGGTGGGCGATAGGCCCAAAGCAGATCTAGCCTTCAAACTCAGCTATCTCCTTGTACTGATCATTGGCTCATCAATGACATTGGGCGCCGTTATGGATTTTGCAGATGCAATGCTCCTGGCAATGGCCTTTCCAAACCTAATTGGCCTATACATCCTGGCGCCCAAGGTAAAAGCGATGCTAGACCAGTACTTAAATCGCCTCGAAAGTGGCGACATTGTTCCCTATAAGCCAACGCAGGTATGACAGCGTTCACCTACTGATTTGGCGAGAATTATTTTTGAAGACGTAGGAAAAGGATCCCCCAATGCGCCTATTCGCATTATCCATGCTCATCTGTCTAAGCGGCGTATTGCACATAAGTAGTGCAATAGCTGCCGATCCGTCCGACGACCCTACGGCAACACCTTATTCCAGCGCTGGCGATGTAGCAGCAGGCGAGCAGCTTTTTAAGCGCTGCAAGGCTTGTCATTTAGTCACCGACGAGGGGCGTGCAAGGCCAACAGGACCTCGGCTCTATGGGCTTTTTGGACGAACCGCAGGTAGCTTAGCAGAATTTAAATATTATTCTAAAGCGCTTAAAAAAGCCGATCATGTTTGGACTGAAGAGCGCCTCTACGCTTTTCTAGAGGATCCGAACGCCTATGTGCCGGGCATAAAGTCTGCAATGAGGGTTCAAAAAATCACCGATCAAGACAAGCGCAAGGATTTGTTAGCGTATCTACGTCAGGCCACTGCTTTGAAAAACGAGTGAGAAATGAAGGCAAGTCTTACTTGAGAGCGCCAAAGTTACGACATATTATTTTATCAAGGCACCACGGGCAACAGACTGGGCTTCCGCCCTTCTCGGAGAATTACCATGAAAAGCCGTTTCCTTAAGTACGCAGCTTTATCCATCTCGATGATTGGCATAACCGCGTCGTCCATCGTGTCTTCATTGTTGATCCCTGCAGCCCAAGCAACAGCAACGGAAGAGCAACAGGCCGCAGCACTCGTTTTTTTTGAAGACGTCAGCAACAAAGCTTTTGCCGTTTTGCGCAACGCAGAGTTATCAGAACGTGACCAAAAAGTAGAGTTTCGGCAGCTTTTTAAAGAAGTGACCGACGTCAAACGCATCGGCCTTGCGCTATTGGGGTTCCATCGCAAAAAATTTAATGACGAGCAACTGCAGCGCTATACGAGTATTCTTCCTGACTATGTTGTCTCCCTCTACACCAGCCGCTTAACTGAAGTCGGCGATGAAGAGGTCACAATCGAACGTACTTACACGCAGGGCAAACGCGATATTTGGGTTGTCACATCCGTCACCAGCCCTTTTGGCGGCGACAATTTGCGCGCAGATTGGCGGATGCGACCACTGGACGATGGCGATTTCATGTTGATGGACGTGAAGGTAGAGAACATTTCGCTGTTCCAAACTAAGAAAGATGAGTTCATGGCTTTCTTGAGCAATCGTGGGATTGAAGAATTCCTTGAACGCTTGGAAAAGGACGCAGCGCAAAGCGCAGCTTAAGCCCTCTGGGAAAGGGCCCCAAGATCCCAGATACAGCGAAATCGAAGGATAGACCACTTGAGCGAAAAACAGCTACTTCATCTGGTTTTTGGAGGTCGCGTGAAAGACCCTCAAGGGCTTGAATTCGAGAACCTGGACGAGATTCACGTGGTTGGCGTCTATCCCGACTTTGCGACTGCCAAAACAGCCTGGAAGGCGGAAGCGCAGCGAACTGTTGACGATGCACTCACAAAATATGTCGTCGTACACCTTCATCGGCTTCTGGAACCAGAAGACGCTTCTTAGTTAAGTACTACACCTGTTAAAAAACGCGCCTAGGCAGACCTTGATTGCGTCTGTGTTTTTACGATATCTGGCCGGAAGACTGAGCTTCGCGCTGGAGGGACAAAGAGCATTATGGATATGGATACCAAACAGCATCGCAAAACCTATGATGGGTTCATCGCGGCTAGCAAATGGGGCACCGTTGTGGTTGCCCTCATCGTTATCTTTGTTGTGGTGATTATCACTTAGCCGCTGGCGACACTTGCGCGAGCTGAGCCAAGCGGCTGAGTTGCAAATCGCTCATGACTGGCAAATGGGCAACTGGTTCCTGCCGAATAAAACGTCGCTGTGGGCGCTGTTTCGGCGGCAAGACAGAGCCTTCCTCTGTGGTGATGGAACCACGATCAATTAATGATTTAAAGACTGGGTCGTGAAAGCCGTTCACGCGCTGCGCAATAACGGGTTGATCGCCAGCCAGCACCAAAATCATCTCATCATGGTCTAAATCCATGATTTCAGCAGGCTTGGGAAAACCAGTTACCGCGGCTATCTCTTGCGCAACCACCATTGTATTAGTGCCGAATGCTTGGATAACCCAAGCCTCACCGAAAAACCGCCGCCATGCCGTTGGGTAAGTGGTCCGTATCGCGTCAGCGTCGGCCCAAACGGTCCATAGGTGAACACCGGCAGCGCCAAGGTGGCTATTGGCCTTCAATAGCGTCTCACAAAAACCCAGGTCTTGAGCTTGATCAATCATGACCAGAGTATTGGCTTGCGGTGCTCTCACGCGCCGTCCCAATGCTTCGAGAAATGTTCCGGTCCAGAGTTGGCCCAAACGCTGGTATGCACTGAGCTGATGCGCAGGCAATAGGATGTAAATGCTGGTCTGCTCGCCGTCTGCAATGGAATCCAGGTCAAAACCAGTGGATGACGTACTGTCTACGACGCCCTGATGGTTCAAAAACTGCAGTTGAGTGTGCAACACAGACAAGATCGCCGTTAGCATTTCAGGTGGCGTTAAGCCTAAAAAGGAGGAAGCATGACGAACCTCCTCATGCGGGCTCTGCGCCAGCAAATCGAGCAGCCGCTTTAACTCTTGCGGGCTGTCAAAAATGATCGAACGTGTTCGCTGAAGAGTGCGCTGCGCTGGCGGTTCTTGCAGCACCTGAAACAAAAGCACTGCGGCCAAAAACTGCTGTGCTCTCGCGACGACAGCGACTGTTCCGGCATCTCCCTCCACCATTGGACAAATGAGTGTCGCAAGTGTTCGCGCCTTTTCTTGTAAGTCCTGCCGCTCAGCATCCAGCAGACTAAACGGATTGAGGGAGTTCGGCGTTGCGCCCGACAACCCATAAGGGTCGAGTATGACGATATCATCCCCGCGCGCCTGACGGGCCTTTGCAGTTGCTCTGTAGGCGCATGATGAACCGGTCAAACAGATGGTGGGCCCATCATGACGCAGTAATGCTGGAACCAGACAATTGGCGTCGCTGACCCCGCGTTGATTAGAAAGCGTAAGAATGTTCCCGCGGTTTTCAAACATGATGGCGTCTTGAAAACCGGTTTCCGGACAACATTCGGGATTACCAAGGGCAAAGCCAAGCGGCATGGAGTTTTGCATATGCTCAAGCGACCAGCCGACCAAGAGGCCGTCCGCGTTCAGTGTATCCGGGAGCTTTAAGCTATCTTCCACGCAATCAAACCCTTGCCTGGGTTAAAGGAAGTCGCCTTAAGAATCTGACATTACCTGCTGTTTTGCTTCCGCCAACTTCTCATCCATGGTGGTGCGCAATTTATGGTCGGTCACCTCAATGGACTTTGCGTCAAAGTCGCCGCGGAGTTTACGGAACACGTCTTCATCACCAGCCTCTTCCAAGTCTGACTTCACAACCTCAGCGATGTATGATTTCGCCTCATCAGCCGACAAGCCCATGAGAGACGCTGCCCATTCGGCCAGCAGCCGGTTACGGCGCATCTCCGTCTTAAACCGAAGCTCATCATCGTGGGCGAATTTATTTTCAAAGGCACGTTCGCGTTCGTCCAATCCAGCCATCTCAAAATCCTTTCAACACACAATGAGAGTCATGTCTTTAGGTGCCACAGGCAGCCGCACAAGTCAGCCCGGAATTTGACCTGTTTCAGTCTCGCAAATTAAAAATCCGCGATGCTGGGTAGATATTCGCGTTGTTGTTTTCCACTGACTTGGTCTATGGTCCGCTCGAAAAAATAGGGTGCTTCACAAAAGCGCTTCGCTATCGGGCAAAGACACTAACCTTCATGAACCGACGCAGACAGATATACGAAGGCAAAGCAAAAATATTGTACGAAGGGCCGGAACCAGGCACCATCATTCAGTATTTTAAAGATGACGCGACGGCCTTTAACGCGCAGAAAAAAGCGACACTGTTGGGCAAAGGCGTTCTTAACAATCGCATTAGCGAATACATCTTTTCCTCCCTCAGTCGCTTGGGCATCCCAAACCACTTCATCAAGCGCCTCAACAGGCGCGAACAGTTGGTTCACGGTGTTGAAATCATTCCGCTGGAAGTGGTGGGCAGATTCGTGGCTGCTTGCGCTTTCGACTAGCGATTAGGATAGGAAGAAGGCACACCCCTGAGTCGGACGATTGTCGAAACATATTATAAAAATGACGAGCTAGGTGATCCCTTGGTCACGGAAGAGCACATCGCATGTTTCGGTTGGGCAGGTCCAGAAGAGATGGAAGATATGACCGGCATGGCGTTGCGGGTGAATGATTTCATGTCGGGCATGTTTTCAGCCATCGGCATCCAGCTGGTAGATTTCAAATTGGAATTTGGACGGCATTATCAAAACGAGCAAATGCGAGTTCTCCTAGCAGACGAAATCAGCCCAGATAGTTGCCGACTTTGGGACATGAAAACCGGCGAGAAGCTGGATAAAGATCGATTTCGAAGAGACTTAGGCGGTGAAGTTGAGGCATATAAGACCGTCGCGGATCGCCTGGGCTTGGTGGATGAAGAAGACGATGGCCAAGATAGTTCCATTCTTGACCTAAACCAGCATAGAAAAAAGAAAAATAAGGATTAAAAAAGAGTTGCGAGCAATTGTTCATGTGACACTTAAAGATGGCGTTCTAGACCCACAAGGACGCGCCATCGCGGGTGCTTTGACCGATTTGGGCTTTGAAGGGGTTGAGGGCGCGCGGCAGGGAAAGGTTATTGAGCTTGAGCTTGCCGACCAAGCGCTTGACGCTGCGAAAGAACAGGTCGAAGCCATGTGCAAAAAGCTCTTGGCCAACCCCGTCATCGAAAACTACCGGATTGAGATTAGCTAGGACATGCGCTGCGCTGTTATTGTCTTTCCAGGATCCAATTGTGACCGCGATCTAGCGGTTGCCTTAGAGGCGGCAACCGGCCGCGCCCCAGCCATGGTATGGCATCAAGAGACGGACTTACCGGCCGTCGACCTGGTCGCCCTCCCAGGTGGCTTTTCCTACGGGGATTACTTGAGGTCAGGCGCGATGGCAGCCCGGGCTGCCATCATGCAGTCGGTTATAACGCATGCCAAGCGGGGTGGTTTCACCCTGGGAATTTGCAACGGCTTTCAGCTGCTAACGGAATGCGGCCTATTACCAGGCGCTCTAATGCGCAATCAGAACCTCAAGTTTATCTGTAAAGATGTCGTGCTTCAGGTCGAAACCAATGCGTCGCCTCTCCTGCAAGGGCTTATTCCTGAAACAACAATGACGTTTCCAATAGCCCACCATGATGGAAATTACTTTGCCGATTCAGCGACTCTGCAGCGCCTTGAAGACGAAGAGAGAGTGGCGTTTCGGTATCTCGATAACCCCAATGGCTCGTCCAGCGATATCGCTGGTATTTTAAGTGAAAATAAAAACGTTCTGGGCATGATGCCACATCCTGAACGGGTTATTGATCACGATCTTGGCGGTTTGGACGGAGCGCGGTTTTTTGAGCAGCTGTGTGATTGGGCCGCCGCCGCATAGAGTTCGATTTGACACACGCCCTTGCTGTGATGATCAAAGCTAAGCCGGTGCGAGTTTAATTTGCCCGTCTAAAACGAAATACTCTCGCTAGCACGACGTAAAGTGAGCTTAGTCGAGGGTTGGAAACGCCAGAAATGAAACTGGCGAGGGTCAGCCGGATCAATGGACAAGCCTTTCCCTCCAAGATTGATCATCATTGGAGCCCAAAAATCGGGAACCACCACACTCGCCCAACTGTTGGCGAACCATCCCGACATCGCGATGGGCAAGGAAAAAGAAACCGATTTTTATACGCGGTTTTGGAGTAAAGGATGGGATTGGTATCGATCGCTTTATGATGGCGTCTGCGCTGATTGGCTGATTGATGCATCCCCCGCTTATGCTGGCGGATATGATGATCCCGAAACAGGAAAGTTGTTCGCTGTACCAGAGCGAATTCTGGACAACGTACCATCGCCACACATCTTTTACATCCTAAGATGCCCAGTACGACGAGCGTATTCGTCTTACTGGCACAGCGTTCGCTACAATGGTGAGAAAAGATCCTTGCGCGATGCCATAACGCTCAACTCCAGCTATGCCCGTCAAAGTATGTATGCTGATCAGCTCGATTTTTTTGAATCTGCGCTAGGTGCCGACACCGTAAATGTATTGTTGTTTGACGACTTGAAGCAAAACGCTCAAGCCGTCGTCTCTGACGTCTTTCTTAAGATTGGCGTTCAAAACCACATTCTCAGTGAAGAAAAGCGAGACGAGAAGAAAAACGCGGGATTTCAGTATTCTGGTCCCGCAAAAGCGGTCATGACGCTGTTCCCGTCAGAAGCTGCCTTTCGTGACACTGTGGCGGCTATTCAGCGCCTTGCGCCGCGAAGTGCGACGGACTTCGCCAAACGCATTCTGACAAAAGATATCCCGCCTCTGAATGACGCTGATAGCCAATGGCTAGCAACAATGTTCGAAGAGTCGACCCAGCGCATCGAAAAGAGGCTGGAAAGGCCTTTAAAATCGTGGATAAGGCCTCGCAGCTAAACGATCTACCTAGCCAATAGGGAGCAAAGCGGCTACAGCCTCCCTATGCCTAAAATGCGGAAGTTAATCTCGCTCCATGCCTCACATTCATAGCCCGCAGGTTATCTCTGACCACGGCCTTACGCTTGACGAATATGACCGAATCTGTGGCGCCCTAGATAGGGAACCAAACCTGTTAGAGCTCGGCATCTATTCGGTTATGTGGTCAGAGCACTGCTCCTACAAATCCAGCCGTATTCATTTGAAAACCCTTCCGACGGAAGCGCCCTGGGTAATCCAAGGGCCTGGAGAAAACGCAGGCGTTGTCGATATTGGCGATGGGCAGGCTGCCATTTTCAAAATGGAAAGCCATAACCACCCAAGCTTCATTGAGCCTTATCAAGGCGCAGCGACGGGTGTGGGCGGCATTATGCGGGATGTGTTCACCATGGGCGCCAGGCCCATAGCCAATATGAACGCGCTGCGCTTCGGTGATCCAGAACACCCCAAAACCCGGCATTTGGTGGCAGGCGTGGTGGCCGGCATTGGTGGCTATGGCAACTGCGTGGGTGTTCCCACGGTCGGAGGGGAAACGAATTTTCATCCGCGCTATAATGGCAATATTCTTGTCAACGCCATGTGCGTTGGCCTGGCCGACCAAGATAAGATTTTCTATTCGGCAGCTGCAGGCATCGGCAATCCCGTTGTCTATGTCGGCTCCAAAACAGGCCGCGATGGCATTCATGGGGCCACCATGGCCTCAGCCGAGTTTTCCGAAGATGCAGAAGAAAAACGTCCAACCGTGCAGGTCGGCGACCCCTTCACGGAGAAATTGCTGATCGAAGCTTGTTTGGAGCTGATGGCGTCAGACGCGATCGTCGCGATCCAGGACATGGGAGCAGCAGGGCTCACCTCTTCTTCCGTTGAAATGGCCTCAAAAGGGGGCGTCGGCATTGAGCTCAACCTCTCGACGGTTCCTTGCCGGGAAGAGGCCATGCTGCCTTATGAAATGATGTTATCGGAGAGCCAAGAGCGCATGCTCATGGTGCTTAAGCCAGGCCGTGAAGACTTTGCCAAAGCCATTTTTGACAAATGGCACCTAGATTTCGCCGTCATCGGCAATCTGACTGATACAAAGCGCATGGTGTTGGTGTTTGACGATGAGGTGGTGGCCGATATGCCGCTGGATAGCCTTGCCGATGACGCTCCGGTATATGATCGCCCGCATACCGCACCAAGCAAGCAGACCGCAATTGCTGCAAGCGATGTAGTGTCGCCATGTTCAACTCTAGAGGCCTTACAACGCCTTATCGCGAGCCCTGATATCGCCTCTAAGCGATGGATTTGGGAGCAATATGATCATATGGTCATGGGCGACACTATTGGTCGACCAGGCGGCGATGCAGCAGTCGTGCGCATTCACGGCACCGATAAAGCACTTGCTATCACGACCGATGTGACCCCGCGCTATTGCGAAGCTGACCCCTTTGAAGGTGGCAAACAAGCAGTTGCAGAATGCTGGCGCAATCTAACCGCTGTGGGTGCGCAGCCGCTGGCCATTACCGATTGCCTCAATTTCGGTAATCCAGAACGACCCGACATCATGGGCACCTTTGTGCAAGCGATCCACGGCATGGGCGATGCCTGCCGAGCTTTGGATTTCCCCGTCGTCTCCGGAAATGTGTCCCTTTATAATGAAACGAACGGCCAAGCCATTTTGCCAACACCGGCAGTTGGCGCGATTGGCCTTCTCAAAGACAGTGCACAACGCGCCCACTTGGCGCTGACGCCTGGCTTAAAGCTTATTCTTTTAGGCGCCCCCGCTGAGCATCTTGGTGCATCGCTTTATCTCCGTGAAGTTTGCGGACGTGAAGACGGGCCGCCACCGCCGGTTGATTTGACCCAGGAGCGCCAAGTCGGCGACTTTGTCCGCAGCCAGATTAAAAGCGGCCTCTCCATCGTGCACGACATCTCAGATGGCGGCCTTCTTGTCGCCGCTACGGAGATGGCCATGGCAGGGGGCTGCGGTTTAGACCTTTCGTCAATCGAGCCTCCAACAAATCCACATGCCTATTGGTTTGGCGAAGACCAAGGCCGTTATATTTTAGCAACCGACCACAGCGACCCGATCCTCGCTGCTGCAAAGGCGGCAGGCATTGAAGCGCGCATCATTGGATCATCCGATGACAGCGGCGAATTGAAAATGGCTGGCGGTGAAACCATGTCCATAGAGCAGCTCAGCGAGCGTCACGAACGCTGGCTGCCAGACTTGATGCAATAGGAGCAAGCCTCATGCCGATGTCAGCACAAGACATTGAAACTTTCATAAAAGAGGCCCTGCCCGATGCCGATGTGACCATTCAGGATTTGCGCGGCGATGGTGACCATTACGCGGCGCATGTGATTTCTAAAGCATTCGAAGGCCTTAGCCGTGTAAAACAGCATCAAATGGTCTATGCGGCGCTCAAAGGGCGTATGGGCGGCGAACTCCATGCTCTGGCGCTGCAAACATCAACGCCGGATTGATAACAAAGCGCTATTGCTTAAATAGGCACACAAGACTTGCAACCGCTGGCGCAGGCAGGCACCCTATACCAGCGTAAGGAGATAAACCCATGACCAACCCAACCCATGAGCGCATTCAAGGCCTAGTGGACGCTAATGACGTTGTGCTCTTCATGAAGGGCACACCGATGTTCCCACAATGCGGCTTCTCCGCCACCGTTGTAGAAATCATGAACCGCACAGGCGCACCTTTTGACGCCCATGATGTCCTGCAGGACCCAGAGCTGCGCCAAGGCATAAAAGAATTCTCTGAATGGCCGACTATTCCGCAGCTTTATGTGAAGGGTGAGTTCGTTGGCGGCTGCGACATTCTCCGTGAGATGTATTCGTCCGGAGAGCTGAGTGAGCTGCTCGAAGAGAAGGGCGTGGTTGCTGCTTAGGACTTCTGATTTCCCATTAATGCATATAATAACAAAAAACCCAGGTTTATGCCTGGGTTTTTTATTTGTGACTTAGCCCCAAAAAAGTAGGGCACTGCATTCTATCGAGAATAAATTCCACCACCAGGTTCGGCTCCATCCGGACTGGATATGGCACCTCATCCAAAGTCGGAACGCGAGACAGCTTGAGCTGCATACCGTAGGCGCCAGTTTCGATCTAGTCGGGCACTTCGCGTTCTGTTGCCACGAGAGCTTCCATGACAAGGGCCATCTGGCGGGATTTTTCTTTGATTTCGACCACATCGCCAATCTGCACGCGGAAGCTGGGAATGTTGGTACGGACACCGTTGACCTTCACATGGCCATGGCTCACGAATTGGCGAGCGGCAAACATGGTGGGGACCCATTTGGCGCGGTAAACAACGGCGTCTAGGCGTTGTTCCAGAAGACCGATGAGGTTTTCAGAGGTATCGCCTGGGCGGCGGGAGGCCTCGTCGTAGGTCCGGCGGAATTGCTTTTCCATCATATTCCCATAATAGCCTTTCAGCTTCTGCTTGGCGCGGAGCTGAATGCCAAAATCAGAGAGCTTAGACTTACGGCGCTGGCCGTGTTGGCCTGGACCATAATCGCGGGAGTTGACAGGGCTTTTAGAGCGGCCCCAGATGTTTTCGCCCATACGGCGATCGAGTTTGTGCTTAGCACGAATGCGCTTGCTCATGAGAGAGCCTCCTTTTCTGCATCTATGTCGCCGAGGTCAGCACCACTCTTGGAAAGCATCCAGAGCGCGGGCACCGCTTCACTCGGCGTGCGGGCCCGAAAAGTGAAGCGGTCAGGTATCCTGCGTCTCTTCGAATGTCAAGCGGACTATGCCTTTGGCGGGCGCAGCAGGTGCTTGACCATCCCACGCAGGGTTTGAAGCTCTTGCGAGGAAAACCCCGCACGCTCAAGGATGTTGCGCAAGGTGCGACGCATCAAAGGCGCGCGATCCTCCGGATAGAAATAGCCGCGAGCCTCAAGGGCATCGGAGAGCTGATCATGGAGGCCCGCCAGCGCAGCCTTTGGCGCTGGCAATATTGCGTCCGGCGCGGGCGATGGAATTTTTGTCCGACTATACTCATAAGCGACCAAGATAACCGCTTGAGCGAGGTTCAAAGAACCAAAATTTGGATTTACCGGTACGGTTATGATCGCATCAGACTGGGCGACCTCTTCATTATCTAGCCCGCTGCGTTCCGGTCCGAAAATGAAGCCGATACGGCCGCCTTCTGCTTCAAGTTTGCGAGATTGCCCGCAGGCTTCTTCCAGGGTGAAGACATCCTTGATCATATCGCGAGGGCGGACGGTTGTGGCGTAGGTGCGCTGGCAATCCGAAACTGCCTCCGACAGGGTTTGAAAGACTTGCGCTTTATCTAGGACGATATCGGCGCCTGAAGCAGGTGGCCCAGCATCAGGGTTAGGCCAACCATCCCGCGGAGAAACCAGCCTCAAATCGGAAAGCCCAATATTGAGCATTGCGCGCGCTGTCTTGCCAATATTTTCGCCAAGCTGCGGACGCACCAAAATGATGGCAGGCTGGGTCAAGCTGTCTCGCCTGCCAGGCGTTTGACAACACGCTCCCGGCCAATCAGCGGCAACAACGCCGCAAGCTCAGGGCCATGACGTTCACCAGTAAGCGCCAGCCTTAGGGGCATGAAGAGTGCTTTGCCCTTTGCGCCAGTCTCGGCTTTGATGGCGCCAGTCCAAGCCGACCAAGTCTCACTATCCCAAGTGCCTTCAGGCAGAACGTTAATAGCCGCTGGAATAACTGGCCCCTCTTCTAAAACAGGCGATACGGGACCTGTGATAATCTGCGCCAAGTCTGCAATATCGCCAACTTTTTCAAGATTGGGCTGCAAGGCGGTCCAAGCCGCTTCGCTCACATCACTCGGCAGACGGCTCTCCACATCTGAATAGGGCAAGCTGTGAACAATCTTCGCATTCAAAGCGGCAAGTTCATCTTCAGAGAATTTCGCAGCCGACCGGCCAAACCGGCCAAAATCGAAGCCACCCGCGATAGCAGCCAGGTCGGTTAAGGGCTCAACTGGATCAGCCGTGCCAAGACGCGCCAAAAGCGAGTTGATTGCCATAGCTTCATAGCCGTCAGCGCGGTAATCAGAGATGGATTTCGCGCCATGACGCTTGGACAGGCCAGAGCCATCAGCGGCAGTGATGAGCGCCGTGTGCGCAAAGGCAGGCGCGCTTGCACCAAGTGCTTTAAACATCTGCACTTGCACGGCAGAGTTCGTCACATGGTCCTCCCCGCGCACCACATGGGTGATAGCCATATCGATATCGTCGATGACGCTTGGTAGCATGTAGAGGAAGCTGCCGTCCTCGCGGATGACAACGGGGTCGGACAGCGCACTCATGTCAAATCCAGCTGGGCCACGCACCAAGTCGTCGAACTCAACACGCTCGGCTTCGTTCAGCTTAAAGCGCCAATGGGGCCGGCGACCTTCTGCTTCGAAGGTATCTTTTTCCGATTGGCTCAGCGCTAGGGCAGCCCGGTCATAGACAGGCGGCTGCTTGCGCGCGAGCTGCATCTTGCGTTTGAAATCCAGTTCATCTGCTGTTTCATAACAGGCATAGAGGCGGCCATCTGCGCGCAGCTTGTCGGCAACCTCATTATAGCGTGCGATTTTGTCAGACTGTTTGACTTCCTCGCTGTATTCCAAGCTGAGCCAGGCCAAATCCTCCCGAATAGCTTGGGCAAATTCTTCTGTAGAGCGAGCCGTATCCGTATCATCGAGACGAAGCAAAAACGCGCCACCTTGCCCGACAGCAAAGAGTGCATTGTGGAGCGCGGTGCGAGCATTGCCCACATGCAAAAGGCCCGTGGGGCTTGGTGCAAACCGGGTTCTAACTGTCATTCGGCAGCATCCTGAATGTCAAAGGGAATGGGGCCAGCCCCATCGCGAAAACCGTTGGTGATAGGATAACGGCGGTCGCGGCCAAAGGCTTTGGAGGAGATTTTAACGCCGGGCGGCGCTTGGCGGCGCTTATATTCTGCAATGAAAAGAAGGTGCTCTATGCGCCGAATGAGCGCTGGGTCATGGCCACGTTCGGCAATTTCTTCCACGCTTTGCTCTTCTTCAACCAGCCCAAACAGGATGTCATCCAGCACCTCATAAGGCGGAAGGCTATCCTCGTCTTTTTGGTCATCACGCAGCTCAGCCGAGGGCGGCTTGGTAATGATACGCTCCGGAATGACGCCCCCGCTCCTGCCTTTAGCATTCAAAGGCACATAAGCATTGCGCCAACGGCACAGCTCAAAGACCGTCATTTTATAAATGTCCTTGAGAACAGAATAGCCGCCACACATGTCGCCATAAAGCGTCGCATAGCCAACGCTCATCTCCGACTTGTTGCCTGTGGTCAGCACCATATTGCCGTGCTTGTTAGAGAGCGCCATCAGCGTGAGACCCCTAATACGGGATTGAATATTCTCTTCGGTCGTATCGGGTGCCAGGCCTTCAAAACTGTCAGAGAGCATGGCTGAGAAGGCATCAACCGCTTGCTTGATGGGGATGATGTCATAGTCGGCGCCGCATGCCCTGGCGCAGGCTTTGGCATCTTCCAGAGAGTGGTCAGAGGTATAGCGCGACGGCATCATGACGCAGTGCACACGCTCCGGCCCAAGCGCATCCGCAGCGACAACGGCTGACAGCGCGCTATCAATACCGCCGGACATGCCTAGTACGACGCCTGGAAAACGGTTCTTTTCCACATAGTCACGCAAACCAAGCATCATGGCTTGATAAATACTGCCAAGGTCACTTTGCTGTGTGCCTTTATAGGAAGTCTGACAAACCCAGCCGCTGCTCTGCTCCTCCCACTCGGTCAGCACCAAGCCCTCCTCCCAGTCCGGCAATAGCACCGGCATGGACCGATCCGCATTCAGGACAAAACTGTCTCCATCGAAGACCAACTCGTCTTGTCCGCCGATTTGGTTGACGAAGAGCAGCGGGAGACCCGTCTCTGTTACGCGGGCAACTGCATGGTTGAGGCGCGCATCTTCCTTATTCACGTCATAGGGCGAGCCATGCGCAGATATCAGAATGTCCGCGCCTGATTCTTCAAGCGTCTCCGAAACGTCCGAAAACCACATATCCTCGCACGTCATCAGGCCAAGGCGCACGCCTTTGAAACCGATAGGCCCAGACGGTGCGCCGCTATCGAACACGCGCACTTCATCGAATACCCCATAGTTGGGCAAATTATGCTTATGGACGACAGCTTTGATGCTGCCCTCATGGAGCAGGCAGAGACTGTTGTAGAGCTTATCCCCCTCCGGCCAACACGTGCTGACAATAAGGCCGCACTCGCCGGTTTTACCCGCCAAAAACCGGACAGCGTTCACCGCCTCTTCCTGAAAAGCCGGCTTCAGAACCAAATCTTCCGGCGGATAGCCAATGATGCTGAGCTCAGGGCATACCACCAAGTCAGCGCCTTGCGCTGTGGCATCTTGATAGGCTGCAAGAACGCGCTGGGTATTGCCCGCTATATCGCCAACATGAACGTTGAGCTGCGCCAGAGCGATAGAAAGCCGGTTGGTCATGGCGCCTCTATTCAGCCGCCAGCGCTTGACGCTCCTCTGCCAGGCTCTCCGCAATCAGGAAGGCCAGGTCGAGCGACTGACTGGCATTGAGACGCGGGTCGCAATGGGTGCGATAGCGGTCAGCCAAGGCTTCATCTGTAATCGCTTGCGCGCCGCCGGTGCACTCCGTCACGTTCTGACCTGTCATCTCACAATGGATACCGCCCGCGTAGGTACCTTCCGCACGGTGAATGGCAAAAAAGTCCTTCACTTCATTCAAAATACGCTCGAAGGGCCGCGTCTTAAAACCAGAACTGGATTTGATGGTGTTGCCATGCATCGGGTCGCACGACCAGACGACTGCTTTCCCCTCGCGTGCAACCGTCCGAACCAGGCCAGGCAAGAACTCGGCTACTTTCTCTGAGCCAAAACGGCCAATCAGAGTCAGACGGCCAGGCGTATTGTTCGGGTTCAAAAGGTCAATAAACTTGAGCAAGTCATCTAATTTTGTCGTTGGTCCCACTTTCATCGCGACAGGATTTGAGATACCGCGCAAAAATTCCAAATGCGCACTGCCATCAAAGCGCGTTCGGTCGCCCACCCACAGCATATGCGCTGAGGTATCATACCAATCGCCTGAAATGCTGTCTTGCCGCGTCATGGCCTCTTCAAAGCCAAGCAGCAGCGCTTCGTGGCTGGTATAAAAGTCAGTCCCATTGAGCTCAGGCACTTGCTCTGCAGACACACCGCAAGCCTGCATGAAATCAAGCGCCTCGCCAATTTTGTCGGCAATGATAGAATAGCGGTCGGTGGCTGGAGAATTCTGAACAAAATCCAGCGTCCAGCCATGCACACGCTCCAAATTTGCATATCCGCCTTGCGCAAAGGCCCGCAGAAGATTGAGCGAAGCGGCAGCCTGCGTGTAGGCACGCATCATCCGGTCTGGGTTGGGAATCCGAGAGTCTTCTGTGAAATTGATGTCATTAATGATGTCACCACGATAACTCGGCAGTTCGACATCGCCTTTCTTTTCCATGTCAGCAGAGCGTGGCTTGGCGAATTGCCCGGCAAGTCGCCCCACTTTCACGACAGGTCGCTTAGCCGCAAAGGTCAGCACAACAGCCATTTGCAAAAGGACGCGGAAGGTATCGCGGATATTATCGGGATGGAATTCTGCAAAGCTTTCGGCACAATCACCGCCTTGCAAAAGAAATGCCCGGCCCTGTGACACATCGCCAAGGCTGCTGCGCAGACGGTCCGCTTCGCCTGCAAAAACGAGCGGCGGATAAGCACGTAAATCCTGTTCAACAGCAGCGACCTTGTCCGGGTCGGGATAGGTTGGCATCTGGATTGCCTTATGGGCACGCCAGCTGTCCGGGGTCCATGAATTACGCATGTTCTTTACTTTCTAACCGCTCTAACTGGGCTGCTACTGCGAAACCGGCTCACGCATCAAGACCAATTCTTCTGCAGAGCTGGGATGAATAGCCACTGTGGCATCAAAATCGGCCTTCGTAGCACCCATTTTAACAGCAATCGCGATGCCTTGCATTATTTCTGCTGAGCCTGGCCCCAGCAAGTGAACCCCGACCACCCGGTCAGAGGCCTTATCAACAATCATCTTATATAGTGAGCGGTCGTCCCGGCCCGGCAGCACATTCTTCATGGGCCGAAACTTGGAGCGATAGACATCAATTTCGCCATAGCGCTCACGCGCTTCAGTCTCAGTAAGGCCAACAGTGCCAATCTCTGGCTGTGAGAACACAGCAGATGCCACCCAATCATGGTCAGGTTCGCGCGGTGTGCCGCCAAACTCAGTATCGGCAAACGCGTGACCCTCTTTAATCGCGACTGGCGTCAGGGCGATCCGATCTGTGACATCACCGACGGCCCAGATATGATCCACATTGGTCTTGGAATAGGAGACCACAATACCGGCGCCTCGCTCGGTCATCTCCACACCGGCTTCTGCAAGGCCTAGGTTGTCGACATTTGGCAAGCGGCCGATGGCATACATAACCGCATCCGTCTCTAAAGTTGCGCCATCGGTCATGTGGGCATGGATTGCACCATTTTTATGCTCAAGCGATGTCAACGCAGCGCCCAGATGAAAGTCTATTCCATGGGCCCGCATCTGCTCCATCACGGTTTCGCGCAAATCATCATCAAAGCCGCGTAAGATATTCTGATTCTTATAATAACCTTGGGTGACTTCAACCCCCATCGCGGCAAAAATGCAGGCGAACTCCGTAGCAATATAGCCTGCGCCCGCGATCAAAATGCGTTTTGGAAGCGCATCCAAATGGAAAGCCTCATTAGACGTAAAGCCAAGCTCCTTGCCTGGTATATCGGGAATGAAAGGTGTGCCGCCGGTCGCGATGAGAATTTTATCTGCCGTTACAACCTCATTGCCAAGCGCAATCTTATGATCGCCGAGTAGCCGTGCGTGGGTTTCGTAAATCTCCACGCCTGCGTTGTTCAGCGTTTGAATATAAAGTCCGTTGAGACGATCAATTTCGGCATCCTTAGCCGCAATCAAGTCAGGCCAACTAAACGTCGGCATCTCCGGCACGCTCCAGCCATAGCCCTTCGCATCCTCAAATTCTTCGCCATAGTGGGAAGCGTAAACCAATAGTTTTTTCGGCACACAGCCCCGTATTACGCAGGTACCGCCGATCCGGTAGCTTTCCGCAATACCAACCTTGGCGCCATGGCCGGACGCAATGCGCGCCGCGCGCACGCCGCCGGAGCCTGCGCCGATTACAAATAAATCAAAATGGGTCATGATCAGTCATTCCAATACCATAAGCTCGAGGTGATGCCACAGCGCAGGGTATTGTGAAAGAAGACATTGTCGCACAGTGTGTAAGCGAAACTCGATCAATTCATCAGGCGTTCAATGAGCACCCTATACCTGGCATGCATTCATTATTTGGGAGGCAGATATGAACAAGTTCGCCATTGCCCTAATTCTGGTCTGCATAAGCACCCCCGCTTTGGCCGATGAGGTGTTCACGGCGGAAAGATGCCAAGATATCAAAACTGGAATTATTGAGATGCTAGCGACGGCGGACGAAAGCTGGGAGATCATTCGCAAATCCCCGGAACGCAGCCAAGAACCCTATGAACAAGTCTATTTCTGGTCGGCGCAGGCAGCCAACTATTCTGAAGTCTACGATACCTTCTGCGAAGATGTAGAAGAGGCCGAAACGGCTCAATAGCGTTTATTCTACGGTAACCGCTTTGGCCAAATTGCGTGGCTGGTCCACATCCGTGCCCTTGGCAACAGCAGCATGATAAGCGATGAGCTGCACATAGATCGCTGAGACCAACGGCTGCAGCATGGGGTGTGTCATGGGCATTTCGATGCGTTCAAGCAGAGCGTCATCGACCTGATCCAAGCCCGCTTTGTCAGAAATCAGCACCACTTTGGCGCCGCGGGCGATAACCTCCTGCATGTTTGAAACGGTTTTCTCAAACAAGGGGCCGGATGGCGCTACAACGATGACCGGCACGTCTTCATCGATAAGAGCAATAGGACCATGCTTCATTTCCCCAGCTGCGTAGCCTTCCGCGTGAATATAGCTGATTTCCTTCAGCTTCAGCGCGCCTTCTAGCGCAATGGGAAAGTCCTGGCCGCGCCCTAGATATAGCACGTCCCGCGCCTTGGCGATTTCTTGCGCCACCGCCTCTAAATGCGGATCATCTTTAAGCGCCCTATTCATGACGGCTGGAAGATGCTGCATAGCAGCTACCAATTCTGCTTCCTCAGCCGCATCGAGATGCCCCTTCGCCTTAGCAACAAGCCCGGACAGCGCCGCCAAGACTGCCAATTGGCATGTGAAGGCTTTAGTAGAAGCCACACCCACTTCCGGCCCAGCCTTGGTCGGGAAAACCGTGCCTGCTTCTCGCTCCATAGAGCTCTCTGGGACATTCACAATCGCAAGGCAGTTTTGCTCTGCGGCCTTGGCGTGCCGCACGGCTTCCAGTGTGTCAGAGGTTTCTCCGGACTGACTGATAAATAGCGCCATATCTCCAGGGGATAAGACAGGGTCGCGGTAGCGGAATTCACTGGCAATATCGACCTCGACCGACACCCGCGCCAATTGCTCGACCCAATAGCGGGCAATCATCCCTGCATAATAGCTCGTCCCACAAGCGATGATGCTTATCCGCGCAATACCGGCAAAATCGAATGGCAGACTTTGCGCTTTAAGCGCTTCGGTGTTGGGGGCGATATAATGTGAGAGTGTCTGGCTAACCACTTGTGGCTGCTCATATATTTCCTTGAGCATGAAGTGGCGATAGTTGCCCTTATCAATGAGCGCGTTGGTAATGCCAGAGGTACTTTTGCGCCGTGTAACAGGCTTGCCGTTGCCATCAAAAATAGCGGCGCCAGCGCGATCTAGGATAAGCCAATCGCCTTCTTCTAGGTAGGTGACTTGGCTTGTCAGATGGGCGAGCGCGATGGCATCAGAGCCTAAATACATTTCCTTATGGCCATGGCCGATAACCAGCGGGCTACCCTTGCGCGCGGCATAGAGATGCTCCTCATCGCCTTCAATTAAGATGACCAAAGCATAGGCGCCGCGCAGCTTATCCAGGGCTGCTTGAACCGCCTCTTTGGGCGGATAGTTGGCCTTTAGAAAGCTATCAATCAGATGCGCGACAACTTCCGTATCCGTTTCTGTTTCGATAGTGCGGCCAGCCTCTCTCAGCTCAGCGCGCAGCTCCTTAAAGTTCTCGATGATGCCGTTGTGAACCACAGCGACCCGCCCGGAGACATGGGGGTGCGCGTTTGTCTCATTGGGCGCGCCGTGGGTTGCCCAGCGCGTATGGCCAATGCCGCGCTGACCGTCAGCCGGATCTTCATCAACGGCCTTTTCCAAATTAAAGAGCTTACCAGCTGCACGCCGCCGCAAAATCTGTTCGCCATTACAGATGGCAATGCCAGCTGAATCATAGCCGCGATACTCCAGTCGACGCAGCCCATAGAGCATGCGATCTGAAACCGGTTTGTCACCGATAATACCAATGATTCCGCACATCTTAGCCGCGCCCCTTGATATTCCTGCTGCTGTCTAAGCTGACTTGCCAGCTTTTTTAGCTGCCATTGTGGCCATAAAACGAGCCGCCCACCCTTTCCGATGTGACTGCGGCGCACGGGTGACTGCCAAAGCGCCGTCGTCGACATCCTTTGTAATGGCAGAGCCCGCGCCGGTTATCGCACCCTCACCAACCACGACGGGGGCTACCAGCGATGTGTTAGAGCCAATAAAAGCGTTGGCCCCAATCGTCGTACGATGCTTGAAATAGCCATCGTAATTACAGGTTATGGTTCCGGCGCCGATATTGGCACCTTCGCCCACATCAGCGTCCCCAATATAGCTAAGATGGCTTGCCTTTGCGCCAGCGGCCAACGCAGCATTTTTCACTTCAACAAAATTGCCAATCTTAACACCGGGACCAATGTCAGCGCCGGGTCGCAGCCGGGCATAAGGTCCAACGCTGGCGCCTTTTTTGATGGTGCACCCTTCCAGATGGCTAAAGGCGCGGATCGTCACATCTCTTTCCACCCGCACATTGGGACCGAATATAACATTAGGCTCTATATCAACATCTGAGCTTATTTCCGTATCCCATTGAAAATATGTTGTTTCGGGAGAATAAAGTGTCACACCTTTTGCCATCATGTCGGTGCGTCGCTTAGTTTGGAAAGCGGCTTCCGCTGAGGCCAGGTCCGCTCTGGAATTTACACCCATAACGTCATTTTCTAATGCGGTAACAACGGTGCAAGGAATCTCTCTCGCAGCCGCTATCTCGACGATATCAGTTAAGTAATACTCGCCTGCAGAATTGTCGTTCTTCACCTCCTCCAAAAGCGAAAAGAGCAGCGCTGTCGGCACTGCCATGATACCAGAATTGCAAAGGCGAATGGCCAACTCAGCATCATTGGCATCCTTAGCTTCTACAATGCGCGACAAGGCGCCATTTTGATCTAGAACCAAACGACCGTAGCTCCCAGGATCATGCGCCTCAAAACCAAGAACAACCGTGCCAGCGTTTACTCCTGC
>ERZ1740067.688-NODE-688-length-25832-cov-7.182062_pt1 | contig 25832 bp, 21 predicted proteins | sample MGYA00581736_ERZ1740067 | MGnify/ENA primary metagenome ERZ1740067 (study PRJEB43018, sample SAMN04849236) | marine metagenome | isolation source: floating plastic debris | place: Pacific Ocean | collected 2008-08-27 | study: EMG produced TPA metagenomics assembly... | reverse complement strand
GCTCCAAAAAACCGCCCGCCCAGATGCGGCAGGTTGGGACAGATCGGCAGGCGATAGGGCGTGGCATTTCCGCTGGGTCCGGCGACCCGGATCGCGGTGGCGTCGCCTGCACGGCTGCAAAAGGCCGAGAAATCTGATTGCGTGTCGGCCCCGAATGGCGGCAGCATCATCGTGTCGCGCAACAGGGCCTGCGGGCTGTCTGATGCAATCGCCGCAGGGCGCGGCTGAAACAGGGTTTCGGCATCCACCAGCACGGGACACCCACCCGACGCGACGATGTTTTCCCTATGGATGTCAGTGGCTTGCAAAATTGCCAGCAGACAAAAAAGGCCCCCCGCCTTTTGCCAGTATGCCTCCATCCCGTTCCGCGTTCGGCACGGATCATGCGCGACAAAGCCCATCCATCCGTGGTCCTGCCCCTGTGCCAGAACGGGTGCGGCATCCATCGGCGGGCCAATGCCTGCATCTGACAGCCAGCGCACCAGCCGGGCGAACTGCGCCTCCATGTCCAGCGGGCGCGGCTTGTAGACCAGAAGGCGCCCGTCAGACAGCATCACCAGCGCGGTCATCCGGCCCCCGTCATGCGGATCGGACATCGCCGGATCGATGTCCCGGACCACCCCGTCAGCCAGATCAACCTGCATCGCTGCGGCATCGTCGGCCAAGGCCCGCAGCAGCGCGCTGGCACCGCGGCTCCAGTCGGCTTCTGTCTGATCGGCAAGGGCGGCAAGGTCGGGCAGGCCCGCCACAACGACCTCCGGTTCGGGCGCAAACGTATCGTTCACACCGGCGGTTTGCAGCCACGGCAATCGACCCTGCAACGTCTCCTGCACAACCGCGTGTTCATGCAGCGCAAACTGCGCGCACACCAGCAGCCGCCGTTCCAGATCCGCCTGCAGCCTGCCGAACGCGTCGCGGGACAAGAGCCGCACCAGCGGCTCCACCGCGCGCAGCCGTGCACCGGCCCGCTCAACGCGTCCGGCAAAGCGCATCAGGCCCGCTCCAGGATTTGCCGCCACTTGCCATCGACGCTGTTCTTGCGGCGCTGTGCAAAGCGACGCAGCACGCGCACCTGCGGCTCGGCCGCGCCGTTGACCAAACGCATGGTGCTCATGTGATAATGGCTGGCCTTCAGGTCATCACGCTGGAACCGACGAAAGACGTCGGCCATGTCCTCGACACTGTATTCCGGGTTCAGCCGATGCAGGTAATGCGACATCGGTCCCACCTGCACTTCGGATTCGATCCGGTTGTCGATGTAGACATCGATGCCCAGCCCCAACGCCCGCGCATAATATTCCAGCTCGCGTATGAAATGCGGACCGTCCGCGTTGCCCACCAGATCGGCCACCAGATAGGCCGAACCGCCGGGCACCAGCACCTCGGGCAAGGCCTGGATGATGTCGCGCAGATAGCCCTGCCCGTCCAATTCAGTGCCCTGTGAATAGAGCGTCGCCTTGAGCTGCGGCGGATAGGCCACAAAGGGCGGATTGCACGTCAGGATGTCAAAGCGTTCGCCGCTGCGCAGTGTCTCTTCCAGCCGTTCTTCCCGGATCGTCAGCACATCCTCGCAGTGGTTCAGGCGGCGGTTGAACCGCACGATCGACAGCGGCACCGACCCGATATCCGTTGCCACCACATCGTCGCAAGACAGCGCCATGTAAAGCGCGGCAATCCCCGAACCGGTGCAAAGATCGAGCGCCCGCGCCCCGCGCGGCATGGCAGACGGCTGGATGTAGTTGATCATCGCGTAGCTGTCATAGCCGATATAGACCTCGTGCACCGCGCCGCCGAAGTTGATCCGCCGGTCGATCAGCAGGTCGCGCCCATAGGCCGAGATCATCTGGTACTTGGTCGGCCCGATCTGCCCGTCATCCTCCATCAGGATACCGGCGGCGATCATGGCGTCGGCCACCTGTATCTGCCCCGCGTCCAGATCATCGCGCCACACCGCCTCATCGCCCATCAGCGGGCGCAAGAGCTGCGTGCGCGGATCATGCGCCAGCACTTCGTTGAAAAACGCCCCGATCTGGTCGGCGGAGGTCTTTCCGATCACCGACGGCATCAGCGCGTAATTGTTCGGCCCGACGATGAACTTGTAGATTTCACCAAATCCCACGCGGTCGAGGTACCCGCGCAGGATGTCTGCGGCGTGCGGATCATTCAGGCTCATTGATCGATGACACCTTTTTGTCCCGCAACCCGCCCATGCGCATCGACGAGTGCGCCATTGTCGAACAGGTGGTTCAGCGTGGCCAGGGTGTTGTCCTCGGGCACGCCGTGCATATAGAGGCCGGCCAGCGCGATCTGCGACGCCGTGCGATCGCCCGACCCGATCAGCTTGCCCAGCATCTTGACGTAATCGCGATAGGCCGGACGCTCCAGCGCGATGGCGTGCAGCTTGGACGCAAGGATGAACCCGTCCTCGGTTTCGTGCAGGTCGAGGCCCGGATGGAACTGCATACGCATGTCCGCCGTGATTTCCGTCGTCATGTGGCGGTCGATCAGCAGCGTCAGCTTGTCGTTCAGGTCGTCGGCATCGGCAAATGTCATTTCGTCAAACACGATGTAACCCAGCGGCCATGTCTCTGAGGCGCGGCAAGGCGAGATCAGCTTGACCGTGCGCGACATCATGTTCAGCAGAAAACCCGACACACAGGCGATGGTGCCCGGCTCGACCAGTGACACGTCCTCGTCCTCTTCCAGCGTGCGTTCGATCTGTTTGGCAGTCTTTTTCAGCTTCTGCTTTTCGCGCTCCATCACGTGTTCGCGCTGCGCCGCGAGCGACCGGAAGTCGCCGGTATTGGCCTTGGCCACCGACGCGTCCTTCATCTGGCTGACGATCTCGACATTCAGCATCTCTTCAGGCGTGAAATACTCGTAGATCTTCTTGAGGCTCTTTTCCGTCAACACCGAGAACCGGTTGACCCGGCACCCCCGCGCCTCCGACATCGGCAACAGGTCACGCAGCCGGTCGAGGTGCAGATGCGCCTGCGCCGTGGTGGTCTGGGGAAAGATGCCGAACACGTCGGCAAAATCGTTGGCAAAATCCTCGTAGTCGGGAATGTCCAGCGGGTCGGTCGCCCAGTAGAGAAAGCCCCAGCGCCCGGCTGTGCCGGTCTTGTCGCGCAGGTGGTGCAGCGTCTTGCGCCAGTCCTCCTTGTTCTCGGCATAGGGCAGCGCATCCACGAACTTGGTCGCGCCGACGCCGCAAAACCAGCAGCCGACGGTGCAACCATCCGTCAGTTCGATCGCCATGGGGGTGTGGATGATGTATTCGTCATAGGCCCCGTTTTCGAACGTGTTGCGCGCCACCTGACGCAGCCGCCACTTGCGAAAACGTTCTTCCTGCGGGCTGCACTCTTCCTTGATCTGGTCGCGCCACTTGGTCTTGCTGTCGTAGAACGCGCGGTATTCCAGAACGGCGGGGTGGAATGCGTCACCCCGATTGTACATCTCGATGCCAAGCTCGCTGTCCCACAGCGGGCGCAGCGGCATGAGGTCAAAGTCGAGGTTGTATTCGGCGGCACAGGCAACGGGGTCTTCTTCGACCCGGTCGCGGAAATGCTGCGACGAGGACCACCATTCGAGAACACGTTTGACCTGCGCGACGGATATGGCCGAGACCGGCTGGCCCGTTGTGGCCGTTGCGATTTCATTCATCTTTGTGTCTCCTTGGAAAAGCGTTGCGTGAATATCGGGTCGTCAGGCAAAGAGTTCGGCCAGCGAGGTGTTGCGGCGCGCAGCCCGCGTGAATTGCGGATCGTCAAGCGGGGCGGCCGACAGAAAGCCGGGCGGAAAGCGGTGCGGCGCGGGATAGGGGCGCGGCGCGCGGTCAAAGACCAGCGACAGGACAAGGTCATCGCGCCGCAGGATCAGTCTGGCGGCCACCAGCGCGTCGATGCGCGCCTGCACATCGGCTGGCGACGCTGCGTCCGACAGCCGCGCCTGGACCGCCGATTGGGTGCAGCACGCGTCGCAGGCCCGCAGGATGGCGACCTCGAGCACGCCCAGTCGGTGGGTGTCGGCCACGCGCGCGGGCCGGGTATCGGTCACGTCCCATCCGTCGGATGTGGCATGGGCCGTCAGTGTCGGTGCATCGGCACGCTGCACCGGAATAGGCCCTGACGGATCGGTAAAGCCGTGGTACCAGGCGGCAATCGCCGCGGTCATGGCCGCCGTGCCGGGCCCGTCGCCGCGCAGGGCCGCGACATCCATCTCGCGGTCGGAAAAGTAGTAGGCCAGGTCGCGCATCACGTCCCGCGAAAACGGGTACGTATGGGCGTAGGCCCACGCGGGCTCAAGCGTCAGGCCGAACGTGTCGGGACGTTCGGCGTAAGGGCTGAACCGGTTGAACCGGATCCGGTTCATGCCCGGCGACGAGGGCGGCTGAAAATGCGACACCAACGGCAGCCACGCGGCGGTATCGGCATACCAGGCGTCTTTCTCGCCGGGTGCGCCGTTCAGTATGTGCCAGAGCAGCCAGATGCCTTCCTGCCGCGCCCATTTCAGGAATTGCAGGTTGATCATCATGCTCGCACCCTTGGTCAACAGCGCGAGCATCTCGTCCGACAGCGCCTCGATCCCCGGTTGCAGCCAGCGCACACCGGCGCCCGCCAACGCCTCGAGCTGCGCGCGTTTGAGGTTGGCCTTGGGCTGGAAAAAGATGTCGAACCGCCGGTCCGAGGCCGCGAGGTCGGGCAGGAACGATTTGAAATAGCTCGGTTCGACGATGTTGTCGGCGGGCGACATCCGGGTCACGCCGTAGCGATCCGAAAGGGTATCCAACTCGCTGCGGAACTGCGCGGCGGACTTGGCCCGAAAGTGCATGCCCGAGGTCGAGATGCCGCAAAAGGTGCAGTGATGCTTTTGGCCCCACCAGCAGCCGCGCGCCGCCTCGACCGGCAGGCCCGGGACCACACGCTGGCCAAAGCCGGTCTGCGACAGGCCGTCGAAATAGGGATCGAAGTCCGGCAATGCCACCTGGGACATGTCGGCAACGCGGGCATAAAGTGCGGCATCGGGCGGGGTCGGCCGCCCACGATGCGCGGGGCCGAACACACCCGACGGGAGCCCGTCCGATGGCAGGTCCGGCGCGCCGGTCAATATGTCCGCGCACAACGGGGCCAGCAGCGCATCCGCTTCGCCGGACACGGTGTAATCCACGAAATCGCACTGCTGATGCAGCGTCCAGCCCATCCGACCTTCGCAATTGCCGCCGCCCAGCAGGGTCACGACCGTAGGGTCCAGCGCCTTGATCCGGCGCAACAGCGCGAGCGAGGCGTTGTTTTGCTGAAACACGGTGCTGGCACCGACGATGCGCACGCCGCGCGCCAGAATGTCCCGCGCAGTCTGGTCGACAAACCAGGTGGCCGCGCGCTGCACCGCCTCCAGCCGCTGGGCAAGGCCCGCTATCGGCAGCAGTTCCTGCAAATGTGACAGGTAGCCTTCGGCATCCATGTCCGCGCCGGGAAACGCGGCTTGTGAAAACGACCATTCACCGATCTGGTAAAAGATCGGCGCGCTGTTGATGCTCTCGTAGGCATCGAGGCCGATCAGGTCGGCAAAGCGCAGGTTGGGGTAATCCGTGTCAGCGTTCAGGCCCGCGCAGCGCAAGCCCGAGGCGAGCGATCCGATGGCCAGCGACGCCCGCTCCACCGAGGCATAGGGCATCAGGACCAGCAGGATGTCCGTGCTGGTCCCGGTGATGCTATCCCTGGTGTCACGCATTCAGCTTTAGCTGACGGTGTTGGAGTTGGCGACGGCATTGCCGGTGGTGGCGACATTGCCCGCGGCAACCACGTTGCCCGCGCCGACATTGTTGACCGCACCGACCGTGTTGCCGACGACGACCGCGATACCGGCCACCACGACGGCAATGGTCTGGGGCGCGATGGCTTCGAACTGATCGTCGGGCACCACGTCCGACAGCTTGAGGTCACGCGGATCACGCGGCACGACCAGATGGAACGTGTCGGCGTCCTCTTCGTGCACGTTGACCTTGAGGTTTTCGGGCAGCGAGATGTCGGGGTCGATCTCCTTGAGCGCGCCTTCCAATGCGCTCTTGGGGTCCTTCATCAACATGGCCTTGTACTCGGGATCGCGCCAGGCACGGGCGATGATCATTGCTTCGAGGTCGCGGCGCGACGATGGGGTGGGTGCCATGGTAAATGTCCTCCTATGGCGTTGGGAAACGGGGGCGTCGGGAAACGGGTCAGGCGACGGCGACGCCGGTTGCGGCGGCGTTCACGGCGGCGATGGCGGGTGTCGTCCCGCCCACACCGATGGCGGGTCCGACGACAACGGACGTGACGACAACCTGCGGCGGCACCGGGCCGGACAGCACCGCCACGGCGACGGTCTGGGGTGCTATCGCCTCGAGCTGATGGTCGGGCACCACGTCGACCACCTTGAGGTCACGCGGATCGCGCGGCAGCACCAGATGGAACGTGTCGGCGTCTTCCTGATGCACGTTGACCTTGAGGCTGTCGGGCAATTCGATCGACGGATCGACCTTCTTGAGCTCTTCGGAGACCATCGCCTTGGGATCGGCCTCCAGACGTTTTCGGTATTCGGGGTCGCGCCAGGCATTTGCGATGATCTTGGCCTCAAGATCGCGGCGGGTCATGGATGTGGTCATGGCGGACTCCGTTCAATATGTGTTCAGGATGAAAACAGGCTCTTCAGACTTGGGTTGAGGTGTACGTCCTCGGTCGGTTTGGGATCGGGTTTCGACAACAGCGTCAGCCCCCCGGCAAAGTCCTGGAATGGCAGGTAGGGTTCGGGCACCTGATCAAAGGCGAGGCACAGATAGGTGTCGCCCAGTTTCAGGATCAGCTTGCGCGCGATCAGCGTGTCGAGGACGGGCAGCACCGCGGCTTCGTCACAAGGCAGGCCCTGCGCCTTGAGCGCGGCCAGAATGCCGTAGGTCTTGCAGGCGCTGTCGCAGGCGTTGCAGATCACCGCCTCGAACCGGCTGAGCCGGTAGTTGCGTTCCTCTGCGACAGGCCGCGTGTCGGTCACATCCGCGCCGGTGTCGTCCATCAGCATTAGCAGGATCGGGGCATCATCCCGCATGCGGGGGAATTTCAGGCCCTTGTTGGTCAGGAACCCTTCGTGCCAGGCGGTGATCGCGTCATGAAGCCCGTCCGGGTAGGGCCGGTGCGTGCTGGCATCGTAGAAAAAGTAGGCGTGATCGGCGAGGTCATCGCCGCTGGCCGGATAGGCGATCTCGTAGCCGGGATAGGGTTTGAGATCGAGCCCGTAGGCCTCCGCCTCGTTGAAATACGGGCTGAAGCGGTCAAACCGGATCGGTGTGACGCCCGCGCCCGAGGGGGGTTGCATATGGCTGACCTGTGGCAGCCACTCCGCCACTTCCTGATACCATTCGGGATCATCCCCGGGCGCGTTCACCAGGTAGTTCCAGATCACCCAGACACCGTAAAGCCGCGTCCATTTCAGCAGCTGAATGTTGATCGCCGCCGACGCGCCCTTGTTGAGCAGCTTCAGCGTCTCGTCATGCAGCGCCTCGATCCCCGGCTGCACCCAGCGGATGCCTGACTTGGCGAGCGCCTCGACCCGGGCGCGCCGCAGGTTGGATTTGATTGCGTAAAAAAACGTCTTGGCGCCCGTCATCTCGAGGACCGGCAGCATTCGGGCAAAATACTTGTTGTCGAGGATGTTGTCGACGGTCATGAACTTTCTCAGACCATGCTTAGCCGACAGCGCCTCCAGCTCGGCCAGCGCATGGTCGGCGGACTTGGCCCGGTAGGTCATCCCCTGCCCGTTCAGCCCGCAGAAGGTGCAATGGTGCTTTTCGCCCCACCAGCACCCGCGCGAGGTCTCGATGGACAGCGCGGGCAGGATGTAGTCGCGAATGCTCAGCCCCGCCAACTGGTCAAAATAGTCATCATATGCGGGCATCGGCAGGTCATCCATCGACTGGATGACAGCGCGCGGCGCGCGTTGCCCGGGGTTCTGGCGCGGTGCGGTCGGGTCGCGGTGAATGGGCCCGTAGACGGCATTGGGCAGGCGCGCCTGCGGCACGTAGGGCCCGTATTCAAAGATATCGGCACACAGCTTGGGCAGCAGCAGGTCGGATTCGCCCGACACCACGAAATCCACCCACGGATACAGCCTGTGAACGGCAGCACCCATGCTGCCCTCGCAATTGGCGCCCCCCATCATCGTGATCACATCCGGGGCCAGTTCCTTGACCCGGCGCAGCACCGCCAGCGAGGCGCATTGCTGTTGAAAGACCGAACTGCACCCCACGATGTTCGGGTGTTCATCCAGGATCTGGCGGGCCATTTCGTCGACATGCGCGCGGGCCAGCCTGCGGCCTTCGGTCAGTCCGTGCAGCTGGTCGATTCTCGGGTTTTCGACACCATAGACGCGGCGCAGCAACTCTTCGGCAGAGGTGCCCGGCAGGCGAAAGGCGGCTTCGGAAAACACCCATTCGCCCAGTTGCAGCGTGATGTCGGAATTGTCGAAACTGACATAGGCGGAAAGGCCAATTTTTTCAGCGAACTGGAGGTTTCCGTAGATGGATTTGCAGCTGATCCCGGCCTGCGTCAGACTTGCCGATAAGGTGCCAAGCGCGACCGAGGGCCGCTCCAGCGCAACAAAGGGCATAAGTGCAAATACGACATCAGCCACTATCAGTTCCCCCAAACCAAAAACGTGCTAAAAAATAAAATTCAACTCCTAGATGGTATCCGTACCGGGCCGTTTTTTCTACTAAAAAGTGTATGCAGATGTGTACGACGCCCGAATAGGCGGTGGCGCGCGGCGGCGTTCGCATGCTGCGGGACGCTGCATACCCAGCAAAACAAGGCCCCAACGTAAACTGTCCCGCATAGGGCAAAAAAGTTGAGCATTGGGCCAAGGATGCGCGAAAACCGCAGCGGGGCGGCACCGAAACGGTGCCTTGGCAAGAGACTACAACCTGAGATAGCCTCGCGTTCCAGACGCGGATGTCCGCGCGGCCCGCCGCCGCCTGCCGCGCCGCGCAAGGCAAGGTGCATGACAGACCTCATCCCGCTCGACATCCTGTTCGGCTCGCCCGACCGCGCGTCGCCCTCGCTCAGCCCGGACGGGGCGCGCCTTGCGTGGCTGGCGCGCAGCGGCGATGTCCTGAACATTCACGTGGCACCCCGTGACGCGCCCGGCGCAGCCGTCCGGATGACGCACGATACCGTCACCGGCGTGGCCCATTACACCTGGTGTTTCGACAACCGGCACATCCTCTACCTGCTGAACCCGTCGGGCGACGAGAACTGGCACGTGTACGCGCTGAACGTAGACACCGGGCACAGCCGCGACCTGACCCCGTGGGAGGGGGCGGCCTCCGGGGTGCATACGCTCAGCCCGGACCATCCCAACCGCGTTCTGGTCAGCAGCAACCGGCGCGAGGCCGCACTGCATGACCTGATCGGCATCGACCTGGACAGCGCCGAGACGGAAACCGTCTTTGAAAACCCCGGCTTCCTCAGCCTGGTGACGGATCGTGATCTGCACGTGCGCTTCGGTCTGGCCCCGCTCGAGGGTGGGGCGGTGCGCTATCTCCAGCTGGAAGGGACCAGCTGGACACCGTTCATGGACGTCCCGGCAGAGGACGTTCTGACCACCCGGCTGACAGGCTTTACGCGCGCAAAGAATGCCGTCTACGCGGTCGACTCGCGCGGCCAGGACGTGGCGCGGCTGATCTCCATCGACCTGCAAACCGGTGCGGAAACGGTGCTGGCCGCGCCCGAAGGCCGCGATGTCGTCGAAGTGCTGGCGCATCCCGACACCAACGCATTGCTGGCCTTCACCACCAATACCGACCGGCGGCACTGGCACGCAGTGGATGCCGAAACCGCCCGCGATCTGGAGCGGTTGCAGGCCGCGCAACCCGGCGACCTGCACGTCGTGTCGCGCAGCCGCGATCTGGCCCATTGGGTTGTCGCCTATGCGCAGGATGACGGGCCCGCGCAATTCCACCTCTATGACCGATCCGCCGATACAATCAGCGCACTGTTTTCCGCAAGCCCCGCGCTGGAGGCGCAGCCGCTGGTGCCGGTTGCACCCGTTCACATCACCGCGCGCGACGGGCTGGACCTGATCAGCTACCTCGCCCTGCCGGAGGGGCGCAGCCCTGGCGATAGCAGACCGGCGCTGCCCTTTATCCTGACGGTGCATGGCGGGCCGTGGGGGCGGGTCAACTGGGGCTATGACGCCAGCCTGCAATGGCTGGCCAATCGCGGTTTTGCGGTGCTGAGCCCGAATTTTCGCGGCTCCACCGGCTTTGGCAAGGCGTTCCTGAACGCCGGCGATCGGCAATGGGGGGCCGCGATGCAGGACGACCTGCGCGACTGCGTGGACTGGGCCGTGACGCAAGGGGTCGCGGACCCGGCCCGCCTTGCGATCATGGGGGCATCCTATGGCGGCTACGCGGTGCTCAGGGCGCTCACGCAGGAGCCCGACAGGTTCGCCTGCGGCGTCGCCATGTGCCCGCCCGCCGACCTTGTCGCGTTTCTGGAAAATGTCCCGCCCTACTGGGGCCCGCTCGACGAAGTCTTTGCCCGCAAGATCGGCGATATCGGCACCCGGGACGGGCGCGCCATGCTGGCAGAGCGCTCACCCATGACGCATCTGGACCGGCTGTCGGCGCCGCTGTTTCTGGTGCACGGGGCGAACGATGTGCGCGTGTCCCAGAACGACAGTGATGCGGTCGCGGCACATCTGCAGGACCGCGGCGTGCCCTACCTTTATGCGCTCTTCGAGACCGAAGGCCACGTTCTGGCGCGGCCCGAAAACGTCCGCGCCTTCCACGCGCTTGCCGATCAGTTTCTGAGCCGGACCATCGGGACCCGAGCCGAGCCGCTGCGCGACGTCTCATCCATTGACGGCTTGCACCTCACCGGTCCGCTGGCCCCGCACGGCGACTGAGCGTGCGCGGCGCACCGGTCTCAGGCACCCTCCGGCGCCAGCACGATGTCGAAGGCGACATGCAGGAACGGCGTGTCGACCTGCCCGGACAGGGCCATACCATCGGGAAATTCTGACGCCGGACGCTCAACATACCGCATGACGAGATCCTCGCGCACACCAAATACGGTGTCCTGATCCAGATATGGATCGTCGTCCGGAAAGACTTCCGTGACAAGGGGGCGGAACCCGTCCGCCTTGACGATGTAGTGCAGGTGCGAGGGACGCCACGGGTGGCGACCACAGGCACGCAGGATGTCCCCGACCGGCCCGTCGGACGGCACCGTGTACTCCACCGGCTTGACGGTCGTGAACGCATAGCGACCGTCATCGCCGACCGTCATCAGCCCGTGAAACGAATAGGTGTCCTGCTCTGCGTCCTGGCTGGCATAGAGCCCGTTCGGCGCGGTCTGCCAGATGTCGAGTTCCGCGCCGGGGATCGGCTGACCGGCATGGTCTCGGATCACCCCTTCGGCCAGCAGGATCGGGCCGCCGTAATGCCGCTTCATGTCGCCGCCCACGGGCAAGGGCGGCGCGCCCGAGATGTGGAACGGTCCCAGCACCGACGAACTGGTCGCATCGGGCCGCGAATGCAGCATGTCGACCAGCGACGACAGGCCCAGCACGTCCGAGGCCAGCACGAATTCGTGCCGGTCGGGCGACTCGATCGCGGCGCAATTCTCGAGAAAGGCGATGCCTTGCCGCCACTCCTCATGTGTCAGATTTGTTTCGCGCGCGAAACCATGCAGGTGTTTGACCAGCGATCCCATGATCTCGCGCATGCGCGGGTCCGTGTCCTGTGCCAGATAGCCCATGAACACGTCGGTGATGTTGTCCTTGGTGACATTGCGCATCGGGGCACTCCTTTAGATCAGGGCCAGACTCAGGATCGGGAATTCGATCAGTATGAACAGAACGATCAGCATCACAAAGGCAAAGGGCAGCGCGCCCATGAACACATCCTTGAGCGAGATGCGGTCGTCGTCGATGGTGGATTTGATCACGAAACAGGAGATGCCAAGCGGCGGGGTCAGCAGGCCGATCTCGGCCCCGACAACGGTGATGATCCCGAACCAGATCAGCGACATGTCCAGCGCTTCGGCCAGCGGCAGGAACAGCGGTACCACGATCAGGATGATCGAGGCCGTGTCGAGCAATGTGCCCAGAAACAGCATCAGCAGGACATAGAGCAGCATGATGGCCCAGAATGTCGCGTCGCTGCCGACCAGCAGGCTTTCCAACTGGTTGGGCAGGCCAGCAAGCCCCAGCATGCGGCTGTAGATCGAGGCGGCGGTGATCAGGAACAGGATCGCCGCAGTGATGTGACCCGTCTCGAGCAGGGCATCCCAGAATTGCCTCGGAGTCATGGACTTGCGCAGCACCGCGATGATCAGCGCAACAAGCGCCCCGGCGGCGCCCGCCTCCACGGCCGTCATCCAGCCGGTGTAGATACCGCCAAGCACGATGGCGATCAGCAGCAGCGTGGGCAGCGTCTTGGACGCGACCTCGCGGCGGCTCATCCACTCGGTATCCGCAACGATGCGCCCGCCGACAAAACCGGGCGTGAACCGGCCCATGAACCAGATCGCCGATACGTAGGCGATGGCGAGCATCAGGCCGGGGATGACGCCCGCCAGGAACATGTCGCCCACCGACTGTTCGGCGACAAAGGAATAGATGATCAGCATCGCCGAGGGCGGAATGATCATGCCCAGCACCGAAGAGCCCGCCACCACCCCGACCGCAAAGCGGGGGTTGTAGTCCTGCGCGATCATCTGCGGCACCGACACTTTGGTGAACACCGATGCCGACGCGATCGACGAGCCTGTCACAGCGGCGAACACGGCGTTGGCACCCACGGTGCCCATCCCGATCCCGCCCTTGATCTTGCGAAAGCGCATGGTCATGACTTCGTAGATGTCCCGCCCCAGCCCGGCCTTTGACACCACAAGCCCCATGAAGGTGAACAGCGGAATGGTGGCAAAGGTATACTCCATCGCGCTGTCGCCCACCGCGATCTTGACCAGGTTGAGCGCGAGGGTGAAATTGTCCCGCATCAGCCAGATCGAGACAAAGGACACGACGCCGAGGGCGATGGGAATGTAGACGCCCGCGTAGATCAGAAAGACGATGGCGATGACCGAGATCAGGCCGATTTCGATGGGCGTCATTGCGCAGCCCCGTCCCGTTCGGGCGTGCGGTCCCGGCCGCTGATGACCTTGAGCACGAAGATCAGGCAGGCCAGTGCGGTGCCGACGGTGATCACCAGCTTCACCGGCCACCATGGCAGGGTGAACAGGCCCGGCACGCCAAAGTAATCCTGCGTCGCCCACATCTTGAGGAACTCGGGATAGGTGATGTAGGCGATGAGCCCCATGAAAATCGCCGACACCGCGTTGATGATCCGCCGCATGTTCGCAGCGAAGGTCGGGCGGCGCGCCTGCACCAGTGTCAAAAAGCCGTCGGACCGGGTCAATCGATCCACACGCACAACGTCGGCCAATTGTAGAAACACGATCAGCACCACCGAGAATTGCACCATCTCGTAGGTGCCCCTGAGCGGCGCGGAAAAGATCCCGCGCGCGATCACATCCACGTTGAGCACCACCACCAGCGCCAGCACGACAAGCGTGCCGAGCGCATTGGCCACGATCGCCAGCGTGTTGGCGACCCGGGTGAGGCCGGCCACGGCAGAGGTCAGCATGACAGGGCCCTTTCCCGGATCACCTGGGGACGGCTTATTGCCCGGTCCAGTCGCGCACGGGGGTGTGCCCCGCATCGGTCAGCTTGCCAAGATAGGCCGCGAGCATCTCGGTGCCGGCCTCGCCCTTGTCGTTCAGCGCCGCGGCCCATTCCTGCGCGATATTCGGCATCGCGTTGGCCCAGGCCGCACGGTCCGCGTCAGACACCTCGATCACGGTGCCGCCCTGTTCCACATAGGCCGCCCGGGACGCCTCGGCGCGGTCCATGGCAATGCCCGCCACGTGGTCCCGGTAGTCGATTGCAACCGCTTGCAGCACCGCCTTGACCTCATCGGGCAGACCGCTCCAATAGTCGGCATTCACCGTGATGGTCTTGGAATTCACCGCCCCCAGATCGACGCGCAGCATGTAGGGTGCGACCTCCGCGATCTTGAATGTCTTGGCCGCCTCGGGCCACAGCATGGCGCAATCCACCAGCCCGGTCTGGACCATGTTGTAGAAATCCGTCAGCCCGCCACGCACCCCTGCGGCATCCTTGATCCCTTCGAGGTAGCGCAGGTTGAGACCGGCGCCGGCGATCTTCTTGCCTTCGAGATCGGCGAGCGACGACACTTCGGACGCACAGAACACCTGATAGGTGTCCAGCACGACGCCGGTGGCCAGATAGACCTGGTTTTGCGCAGCAAATTCGTTGTTCATGGCCGGAAATTCGCGGGCGATCTCGTCGACGGCCCGGGCCACGGCGCGGGCATCGGAGGCCACGAAGGGCGTGGAGCCGGAGATACCCTGGCTGGGCAGTTTCGACGAATGGAAGATGGTCGTGACAATGCCGATATCGCCCAGACCCAGCTGGACCCCTTCGAGCACGCCCTTGGGCTTGACGATGGACCCGCCGTAATTCTCCTGCCAGTCCATCTGGTAATTGCCGCTCTCGGCGAGGCGTCTGTCGACCTCGGGGATGAAGAAGTTGGTGAATTCCTGGACCCACAGCGCGCGCGCCGGATAACCGTCAATCACGACCGCGCGCAGGCTTTCCTGCGCAACGGCAGGCAGGGCCAGCATCGTGGACAGCGTCGCGCCCATCAGGGCGCGCTTGGCAAATCGTTTCATGTGTTTTCCTCCCATGGAATTGGCCTTTGCGGCCCTTTTGGTTCAGTCAGCCTTGATCCAGTTGACGGTCAGATCGGTGCCCGCCGCTTCGAACAGCTTGGCGATGGCGCAGAACCGCGACGTCTCCCGGCCGACGCGCGTCAGGTCCTGTTGCGTGGCGGATGTGGCGCAGGTCACCGTCAGGGTGATGGCCGGAAACGGCACGTCGATCTCTTCCTCCATGAGAACGCCGCGCCGGTCGAATTTGCAGTCTGCGTCTATTGTCACCGTGCCCAGATCGACGCCAAGCCGTTTGGCGTTCTTGTGGCCGATCACGTTGGTGCAGGCGATCAGGGCCGTCATCGCCGCCTCGGTCGGCGCAGGGCCCAGATTGGTGCCGCCGCGCTCGATCGGTTCGTCGATCACGACGGTCAGGTCACGCACCGGGATTTCGGTGCGCGCATGTGTCGGACATTGCGCGGTTGCGCGGTAGGTCACGACGGATTTCATCTTGATGGCCATGTGCCCTGCCCCCCTCTCAGACCATGCTGCAGGCCTGGTCAAACGAGAACCGCGGCAGTTTCTGGAACAGCGCGGTTTCGTCTGCGTAGCCGATGTTGCACAGGAAGTTCGATTTCAGCGTCGTGCCCGCAAAAAATTCGGCATCCACCGCCGCGTTCGAAAAGCCGGACATGGCGCCCACATCCAGACCCACCGCACGCGCGGCGATCATGAAATACGCGCCTTGCAATGTTCCGTTGCGAAACGCGGTGTCGGCGATCATCTGGTCCTTGCCTTCGAACGCGCCGCGGCGGTCCTCGTGCGGAAAGAGGAACGGCAGTTCCTTCCAGAAGGCCATGTCATGGGCGATGATCGCAGTAACCGGTGCGCCCATCATCTTGGGCACGTTGGCGGGTTTGAGCGCCTTGGCGAGACGGTCCTTGGCAGCGTCGCTTTGGACAAAGACAAACCGGGCGGGCAGCGTGTTCATGCTGGTCGCGCCGTTGATCGTGATCTCGTAAATCTCGTGCAGCAGCGCATCCGGCACGGGCCGGTCCGTCCATGCGTAATGCGAGCGTGCCTTGCGCAGGATCAGGTCGATCGCGTCGTCGGACAGACGGTCCATCCGGGCGCGCAGGTTGCGGTGATCCTGTTGCGCCTGCGCGCGCTGCGCGTCTACATCCAGCGCGGCGCTCATTGTGCGGCCACCGGCTTGGGCTCGTCGATGATGGGGCTGGCGCAGATGCCGATGCCTTCGATCTCGATCTCGACCGTTTCGCCGGGCTTGAGCCAGCGCGGCCCCGGCTTCTTGGCGTGACCGACACCGGGCGGCGTACCCATTGCGATCAGATCGCCCGGCGCCAGCGTGGAGTATTCCGACACGATGGAGATGATCGTGGCAACGTCCCAGATCATGTTCGCCGTGTTCGAGTTTTGCAGGATCTCGGTGCCCACGCGGCTTTCGATGGTCAGGCCGGCGGCACCGGCGGGCACTTCGTCCGGGGTGACCACCAGCGGGCCGATCGCGCCGGTGTCGTCGAAATTCTTGCCGGGTGTCCATTGGTGCGTCTTGCGCTGGTATTCGCGGACCGAGCCGTCGTTGAACACCGTGTAGCCAAACACGTGATCCAGCGCGTCGGCCTTGGCGATGTGCCGCCCACCCTTGCCGATGATCACCATCAACTCGGCCTCGTAGTCCAGCGTCTCGGAGCAGGCGGGGCGCACCATCGGCTGGCCCGCCGCCATGATGGAATTGCGCCCGCGCATGAAAAAGGCGGGGTAGTCGGGTATGTCGTAGCCGCCTTCCTTGATGTGGTCGGTGTAGTTCAGCCCGACGCAGGTGATCGCGCCCGGCGACGCGATGGGCAGCGCCGGTGTGATCGACGCCAGCGGGACAGCCGGCGCATCCGCGATGCCCAGACCCTCCAGCAGCGCCGGGTCCGCGATCAGCCCCATCAGGTCCGACCCGATGGCTGGATTGAGTGTCGTCAGGTTCACCGCGCTGTCGCCAGTCACAGCGTACACGGCCGTCCCGCCCGACGTGGCACCCACCAAAAATTTCATGTGACTCGTCCTTGTCAGTTTTGCAAATTTCTGCCTACTATCGTGCATCAAGTCAACTAATATCGATATTTTGGAGGCGCGGTGATGGTGGCGTGGGCGGAGTACAAGGCGCAGGCAAAGTCGCGCGGGGCCCTCGCGCTCGAGCTGTTCGTGGCACACAGCACGCCGGTCGGCGCGCCGGAGGACATAAAGGCGGCGCTCCCGGATCACCTGGCCTATCAGGCCGAGCTTGAACGCGCCGGGAGCCTTGCCTTTGCCGGACCGATGTCGGACGAAACGGGGCAGGAAATGCAGGGCATGGGCCTTATCGTCTATCGTGCCGACAGCCTTGAAGCGGCGCGGGCGCTGGCCGAAGGTGACCCGATGCACAAGACCGGCGCACGCAGCTACGTGCTGCGGCGCTGGATGATCAACGAAGGGTCCCTGACAGTGCAGGTGGGGCTGTCGACCGGTGGGGTGGCACTGCGCTGAGAGGCGCGGAGATGGACGTGAGGAGATGATCCGATGAACGTGATGCGCGAAGGCGACGGCAAGGAACGTTCGGCGACGCATGACTGCTACCTGCGCCTGCGCGAGTTGATCGTGACCGGCGCGATGCCGCCGGGCAAGAAGCTCAAGATCGAGGACCTGCGCGGCATTCTCAAGACCGGCGCAAGCCCGGTGCGCGAGGCGCTGAGCCTGTTGACCTCCGACATGCTGGTCGAGCGGCTGGACCAGCGCGGGTTTCGCGCCGCCCCCGTCAGCAAGGCCAATTTCGAGGAAATCCTGACGCTGCGCTGCACCCTCGAGGATATGGCGCTGCGCGCCTCCATCGCCAATGCGGACGCGGCGTGGGAGGACAGCCTTGTGTTGTGCCACCACCGCATGAACCAGGCCAAGAAGCGGGGCGCCGGCGATTTCGAGACCGCCCACAAGGCCTTTCACATGGCCCTGCTGCAGAACGCGGGCCTGCCCATGCTGGAGCGCTACTGCGCGCAGCTCTACGATCTCAACATTCGCTACCGGTACCTTGCGTCGGGTCAGAGCAGCTATGGCAAGCGCAGCATCGAGGCGGAACACCTGTCGATCTTCAATGCCGCGCTGGACCGGGATGCGGAGGCGGCAAGTGCTGCTCTGCTGGACCATTATCGCAAGACGGGCCGGTACCTGAGCGGGCAGATGGAGCGCTGAGGATGAGGCCGACTGCGTGACGAAACTGCCCAGCGACGCGCAGATCGACGCGGATGTGGTCATCGTGGGCGCGGGCCCGGTCGGATTGCTGCTTGCCATTCTGCTGGGCCGTGCGGGCAAGCGGGTCACCATCGCGGAACGCTGGCCCGAGATTTACGATCGCCCCCGCGCGGTGACCATGGATGCCGAGGTGGCGCGCATCCTCGCCAGCCTCGGGATCGACGTGGACCGAGATCCGGCCTTCGAGAACCACAAGGAGCTGTATTACTGGAAAAACGCGGACCTCCAGGACCTGCAGATCGTCGACTGGGAAAGCCTCGCGCCGTGCGGCTGGCACGTGACCTACTGGTTCAACCAGCCGGAGCTGGAGGCGCGCCTGACCGGCATGGCCGAGGCGCTGCCGACCGTGACCCTGCTGCGCGGCTGGACCGCCACCGGATTGCACCAGGACGAAACGGGCGCACGGGTTACCCTGACAGACACCGCGGATAACAGGCAGGACCGGGAGGTGACGGGCCAGTTTGTGGTGGGCGCGGACGGGGCCAACAGTTTCGTGCGCAAGGCCCTCGGCCTGAAGGTCATCGACCGGGGCTATTTCTTTGACTGGCTGATCCTCGATATGGTTCCTGCGGCGGGCTATCGGACCACGCCCGCGCAATGGCAGCTGTGCGACCCCAAGCGCCCGACGACCATCGTGCCCGGGGGGCCGGGGCGGCGGCGCTGGGAATTCATGGTGCTGCCCACCGAGGACAAGGACGAGATCGCGCAACCGGCCAGCGCGTGGCGTCTGCTGGAACCCTGGGGCCTGACGCCGGACAATGCAGCGCTGGAGCGTAGCGCGGTCTACCGGTTCCAGGCGCGGTGGGCCGAACACTGGGTCAGCGACCGTTGCATGATCGCCGGGGACGCGGCCCATCTGATGCCCCCCTTTGCCGGTGAGGGCATGTGCGCGGGGCTGCGCGATGCGGTCGCGCTGGGATGGCGCCTGACGGCCATACTTGATGGCACCCTGCCCCGCGATGTGCTGCGCAGCTACGAGACCGAACGCATCGCCCATGCCCGGCACTACATCCAGTTCAGTCAGGACCTTGGCGACATCATCTGCATCACCGACCCGGCCGAGGCGGCGGCGCGCGACAGGCGTATGATGGCTGATCTGGCGGCCAGAGGGCACGCGCCCATCACCGGCGATCTGGTGCAACTGGGCCCCGGGCTGTGGTGTGCGGACAGCCCCGGCGCGGGCGCATTGTCACCGCAGGGCGTGGTCAGCCATGCAGGCGTCACGGACCGGTTTGACCAGGTCGTGGGCCCGGGCTGGATCGTGCTGGCCATCGAACAGTCCGCGCACGATCTGCTGACCGACGCGCAGACGCGCCACCTGTCCCGGCTGGGCGGGCGGGTGATGTCGGTGGGTGCGGCGGGCTGCGACCTTGCGACCACCGACGCCGCCTATGCCGACTGGGTGGCGGAGACCGGCGCGCCCTTCGCCATCATCCGACCGGATTTCTATGTCGCGGCCACGGCGACCACGCCGGCTGCGCTGCGCGACCGCTTTGACACCCTCACCCGGCAGCTTGGGCTGACCTGATCCGGCCAACGCTCAAGTCCGTTCCGGCAACGGCTCGGCGATATGCGCGGGCATTTCGAGCCCGTTCGCCTCGACCTCGTCCCGGTCCCAATAGGCGATGTAGATGCCCGGCGGCTCCTTGCCCGCGGCCATACGCTCCACGATCTGGGGTGAGCGGGTGATCCGGGTGTGGTGCTTGCGCGCCCAGTCGAAATGCAGCTCGCGCAGGCGCGCGACCTGATCGGCATGGGCCGGGTCATCGCCCAGATCATGCACCTCGTCCGGGTCAGAAAGCAGATCGAACAGCATCGGGCGCATCCGCTCCACATGGATGTATTTCCAACGGCCATCAAAGACCATGACCAGGCGCGCATCGGCTTCGTCGATGTCTACGGCCTGGCGTGCGTCGCGGGTCGCGTAATCGTATTCCGAAATGCAGTGATCCCGCCATGGTGCATCCTGAACGTGCAGAAGCGGCTGGAGAGACCGGCCCTCCATCACATGGGGCATCGCCTCGCCGCCCATCAGTTCGTGGAAAGTCGGCGCGAGGTCGATCCCCTCGACCAGCGCGTTGGTCGCGGTGCCACGGGTGGCATCCGCCTGCGTACGGGGGTCGTAGACGATCAGCGGAATGCGGGCCGAGCAGTCATAGAACAGGTCCTTTTCGCCCAGCCCGTGGTCCCCCATATTGTCACCGTGATCCGAACAGAACACGACCATCGTGTCGTCCATGCGCCCGCTGTCCTCCAGATAGTCGAAGAGGCGGCCCATATTGTCGTCCAGTTCCTTGATCAGGCCCATATAGACGGGTGCCACCACGTCGCGGACACTGTCGCGCTGAAAGCTCTTGCAGATCCGCGTTTGCGCCCAGGCCTGCATCAACGGGTGCGTATGTTCGCCCGCGCGCCGGTTCACCGGTGGCAGGTCGGCGGCGCTGTACATGTCGTTGTAGGGGGCCGGGGCCAGATAGGGCCAGTGCGGCTTGATATAGCTCAGATGGCACAGCCAGGGGGCGTCGCCCTGCGTCTCCATGAACTCGATTCCGCGGGTGGTCAGCCAGGACGTCTCGGAGTGTTCTTTTGGCACGCGGGCGGGCAGTGGCGCGGATTCCAGCAGCCATCCCGACCGTTTCTCGCCATCCGGGCCGATAGCGGTATTGGCCCACTCCTCCCACGGGGTTTGTCCGCCCATGCCGTGGTCGCGCAGGTATTGCTCGTAATCCGCGCCATGGCGGTTCCTGTCTGCGGCGGCATTGGTGCCGTCGTCGCGCACAAAGACCTCGAAACCGCATTCGCTGACCAGCGCTCCGATGGTGCTTTCGGGATCGATGCCGAGCCGTTTCATCCCGGCCTCGTCCGGGCGCATATGGGTCTTGCCCACCAGCGTGCTGGTCACCCCAAGCGCACGCAGATGATCGCCCAGCGTGGGTTCACCCACCCGCAGCGGAAAGCCGTTCCAGGTGGCCCCGTGGCTGCGCACGTAGCGCCCGGTGTAAAAGCTCATCCGGCTGGGGCCGCAGATCGGGGATTGCACATAGGCGCGGTCGAACCGGACGCCCCGCGCGGCCAGCCGATCTATGTTGGGCGTGGCGATATGGGTGGCGCCGTAGCAGCTGAGGTAGTCCCAGCGCAGCTGGTCCGCCATGATCCAAAGGACGTTCATTCGTGTTTCCCCCGCTATGCGCTTTCGGCGACGCGGTCCCCTAGCGCGGGGGCCGGTAGTTGCCTTCGGTTTTGAGTGTTTCGATATCGGCCGCCTCGCGGGCCATGGCCCGTTGCACTGCCGGGCGCGCCGCACTGAGCGTGTGGTGCCGTGCGATGTTGGGATAGGCCGCCCCGTCAAAGCCGACGCCGATGATGCGGGCCCAGACCCAGAACAGGTAGCCGTCGACCACCGACCAGTCGGCCCCGTACCACCAGGGTCCGGTCTCAAGGCGGGTCTCGATCATCGACATGATCTTGTGCATGTCCTCCGCACCCTTGGGCCGCACGATGTCAAAGGACTGTGCCGCGTCGGCGATCAACTTCATCGGCATGGCAATGCGCGTCACCACCGGGTGCACCGTGCCCGCGAAAAAGGCCAGGTCGGCAATCTGCCGCGCGGCCGCCAGCGGATCCGATGCGGCGGGCAACAGGCCAGCATCCGGAAAGGCCGCATGCAGCCAGCTCAGGATGGCCACGTTTTCGGTCAGCGGGCTGTCGTCGATCAGCAGGGTCGGCACCTTGCCCTTGGGGTTCACCTTGAGGAATGCGGGTGAATGCTGCTGGCCCGCCGCGGTGCGCACCAGCGATGTCTCGAACGCGACGCCGATCTCTTCCAAGGCGATGGTCGGCACACGTGCGCAGGTGTTGGGCGCCACGAACAGCATCAAGTTTTGCATTGCATGGGGTCCCTTTCGCGGTATCATCCGACACATAAAATATCGATAATTTGGCCGTTGGTGCGATATAATCATCGAAATGAGACCGTGTCACGGCCAAAGAACACGCATCATCTGGGAGGAATAATGATGTCAACGAACGTTTTGGTCGCGTGTATCGCGGCGGTCTGCCTGGGCACTGCCGTGCAGGCTCAGGGGGTGCTCACGGCGGAAACCGCATCGCCCAACACGACACCCGGGATCTCCATTATCGCGCTGTCCGAAGCTGCGGCCAAGGCCGGTGTGGCGGACATTCAGGTTACATCGGGGCAGACCCTGACCAACTCTGTCCAGAACGTCGCCGAAGGCAAGACCGACATCGCCGCGGCACCGTTCATCCTGCCGTTCCTGCTGTCACGGGGCGTGGGGCCCTATGCCGGGCTGGGGGCCGAGGCCGGCGGCGAACTGGCCTCCAACCTTGCGGTTCTCTACACCTACCGCATCTCGGTTCAGGGGCTCTATGCCTATGACAGCTCGGGCATTTCCGGCTGGGACGATATCGCGGGCAAGACGATCTTTAACGGTCCGCCCCGTGGTGCCGCGCTGACCAACGCCCGGCTGCTGGCCAAGACCATCACCGGGCTGGAAGACGGCGCCGGCTATACCGGCATTCAGGTCAATTGGGGCCAGGCGGTGAAGACCATTCAGGACGGGTCGGCTGACGCCTTCGTGCTGCCGCAGGCCTTTCCCGACCCGCGCGTCACCGCAGCGCTCGCGTCCGGCGATATGACTCTGTTTTCGATGCCCAAGGAACCGTTCGAAAGCGAGGCCTTTGCCAATGTCGCCAAGCTGCCGGGGACGGTGGCGTTTTCCATGCCGGTGGCCGACACCGGGTATGGCGACGGAGTGACGATCGTGTCCGAGGATGACACCTTTCGCGGGCCCGGCACGGTCGGCGCCGATATCGTGAACACCAGCATGGATTTCGACACCGCCAAGGCACTGACGGCCGCTTTCATCGCCAATATCGAGCCGATCTATCATGCCAAGGCCCCCTTCATGCCCGCCGCATGGCATGGGGAAACCGACCCCGCCATCACCGACATGTGCGGCCCCAACCCGCTGAAATACCACCCCGGCGCGGCCGCCGCTTGGGAAGAGGCGGGCTATGACCTGCCCGATTGCGCCAAGTAGCGCACAAGCTACACGGCCGGGCACAGACTGTGCCCGGTCAACGTGATCGGATGTCGGGGCGGAGGGGTTGATGGCGCAGGCACGGACGGAGGACATCCAGACGCCGCGCATGGCGGTCAGGGCGCTGTATGTCCTGTCGCTGGCGATGGTCCTTGTCGGGCTGCTCAACGCGACCCCCGGCATCCCGGGCTATGACGATCTGGCCGCCACGATCTGGGGGCAGGACGGCGCCAAGTTCCGCAAATTCCCCTCCGAATGGTTCTACCCGCTGTTTTTTGCACTGATGATGATCGTTGTCGTGCTCAGGCATTCGATGTGGCGCGACTGGGCGGACCGTGGGCTGGCGCGGCGGCGCTTTGGCCTGTTCCTCGACATCGCGATGGTGGCGATGGCGCTGACCATCGCCGTCACCTACCTGGTCGAGATCGAATCCGTTTGCCTGATCGATCGGATCAACGGCGACCGGGCGCGCCTGATCGCCGAAAGCCTCGCCGCCGCGGCCGAATTCAATGCGAGCTTTGGCCTGCCCGCCCCGACCACTGTGGAAGACCCGCAATGCGTCAACACCACCGGCGGCTGGCTGGTGCTGATTGTCGGCCTCGGGATCGTCGTTTTCCTGTCCTACAACGTCAAGGTTTGGGGCCTGCCGCTGGTGATCGTGGCGATCCTGATATCGGCCTACACGATCCTGACCGTGCTCGTCTGGTATGTCTACGGCGCCGACGACATCAACAAGTACCTGGTCACCAAGCTCGCCGGCGAGCCGCGCATGCTGGCCGACGGTCGCCCGCGTGTGCACGATGTGCTGGTCAACAATGCCTCCGGTCTGCTGGGGCGGTTCATGGATATCGTGCTGAACACGATCTTTCCCTATCTGGTCCTGGGCGCGCTCTTTGGCAGTTCGGCGGGAGGGCGGTCGCTGATCAAGCTGGCCTTTCGCTGGACGCGGCATCTGCGCGGTGGACCGGCGCACGCGGCCATCGTCAGTTCGGCACTGTTCGGGACCATCTCGGGCGGGCCCATCGTGAACGTGCTGTCCACCGGCGTCCTGACGATACCGATGATGGTCAAACGCGGATTTTCCAAAGTCTTTGCGGGCGGGGTGGAGGCCGCGGCCTCGTCCGGCGGGTCGATCATGCCGCCGGTGATGGGGGTCGCCGCCTTTGTGCTGGCATCGCTGACATCGGTGCCCTACGCCAACGTGATTGTCGCAGCAATCATCCCTGCGCTGGCCTATTTCTTTTGCCTCTTCCTGTCGGCGGTGTTCCAGTCGCGCAAACAGGGCATCACCGCCATCGGCGCATTGACCGACGACATGGTGTTCGAGCGGCAGGACTATTTGAACCTCATCATGATCTTCGGGCCGATCCTGCTGATCCTGGTGCTGCTGCTGACATCCAAGGACGCGGTGGGCTGTGGCCTGCTTGGCCCGCTGCTGGGCGCGGAGCGCGTGATCACCGACACCGGCTGCACGGTGCAGCGCCTCGGCTGGTTCCTGCAGACCTTGCAGAATTCGGCAGGCTCGGCGGGGGCGGCGGGCTGGTGGGCGGTGATGCTGCTGATCGCGCTGCTGCTGCTCGACCCGGAGGTCCGCGCCCGACCGCGCAAGATCGTCGATGCGCTGGCCGACGCCGGTACGCTGATCGCCACGCTGTACCTGATGTTTCTCGCCGTCTCGATCATCGACTTCTGCCTGTCGTTCACGGGCCTGCCCGTCTTTCTGTCCCTCGACGTGCTGGCGTGGCTGAACAGTTTGAACCTGGGCGGCGGCGGGTCCTATTTTTTCCAGTTCATCGCGCTGTTGCTGACGATGCTCCTTGCCGTGTTGCTGGGCATGGGCATGCCCGCCGTACCGGCCTATGTGAACGCCGCGCTGCTGATGAGCCCGGTTCTGGCGGGGCTGGGCATGTCGCTTTTCACCGCGCATATGTTCATCTTCTACTTTGCCGTGGCCAGCGCGATCACGCCGCCGGTGGCGCTGGCAGCCTTTGCCGCCGCGTCGATCACCAAGGCCGAACCGATGGCCACCGGGCTGTCGGCGGTCAAATCCGGGATCGTCATGTTCGTCGTGCCGTTTGTCTTTGCGTTCTATCCCGAGCTGTTGTTGATCACCGAGGCGGTCGTTGATCCGCGCGGGACGGCGGGCGGCTTTCTACCGGGCTATGACGGACAGGTGCATGTCGCGGCACTTGGGCTCCTGATGCTGCGACTGGCCTTTGCGCTTTATCTGCTGTCTTCGGCGCTGGCGGGGTTTGACCGGGCACGGCTGTCACCGCTGGATGTCGGGATACGGCTGGCTCTGGCTGTCCTGATCCTGATCAAGACCGATGCGATCTGGATCAGCGCCCTGATCGCCGCCGTCGTTGTGCTGGGCGTGCACGGCCGGATGCGGCGCGGCATCCGCGCGGTCTAGGGCGCGACCAGGCGCACGCCTCCTAGCCGCATTTGGAATATCCGCAGGACGCGCAGGTCATGCACCCTTCGATCATCCGCATCTCGTAGCTGCCGCAGCTCGTGCAGGCCTTGCCGCGCGGCGCATCAAGGCCCACGACCTCGCGCTGCGGGTCTGTCTTGAGGCCCATCCCCTCGCCTTCGATAAAGCCGATGGCGACCATGTGCTGTTCGATCACGCCACCGATGGCCGCGAGGATCGAGGGGATGTACTTGCCCTGCATCCACGCCCCGCCGCGCGGGTCGAACACGGCCTTGAGTTCCT
>ERZ1740067.687-NODE-687-length-25865-cov-7.329059_pt1 | contig 25865 bp, 28 predicted proteins | sample MGYA00581736_ERZ1740067 | MGnify/ENA primary metagenome ERZ1740067 (study PRJEB43018, sample SAMN04849236) | marine metagenome | isolation source: floating plastic debris | place: Pacific Ocean | collected 2008-08-27 | study: EMG produced TPA metagenomics assembly... | reverse complement strand
GGTGCGTTCTTTATCCTGTTCATTGCGGTGACGTGGATCCCGCAGAACTGGCAGTTCCTGCTCAACACGACCGGTGCGACCTATGTGGCCGCCATCGGGCTGGGCGTGGTGGGGATCACCATTGGATACTTCTTTGCCACGTCGCTGAAGCTGCACCCGCGCAATGCGCGGACCGTGGCGCTTGAGACGGGCATTCAGAACGGGCCGCTTGCCATCGCCATTGTCGTATTTACCTTTCCGCCCGAGCAGCAGCAGGCGATCATGGCGGTGCCTGCGCTCTATTCGCTGTTCATCGTGATCACGTCGACGCTGGTCACGTTCGTCTTTCGGCGGGCCAACACGGCGGCCGAGCAAAAGCTGCCGGACGGTCTGCTCTAGGTGCGCTGTTGCGACGGCTGCAGCCGGTTGGCAATGTCTGCCCGGTGCTTGTCGAGGACCCGCGCCAGCTGGGGTTTGAGCCGCTCATAGCGTGAGCTGGGCACCGGGACCGAGATCGCATAGATCCGGCCCACCGGATCCTGCACGGCAAAGCCCAGGGCGGACACACCTTCGGTATGGTTGTCCTCGTCCGTGGCGAGCGCGCCGTCGCGGATGGCCTGGATATCCTGCAGCAGGTGCGGCAGCGTGCCGATGGCGCCGGGACTGTTCTCGCTCTCGGCGAGCGCGAGGCGGGCGGCGTCCGCCTCGTCCAGGCAGGCCAGTGCCGCCTTGCCATTGGCGGTTGTGGTCAGCGGAAAGCTCTCGCCGATGCTCGACACGGTGCGCAGGCGCTGGCGCCCGACGATCTGGTCGACAAACAGCATTTTCGAGCCGTCCATGATGGCCAGATCCACCGTCTCCCCGGTCTCCTCGGCGATGTGCTGCATCACCGGGCGCAGCAGATCCTTGGTGTCGCGCACCGAGGCCTGCGCCAGCATCTGAATTTCGGGACCCAAACGGATGCCGCCACTGCCGTCTTCGGTCGAAATAAAGCCCTCGGACGACAGGGCGCTGACAATGCGCTGTACCGTAGAGCGGGGCAGATTCACCTTGCGCGCAATCTGGCCCAGGCTCAGCCCGTCGGCCTCGTGACCCAAGGCGCGCAGGATGTCTGCCGCGCGTGCAATCACCTGAATTCCTGTCGCTTTTTGGTCTGTCTCAGTTGTCATTCAGCATGGCACCAGCGGTCATGATAAAGGTTTGCAGGCGTCTAGGCTAGTCCGCGATGCGATGCAAATCAAGAGTTGACCGACATGCGATACAGCCGCACCATGATGCAAAACAGCTTAGTGAGTCTTTGGGAGGACGCAGATGACCATCACGGTGCGTGGGATCGAATTTCAGGAAAACGACAACAATGATATGGGGCTGGAGTTTGTGAACCTCAGCCACCGCTACGGCTTTCAGTGCCCGAACTGGCCCTACTTCAAGGACGTCGCGATCGAGCGGAAGCACTACATGGCCAAGTCCGGCGTGCTGTCCCAGACGATCACCACGACGATGCGCGTGACCGCCCATATCGACGCGCCCGCGCACGTGGTGCAGGGCACACCTTTTATCGACGAGGTGCCGCTGCCGCATTTCTTTGGCTCCGGCCGGGGGGTCAGCATCCCCAAGGAGAAATGGGAACAGATCACAGCCGATGACCTGGAAAAGGCCTGCGGCCATGCGATCCGCAAGAACGACGTGCTGATCATCAACACCGGCTGGCACAAGCGCTACGAGGATGGCGATTACTTTGCCTATTGTCCGGGCCTCGTACCGTCGGCCGCGGACTGGATGGTGGAAAAGGGGATCAAGGTCGTGGGCCACGACACGCAGGCCAATGACCACCCGCTTGCCACCGCCATCGGCCCGCAACGCAACGGGCCGATCCTGCCGCATCTGGAGGCCGAGTACCTCGAATGGTCCGGCGGCACGCCCTGGGATGTGGATTTCCCCGAGTGGGAGCCGGTGCACAACACGCTGTTCTCCAACGGCATTCTCGGGATCGAGAATGTGGGCGGCGATCTGGATCGCGTGACGGGCAAGCGCTGTACCTTCGCCTTTTTCCCGTGGAACTGGGATCGGGGCGATGGGTGTATCATTCGCCTCGTGGCGATGATGGACAAGGGCCAGCACTACCGGATCGAGCCCGGCGAAGACTTCTGATCCCGCCACGTGCAGCAGGGGAGGGCTGTGCCGATGTTGATCAAACGCTTTGACGAGGCCGAAGCCTATGACGCCCCCAACCATTGGGGTGTCACGGGGCTGCGGCTGCAGGGGTTCGAGGAGGGCGGCCCGGAAAACCAGTGGGTCGGGTTCAGCCAGTTCCTGCCTGGTGGTGGGGCCGGGCCCGACGCGACGCCCTTTGAAAAGGTCTATGTGGTGCTGGAAGGCGAGATGACTGTCGAATGGGACGGGCATCAGGACGTGTTGCGCGCCATGGACAGTTGTACCGTGCCCGCCGGGCTGGTGCGCCGGATCGAGAACCGGTCGAACCACGTCTGCAAGATGCTGGTCGTCATCCCATACCCTCAAGGAGGGCGCCCGACATGAGCCTGTCTGACCCGCTGTCCTTCTTCGATATCACCGGCAAGGTTGCGCTGATCACCGGCGCGTCCGGCGCCTTTGGTGCGGTTGCGGCGGAATGCCTGTCCGGCGCCGGGTGCAAGGTCGTGCTGGCCGCGGGCAATGCCGAGGCCATGGCGGCGGTTGCCGCCAAGTGCAAAGGCGAGACGGCCCAGATCAACGCCCGCCCCGACAGTGAGGCCGCTTGCGCGGATATTGTGGCCGAAACCGTCGCGGCCTTTGGCCGGCTCGACATTCTCGTCGTGGCGTCGGGCATGAACAAGGTCGCCAAGATCGACGCGATGGCGCCCGAGACATTTGCGGATGTGATGGACGCCAATGTCACGCAAAGCTGGCTCATGGCCCGTGCGGCCACCCAGCAGATGCAGGCGCAGGGCGACGGCGGCAAGATCGTCCTCATGTCCTCGGCCCGCGGTCTGCTTGGCCACCCGGCGGGTTACACCGCCTATTGCGCATCGAAGGCCGCTGTGGATGGTATCACCAAGGCGCTGGGCTGCGAGTTGGGCCCAACCGGCATCACAGTGAACGCCATCGCGCCCACCGTGTTCCGCTCGCCCCTGACCGCGTGGATGTTCGAGGATACCAAAGAGGCACAGGCCGTGCGCAACGGCTTTCTCACCCGCGTGCCCAAGGGGCGGCTGGGCGAGCCCGAAGACCTTGCCGGGCCGCTCTTGTTCCTGTCGTCGCGGGCGTCGGACTTCTACACCGGGCATATCCTTTACGCCGATGGTGGATACACCGCCGGATGAACCGGATCGCCGTCATAGGCGCAGGCCTGATGGGCCACGGCATCGCGCTGACATTTGCGCGGGCGGGGCACAGCGTTGCGCTAACCGACCCGGTGGATGATATGCGCGCCACGGCGCTCGACCGCATCGCGCACAGCCTTGCCCTGCTGGGTGCGCAACAGGGCGACATCGACGCGGCCATCGGCAACGTGCGCGTCACAGCCTCTCTGCCGGAGGCGGTGGGCGATGCTGACGTCGTGTTCGAAGCGGCGCCGGAAAAGCTTGATCTGAAACAGGCGATCTTTGCTGACGTGGAGGCGCACGCGCCCGCCACCACCATGCTCGCCTCCAACACATCCGTCATCCAGATCACCAAGATCATGGGCGGGCTGACATCGCGCCACCGCGCCCTTGGCACCCATTGGTGGAACCCACCGCATATGATCCCGCTGGTCGAAGTGGTCAAAACCGAATGGACGGATCCGTATGTCGCCCAGTCCATGGTTGATCTGCTGCGCGATGCGGGCAAGACGCCCGTCATCGTCGAAAAGGACGTACCTGGCTTTATCGGCAACCGGCTTCAGCACGCGCTGTGGCGCGAGGCAATCAGCCTCGTCGAGAACGGGATATGCTCGGCCGAGGCGGTAGATGACGTGGTCAAGGCCAGCTTTGGCCGCCGCTTGGCCGTCCTCGGCCCGCTGGAAAACGCGGATCTTGTGGGGCTGGAGTTGACACAGGACATCCACGCGCAGGTATTGTTTGACCTGGAGACGCGGCCCAACCCGTCACCTTACCTGCAAACACTGCGGGATCAGGGGCGGACGGGCATGGCCGCAGGCGCAGGATTTAGGGAGTGGGAGCGTGGCGATCTCGACGCCACAAAACGCAAAGTTGCGGAGCATCTGAGAAAACTAGAGGCGATATTGCCCGACTGATCCGCACGTATTGGGAGGAAAGACATGACGAAGACTTCAAGACGCCATTTCATGGGAGCGCTGGCCGCCGGTGTGGCCGCACCTGCCATCCTGCGCTCAACCCGCGCCTATGCGCAGTCGCCGACGATCCGGGTGGGGTTTGTCACGCCCTCTACCGGGCCGCTGGCCGGGTTTGCTGAGGCTGATGACTATATCCTCGAAGGGTTGCGCGCGCATTTTGCCGGTGGCGTGACCAACAACGGCAAGTCCTACACCATCGAGATCATCAAGAAGGACAGCCAGTCCAATCCCAACCGCGCCGCCGAAGTCGCCGCCGAGCTGATCCTGTCGGACGAGGTGGACATCATCACCGCCGCCGCGACCCCCGACACAACGAACCCGGTGGCCGATCAGGCGGAGATCAACGAAATCCCCTGCATCACCACCGACGCGCCATGGCAGCCCTACTTCTTCGGCCGCGGTGGCAACCCGGCCGAAGGGTTCGCGTACACCTATCACTTCTTCTGGGGTCTGGAGGATGTGATCGCCAACTTCACCGGCCTGTGGGACGGCAGCGGCGTGGCCAAGAAGGTCGGCGGGCTGTTTCCCAACGATGCGGATGGCAACGCCTGGGGCGATGCCAAGCTGGGCCTGCCGCCTGCGCTTGCGGCTCAGGGCTTCGCGCTGACCGACCCCGGTCGATACCAGCCGCTGTCTGACGATTTCTCGAACTACATCAGTGCCTTCAAGGATGCAGGCTGTGAGATTGTCACCGGCGTGATGATCCCGCCGGATTTCGGAACGTTCTGGGCGCAAGCGGCCCAACAGGGGTTCAGCCCCAAGGTCGCGACAATCGGCAAGGCGCTGCTTTTCCCCTCGGCGATTGAGGCGCTGGGGGATCGGGGCGTTGGCCTCACCTCCGAAATCTGGTGGTCGCCGAACCATCCGTTCGCCTCCTCGCTCACCGGCACATCGGCGCGTGATCTGGCGAATGGATACTCGGCGGCGACGGGCCGCCCGTGGACGCAGCCCATCGGGTTCAAACATGCGCTGTTCGAAGTGGTCGCGGACGTCATCGCGCGGGCCGACGACCTTGACGATGCGGACGCGATTGCGGCGGCCATCGGCGGCACCAACATCTCCACCATCGTGGGTGGTGTGAACTGGTCGAACGGACCTGTGCCCAACGTCTCCAAGACGCCGCTGGTTTCCGGCCAATGGCAAAAGGCGGGCGACGGGGTCGAACTTGTGATCACCAACAACGCGCAGGCGCCGGACATCCCGGTGGGTGGCGAATTGCAGCTGCTCGGCTAGGTGCACATGTCCGCACTTTTGTCCGTCTCGGGGCTGGAAAAGTCCTTTGGGGCCGTGGTCGTGGCCGATGCGACGTCGTTTGATGTCGCATCGGGCGAGGCTGTCGGCATCCTCGGCCCCAACGGGGCGGGCAAGACGTCGCTGTTCAACCTGATCACGGGCGCGCTGAAACCGTCGGCGGGGCGGATTACGTTCGATGGGGCGGATATCACTGCAAGCTCTGCGGCGGCGCGGTGCAAGATGGGCATCGCCCGGTCCTTCCAGATCCCGCAACCTTTTGGCGGGATGACGGTGTTCGAAAACGCCTTGGTCGGTGCCACCCAAGGGGCGGGGCTGTCGGGCCAAGAGGCCGAACGCCACGCGATGGACGTGCTCGAACAGACCGGCCTGCTGGCCCGCGCCAACACGCGGGCAGGAACGCTGACCTTGTTGGAGCGCAAGCGGCTGGAATTGACCCGCGCGCTGGCCGCGAAGCCCAAGCTGCTGCTGCTGGATGAGATTGCCGGCGGCCTTACGGAAGCAGAATGCCAGTCGCTGATCGCGACGATCAAGGATATTCACGCCAGCGGTACCACGATCATCTGGATCGAACATGTGGTGCACGCTCTGATGGCTGTGGTCGAACGGCTGATCGTCATCGACTTTGGCAAAAAGATTGCCGAGGGCGCACCGAAACCGATCATGGAAAGCGCTGAGGTCAAGGAGATCTATCTGGGGGTGGACCCGGATGTCTGACCTGCTGACGCTCACCGCACTCGACGCGCATTACGGCGACTTCCAAGCGCTCTATGGCCTCGATCTGTCGGTGTCGGAGGGCGAGGTGATTGCCATCATCGGCGCCAACGGCGCGGGCAAGACGACGCTCATGCGCTCGGTCTCCGGCCTGTTGCGCAACGCGCCCGACCAGATCACCTATCGCGGCCAGCCCATCGGTGCGTTGCGCGCCGATCAGGTGGCGGCGCTTGGCATTGCGCTGGTGCCCGAAGGCCGCCAGCTCTTTGCCTCGCTTTCGGTCGAGGAAAACCTGCTGATCGGCGGCAAGACCGGGCGCAGCGGCCCGTGGTCGCTGGCCAGGGTTTACGACCTTTTCCCGATCCTTCAGGAACGCCGCGCGCAGGCCTCGACCTCATTGTCGGGCGGTCAACAGCAGATGGTCGCCATCGGCCGCGCGCTCATGGCCAACCCGGACCTGATCCTGTTCGACGAGATCAGCTTGGGCCTCGCGCCCGTCATCATCCGCCAGATCTATGACGCGCTGCCGGGCATCGTCGGGCAGGGGATGACGGCGATGATCGTGGAACAGGACATCGCACAGGCGCTTTCGGTCTCCTCCCGTGTCTACTGCATGCAAGAGGGGCGCGTGGCGCTCGAAGGGCGCACGGGCGAGGTCACACATGACCAGATCACCGCCGCCTATTTCGGAGTGGGCGCATGATCGAATGGACCGGGGCCATTGTTCAAGGCGTGCTGCTCGGCGGGCTCTATGCGTTGTTCGCCGCGGGGCTATCGCTGATCTTTGGCGTGATGCGGCTGGTGAACATCGCCCACGGCGATCTGATCATTCTTGCCGCCTATCTGGGCCTCAGCACCACCGTCCTGCTGGGGGTGCATCCATTCCTGGCGCTGCTCTTGGTCATGCCGGTGATGGCGGCCATCGGCTACGTGCTGCAACGCGGTGTGCTGAACCGTACGCTGGGGCCCGACATCCTGCCGCCCCTGCTGGTCACCTTCGGCCTGTCGGTGATCATCCAGAACGCGCTGCTGGAAACCTACACCGCCGATCCGCGCAAGCTGTCGGGCGGGGCCATCGACACGGCGAGCCTGGATCTGGGTGGCATTTCGTTGGGCGTGCTGCCGCTTTTGACCTTTGGCATCGCGGTGGCGGTCATCGCAGGGTTGCAATTCATCTTTTACCGCACGTCACTGGGCCGTGGGTTCCGCGCGGTCAGCGACAATCAGGACATCGCGCAACTGATGGGGCTGAACAAGGCGCACGTCTTTGGCCTTGCCATGGCGCTCGCCCTTGCCGTTGTCGCGATTGCCGGGGTGCTGCTGGGCATGCGGACGAGCTTTGATCCCGCCATTGGCGGTGGCCGCCTGATCTTTGGGTTCGAGGCGGTGATCATCGGCGGGCTTGGCAACCCGTGGGGCACACTGGTGGGCGGTGTCATCCTTGGCGTCGCCCAAACCATCGGGGCCAAGATCGACCCCGGTTTCCAGATCCTCGCCGGGCATATCGCGTTCCTCGTCGTGCTGGCGGTCCGGCCCAACGGCCTTTTCCCGAGGGTGGAGCATTGAGCATGCCGACCGTTTCCCGTTCCACCCGTGCCAGCCGCGTGGCCATGGCCATCGGCTTGCTGGGCCTGATCGTGCTGATCGCCGCCCCGTGGTGGGCGGGTCGCGCCGACTTGCGGCTGATGGGCGAGATCTACCTCTACCTGTCGCTCGCCTGCCTGTGGAACCTGATGGCCGGTTATGCGGGCCTCGTGTCTGTGGGACAGCAGGCCTATGTGGGGTTTGGCGGCTACATGCTCTTTGCGCTCAGCATCTTTGGCGGGCTCAACCCCGTGGTCGCGATCGTGCTGGGCGGCGTGCTGGCCGCGATCATCTCTGTGCCCGTCGCGGCCCTGATCTTCCGCCTCAAGGGCGCGTATTTCGCCATCGGCACCTGGGTCATGGCCGAGGTCTTTCGCCTCAGTTTCGCGCAAATCCAGCCCTTGGGCGGCGGGTCGGGCACATCGTTGCCCGTGGCCATCGTCAAGGAGTTGGGCGACAAGAAAGCCGCGCGCGAAGCGACCAGCTACTGGCTCGCCCTCGGGGCGGCGGTCGTCGTCTTGCTGGCCGTCTATCTGCTCTTGCGCTCGCGCCGGGGCCTTGCCCTGACGGCGATCCGCGACAGCGAGGTGGCGGCCTCCGGCCTCGGCATCGACATCTGGCGCACCAAGCTCGAGGTCTACGTGGTCACCTCCGCCTTCACCGCGATCATCGGCGGGCTGATCTTTCTCCAAAAACTCCGCATCTCGCCCGACGCGGCCTTCAGCGTCAACGACTGGACGGCCTTCGTCATCTTTATCGTCGTGATCGGCGGCATCGGCACGCTCGAGGGGCCGATCATCGGCACGCTGCTGTTCTTTGCCCTGCGCGAGGTGCTGGCAGATTTCGGCACGATCTATCTGATGGTGTTGGGGCTGGTCGCGATTGTCGTGATGCTGAAGGCACCCAAGGGCGTCTGGGGCCTCATCCGCGAACGCTTTGATCTGGAACTGTTCCCCCTCAGCTACCGTGTACGCACAAAGGACGACTGACATGGCCAAGACACAAAAGACGATCATCACCTGTGCCGTCACCGGGTCGATCCACACGCCCACCATGTCGGCACATCTGCCGGTGACGCAGGACGAGATCGCGCGCCAGTCCATCGAGGCGGCAGAAGCCGGCGCGTCGATCCTGCACATCCACACGCGTGACCCCGACGATGGCCGCCCGTCCGTCGATCCGGATCATTACACGCCGATCCTGGGCCGGGTGAAACAGTCGACCGATGCGGTGATCAACATCACCACAGGCGGCGCGCCCACCATGCTGATCGCCGACCGGATCAAGGCCGCCGAACGGTTTTCGCCCGAGATGTGTTCGCTGAACATGGGGTCGCTGAACTTTGCCTTTCATCCGCTGGCGGGACGCTATGACAGTTTCAAGCATGACTGGGAAAAGGACTATATTGAAGGGTCCGAGGCCAACATCTTTCGCAACACCTTTGCCGATATCCGGCAGGCGGCCGAGACGCTGGGGCCGCTGGGCATCAAGTTCGAGCACGAGTGCTACGATGTCGGCCACCTGTATAACCTCAAATTCTGCATGGATGCGGGCATGTTCAAGGCGCCCGTATTTCTGCAATTCGTCTTCGGCATCCTTGGCGGCATTGGCGCGGACGTCGATAACCTGATCTTCATGAAACGCACCGCCGACCGGCTTTTTGGCGACGATTATCGTTGGTCCGTTCTGGGCGCAGGCAATGCGCAGATGCCACTAGCCACGACCGCGAGCCAGATGGGTGGCAACGTACGTGTCGGTATGGAGGACAGCCTGTTCATCCGCCGCGGTGAGCTGGCCACATCGAACGCCCAGCAGGTCGCCAAGATCAAGCGCATCGTCGAAGACCTCGGGTCTCAGGTCGCCACACCGGACGAGGCGCGCGAGATCCTTGACCTCAAGGGTGGCGACAGGGTGAACTTCTGATCATGAACGTATTGTGGATCATGGCCGACCAGCTGCGCTGGGATTACCTCAGCTGTTATGGCGCCACGCATATCCATACGCCCAACCTGGACCGTCTGGCGGCGCGCGGGGTGCGGTTCGACAAGACATACGTGCAGTCGCCGATTTGCGGGCCCAGCCGCATGAGCTTTTACACCGGGCGCTATGTGCGCAGCCACGGTGCCACGTGGAACGGCTTTCCCCTGCGGGTGGGCGAAGAGACGCTGGGCGACCACTTGCGACCGCTTGGCGTGACCTGTGGGCTGGTGGGCAAGACCCACATGACGCCTGACCGCGCGGGGATGGCGCGGCTGGGCCTTTCGCCAGACAGCGAGATCGGCGCGCGTGTCGCGGAATGCGGGTTTGATGTCTTTGTCCGCGACGACGGCACCAACCACACGGACTATCCCAACCGGCATGGTGAGGACTACGACGATTACCTGCGGTCACACGGTATGGATGGCGAAAACCCGTGGGAGGCGTGGGCAAACACGGCGGAGGCCCCGGATGGCACGCTGAAATCCGGTTGGTTGCTGGAAACGGCCCCGCTCGCGGCCCGCGTGCCCAAGGAACACTCGGAAACGGCGTGGCTCACCACACGCGGCATCGAGTATATCGAGGCGCAGGGAGACAAACCCTGGCTGTGCCATCTGAGCTATATAAAGCCGCATTGGCCCTACCTCGCACCCGCGCCCTACAACGACATGTACGGGGCGGCGGATCTGCCACCCGTCAATCGCCGGGACGGCGAACACGCACACCCGCTGATGCAGGCCTGGGCTGACACGCGCATCTGCCGCAGCTTTGCCCGTGCGGGTGTCCGCGATGTGGTGGCACCTGTCTACATGGGCCTGATCAAAGAGTTGGACGACAATCTTGGCCGCCTCTTCGACTACCTCGAAACCAGCGGGCGCATGCAGGACACGATGGTCGTCTTCTGCTCGGACCACGGCGACAACATGGGTGACCACGATCTGGGCGAAAAGGATCTGTTCTACGATTGCGCGGCCCGCATTCCGCTGATCATCTACGACCCGCGCGCCGACGCCGACCCGACACGCGGTACGGTAAGTGATGCGCTGATCGAAGGGATCGACCTTGCGCCCACATTCCTCGAGGCCTTTGGCGGTGCGCCAAAGCCGCATGTGATGGAAGGGCGTGCGCTGACGCCGCTTCTTCATGGGCGGGAGACCGCATGGCGCGATCACTGCATCTCGGAATACGATTATGCCACCCGCGACGCGCGCCGCGCCGTCGGGGTGGACCAGGCGGATGCCCGCATGGTCATGGTGTTCGATGGCCGCTGGAAATACATCCATGTCGAGACGATGCGCCCGATGCTATTCGATCTCGAAACCGACCCGGGCGAGCTGCACGATCTGGGCGACGACCCGGACCACGCCGCGCAGGTCGCACGGCTGAGGGATCTGCATTTCGATTGGGCCCGCCAGCATCACACCCGCACCACGCGCGACGCTGCAACGATCGAACGCATGACCGACAATCGCGAACCGCCGGGCATCATCATTGCCTACTGGGACGAAGACGATCTGACACGGGACGGCCGGCCGATGCCCGAACATATCGGGCGCCATTGAGGCCAAAAGGGAGGAGAAGACCATGGCGGAAATCACAACCGATGTGCTGATAATCGGCACCGGGCCTGCGGGGTCATCCACCGCCGCACTTCTGGCGAGCTACGGGATCGACGCGATGGTTGTGAACCGCTACCGCTGGCTCGCCAACACGCCGCGCGCGCACATAACCAACCAGCGCACCATGGAGGTGCTGCGCGACCTCGGCCCCGAGGTCGAGGCCGAAGCGTACATGCACGCCACCGAACAGGACCTGATGGGCGAGAACGTCTTTTGCGAGAGCCTCGCGGGCGAAGAGATCGGGCGCATGAAAAGCTGGGGCACACACCCGATGTCGCGCGCCGCTCACCAGATGGCCAGCCCCTGCCACATGAACGACCTGCCGCAGACCTTCATGGAGCCGATCCTGTTCACCACCGCCTGCAAACGCGGTGCGCAGGGGCGCATGTCGACCGAATACCTCAGCCACGTGCAGGACGCCGACGGCGTGACAACCACGCTGCTCGACCGGCTTTCGGGTCGACATTTCGAAGTGCGGTCGAAATACCTGGTTGGCGCGGACGGGAGCAATTCGCTGGTGGCCGAGCACATCGACACGCCGATCGAGGGCAAGATGGGTGTGGGCGGGTCGATGAACATCCTGTTCCGCGCGGATCTCAGCAAATACGTCGCGCACCGCCCGTCCGTGCTCTACTGGGTGATGCAGCCCGGCGCGGATGTGGGCGGGATCGGCATGGGGCTGGTGCGGATGATCCGGCCCTGGAACGAATGGCTGATCGTGTGGGGCTATGATATTAACGCACCGGCACCGCAGGTCGACGACGCCTTTGCCACCGAGGTCGCCCGGCAGCTGGTCGGTGATCCCGCGCTGGAGATCGAGCTGATCTCGGCCAACACATGGACGGTGAACGACGCCTACGCGACGCGCCTGCAGCAGGGCCGGGTGTTCATCATGGGCGATGCCGCGCATCGTCACCCGCCCTCCAACGGGCTCGGCTCGAACACCTCCATCCAGGATGCCTTCAACCTTTCCTGGAAACTGGCTGCGGTTCTGAAAGGGCAGGCGGGCGCGGCGCTGCTCGACAGCTATACCGAGGAACGCGCGCCCATCGCCAAGCAGATCGTCACCCGCGCCAACCAGTCCATCGGCGAGTTCGGCCCCATCTTCGAGGCGCTCGGTATGACCGGAGGCACGGATATCGACAAGATCCAGGCCAATATGGATGCCCGCTGTGACGCCTCGCCCGCGGCAGAGGCGCAACGGGCCGCGATCCGTGATGCGATTGACTTCAAGAAGTACGAATTTGACGCCCACGGGGTCGAGATGAACCACCGCTATGCCTCGCGCGCCGTGGTGCCAGACGGCGCACCTGCGCCCGATTTTGAACGCGACGCCGAGCTTTTCTATCAACCCACCACATCCCCCGGTGCACGGTTGCCGCATGCGTGGCTCTTTGATCGGGATACGGGCGCGCAGATCTCGACGCTCGATCTTTGCGGTCAGGGCGCCTTTACCGTGCTGACAGGTATCGGTGGGGAGGCATGGTGCGACGCCGCGCAAGAGGTGGCCAGCCGCTTGGGCATCACTGTCCGCTGCCATGTAATCGGCCCCAGACACCCGTTTGTCGACCATCTCGGCGACTGGTCCCGCGCGTCCGAGGTGTCGGACAACGGCTGCATCCTCGTCCGCCCCGACCACCACGTCGCCTGGCGCGCCCAGACCCTTGCCGCCGACGCGGTGGCCACGCTCGAGCACGTCTTCGCCACGGTGCTCGCGCGCGCCTAGGTGCAGCGCGTCCCGTCCAACGCTGTTCTGGCCAGAGTGATGCTGCTGGAGAATACCGAACTCTCGCACGCAGCGTAGCCCGAAGGGATGCGCGTCGGTCGAGACGGGACGCCTTGGATATAGGCGACGAGAAGTTGGGGATTGCGACCGTGGTGCTGCTGGAGAGAATCGAACTCGCGCACGCAGCGTAGCCCGAAGGGATGCGCGTCGGTCGAGACCGGACGCCTTGCATACAGGCGACGAGAAGGCGGGGATTGCGACCGTGGTGCTGCTGGAGAGAATCGAACTCTCGCACGCAGCGTAGCCCGAAGGGATGCGCGTCGGTCGAGACGGGACGCCTTGGATATAGGCGACGAGAAGTTGGGGATTGCGACCGTGGTGCTGCTGGAGAGAATCGAACTCTCGACCTCTCCCTTACCAAGGGAGTGCTCTACCTCTGAGCTACAGCAGCGCCGTGCGCGGCGGGATAGACCCAATTGCACGACCTTGCAACCCTATTCTGGACGACCCAAAGCCCCTGCGGTAGAGATGGCCCATGACAGGCAAGACGACCCCGAAGAACAAGGCAGCAAGGGACCGTGACGCCCGCCTCAAGGCCGCGCTCAAGGCCAATCTGAGCCGGCGCAAGGCGCAAGCGCGGGCACGGGACCAAGCGGCCACCGGGGCACAGGCAGACAAACCGAAAGGGCAGGACGATGGATAGTATTCTGGTGCGCGGCGGCGGCCCGCTGAACGGGCAGATCCCGATTGCGGGGGCCAAGAACGCCTGCCTCACGCTCATGCCCGCCACGCTGCTGAGTGAAGAGCCGCTGACGCTGACCAATGCGCCGCGTCTGAGCGATATCAAGACGATGACGCAGCTGCTGCAATCGCTCGGGGCCGAGGTGACGTCGCTGCAGGACGGCAAGGTGCTGGCCCTGTCCTCGCACGGGCTCAACAACCCCACGGCGCATTACGACATCGTGCGCAAGATGCGCGCCTCGATCCTCGTGCTGGGGCCGATGCTGGCGCGCGACGGCCACGCCATCGTGTCGTTGCCGGGTGGGTGCGCCATCGGCGCGCGTCCCGTTGACCTGCACCTCAAGGCGCTCGAGGCGATGGGGGCGGAGCTGGACCTGCGCGACGGCTATGTGCACGCCAAGGCCCCAAGCGGCGGCCTGCGGGGCGGCACAGTGGACTTTGAGTTCGCCTCTGTCGGGGCGACGGAAAACGCAGTGATGGCCGCCACGCTCGCCAAGGGCACGACCGTGCTCAACAACGCCGCCCGCGAGCCCGAGATCGTGGATCTCGTGCACTGTCTGCGGGCGATGGGCGCGCAGATCGAGGGCGAGGGCACCTCGACCATCACCATCCAGGGCGTCGACCGGCTGGGCGGCGCCACGCACCGCGTCGTGACCGACCGGATCGAGCTGGGGACCTACATGCTGGCCCCTGCCATCTGCGGCGGGGAGGTGGAACTGCTGGGCGGCAAGATCGACCTCATCGGCGCCTTCTGCGAGAAGCTGGATGCCGCGGGCGTCTCCGTCTCCGAAACGGACAAGGGCCTGAAAGTGGCGCGCAAGAACGGGCGCATCCGGGCCGTGGATGTCACGACCGAGCCGTTCCCGGGCTTTCCCACCGATCTGCAGGCGCAGATGATGGCGCTGTTGTGTACCGCCGAAGGCACATCGGTGCTGGAGGAGAAGATCTTTGAAAACCGCTTCATGCACGCACCCGAATTGATGCGTATGGGCGCGCGGATCGACGTGCAGGGCGGCACCGCCACCGTCACCGGCGTGGACACGCTGCGCGGCGCGCCCGTGATGGCCACAGACCTGCGCGCCAGCGTGAGCCTCATCCTCGCGGGCCTTGCGGCAGAGGGGGAGACGCGCGTGGCGCGCGTCTATCACCTCGACCGCGGCTATGAGCACGTGGTGCGCAAATTGTCGGGCGTCGGCGCAAATATCGAACGGGTGCACGGCGAATGACGGATGATGCACGGTTTGAAGATGGTCGCGAGGCGCCGCTGAACCTCGGCGCACTGGATACGGACGATCTGCAAGTGATCTCGTCGCTGGTCCAGGACGCCGTCTTTCCCATCACCGAGATGCGTTGGGAGGCCCGCGCGCGGCGCTTTGCGCTGCTGCTCAACCGCTTTCGCTGGGAGGATGCGGGCAAGGAACGGCACGCGCCCGAGCGGGTACAGGCGCTTTTGTCGTTCGAGGGTGTCTTGCGCGTCTCCAGCCAAGGCATCGACCGGTCCGACACGGATATGATCCTGTCGATCCTGTCGGTCAGTTTCGATGCAGGCGAAGATGGCGCGGGGCACATCACGCTGACCCTCGCCGGAGATGGCGCAATCCGCCTGACGGTCGAGGCCATCGACGCCACGCTGCGCGATGTGACGCGGCCCTATGTGGCCCCGTCAAAGACCGTGCCGGAGCACGACACGTGACTGAGGTGCGCCGACTGGTCGGAGAGGACGCCGAAACATGGCGCACCCTGCGGCTCGAAGCGCTCCGCCTTTATCCGCACGCCTTCCTGTCAACCCATGACGAGGCGGCGGCGATCCCGTTGGAAGATATCGCGACGGGTCTGGACCGAGGCCAGACCTATGCCGTGTTCGAGGATGGCGCGGCGGTCGGCATGGCCAGCCTCTTGCCGCAGCACCGCACTCAAACGCGCCACCGCGGCGAGGTGGGCGGCTTTTACGTCCGGCGCGCGGCGCAGGGGCAGGGGGCAGCCGACCAGCTGTTGGGTGCGCTCATCGCGGCCGGGCAGGCGGCGGGCGTGTGGCAGCTTGAGCTGCATGTGGCCGCTTCGAACTCCCGCGCTATCCGATTTTATACGCGACACGGATTCGTGGAATGCGGACGCATTCCCAACGCGACCCTGTCCGCGGGCGGGCGCGAGGCCGATCTGCTCTTGATCCGCAGCGATCCGCCCGGGGCTTGAGACCCCGACCGCGCAGGGCTATGTGCCTGCGCAATCACAAGGGACAGCCATGCCTCAGTTTCTCGACTATTCCGACGCGGATTTCGATGCGCGTTTCGCAGCCCTCCTGGGCGCCAAGCGGGAAGACAGCCCGGATGTGGACACCGTCGTGGCCGACATCATCGCAGACGTGCGCGCGCGCGGCGATGCGGCGGTGCTGGAGCTGACGCAGCGATTTGATCGCGTGTCGCTGACGCCGCAGACGATGCGGATCAGTGCCGAAGAGATCGCCGACGAGACCGCCAAGGTGCCCCGGGCCGAACGTGACGCGCTGGCGCTCGCGGCGGCGCGCATCCGCGCCTACCACGCCCGCCAGATGCCCGAGGATGCGATGTGGACTGATGAGATCGGTGCCCGTATCGGCTGGCGCTGGAGCCCCGTGTCGGCGGCGGGGCTCTATGTGCCCGGTGGTCTTGCGTCCTATCCCTCGTCGGTGCTGATGAATGCGGTGCCGGCCAAGGTCGCGGGCGTTAGTCGGCTGGCGATCACCGTGCCCACGCCGGACGGCGTGCTGAACCCCGCCGTGCTGCTCGCTGCGGAGCTTGCGGGCGTGGACGAGATCTACCGCATCGGCGGGGCGCAGGCCGTGGCGGCGCTTGCCTACGGGACCGAAACCATTGCGCCGGTGGACAAGATCACCGGGCCGGGCAACGCCTTTGTCGCGGCGGCCAAGCGGCGGGTCTTCGGCAAGGTCGGCATCGACATGATCGCGGGCCCGTCAGAGATCCTGGTGATCGCCGATGGCGACAACGATCCCGACTGGATCGCGCTCGACCTGCTCAGCCAGGCGGAGCATGACGAGAGCGCGCAAGCGCTGCTGATCACCACCGATGCGGCGTTTGGCCGGGCCGTGGTCGCGGCGGTGGAGGCGCGTTTGCAGACCTTGCAGCGGCGCGAGATCGCCGGGGCCAGCTGGCGCGACTTTGGCGCGGTGATCACCGTGCCGGACCTCGATGTGGCGGTGCGCCTGAGCGACCGGATCGCGCCCGAACACCTTGAGCTGTGCGTGGCAGCACCCGAGGCGCTGTCCGACAGGATCACACATGCCGGTGCGGTGTTCATCGGCCAATGGACACCCGAAGCCATCGGCGACTATATCGGCGGCCCCAACCACGTACTGCCCACGGCGCGCTCCGCCCGCTTTTCCTCGGGCCTGTCGGTGATGGACTTCATCAAGCGTACGACGCTGGCGCAGATGACACCCGACGCGCTGCGCGCCATCGGTCCCAGCGCCGAGACGCTGGCCGCCTCCGAAAGCCTCGAGGCGCACGGCCTGTCCGTCACCGCGAGATTGCGCAAGCTCAACCAATAGCGCGGTGTTGCGGCCAAAGTCGCGAACACAGCCATTTGCTTTGGCTCTATGAGGTGAAATCGAGATTATGCTTTCACGGCGTGGTTTCAGCGATATCGCAACAGGGCCGAATTGCGGTGAACTGTTCGTGCGAAATGACGTCTTTGTATTTTTTGAACAAACGATCGCTCTGGGAATTTAATAAAGTTCCGATCCAGGCCTCATTTTTTGAATTGCAGTGACGCAAATTGAGAATGTACGTCGCGCATCGCGCTGACGTCAGAACAACCCCTTGTCTCAATTGGACAACGTAAGCCCGTGGCCATCCGTTGCGTCACTGCCAACGCGATTGGTCTTGCCAGGGTGCCAGTAGCTCAGCGGGTGATGGACCGGTTCCCGGACCATCGACGCCCACGCCGCGTCTGTTGTCTTCACTGTATTTCAGGACGGCGCCCCGCAGCGCTGCAGGGCGCGCCTGAAGGATCACTGTCAGCATGCCGTTCAACGCGTGCGGATCGCTTTGCGCGATTTCAAGCGCGGATGTCAGATCATTCACGGCATCTGCGTCCCCAAAACGTGCCGCGTAAACGGCATAGGCGAACGTGTCAGACTGCGGATCCCCGATAAGTGTTGCACCATACGCATCGCGCAGCGTTTCTCGGGCATCGATGCGGTAGTCCCAAAGCGCGGCGAAACGCTGCGATGCAGGCAAGGTGTCTGCGTGCGGACCAAGCAAGAACCGAGATACCTGCGCATTGATCGCAGAGCGTTCTGATGGCGCCACACTCCGGATCGCAGACAGCAGAGACACCCTTTGTGTTGGGTCAAATTGTTTTGACCCATCGAGAATGAAACCAATGGCAAGTGCGTAGCAGTCCGGTGCAAGGGGCTGCCCCGTCTCAACGTAAATCGAGGTTTGAATCAAAGCCTGCAGCCGGTCTGTGAAATCCGGGGTTCTCGATTTCAAAGCACGCACCTCGCCCACGATTTCAACCGGGCAGGTCGCTTGCAGCAGTTCGACGGGGATATCCATTGAGGTCAGGACCTCCTACATTTCTTCCACTGACGATACCGCATATCTGTTCGGTTCGCACCGCGCGACGACACCGGTCCTTCGTATCCCATCAGGTTCCAATTGTCATCCAACAGGACGTTTGTCTTGGTTGAGCCTGACATGCGAAATCGAGCGAGCTGCCAAAGTGGGAATTCGTCTTGGTCGGAATCGTGGATGGGATGCGACAGATTTAGGCAGTGTCCCAATTCGAGCGCCATCGTGTTGTACGCCCCGGAGACGTCAAAGTCGAAGAACGAGAAAGCACCCTTTCCCGTACCAACGCCACCCGGCACACGACCCAATCCGCCTGAGTGCGCAGCAACATCGACCCAATAGAACATCTGATAACTGCCGGTGAAGGTTTTTGCGGCCCGCGCCAGCGCCTCAACAGTGATGTTGCGTGCCTGCGAGGAACTGTATGCCGCAGTTTCCGCAATCTTGACATCGCCATGGTCGGTCACCACGAATTTTATAGCAAGCTGATGAAATACCGCGTTTATATACGCTTCCAAGTCCGCCTTGTTGTAATTGGCGGATCGGCTAATCGCCGTCGTGGTTGTCGTTGCTGGCGCACCGGACGTTGCAGGCGTGGTCACGATATTCTCACTGACAATACTACAGACATCGACGGCGATCGTGACTTCGGCCGCACACCAGACGTGAATCCAACCCAACGTCTTGCCCGTGCACGTGACTTCGATTGTCGCTTCGCCTGCTGCAAGACCTTCGATTTTAAACTTGGCGCCTGTTGCAGTCGGCAACGGTGCGACGACCTTGGCGATGCTGGAGGGTGCGACGACATAGGTCGCATTGTTGATGCATGCGGCGGTGCCGCCCAGGAAATCGATCACGACTTCCGTTGTCTTGCCCACGGCGACGGATACCCAATTGGAGGCGTCTCGATCCTCTTTGTTCGACGGAAGCGTTTTGGCATCTGTCGGCGGCGTGAAGTATTCACCGGCTGAGGTGGCAGGCTTGTTGGTCCGATCGTCAAATGCGAAATACGCTGACCGAGGCGATGACACTGCAAATGTCGCGGCATCCGGGCAACAGGGTGCCACCGGAGCCGCAGGAACGGTCCTGTTGGGTGACGGCGCAGGAGCGAACGGTGCGGGAGACGTGTGCGGCGGTGTTGCCTGCGCCGCAGGGGCGCCCAGGGTCGGCGCAGTCGTCATGGCCTGAGGGGCAGTCGGCCTTGCCATTGGCCGGGGCACGGGGCGCGTTGGGAGTGGGCGAGGGCGCGGACGTACGGTCATAGTGAACCCGGTTGAGAAGAAGCTGCGATTGCGTCACGAAGGGCCGCGTATTTCGCGTCCTCGTCAAGATCCGAGGTGCAAATAGCATGTAGCTGCGGGTCATGCATTTCGAATGGACCGCCCATCCAGATGTCTTGAAGGGCCAGTTCCCGCATCATGCTCACTTTGCGAAACCCATATCCGTGCAGACGCACGCAGGTTTCGGTCAATGCGTCCTCGAAATCAAGCGCGCTCAGATGACCGACAGTTTCGGGGTCGGACCTAAGCAGCCTTTGCGCCATGTCCAGCGCAAAGGGCCTGAGAACGGAGGCCAGAAGCCCTTCCAGTTCCACCGGATCCAAATCCTGCTGAAATTGGGTTGTGATATGCGTATCGGACAGGCCGTTGAGAACAAGTACCGTCCTGTCGCGGGCGATGTCTCGCGCCAAAATGCCTTCGATGGAGCCCTCAGCGGAGTGGAACAGCTCCCTTGCGCGATCTGGAAGCCGGCGCAATGCGCTGAAATAGTCGAAGACAGCCGCGGGTTCCCAAAACCGATGATATGCGCGCGCGTTTTTCGGACGCGTGCGCAAAACGCGTTTTTCCAGATGTTGGGCAAGGGTGCTGCCGGGCATCGTGCTGCTCAACATGATCCCAGAGGTCCAGATCGACCAATGCGCGCCAGGCGTTTTATCAAGCAAGCTGCGTGCAAACGCGTTTTCGGGATCCATATGGATCAACCATGGTGCAGCGCCAGCTGCCTCCTCTACCGTGCTGCTCGGGAACACGCAGTGATGCTCTAGCCCGCAAACCTCCAGACGTTCGGTCAATCCGTCGATTGCGGCACCGTCGGCCACGATCCACTGGGGCGCTGTCATCGTGGACATGCACTGCGCCACGGCATCGCCACTGTGCCGTTCAATATTAAATCGGATGTCGGGTTCTGGTTGCCGAAGGGGCGACGCTAGGTCTTGCCAGAAATCGTCTTGATCGGCATTTGTCATACAACTTTTATCGCGACACTTCGGTGGAAATACAACACGCGCGGCTGTATGCGAAAACGGGCCGCACAAAACCCGTCTATGTTCTGCCGTGATGCGTGGGCAATATCCGCTTTGCGCTGGCTGCGGTGATTGCCCCCGCACGCCATCCCCAACGAAAACCCGCACCACAGCGTTGCCCTGACCGCACACACGGCCTATGCAGGCGCGACCTCGTTCTTTCGTCGCTGATTGCCCATGACCCGTATCACCAACATCACCCTCGATGACGCCAACCTGCCGCCGCCCACGCCCGAGATCGAACAGGAGCGGAAGGTGGCGATCTTTGATCTGCTCGAGGACAACACCTTTGTCCTGCCGGATCGCGACGATCGCGCAGCCCCTCCGGGCCCCTACCACCTGGGCCTGTCCATCCGCGACAAGCGGCTGGTCTTTGACGTCAACACCGAAGCGGCGGAAAAGGCGGCGGAGTTTCACCTGTCGCTCGGACCCTTTCGCCAGGTGGTGAAGGATTACTTCCAGATCTGCGAAAGCTATTTCGAAGCGGTCAAGAAATTGCCCCCCAGCCAAATCGAGACGATCGACATGGCCCGCCGCGGCATCCACAACGAAGGCAGCCGGGTGCTGCAGGAACGCCTCGCTGGCAAGGCCGAGGTCGATACCGACACCGCCCGCCGCCTCTTCACGCTCATCTGCGTTCTGCATTTCGGAGGGTAGATGCCCCAGCCGCTGCCATCGTCGGTGCTGTTTTGCTGCGATCACAACGCAGTGCGCTCGCCCATGGCCGAAGGCATCATGAAGAAGTTCTACGGGACGGACACCTATGTGCAATCGGCCGGGGTCAAGAATGACCTCGAGATCGACGGGTTTTCCATCGCCGTCTGCCAGGAGCTGGGGGTGGAGTTGAGCCGCCACCGCTCGCGCAGCTTTGACGAGATGGAGGATTGGGGCGACGATCTGGGCTCCTTCGATCTGGTGGTCGCCCTGTCGCCTGCCTCGCAGCGCCGGGCGCTGGATCTGACGCGCATCTACAGCCTTGAGGTCGAATACTGGCCGATCCTCGACCCCACCGGCCTCGGCGAGACGCGCGAGGCGAAACTGGCCAGCTACCGCAACGCCCGCGATCAGATCGTCGAGCGGCTCGTGGCCCGCTGGGGAGAGCCCGCATGAGTATCATCGCCCGCTATTTCGACGCGTTCAACGCAGGGGATGTCGACGGCATGCTCGCCTGCCTGACCGAGGATGTCGCCCATCACGTGAACGAAGGGCAGGTGCGCCGGGGCCGCGCCGATTTCGCCGCGTTCTGTCAGCACATGTCGCGCTGCTATGCCGAAGAGCTGCGCGATATGGTGATCTTCGAACACACCGGCGGCACACGCGCGGCGGCCGAATACACGGTCCACGGCACATATCTCGCCACCGATGGCGACCTGCCCGCCGCCCACGGCCAGCGCTACACCCTGCCGGCGGGATCCTTCTTTACCCTGCAGGGCGGCCAGATCAGCCGGGTCACCACCTATTACAACCTCGCCGACTGGCTCAAACAGGTGTCCGCGTGAAGGTCACCAAACTGACGGGTGGCGCCTTGGTCGAGGCCATCGACAGCCTCGCACAGCTCCGCATGACAGTCTTCCGTGATTGGCCCTACCTCTACGACGGCGACATCGACTACGAGCGGACGTACCTGCAACACTACCAGACCACGCCCGAAGCGGTCGTCGTCGCGGCCCATGTGGGCGATTGGATCGTGGGGGCGGCCACCGCCACACCGCTCCTCGCGCATGCAGGCGAGTTCGGGCAGGCCTTTGACGGCACCGGCATCGACATCGACCGTACGTTCTATTGCGGGGAAAGCGTGCTGCTGCCCAGCTACCGCGGGCGCGGCATCGGCCACAGCTTTTTTGACCTGCGCGAGGCGCATGCCCGCGACTTGGGCTACGACCACATGTGTTTTTGCGCCGTTATCCGACCCGAAGGCCACGCCCTGCGCCCACGCGCCTATGTCCCGCTCGACGGTTTTTGGGAACGGCGCGGCTATGCCCGCGTGCCCGGCGCCGTGGCGCAGTTCCGCTGGAAAGACATCGACACCGGGACCGAGACGGACAAGCGCTTGCAGTTCTGGATGCGCAGGCTCTAGGCGCAGATCCGCGCCGCCGCGTCGCTATAGGCCCGCCAGCGCGTCCAGAAGCGTTCGTCGATGCTGCGATCCGATTGGCGGACGACCTGCGCCTCATGCGGGTCGGTGAAAAAGCCCGCGCCCCGGCGTTGGTCGCCTGCATCAAGCTCACGGTCGGCCACAGCCTGCACACAGCCACAGCGCGCCCGGCTCGCCGCATCCCGCCCGGCCGCGCGGCAGGCCGAATAGATCGGCCCGGTGGCAAACAGGGTCTGCGACGGCACCGCGACCCGCGTCACGGTGTTGCGGCTGCCCGAACAGGCGGCCAGAACAAGCGCCGCCACGATCAAAATGGAAATGGGTTTCATGTGCTCGTACCTCTACCCGGCGGGTTTGCCCGCTCTGAATGAGGCAGACTATGCCGGAAACCGGAGTGAGGGGCAATTCATGCGTTGCCGGAATGCGCATCGCTCTCGGGATCGTGCACAGTTTCCAAGCGCAGGATTTGACCGAAACGCGGGCTGTGGATAAACCCAAGGAAAAACCGGAGAGCAGCAATGACCCGACCCCGCCTGATCCTGATGGCCATCCTTGCCACACTGACCCTCACCGCCTGCGAAACGATCAAAGGCGTGGGCCGAGACGTCACCCGCGCTGCAGAAGCGGTGGATCGGGTGTTCTAGGGCGCATTTCACCGCTGATGCGAACTAGAGCGGCGTGCGCCGCAGACTGCGGTCAAGACCGCCACACTGCACACCGCCACCAAACGCCAAGCCCCTTCCTGCGCGGAATCAAGGCCTTAGACCGGCGCGCCATCGACAGGCCCTCCCACGGCCTATCGATAAGGTTGCCGTAGGCAATTTCCTCGAACGGAATTTATGCTTGGCAACAAAAAGTTCTGCAGCGTTACCGGTGGATCGACAGTCTAAGGCCAGCCGATGCACGGCTCTCGTTCGACCAACCTATAATCCCAGCAACCGCATGAGAAGTGGCCAAACATCCTTCAAAATAGGTACTGCCTGTGAAAACGTTACGACCCCAGCGGCTGTCGCAACGGACCCTGCTACGACAGTTTTGGAAATGAGCCACATCTTTGCCAATCGATTGCCACTGCGCACTAACGCATCTGTTGTGTTGTCCGCGTTGCCAGAGTTTATCACTGACCGACCATCGACTATTTCTTCAAGATCACCGATTAATTCATCAGAAAGATTTTGTTCCGCAATCATTTGTATAGTGCCAAAAATCTCTTTTATTTGCGCTTTTTCTTCATCGCTAGCCTCCCGGATTGCCTGCAAACCGCGCTTTGCCCTTGCTTCCGCGATGTCTGGATAATGGGCGCGAATGTCTAAAGCTCCAGTAATGCAGGTATCTTGTAGACCTTCAATTTCTGGCGCGTCCGGAAGATCGCCTTTATCTATTTGGCTACGTATGCTTTTCCCCACTTTCAGAAGGTCCATTTCGACACGCTCAGGGTTTTGAGCATGGATTGTAATGGTCTTGCGAAGAACACGGACGACATATGTTTCTTCGCTCAAATAATTTCCTCGCACCGCCTCCTCAAGGTCATCAGCGACTGCATTTAGAGTAATGTTCAACGAATCTGTGCTGTGAGGTTTTGGTGCCTTTCTTGCGATTAATTCAGTGCTCTTATCAAAATATAGTTCTTCTACTAGGCCCGTTTCGTCGATGAGAAGCTCTGCGGAAATTTTGTCGATTTCAGAAGCAATAGCATCAGCTCCTTCATCCCAGATTTTTTGGGAAATCTAGTTGATTTCATGAAGGATTTTAAATTGTGGAGGAGTCCCGTTAGAAAGGTCTGAAAACAATTTATGCCAAAATTGCCAGCCATCAGAATTATCAAGAATCGATAAGCCCCTGGTAACCATTGCACTATCTCTATCATAGAGTGGTACATGCCAAAAATTTGACATTGGGACGGTGTCGTTTTCTCCAGAAGTCTGTTCCGCTATCGGTGGTGTATTGAAGACTTCATCGATTTCATCTTCTAGTTCAGTAAAGCTATCTCGTAATATGCCTGAAAGGCGTCCGAGGAAATCGTCGGGGTTTTCAGCGTCATTCATTGCTTGTGCAATTTCCGTATGCTCAATGTCAAAAGCATAACTAATCGCCATTGGTAGCATTTTTGGTATTTCTTCGTATTGAATTTTGTTAAGATCCACTAACTTTTCGGTATTGCGTTCGTAGAACTCTTGGAGGTCGTCTCGAAGGTGCTTAATCTTTGTCTTGTTATGAGTTACTTTGTCGCTCAAGCTTCCAGCCGCGACAATTAAAATCTGCGCATACTCAAGTTCTATAGCTAGTATTCTGCAGTTCAGTAAAAAGTTTGACTGCATTTCGGTGTGGTTAAAAGCCTCTTCGGAAAACAAGGTTGGGTGAGGAAACTTACTTGCCATATCACTACGCATCTCCGCGAGTGCTTCCGCGACCCTATGTGAAAAGTTGATTTCCGCATCTGACATCTAGTCTTGACCTTCTCTTCATTGCGTTGCAGCTCGGCCAGCTGCAAAAACACTTACACACCTCAACCATGACACCGCTCCGTCATGGGCACAATTCCTCCCGATGCGACAAGCGGCACACTAACCCCCTCTCAACAAATCCTACCGCACGCCCCGTTAACTTCGCATTCGGTACATAACCGGTGTACGAACGGTGCGCAGTTTGTGCACGCCCTGTGCACCGTCATTTCTCATAAAACACTGGCGTTAACCCCCGATTCCCCGCATCGCCCCGCAACACCCCACCGAACGTTGCGCGCCGCGGCATCCGGGGCCATTGACCAGCCCCCACTTCCGCGACATATCCAGCCCATGACACCGCTCAGCCATATCCGCAATTTCTCCATCGTCGCCCATATCGACCACGGGAAATCCACGCTCGCCGACCGCCTCATTCAGTCCACCAACACGGTGGCCGAACGGGACATGAAGGAACAGCTGCTCGACAGCATGGATATCGAGCGGGAACGCGGCATCACCATCAAGGCCAACACCGTCCGCATCGACTACACCGCGCAGAATGGCGAAA
>ERZ1740067.686-NODE-686-length-25869-cov-6.060936_pt1 | contig 25869 bp, 22 predicted proteins | sample MGYA00581736_ERZ1740067 | MGnify/ENA primary metagenome ERZ1740067 (study PRJEB43018, sample SAMN04849236) | marine metagenome | isolation source: floating plastic debris | place: Pacific Ocean | collected 2008-08-27 | study: EMG produced TPA metagenomics assembly... | reverse complement strand
CGGCGAGCCGCCGATGGCTTCCATCTGTGCGACAAGCACGTCAGAGGATTGCACGCGGAACTTCAGACCACTGGCATCGGTGGGGCTGATAAGCGGCTTGCTGGCCGACATCTGCTTCATGCCGTTGTGCCAGAAAGCCAGACCTTGCAGGCCGCGGCGCTGCATGCTGTCTTTCATGGCCTGACCGGCCTCAGAGGCTTGGAACGCGTCCACGGCGTCGATATTCTTGAACATGAACGGCAGGTCAAACAGGCGGAACTGCTTGGTGAATTTTTCGAACTTCGACAGCGACGGCGCGGCAAGCTGGACGTCGCCTTGCAGCATCGCCTCAAGCACTTTGTCGTCGTTGTAAAGCGTCGAGTTTGGGAAGACTTCCATGCAAGCCTTGCCGTTCATTTCCTCGTTCACGCGCTCTTGCAGCAGGGTGGCTGCAATGCCTTTGGGGTGCTTGTCGGTGTTGGTCACATGGCTGAATTTGATGACCATCTCGCCATCGTCACACGCGGCCATGGCGACACCGGGCACAAGGGCAACTGCGGCGACACAAGCCGCCTTCATAAAGGTTTTCATTGGTTTCCTCCCGAGAAACGCTGTTGAAACGTAAGTTCGGCCAATTCCTCCTGACCGATACACAAGACAGAGTTGCCTTGTGACGAGCGCATTGCAATGGGCTGGTGATTGCTGCGAGGTTTATCACTTAGTTTCATAAGGTTACGTCACGCAATTGAGGTCGTTACAATCACGCTCGTGCGGTTTTTCGCACAAAGTGAGGACGCCGGATCACAAAAGTGCGATGTTTCGCACAAGATGATACCGAATCGATTCTCTCCGCGCTTGCGCAAGCTGCCTTTGATGCTGTTTTTACTGGTTGCAGTTGCCTTGATCGTAGCGGCGTATTTTCTTTCATTCAATAATGATATCAGACAGTTAAGCCGAACGGGCACAATCCGACTCGCGCAAGCCTCGGACCGGCTTTTGGGACAGTTGGAAAGCTACCGCGAGCTGCCGAATTACCTTGCCACGCATCCCGAAGTGATCCGCGCGCTGCGGACGGGCCCGCGCGACGAGACGAACGAAGTCCTGACGATTGCGGCGCTGACCTCGGGCGCAGATGACATCTATATCCTGAACCCTGCGGGAACCGTAATCGCGTCGTCCAATTACGAAGACCCGCGCAGCTACATCGGGCGCAGTTACGCCGCGCGCCCCGATGTCGTCGTGGCAATGTCAGGGTCACTGGGGGTGTTCCACGCGATCGAAACCTCGGACGACACGCGGGACTTCTTTCTGGCGCGGGGCGTACATACGGAATCGGGACGGCCCAAGGGTGTCGTCGTGGTGAAGGTGAACATCGCGCAGTTGGAGTTTGAATGGCGTATCGACGAGGATGTCGTGGCGTTCTTTGACGAAAATGATGTGGTGTTTTCATCGAACCGTCCGGGGTTGATTTTGCGGCGCGACGGCGCGGTGACAGAACCCAAACCAGCGCCAGAACATTACGCGGCAGACCGGATCTTACCGTTCTTTGAGCATAGTAAACGGCAGTTCGGACGCCATGAGATTTGGACACAATCAGTGACTGGCGTGCTGCCCGGGGCATCACTGGTGCTGACGCGCGCCCTGCCTCAAATTGACATGACAGCGCGGGTATTCATCTCGACCGCGACGGCGCATGCATCAGCCCGCGTGCAGGCCATGCTGGCGGCGGCGGTGCTGGCGGTGATCGGGCTTGCGCTTTTTGTGCTGGCGCAGCGGCGGCAGCGGCTGGCCGATCAACTGGATATCGAGGCCGCGGCGAATGCGCGGCTGGAGGCGCGGGTTGACGAACGCACCGCACAACTGCGCGAGGCACAGGACCAGTTGGTGCAAGCCGGCAAGCTGTCGGCCTTGGGCGAGATGTCGGCGGCGATTTCCCATGAGTTGAACCAGCCTTTGGCCGCGATCCAGAATTTCGCGGCGAACTCGCAAAAGTTTCTGGCACGGGAGCGGCCTGAAAAGGCGGTCGAGAACCTTGGCGCGATTGCCGCGCAGACCGACCGGATGGACCGGATCATCCGCAACCTGCGCGCCTTTGCCCATAAAGAGCCCGGACCGATCGAGCCCGTCGATCTGGCCGCGGCGGTGGAGGCTGCGCTGAGCCTTGTACGGCCGCGGATCATGGAAGACGGCGTGCGGGTTGCGCGTGCCGGGCTTGCGGAGCCGGTGTGGGTTCTGGGTGGTCAGGTGCGGCTGCAACAGGTGATCGTAAACCTTCTGAGCAACGCGATGGACGCGATGGAAGACGGCGGCGAAATCACGCTTGAGATGGCGCATGACGGCGGCCGCGTCGTGCTTGATATCCGCGACACAGGCGCCGGGCTGGACGACCCCGCGCGGGTGTTCGAGCCGTTTTATTCTACGAAAGACATCGGCGCGTCGAAAGGGTTGGGGCTGGGATTGTCGATTTCCTATGGGATCATCGGCAGCTTTGGCGGCGATCTGTCCGCGCGCAATCTGGACAGTGGCGGGGCCGGCTTCCGCATCAGTTTGAACGCAAGTGAGGCGCCATGAGCAAAGCGGTTTTGTTGATCGAGGATGATGCGGCGCTGCGGGCGTCCCTGGCGCAGACGTTGGAGTTGGAAGACATGACCGTCACCCAGGCGGCCAGCTATATCGAGGCAGTCGATCATATCTCAAGCGCGTTCGAGGGCGTGATCCTGAGCGATATCCGGATGCCGGGAAAAGACGGGTTTGACGTGCTGGGCACCGCACAGGGGCGCGACCCCGACCTGCCGGTGATCTTGCTGACAGGCGAAGGGGATGTGCCGACAGCGGTGCGCGCAATGTCGGAAGGCGCCCATGATTTTCTGGAGAAGCCTTGCGCGCCGGACCGGTTGGTTGACGTTCTCAACCGCGCGCTGGAGCACCGCAAGCTGGTGCTGCGCAACCGCGCGACAGAGGCGCGTTTGCGCCGGTCGGATGCGGCGGCGACACATTTTCCGGGCGACGCCCCTGTGACTGAGGAATTGCGCGAAGCGTTGCGGCGCGCAGCCGCCTTGCCCGTGCATTTGCATATCACCGGGGCCGGTGGCGCAGGCAAGCGGCTCGCGGCGCATACGGTCCACGCCTTGTCAGTGGAGCGCGAGGTGCAGTTGAGCCTGTCGTTACAAGGGGCCGCAGATGAGGCGTTGAACGGGTTGGACGTGCCCGAGACGCCCTGCACGCTATCGCTCAAACATTTGGAGGCCGGGACGCCCACGCAGATGGCGCAGTTGCTGGGCCTGATGGAGACGCGTCCACAGCTGCGGGTTATCACGTCAAGCAAGCTGGACCTGATGCAACTGCGCGATGCGGGGTTGAACGAAGAGTTGTATTTCACGCTTAATCTGATGGAGATCACGGTGCCGACGCTGGCCCAGCGCAAGGCGGACCTAAGGGTGATCTTTGAAGGGCTCGTGCGGCAAGCGGTGCGCGCGATGAACGGGGATATGCCGGTCATTCCCGAAGGGCTTTTCACCGAGGTCGTCACGCGCGACTGGCCGGGCAATCTGGCAGAACTGCGCAGCTTTGCGAATTCGTTTGCGTTGGGCCTGACCGAGCAGCCGCAAACAGCCGAGATGCCGCTGAGCGATCAGATGGATGCGTTCGAGCGGGTCATCCTGATTGATACATTGCGGCGCAAGAACGGGAAAGCTGCGCAGGCGGCAGAGGCTTTGGGGCTACCACGCAAGACGTTCTACGATAAGCTGGCGCGGCACGGCCTTAAACCCAAGGCATACCGGCGCGGCTAGCGTTTACTGGTCGGAGGCGCGCATCATTGGCGAGCGAATGGTGCATCACACATGCGGCCAGAACGGATGCACAGCTAGTCCTGAGCGAGTATTTCGAGCTTGGTGGCGGCGTCCTGCAACGCGCTGAGATGCTTGGTCAGACCGGCGATTCCATTGCGCAAAACAGGCACATGCAACGACAGCGTGGTCAGCAGACGTTCTTCAGTATCACGGATGCCCACAGCGATGGCAGCCATGCCGTCCATGAACTCCTCATCATCGGTGGAATAGCCACGCCGGCGGGTTTTATCGAGCTCCCTTTGCAAGGCGACCGGATCGGTGAACGTGCGTTTCGTCTTGGCGTCGAGCCCCAGCGACGAGATCAGCCGTTTCAGCTTGTCGGCGCGCAGGGACGACAGATACATCTTGCCGCTGGCGGTGCAGTGGAATGGAACTTGCGTGCCCACCGGCAACTGGATGCGCAGCGGCCAGTGGGTTTCCACGCGATCCAGATAAACCATGCCGTAGCGGGCGGGGGCGGCAAGATTGCACGTCTCGCCCACCTCTTCGGCGAGGGTCTTCATAATCAAAAGCCGCTCGGTCCGGACGCGTTGCGATGACAGGGTGGTCGTGGCGAGCCGCCGCATCCGCTTGCCCGGCCCAAAAGAGCGGCCGTCGATGTCGCGTTGCAGGTAGCCTTCGGTCTCGGCTGTGGCGAGCAGACGGTGAATTGTCGCTTTGGGCAGGCCAACCGCATCGGCAAGGGCAGACGGGGCGACGGGAACCCCGGCCCGTGCGACTTCCTCCATGATCAGAAGAAGCCGCAGGTTGGTGGGTATCTGGTCTTTGCTTTCTCTTGGTTTTTCGCATGTTAGACGATCATCCGGCATGGTCAGACCTTAGCGGTTCGGCAACAGCATCAGCGCAAGGTCCGGGACAAGAGCGACCAAAAACCAAACACTGATCAGCGCAACAAGATAGGGCACTATGTACCGCAGGATGCGGAAATAGGGCACGCCCGTCACTCCGGACGCCACATAAAGATTAAGCCCATATGGCGGCGTGATAAATCCGATTGAGGCACCCACAAGGAAGATGACTGCAAAATGGATCGGATCAACGCCGACGCTGGCGGCAATCGGCGCCAAAATAGGCGCAAGAATGATTGTGACAGGCAGCGATTCCAGCACCATACCCGAAAAGAAAACGATCAGCATCGCGGTGAAAAGAACAGCGTAGTAGCCGCCCATACTGGTCACAAAATCGCCGATCACCTGCTGCGCGCCCAAAAGCGACAGGATCTGCTGCATCACAACCGAGATCGCGATGAGCGGCGCAAGGATGCCCGTAATCTCAGCCGAACGCATGGTGATGCCGGGGATTTGCTTGAGGGTGAAGCCTTCGACGACAAGCTGCTCGGCATAGGATTTCTCTTCCCACGTCTTGTCCTGCCGCAGATTGAGCATGTGGGTGATCAGATAGGACACGAGGCCCGCAATGATGCAAAAGCCCACAGTGACGCCCGCAGCCTCGGTCGGGGAGAATTTGCCGGTGTAGATGCCCCAAAGCACCAGACCGATGGCAAAGAAACCAAGCCACGCGCCGAACGCGGTTTTCAGGACGCGGTTGATTTTCAGCGGGATCAGGTAGCCCCAGCCGTTGATGCGGCAGATAATCCAGCACGCCAGTTGCATGCCCACAACCATCAGCGTTCCCGGGATGATACCCGCCACGAACAAATCCGAGATCGGCAGGTTCATCAGGAAGCCATAGACAATAAAGATGATCGACGGCGGAATGATGATCCCCACCGTGCCCCCGGCCGCTGCCGTGGCCGCCGAGAAGCGTTCGTCATAGCCGCCTTTGGTCATTTCAGGGTGCAGCATCGAGCCGATCGTCGCCGTCGTGGCAGAGTTGGAGCCCGAGATCGCCGCAAAAAGACCGCACGCCCCAAGCGAGGCCATCGCAAGGCCGCCCCTGAGCCATCCAAGGCACGCGTAGGCAAAATCCGATAATCGCCTCGCGATGCCGGACTTGTTGATCAGGTCGCCGGTCAGAATAAAAAGCGGCATCGCAAGCAGCGCGAATCCCTTGTTGAAGACGTTGAGCAACTCGGCCCCCATGTTGTCGAGCGTGAGGCCCAAAACGAACGAACAGCCAATGACCCAGTAGCCGATGACCAGAAAGACCGGCACGCCCAGCATGAACAGGAAGGTGACCCCGACAGAGATCAGTGTGATGAGGGTTCCGTCAGCCATCAGACATCTCCCCCGATCACAGCCTGTTTGATCATGGGCTTTCCGCTTCGGTAGTTCTTGATGTCATCTTCAAGGTTCTCGACCGCGCGGGCTGCCATGAGGACACCTGCGACCGGGGCCGCAAGGATAAACCACCACTGCATTGTGTTGTCGGTGCCCAGGACGATCTGGAAGTTAGACGCCGACAGCGCCACAACGCGCAGGGTCGTGATAAGAAAGATCAGCGCAAAGCCGAACCACAGCACGAAATCCAGACACAGACAGAACATCTGCCCCATGCGCGGCATCATCGTGCGAAACTCCGAAAAACTCAGATGTGTGCGCACCCGGATGTTATAGGCGGCACCGAACCATGCCATCACCATGAAGAGAAACGGCGGGATCGTGGTCGACCACGGCTGCTGGTTGGAGAACACGAACCGGTCGATCACCCCCCAAAAAATGATCAGCGCAATCGCGAGGTAGCTGGTGACCATGATCGTGCGCTCAAAGTACCGCTCAATGATGGGAACACGGTGATAGATCCACGCCATGACAAGGCCCGAGATCAGCAGAAAAACGGCGCCGATCACATACATGGTCTGCGGGCGCAGCGCGTTTCGGATCTCGAACGAATCCTGACTGCCAAAGGCCGCCATCAACGTGCCGAAGTCGGACAATACGGACATAAGGTCCCTCCTCCCATGTGGATGCGCGCCGGGTTCAGCCGGTCTTTCGCATCTAGTATTTCCAGAGCGCAAGCACGCCAGCCCCGCATGCAGCGGGGCCAGCATTTTCTTTCAGGTAGCGAGACTTAGCCTTTCCACCAGCGGCGGGGTTCGACGTTTTCTGCCAACGTGTGCGGGTTGTTGCGCACTTCGTTGTAGATGTCCTGGTAGGTGTCGATGCCACCGGCCCAGCCGTTGATCCGCTCGCGCCACTGCTCCCACAGCTGCGGCTGGAACTCAGGCGAACACATCTCTTCGGCCTTGCGGACTTCTTCATCCGCCAGAGCTGCAACGCGTACGTCGTTTTGCGCAAAGATCGTGTTGGGCAGTTGCGGGGTCGAGTGACCAACAGTGTTCACAAGGGCTGCTTCGTTGGCAGCCTGCACGTGGACCTGCGTCAGGTAGGACGCTTCCATCACTGCATCCTGCAACTCGCCACCCAGACCGTCGAAGGTCGAGGCCGTCATCGCCGTATGCTCGGTCCCGCAGAAGAAGCGCAGATCAACACACTGGGACACAACAGGCGACATGTTGGCGTAAGCCACGGCTGACGCCCACGTCTCTGCCCCGTCGATCAGGCCCTGCTTGAGGCCGTCGAGGGTCTCTTCCCAAGCCACAGGCACCGGGTTGAGGTTGAGCGCTTCCATTGCGATCCGGCCCAGCTGGGTGCCTGTCACGCGGTTCTTGGTGCCCATGATGTCTTCGAGCTTCGTCACCGTCGGTTTGTCGGCAAAGTTCTGGCCCATCATAATCCCGCGCAATTCGGCGTGGGTGAACAGGAATTTCAGACCATGGCGCTGTTCGAACGGCTCACGCAGGATGCGCTGCGATTCAGGGCTGTACATGAAGTAGTACTGATCGGCGCGGCTGCGAAACATGTAAGCGTAATCGAGCACGTTCAGGTAAGGCGCGCCACCGGCAGAGTTCTGCGTGGATGCCGCATAGATGTCGATGATGCCCTGCTGGGCTTTTTCAACGCAGGACAGCTGACCACAGATCTGGTTGTTGCCGATGAATTCGATGCGAATTTCGCCGTCCGTGCGCTCCTCCAAGTCACGGGCAAACTCAAGACACCCGGCACGTTCGATCAAAAGGTTCTGCGGATTGAAACCAGCCGCACCAAACTTCAGTGTGTGCTTGGCCTCTTTCGAAAACCGCTTGTTATAGGTTGATTCCGCCGCTTTCGCGAGGTTAGCTGCTGTCATCGCACCGCCAAAGGTTCCCGCGGCCAAAAGCGTCGAGCTCATGCCGTAAGTCCCTGCAATTCTAAAGAAATCTCGACGTGAGACACCTTTTACGCGATCGTAAATTCCCATGTTGTCCTCCCATTTTGACAATTATTGAGACATAACGTCTCAGAAAAGACTAGAATAGCTTTTTGCTTCTGCATAGAGTTTTTTCGAATTGGGAGGAAAAAGACCGTGGACGCAAAACAAGATGCAGATATCGTCATTATCGGCGCGGGATCTGCCGGTTGTGTGGTGGCAAATCGCCTGAGTGCAGATCCGAAAACCCGTGTCGTGCTGCTTGAAGCCGGACCCGCTGACCGAAATCCGTGGATTCATATCCCCGTCGGCTACTTCAAAACGATGCACAATCCGAAAGTAGACTGGTGCTATAAAACCGAACCGGATCCCGGCCTGAATGGCCGTTCCATTGACTGGCCACGTGGCAAAGTGCTGGGTGGGTCGTCATCGCTGAATGGCCTGCTTTACGTGCGCGGACAGCCCGAGGATTACGACCGCTGGCGCCAGATGGGCAACACTGGCTGGGGTTGGGACGACGTGCTGCCGCTGTTCAAACGCGCAGAAAGCAACGAACGCGGCGCAGATCCGTTTCACGGCGATGACGGCCCGCTTGCGGTGTCAAACATGCGCATCCAGCGCCCGATTTGCGACGCCTGGGTCGCAGCAGCGCAGGCGGCTGGCTACCGGTTCAACCCCGATTACAACGGCGCGCAGCAGGAAGGTGTGGGGTACTTCCAACTGACCACCAAGAACGGGCGGCGATGCAGTGCGGCTGCCGCTTACCTCAAACCCATCCGCGGACGCGAGAACCTGAGGATCATCACCAACGCGCAAGTCACGAAGGTGAATACCAAAGACAAGCGCGCGGTCAGCGTTTCCTACACCGACAAAGGCGGGACGCTTCAGACGGTCACCGCGCGGCGCGAGATTGTGCTGTCCGGCGGTGCGATCAATTCGCCGCAATTGCTGATGCTGTCGGGCATTGGCGACGGCGCGCAGTTGAAGGCCAACGGTATTGAGACGGTGAACCACCTGCCCGGTGTCGGTAAAAACATGCAGGATCATTTGCAGGCCCGGCTGGTCTATAAGTGTAATGAACCGACCCTGAATGACGAGGTGCGCAGCCTTTACAATCAGGCGCGGATTGCGTTGAAATACGCGCTGTTCCGCGCAGGACCCATGACGATGGCGGCCAGCCTTGCGACGGGCTTTATGAAAACGCGGCCCGATGTGGCCTCCCCCGACATTCAGTTCCATGTGCAGCCGTGGTCTGCGGACAGTCCGGGCGAAGGGGTCCACCCGTTTTCGGCCTTCACAATGTCAGTTTGTCAGCTGCGCCCGGAAAGTCGGGGCGAGATAAAACTCAGCGGACCGGACCCCAAAGCCTATCCCAAGATCGTGCCGCGGTACTTGTCGACCGAGGCCGATTGCCGAACCATCGTCGAAGGCGTCAAGATCGCGCGCGGCATTGCAAAACACGCGCCGCTCAGCTCGAAAATTGCAGAAGAATTCCGTCCGAACCCCGATCTTGGCATGGATGACTATGACGGCACGCTGGATTGGGCGCGCAACAACAGTGTGTCGATCTATCACCCGACGGGGACGTGCAAGATGGGGACCGGCGAAGACGCTGTGACCGACCCTGCCCTTCGCGTACATGGCATCGACGGGCTGCGGGTCGCGGACTGTTCGATCATGCCGGAGATCGTGTCGGGCAACACAAACGCGCCCGCGATTATGATCGGAGAGAAAGTGTCGGATTTGATCAAGCAGTCAGCTTAGGCGCGCCTTGCGCCGGGCAACTGTCCTTAAACCGTGCCGCCCAGACTGCCCTCAAGGCTCGCCATTTCCTGTCCGCCGGCCATCATGTCTTGCAACTCTTCCGGCGTAATCTCTCCACGCTCGGCGGTGCCAAGGGTCTGGCCGCGGTTGAGGACCGTGAACCGGTCCCCGACCGCCATCGCGTGACGGACGTTATGGGTGATGAAGACCACCGCGATGCCTTGCTTGCGAACCTTGTCGATGGTCGCCAACACGTTCGAGGTCTGACGCACACCCAAGGCGGATGTGGGTTCATCAAGGATCAGCACCTTGGCCCCGAAATGCACCGCACGGGCGATGGCAACGGTTTGACGTTCGCCGCCTGACAGCGTGCCGACGGCTTGATCCGGGCCGCGCAGGTTGATGCCCATGCTGCGCATTTCCTCCATCGTGACGCGATTGGCGTAGTCATGGTCGAAAAAGGTCAGGCCCGCGATCTTTTTGACCGGTTCGTTGCCCATGAAAAAGTTCCGGCTGACGGACATCAGCGGGATCATCGCAAGGAGATGGTGACCGGTCGCGCTACCTGCCGCAATCGCGTCACGCGGATCAGCGAAATCAAGGGGTTGGCCTTCGAAGATGATCTCTCCACTCGTGGGTTTATGCACGCCGGACATGGTCTTGATGAAGGTGGATTTACCGGCCCCGTTGTCGCCAAGAAGGCAATGACATTCGCCTGCATGCACATCGACCGACACGCCCGCCAACGCAATGACGCTGCCAAAGTGCTTTTCGATGTTCTTCATCTGGATGATGGGATCAGACATATCAGCGCTCCCCTGTGATGATGCGGCGGATGTAGGTGTTCAGGATCACCGCAAAAAGCAGGATCACCCCGAGGAACACCCGAAAGAGCGAACTTTCGACCCCCGCAAAGAAAAGGCCCTGTTGGACCACGCCAAAGATCAGCGCCCCAAGGGCCGCGCCAATGACTGAGCCATAGCCGCCCGTCAAAAGCGCGCCACCGATGACCACCGCAATGATCGCCTCGAACTCTTTGAGCAGGCCGCGATCAGCCCCGGCAGAGCCGAACTCCATCACCTGACAGGTGGCGAAAACGGTGGCACAGAAGGCTGTGAACATGAACATCTTGATCTTCACCGCATTGACCGGAACACCCGAATTGCGGGCGGCGTCGGCGTCGCCGCCCGCTGCAAAAATCCAGTTGCCGAAACGGGTGCGCGTCAAAATGATATGGCCCACGATCACCAGCGCGAGCGCCCAGACGACCAGCATCGGGATGCCATCCACAACAGGCTGACCGGCGCGGTTGCCGCGCTGGAACGTGGCAATGATGCCGGCGTCGCCCAGCCATTGAAAGGCGCCACCGAAAATCTTGCCGCCGAAGACAGGGGCCAGCCAATCGCCCTCGGCGGCTTCGCGGATGCCACCGATGATCGTCTTGCGTTCGATGGTTTGCGGAATGAAAATCGTGAAGCCGCGCAGGATGAAAAGTGTGGCCAGCGTGACGATGAAACTGGGCAGCCCTGTGCGCACGACGATGTAGCCGTTGATGGCCCCACAGGTGATGCAGATCACGAAAGTGATCAAGATAGCGCTCCACATAGGCCAGCCGAGCGTGACGCCGAAGATGGCGATCATCATGCCCGCAAAGCCGATCATCGAGCCGACCGAAAGATCAAATTCGCCCGAGATCATCAACAGGCATGCGCCGACGGCGATAATGACAAACTGCGCCGACACCACGGTCCAGTTCATCACGCCCTGGGCGTTGAACATGCCGCTGTCGAAAGCGAAAAGAAGAAAGAAAGTGAAGACGGCGATTGTGCCGACAATCCCGCCAAGTTCAGGCCGGATCAGAGCCCGCCGAAGACGGGAAATCTCTTTGACCCGTTCGTCTGTCTGCGCAGCGTCTGACATAACATGCGCCCCTCGCGATTGTGAAACTCCGGATAGAAAAAGGCGGCCTCTGCTTGCGCGCAAAGGCCGCCTGTCATCACATAAGATCAGCGGTACTGACCGGCAAATTCTTCAACCTTGCCAAGCGCGTCCTTGGTCACAAAGCCCGGGCCGGAGTTGATATTGTTGCCCGGCAGAACGCCATAACGGTCATAGTTCGTCAGAACGACAACCGGCAGATAGGCTTGCAGGAACGGCTGCTGGTCACTGCCCCAGTTGATGATGCCATCCTTGATCGCGTTCACGATCTCTGTGCCCAGATCGAAGGTGCCAAAATAAATGTCGCCTGCGATGCCCATCTCTTTGACGGCGGCAATCGTGGGGTCGGCCGAGGTCGGGCCAAGCGTCAGGATCGCATCCGTTTCGGGGTTGGCCGTCAGATAGGCGGTGACGCGGTTCTTGATTTCAGCGGGGTCCTGGCCGGAATCGATCATACTGTCGCCCAGATCCACACCCAGACCATCGGCAAAGCCGCGGCAGCGCTCGCCGACAACGGTATTTGAGATGACGTGGTTGACGCAAACAAAGCTCTCAACGCCGTCACCTTTGGCGCGCTGACCAGCGGCAAGGCCTGCGTCATATTCAGGCTGACCCACGAACATCAAAGCGCCCACTTCGCGCACCTGCTCGGGCGTGCCGGAGTTCATAATGATCACGTTGATGCCCTGATCGACGGCGGCCTGCACCGGGCCGCTGAGCACGTCGAAATCGGCCAGCGTCGTGATAATGCCGTTTGGCTGCGAAGCAGCTGCCTGTTCGATAATACGTGCCATATCGGCAAGATCGCCGGTCGGTGGATTGCGGTATTCAACCTCGACACCCATCTGCTCGCCTGCAAGGGCGATGCCATTTTTGATCGTGTTCCACCAGCTATCACTGTCAGGCGCGTGGCTGACCAGAATATATTTCTCGCCCTCTGCGGACGCGGTCGTTGCCGCCATGAAAGGGGCCGCGACAAGTGCTGTCGCCAGCACGAGTTTCTTCATCAAAGATGTCATTGTATTCCTCCCAAGGATTCACCGTTTTTATGGCGAAAGAGCGACATGCGCCGCCTCTTCGACTCAACCTAACCACAGCGGTCAATTTTTTGCAACCGGTTGCAAATATAGTAACGATGTTTCATGCTGCGGGTTGCGGAAACTTGCGTTAGGACAGCAGAGCAAGGGAAAACGGTTGGGGCACGTATGGCGATCACGCTGAAAGATGTTGCAGAACGTGCCGGGGTGTCCCGGTCGGCGGTGTCGCGCACTTTCACCGATGGCGCGTCGGTGTCCGAAAAGATGCGCCGCAAAGTTGAACGGGCCGCGCGGGATCTGGGATACAGTCCGAACGCGCTGGCCTCATCGCTGACAACGGGCCGCACAAAGCTGATCGGGCTGGTGTCCAACAACTTCCATAACCCCATCTTCTTGCAGGTATTTGATCTGTTCACGCGCGGCTTGCAGGACCGTGGATTGCGGCCCCTTCTGGTCAATCTCACGGATGAGACGGACCCGGAAGCCTCGGTGCGGATGATGCGGCAATACTCGGTCGATGGGGTGGTCGTCGCATCCTCGACCCTGCCGCCGGGGTTTGCCAAGGCGTTCCGCGATGCGGGCATGCCGGTTGTGCACAGCTTTGGGCGATTTTCCAGCGCACCGCAGGTTCATGTCGTGGGGATCGACAATGTGGCGTGCGGGCGGATGGCGGCGCGCACGCTGGTTGCGCGCGGCTATCGCAAGATCGCGTTTCTGGGTGGACCGGAAAGTGCAACATCGACTCAAGATCGCTACGCAGGCTTCTTTGAGGAACTGGGCCGCACGCGCGGGCTAAGCCTGAGCTACTCGTTCGCGGATGCCTATTCTTTCGACGCCGGACGGCGCGAAATGTTGCGCCTTTTGCACAAAGCCCCCGCAGAGGCGTATTTTTGCGGCGATGATGTGCTGTCGATCGGCGCGCTGTCAGCGATCAAAGACAGTGGGCTGCGCGTGCCCGAAGACATCGGGATCATCGGGCTGAACGACATGGAAATGGCGCAATGGCAGAACATCAACCTGACCACGATCCATCAGCCGATCCGGCAGATCATCACCTCGTCCATTGAGCTGATGGTCGCGATGCTGGACGATCCCGGGCGCTATCCCGAGGCGCGGATCTTTCCTTGTGACGTGGTTGAGCGGGGCACGCTACGGCCCCTGCCCTGACCGTATTACCGGAACATCAGCGTTACCGGAACATCGGCGGCCTTGCGTCGACCCAAGCGCCGTCCTGCTTTGACGACGCGACCGCTGCATAGACCGCTGCCATTGATCTCACACCGTCTCCGGCCAAGGGCAAGGCGTTGCGCGTCTCTCCTTTGATTGCGGCGGCCAGATCGACGTAGATATTGGCGACAGCCAACGGGAAGCCTTCGGGATGCGCGATGGCAACGCGGGACAGGCGCGCGGCCTCGTCCGATAGCCCGCCCTCACCCTTTTCCATGATCTGTGTGCGGCCACCGACGGAGGTGAAGTAAACTTGGTTCGGCTGTTCAGACGCCCAGCGCAGTCCGCCGGTTTCGCCAAAGACCTGAATGTCGAAGCCGTGCTGACGGCCAATTGCCACAGACGAGGTCCACAGACGGCCAACGGTGCCGCCTTCCATGCGAAAGTTGACCATTGCATCGTCTTCAAGCGTGCGGCTTGAGATGGTCGAGGCGAAGTCCGCAGACAGGCTGCGCACCTCATCCACGGCGATGAAGCTGGCCATATGCATCGCGTGAATGCCGCAATCGGCGAACTGACCGGAAACACCCGCCATCGCCGGATCATAGCGCCAACGGACGCGCGGATTGTCGGCATCCGCGGCATCACCGTGGTGGCCGTGGCTGAAGTTGGCGACGATCAGACGGACCTTGCCGATTTGCCCGGTTTTCACCATCTGGCGCATCTCGCGGACCATCGGATAGGCCGAATAGCAGTAATTCACCGCGCAGATTTTGCCTGAGGCGGCGGCGATCTTCACAATCTCTTCGCCTTGCTCGACCGTCATGGTCATGGGCTTTTCGCACAGCACGTTGAAACCGGCCTCAAGGAAGGCTTTCGTGATGTCGAAATGGGTGCTGTTGGGGGTTGCAACCGTCACTAAATCAACGCGGTCCTCGCGCGGCCTTTCCCCTGCGAGCATCTCTTGCCAATCCGCATAGGCCCGGTCTTCGGGGACGCCCAATGAGCGCGCATAAGCGCGACCTTTCTCAGCGTCCACGTCCAGCGCGCCGGCGGCCAGAACGAAGTTGCCATCGGCTTGCGCGCCAAGGCGGTGGGCCGGGCCGATCTGGCTGCCTTCGCCGCCGCCGAACATGCCCCGCTTGAGTTTTGCCATGCTCAAAGCTCCATAACCAAAGCCGATGGAATCAAGGTATTCACGGTTGGCGCGCGCGTCCCCGACGGGGTCGGGATCAAGCGTCGGATCGCAGTCTTGCTCGACCGTGCACCAGCCCTCAAAATCCGCGTCAAGCAACACTTGGCGGACGGCGGGAAAGTCGACATCGCCCTGGCCCAGATTGCAGAAAATGCCTTGCCCGCATGCGTCATAGAACCCCGTGCGTCTGGCAATGACATCTGCTTTCACTTCGGGGTTTATATCCTTGAAATGCATATAGGAAATTCGATTGATGTGACGCTTCATAAAAGCCACCGGATCATAGCCCGCATAAGAGTGGTGGCCGGTGTCAAAGCAGATCTTCAGCACTGCCTCATCGACCTCATCCAACAGACGTTCCAATTCCGGCTCAAAGTCGATGAACCCCGCCGCGTGGGCATGCATGCCGACGGTGAGGCCGTAGTCTTCGGTGCCCATTCTGGCGACCGTGGCGATACGGTCACACAAAGCGGTCCATTCGGTTTGGTCCATCTGCTCAGCTTCCAAGGCGCGGCCCGCAGTGGGCGCGCGGCGCGGTGAGATGGAGTCGATCAGAACCAGGTGTTGCGCCCCGTGGGCGGCCAGCGCCTTGCAGGTGCGCGCGGCGCCGTCCATGACGTCATCCCACGCCGCAGGGTCGTGAAAAGCGCGAAATACGACGCCGCCGATCAGTTCAAGATCATGTTCTGCAAGCGCATCACCAAGAATCGCCGGATCTTCGGGCATAAAGCCGACCGGGCCGAGTTCGATGCCCTTATAGCCAGCGTCCGCGCAGTCTTTCAGCACGCTTTCCCACGTCGGGTTGCGCGCGTCATCTGCGAATTCGACGCCCCAGGAACAGGGCGCGTTGCCGATACGAAGTGTCATTGGGGGGCTGCCCTTTTCTTAGAAGTCGGAAATCTCTTTCCAAGATTTATCGGTTGAAGACGCCATGGCGGCGGCGATCACGCGGTTCACCTCCATACCATCCCGGAAGGTGGGCCAGACAGGGGCGCCGGTCTCAATCGCGGGCAGAAAATCGTGCGCCTCGATGATGATCTGGCCCTGATAGCCCGTGCCGTGGCCCGGGCTTTGGCAGAAGGGTTCATAGTTCGGATGCGCGGGACCGGTGAGGATCTTGGTGAAACCGCGCGTCGCCGCGGGGCCTTCCATTTCATAAAGCCACAAGGCGTTCTGGTCTTCCTGATCAAAGCGGATCGCGCCTTTGGTCCCCGTGACCTCATAGGCGTATCCCATCTTCCGGCCTGTGGCGATGCGGGAAAAGTAGAGTTGACCCATAGTACCGCTGCTGAAACGGCACATCATCTGGCCCTGATCATCGTTGGTGACCACGCCGCCGGGGCGGGTTTTGTGAACGGTCTCGACCTCGGCGATCAGGCTGCTGATCGGACCAATAAGCGCAAGGGCCGCGTTGATCATATGCGGGGCCAGATCGCCCATCGTGCCGTTGGCGTCACCACTGGTGCGCCAGGTGGCGGGGCTTTCGGGGTCAGCCAAAAAATCCTCTGTATGCTCGCCGCGAAACCAGGTGATGTCACCGATGGCCCCCGTGGCGATGAGCAGGCGCGCGTAGGTGCTGGCGGGGGTGCGGATGTAGTTAAAGCCGGTCATATTGGCGACTTGCGCAGCTTCAGCCGCGGCAACCATGGCGCGGCTGTCGGCGAGCGATGCGCCAAGGGGCTTTTCGCAAAAGACGGGTTTACCCTGCGCAAAAGCAGTCTCGGCGATAAGGCGGTGCGTGTCTTGCGGGCTGGCGATAACGATAGCCTCGACCTTTGGATCGTTCACCAAGGTCCGCCAGTCGGAGGTGGCGCGCGCAAAGCCGTAGGCGACCCGGTAGCGTTCGGCGCTGGCCTCACTGCTTGCGCAGATCATCTCAAGCCGGGGGCGGAGCGCAGTATCGAACACCGCGCCGACAGCAGACATCGCAACAGAATGAGCCTTGCCCATGTAGCCGCCACCGACGATGCCAATTCCGATGTCAGCCCCAACCTTGGACATGCGGCGGTTCCTTCTTGAAAATCCATTTGCAACCGGTTGCAAAATTAGTATCGTGGGATTCTAATCTGATCAAGACGCGAAATGGGCTGTTGTCCAAAAATCGCGGAAAGGATTACCAAGCGGATGACCCAGACCCTGACCACAGCGCAGGCCATTATCAAGTGGCTCGACAGCCAATTCATCGAGATTGACGGACAGGAACTGCGCGTCTGCGGTGGCGGCTTTGGTATCTTCGGGCATGGCAATGTGACCTGTCTGGGCGAGGCGTTGTATAATGTGCAGGACACCCTGCCCCTTTATCGCGGCCAGAACGAACAAAGCATGGGATTTGCGGCGGCAGGTTATACAAAGCAATGGCTGCGTCAGCGGTTCATGTTCTGCACAGCCTCGGCTGGTCCGGGCACCGCGAACCTGCTGACGGCCGCAGCACTGGCTCATGCGAACCGGCTGCCGATGCTGATGCTGTGCGGGGATACGTTTTTGACCCGCCTGCCCGATCCAGTGCTTCAGCAGATGGAGAATTTCAACGATCCGACCTTCGGCGTGAACGACGCGTTCAAACCCGTGAGCCGGTACTGGGATCGCATCACACATCCTGCGCAGGTCATTCAGTCTTTGCCCGCCGCGCTCGCCACGATGCTTGATCCCGGCGATTGCGGACCCGCGTTCTTGGGCCTGCCGCAAGATGTGCAGGGGTGGAGCTATGACTACCCCGACGAATTCTTTGAGAAGAAGGTACACCGAATCCGGCGGCAGGCACCTGATGCCGATGAAGTTGCGGACGCCGCAAAGATGTTGCGCACAGCAAAGCGCCCGATGATCATCGCGGGTGGCGGGGTCCAATATTCGCGGGCTGTGACAGAGTTGACGGCTTTTGCAGAGGCGCATCAGATCCCTGTGGTGGAAACGATTGCCGGGCGCGCCAACATGGTGGCCACGCATCCGCTGAACATCGGGCCGCTTGGGGTCACCGGATCGGACAGCGCCAACGCGATTGCCGAAAAGGCGGACGTGATTTTGGCCGTGGGAACACGGTTGCAGGACTTTACGACAGGGTCCTGGACAGCGTTTGCGCAGGACGCGCAGTTCATCTCTTTGAATGCGGCGCGGCATGATGCGGCAAAGCACCGGTCGCTGCCTGTTGTTGGGGATGCCAAGCTGGGCCTTGGTGCTTTAAGCGCCGCTGTGAAGGGCTACGCGACCCCCGCTGGCTGGACCGCAAAGGCACAGGCAGAGCGTAAGGCGTGGGATGCCTATGTGGCGGACAACGTCTCTTATGGCGACAACCGACCGAATTCCTATGCGCAGGCGATCGGTGTCGTAAATGCGCTGTGTGACAAGCGCGACCGCGTTGTGGCCGCAGCGGGTGGGTTGCCTGCGGAAGTGACGGCCAATTGGCGCACCCTCGATATCGGCACCGTGGACGTTGAATTTGGCTTTTCATGCATGGGGTACGAAATCGCGGGCGCCTGGGGCGCGCGGATTGCGCAAAGTGAGCAAAAACCAGAGCGCGATACGATTTCGTTCTGTGGCGACGGATCTTATCTGATGTTGAACTCCGACATCTACTCGTCTGTTCTAACACGGAAAAAGCTGATCGTTCTGGTGCTCGACAATGGCGGCTTTGCGGTGATCAACAAGCTGCAAAACAACACCGGGAACGAGAGCTTCAACAATCTCATCGCCGATACGCCGACCGTTCCGAACGCGTTCGGCGTCGATTTTGAAGCGCACGCCGCGTCGATGGGGGCCCATGCCGAAACGGTCGCAAATCCGGGCGAATTGGCAGACGCCTTCAAGCGCGCGCAGGCCGCCGACAAAACCTGCGTGATCGTGATGAAGGTCGACGCCTATGAAGGCTGGACGACCGAAGGCCACACCTGGTGGGAGGTTGGAACCCCCCATGTCACCGGATCAGACAAAGTGCGCGCGGCCCATGAAGACTGGGAAGACGGGCGCAAACGGCAGCGGAAAGGCGTCTGAATGAAGCGTTTCACAGCCCAGACGGCGGATCCCGATACCATCGTGCAAGAGCTGCTATATGGCGGTGGCGCAGTTGGTATATCTGGGCTGTTTTCGACGGATCACATTGCCGAAGCACGGGCAATCATCATGGCCCATTCTGAAGATGCCCCCGAGAAAGTCACTCATTTTCAAGGCACTGCACAGGATCAGGGTAAGCTGAACCTGCAGCGCCGGGTTTGGATCCTGCTCGCGAAAGGTGAGGTCTTCTCGCGGATGGCGGCACATCCAAAATTAATGGCGATCCTGCGAAAATTCCTCGGAACGGAATTCATCATGGGGTCCATCGCGGCGAACCGCATCCTGCCCGGCGGCCCCGGGCAAGAACCGCATGTGGACTATCCTTACTGGGACTTTCACAGCCCTGAGACGCATCCCGTCGGCCTTAACGGCTCCTTTCCTATGAATGCACAGGTGTCGGTCATTTTGGACCCGTTCACCGAAGACAGTGGGGCGACTGCCTATCTGCCGGGCAGCCAGCAAGAACTGCGGTACCCAACCGCAGAAGACCGCTTCTTCGAGCGGTGCGCACGGATGACCGGGGAGCCGGGCGACGTCGCTTTGTTTTATGGCGCTTGCTGGCATTGTGCGATGCCGAACCAATCCGACCATGATCGCAACGCGGTCCTGATCCAGTATCTGCCGAAATGGGTCAAACCGATGGAGGATATGCCAGCCGCACTTCCCGGGCCGTTCCTTGATGCAGCCAGCCCGGATATGCGGCAGTTGCTGGGGCTAAACTACCCCTACCCCGAAGTGCTCGATGCCGCCAAGGCCGGCAATGCGGAGGGGCGCGCGTGACCTTAAAAGCGGCCTTGGCCAAGCGTAATTTCCTCGTCATCGGTCGGGTCGGAATGGATCTGTCACCCGATCCCACAGGCACGCGAACGCGCGACGCGGGCAGCATGATGGTCGCCATGGGGGGCTCGTCTGCGAATATCGCGGCGGGGTTGGTGAAGTTCGGCTGCAAAGCGGCGCTGGTGACCTGTGTGTCAGATGATGCCGTGGGATGGTATTGCGAAGGGCAGCTGGATGCCTACGGCGTCGACCGACGCCATGTGAAACGGGTACGCGGCGAATACCGGACCTCGCTTGCCGTTTATGAAACGCGGGTTGATGAGCATCAGTCGGTGATCTACCGCAACAACGCGGCGGACTTTCAGATGTCCGTGGAAGATGTTGAAGCAATTGATTATTCTGCGTACGGCGCGTTGATCACAGCAGGGACTGTCTTTGCGGCAGAGCCATCACGTACGGCTGCGTTTCGGGCGTTTGAGCTGGCGCGAGAGGCCGGTCTGCCGATCATATTCGACGTGGATTACCGACCCTATAGCTGGCCTTCATCCAAGGTCGCCGAAGAGGTGCTAAGCCGCGTAGGGGCACTGTCGGATATCATCGTCGCCAATGACGAGGAATTCGGCTTTATGGCGGGCCATATCGAAAAGGGACGCGCCAAAGCCCGTGATCTGGCCGCGACGAGCGCGCAAATCGTCGTGTATAAGATGGGTCCCGGGGGGGCCGTGACATTTGCGGATGGCGACGAACTGGCGACCGGGATTTTTCCTGTGCAGGCCGTCAAACCCACAGGCGCAGGTGACAGTTTCATGGCCGGGTTCCTGGCCAGCCTTGCCGAAGATCATCCGCTGAAAGAGGCCGTCCTGCGCGGCTCTGCCTGCGCATCTATCGTCGTAGCCAAACCCGGCTGCGCCCCCGCGATGCCTGATACAGAGGCTCTTGAAGCCTTCCTTGCCACCCATCCTGGCCCCACCGCTGCCTGAGGAGGACACCCGATGCATATCGCGCCCCACGACAACCAGAACAGACCCATTGTCGACGCCGACGACCCCACGGTGCCGTTGAACTATTTCAACATCGTCAAGCTCACCAAGGGTCAGAGCTTTGAATATCAGGTGCCCGGATATGAGACCTGCATCGTACCAGCGACGGGCACAGTCGAGGTCGAGGTCGAAGGCGTCAGCTTTGCGGCTTTGGGCAACCGCGGCACGGATGTCTGGGACGGCGAGCCGGAAGGGGTTTATGCCCCCGTCGGCGCAAAGGTGCGGATGACCTGCGTCAGCGACGCAACCGAGACGTTCATTGCTGGCGCGAAATTCGACAAGGTTCTGGACCCGTTTGATGTGCGCGTGGCTGAGTTGGACAAGGTGCAGTACGGGTCCGACGACACCAAGACCCATCGCAAGATCAAGCACATCCTTGGCCAAAAGCAACACGATAAAGTAGGTCGTTTGCTGGTGTCCGAGCTGTTTACCGTCGGTCAAGGCGGCTGGTCCGGCTTTCCGGCGCATAAGCACGACACCGACAACCTGCCCCACGAGACGCGCCATGACGAGACGTACAACTTCCGGTTCAAGCCAAACCACGGCTCGGGCGTGCAAATCCTGCAACGCGACGAAGGCAAGCCGGGGGACGCATATCAGTTGATGGATGGCTCTACGATTATGATCGACAAGGGCTATCACCCCTGCGCGGTCATGCCGGGATATGAAATGTATTACTTCACCATTCTGGGTGGCCTTTCGCAGCGGTCTCTGGTGCAGTATTTCCAGCCGACCCACGCCTATCAGGTCGAAACGATCCCGGGCATCAAGGACATGGTGGCCAAGTTCAAATGACGCTAGCAACACTTTCCGAGGTTCTTCAGCCTGCTTTGAAGAACGGCTACGCGGTGGCTGGTCTGGTGACCTTGGGATGGGAAGACATGCGCGCCTATGTGGCCGCCGCCGAGGCTGAAGGCGTGGCCGTTATCTTGCAGGCCGGACCATCATGCCGGGCGCATACGCCGTTGCCTGTTTTGGGCAAGATGTTCCGGCATTTGGCAGAGCGCGCGTCGGTACCGGTCGTGGTGCATCTGGATCATGGCTACACCATTGAGGACTGTCGCGAGGCATTGGAGAACGGGTTCACTTCGCTGATGTTTGATGGATCACGCAAACGTCTGTCGCAAAATATTTCGGAAACCGCAGAAATTGCCGAGATGGCGCATAAGGCCGGGATCTCCTGCGAAGGTGAGATTGGTTTTGTCGGGTATTCGGGCGGCGAAGCATCCGCCGGAACAGACCCTTCCGAGGCTGCTCAGTTTGCCCGCGAAACGGGCGTCGATGCCATGGCAATCTCGGTCGGGAATGTGCATTTGCAGCAGGACAAGGATGGGGGTCTGGACGAGCCGCGTCTTCGGGCGATTGAGGCGGTGACGGATGTGCCATTGGTCATTCACGGTGGATCAGGTGTGCCAATGGCGCAGCGAACCGCTTTGGCGCGCAGATCAAACGTGTGCAAGTTCAACATCGGGACCGAATTGCGGATGGCGTTCGGTGACGCGTTGCGCACGGCTGTGAACGCCGACTCAGAACGCTTTGACCGGGTGGCCATTCTGAAAGACACACATGATCCACTGGTGACGGCCACGCGCGCGGTGCTGCGCGGCTTCAAGGGGGAAAGCCAATGCTGAACGTCGGACTTTTGGGCTGCGGGCGGATCGGTGTGGTCCACGCACGATCGGTCAGCCAGTTGGAGGGCGTGCGCGTGGCCGCCGTATCAGACGCGCTCCCTGCGGCGGCTGAGGCGTTGGCCAAGACATCTGTCGCGCAAGTGCTGGAAAGCCACGCTTTGATCGAAAGTGCGGATGTGGACGCGGTTGTGATCGGCACGCCGACGGATACACATTTCGATCTGATCCATGCAGCGGCCAAGGCGGGCAAAGCGATCTTTTGCGAGAAGCCGATTGATATGTCCGCCGACAATATCCGTACGTGCATCAAAGCTGTTGCGGCGGCAGGCGTGCCGTTTATGACCGCCTTTAACCGGCGTTTCGATCCCAGCTTTGCGAACCTGCAAAAGCGGCTGTCCGAAGGTGAGATTGGAGACGCCGAGATCGTCACGATCCTGTCGCGCGACCCGGCGCCGCCGCCGCTTGGCTATATCAAAAGCTCCGGCGGGATCTTCCGCGATATGATGATCCACGATTTGGACATGGCGCGGTTTTTGCTTGGCGAAGAGCCGGTGCAGGTCTTTGCCGTCGGCAGCGCTTTGGTCGATGAAAGGATTGGCGCGGCGGGCGATGTCGACACCGCAGCCGTAACGTTGACCACGGCCAGCGGCAAAATCTGCCAGATCAGCAATTCGCGCCGCGCAGCCTATGGCTATGATCAGCGCATCGAGGTGCATGGCGCAAAGGGGATGCTGCGTGCGGCCAACGTCCACGAGAATACCGTTGAAGCGGCAACCGGTGCGGGCTTCAAAACCGCGCCTGTGCAGCATTTTTTCCTTGAACGATACGAGGCCGCCTACCGTGCCGAGATGGCGCATTTCGTGGGCAGCGTTCAGTCAGGATCACCGCTTTCTCCCAGCATCCACGACGGTCTGCGGGCGCAACTTTTGGCGGATGCCGCCGCAGTATCGCTTGAGAGAGGCAAACCCGTCGCGGTCTAGGCCAGTTCGATCCGTGCGGCGGGCAGGATCGCACCTTCGATCAGCGCCATAAGGTCCCCGAAATAGCCGCCGCTCCGGGCGGGGCGTGTGGGGTCAGACGTAATCGCGACAGTCATTTGGAGGCTTGGCGCGATGCAGATGATCTGTCCACCATAGCCGCGCGCGAGGGCGTATTGATCACCACCAGAGCGGCCTAGAAACCAGCCATAACCGTAATCAAGACCGGAAAACGGGGAACGGGTGCGGGTTTGCAATGAGGCATTGATCCAGTCGCGGCTCAGCACTTGGGTGCCGTCCCATTGCCCGTTCTGGCGGTAAAGTTCGCCGAAGCGGATCATGCCGGGCGGTGTCAGCGCCATCTCGTTACCGCCCAGGTAGCGGCCTTGCGGATCGCGGGTCCAGGCGGGGATGTCGATGCCCAAAGGACGGCCAAGGCGGGTCCGCGCGAGGGTCAAAAGGCTTTCGCCCGAAACCTCTGAGAGGACAGCACCAAGGATGTGAAACGAGCCGGTGGAATAGAGCATCCGCGCGCCAGGTTCGGCCACAAACGGCCGCAAGAGCGCATTGGCAACCCAGTTTGAACTGCTGATCCAACCGCCGTAGTTCGGACCTGATGTGCGCTCAAGCCCGGCTTGCATGGTGACAAGATCTTCGATGGTGATTGTGCCAACACGTGCGTCAGCGCCTTGCGGGATCAGACGTGGTGCGATGTCGCCAAGCGGCGCGTTGACTAACGGGATTTCGCCGCGGTCTAGGGCGGCTCCAGTGAGTGCCGCAACGATGGTTTTGGACACGGATTTAACAGGGACGGCGCGGCTGATGGCAGGACCACGAAAAACCTCTGACACCCGCTGCACACCGCCCTGATGGATCATCACGGCGTGGCATTGATCCAACGCGCGGGCCCTGTCAGCCACCGTTTGCCAAGGGTTGTCCTGCGCAAACACGGGCTGTGCAAGAAGCGTGGCGGTTCCGGCAAGGAAATGACGACGGTTAAGGCGCGGCATGAGTGTCCTTTCAGCATTAGGCTGAACTTAGGCACCCGTGCTGCACGCGCAACTCAGACAATTGTGATCAGGTCAGCGTTTGGTCGCTTTTGCGCGCTTGCGCCGCGCCGCCGCACGGGTCAAGGCGATCACACCAAGGGCCGCGATGAGCATCATCAAGCCGATCTCGGACACTTGCTCAAGGCCGGTATGGTGAGCCAAGGCCGGGGTGGAAGCCGCAAACAAGGCCGCAGTGATAGAGATGGTTTTCATTGGTCTAGCCCGTCTTTCTGGAGAGCAGGAAGTCGCGGATGTCGAGGGCGGATTTCTCGTCCATCGACACGTAGATCAGCGACATATTGGTGCGCTCGGTGATCATCTCACCGGGAAACGGCAGATAGCTAAGGTCGCGCGACCCGAAGGACGGGGATGCGGTGCCAACTTGCCATTCGGTTGTCAACTGCACATCCACGAGCTTTAGGGCTTTGTCGCCGCTGGTGCCGGGTCGCTCAAACGGAACGCCGGCGAGCCGCAGATAGGACGCTTTGTCGGCCGCCTGCACAAACCCGTCAATGAACTGCGTGGCAAGCACCTGAATATCGCCCGCATCTTCGGCGGGGTTCATATGGCTACGCAGGTGATCACCATGTTCATGGTTATGGCCGATATGGCCGTTCACGATATCATGTGGCATTGGACCACCGCTTTCCTTCAAATTCCCCGTGCGGGATCGAAACAGGCTTGTCGATGTGACGCTTGTGATCGCCCATTTTGCCGGATGCGACAAGCGACCCCAGCACATCGACGATGACCCGTGTGCCCATCAGGGCGGTGATGTCCGAGGTGTCATAGGGTGGTGAAACCTCGACCAGTTCCATCCCGCAGATGCCTTCCGCCGCGACCTTGGAGGCCAGTGCCAACGCCTCACGTGGTAGGAATCCACCCGGTTCAGGCCAACCGGTCCCAGGGACAAAACCGCAGTCGATGCTGTCGATATCAAAGGACATATAGACCATGTCGACGCCGTCCCACGCCATCTCAAGAGCCATCTCGGCCGTCTTGTCGATACCCATCTTCTCCATGTCGGACATGGTGATGATGTTCGTCTCCCGCTCGCGCGCGACCTTCACGGCTTCGCGCGGAACTTGCCAGCCGCCGATGCCCACCTGAACAAGATTTTGGGCAGGCACATTCGGCAGATTGGTCGAATGGAACCACGGCGTCGTGTGCATCCGCTCATCAAGGTCTTTCTCTTGAATGTCAGCGTGGCGGTCAAAATGCACGATCCCGATCTTCTTGGACGTGCATTCCGCGATGCCGCGCACGCAAGG
>ERZ1740067.683-NODE-683-length-25957-cov-8.546985_pt1 | contig 25957 bp, 24 predicted proteins | sample MGYA00581736_ERZ1740067 | MGnify/ENA primary metagenome ERZ1740067 (study PRJEB43018, sample SAMN04849236) | marine metagenome | isolation source: floating plastic debris | place: Pacific Ocean | collected 2008-08-27 | study: EMG produced TPA metagenomics assembly... | reverse complement strand
TGATCGACGTCACGATGGCGATGCCGCCACGGGTGCGGTTCAGCCAGACGTTCAGGGACGAATACATCTCCTTGGCGATGCCCGACCGTTCCAGCAGCGCCGCCATGAAGATGAACAGCGGAATGGATATGAGGACATAGTCCGTTAAGAGCCCGTATATTCGCTGGGCGAGGATATTGAGCGGTCCCGCGCCCGGCCTCCCCGTCAGGATACCGTCGCCAAATGTCCATGGCGCGGTCAGCAGCGCCGGCTCGAACTTCATCACCAGCACGCCAACAGCCAGAACGGCGGAGGCGAGGCCAAGCGGCATCCCGATGGCCAACAAAAGGATCAGTCCAAGCATCAGGACCAGTGAAATTGTACCGATGTCCATGGCTTCAGTCCTTTGTGGTCACGTGTTGACCGGTCACGTCGATATCGCTGACGCCTTCGGTGCCGACCTGCGCCTTGATGCGCTCGATCTCTTCTTCGTCGAGGTCATCACCACCGTAGTGGACCTCTTCCTTGTTCCAGTCGGAGATCAGGTTGACGATGGCCTGGATGGCCACCATGCCCACGACGAACAGCACCATGGGCTTGATCGTGGCGGGGATCGGCGGGTCAAAGGCAGTGCCGAAGGTCTCCCAGCGGTAGAATTTGTCGAACGCCTCGCCATAGCCGCCGTAGATCAGGAAAAAGGCGAATACGACGATCAGCAGCGTCGAGATGCAGTCAAACACGCGCTGCAACCAGCGCGGCACGGCATCGTAAAGCAGGACGATGCGGATATGGCTGCGTTGCTGCATGGCATACAGACCCGCGCACAGGAACACGAACCCGGCAAGCCACAGGCTCATTTCATTGGCCCAGAGCGTGGGACGCTCGAACACATAGCGCAGCACCACCTCGTAGAGCATCACGGAGGTGAGCAGCAGGATCAGCATCATGGTGACACGCCCGATGAACACGGCCAGTCGATCGGCGGGGCGCCAGCTTTCGAATTCCATGCCCGCGCGGCGCACGGTGCGCATGCCGATCACGGCAAAGACAGGGATACCTATCAGCGCCAGCCAGTCGATGATGTCGGCAAAGCCGCCAAAAAGGCCGCCCATCTCGGCAGAGACGTCATTGCGCTTGAACAGCGCCGACAGCTTGTCGAATTGCGAGGGGTCCGAGGGCGGGTAGAAGTCGAGTGTAAAGGCAGGCATGTGCCACACCACCCAGCCGGCGCAAAGAATAAAGGCCAACGGCACAAGCCATTCGACCGGAGTGCCCGAGCGCACTTGCATCCCAACGTCCCCCCTGATGGTTTGAAAACGACCCGGGCCGATCTCTCCGGTCAGCCTCGGGTCGGGTCGGAGCCCCGCATGCGGCGGGGCCCCGTATTCAGCTTATTGCGACACGAGGCCCAGCTGCTCGAGATAGCTCAGGTGCGCGTCCACCAGAGCCTTTGCTTCGGGTGTGTCGGCAAACTCGGGCCATGTGGCCTGTGCAGCATCACGGAACTTTTGCAGTTCTTCGGGTGCCCATTGCGACAGGGTCACGCCCTGCTCACGCAGTTGAGCGGCTGCCTCGGCGTTCTTTTTCTCGAACGTCAGGGCGGTGCGCAGCGCCAGCGCTTCCATGGCCACCTTCATGATCGTCTGATGGTGTGCAGGCATCGCGTCGAACACGGCCTTGTTGCACGCCAGGTGATCCGACGGCATCGAGTGGAAGCCGGGGAAGTTCGCGTATTTCACGATGTCATAGAGACCAAGGCCCACATTGTTGGCGAGGCCGGAGGCGTCTGCCCCGTCGATGATTCCCGTTTCAAGCGCGGTAAAGATCTCGGTGAAATCCATCACGATGGGCGAGGCGCCCAGCTTTTCAAAGATCTTGGTTTCCATGCCGGGGGGCGAGCGGAATTTCCAGTCCTTGAAGTCGGCAACCTTCTCGATTGGCTTCGACGATGCAAAGGATTCCTGGCCATAGACCCACCAGCCGATCAGCTCCATGCCGTACTTGTTGTAAAGCGGTGCCGCGGCTTCCTTGCCACCACCAAAATACAGCCAGCTGAGCTGCTGATACGGCGTTTCGTAGCCGCCCATGATGTCGCCCACGAACTGGAAGGCGGAGTTCTTGCCGGTCTGGTAGCCACCGCCGGTCATGTCGCAATCGAGAATGCCGGTTGCCGCCGCGTCGAACGTCTCAACCGATTTCACCACGGAAGAGCTATAGAACATCTCCACCTGGATTTCGCCGTTGGACATCGTCTGAATGTCTTCGATATATTGCGCGGCCAGCTGACCCGAGACGGTCTCGGGGGCGTAGTGCGTCTGGATGCGCAGGTTGGTGGTTTGCGCAGATGCAGTCATAGCAGTCGATGCAGCAAATGCCGCAGCCGCCGCCACTTTGAACATGGTTTTCATCAGGTCCTCCCTAGGATGTTAGCACCGGGGGCCTCTTGCCGGGCCCTTTGAATGATCGGTGAAAAAGCGTAGGCCCAAAGGAAACGATAGCGCAAGAATAATTTTGGATTTGTCACAATCTCAGGATTTTCTTGAAATCTCGAAATTTCTGATGCAGCCTTTCGGGATACTTCGCAGCCCTCAGGCCAGCACATGGACGTTTTCGAAGACATCAAGACCCGCGCGATATCCGGCGCATTTGCTCATGGGGAAAAGCTGCGGGCGGAAGTGTTGCGCAACGACTATGGGTGTTCCGCCAGCACGGTACGCGAGGCGCTACTGCGGCTGGCCGCGTTGGGGTTGGTGGAGTTTCAGGAACAGCGCGGGTTTCGGATGCCGCAATATACAACCGAGCGGCAGCACGACATCACACAGATGCGCATCATGCTCGAGACGGAGGGCGCGTGCAGGTCCATGCGCCATGGTGGCGTGGCATGGGAATCACGGCTGAACGCCGCGCACCACAAGCTCAGCCATATCGAACGACGCATTGCCGCGATGGGCCCCACGGACGAGCTGGCCAAACTGTGGATGGAGGCAGAGCTGGAGTTTCACCAGACCCTGCTGTCGGCCTGCGGGTCCGACATCCTGATCGAGCTGCATTTGCAGGTCTACAACCGCTACCGTCAGGTCAAGGCCGAGTATGACCGCACGTTCCAGCACGTCGCCTGCAATATCCGCGAGCATCAGGCCATTGTCGATGCAGCGCTCAGCGGGGACGCGGAAACCATGCGGCAGCGTGTGTTTGAGCATTTCGAGCGCCACCTGATCCCGGGCAAGCCGGTGAATGTGTCCCTGCCCGAGATGGTCTGAGCGTCAGCCGTGCGGCATGTCTTCGGCCATGTAAATGGCGACGATCTCGTCAAAACTGGTTTCCGCAACAAAACCCAGCGCCTTGGCCCGTTCCGGGGCGAAGTTGCGCGGCCAACCGTCCACGATGGCCGCAATGTGCGGATCCGGTTGCGGGTCGATCAGTGAGACCACGTCGTTGCCGGCCGCAGACCGTAACGCCTCGATCTGCTCCGCGACTGTGCAGCTTAGTCCGGGCAGGTTCAGCGCACACCGTCCGTTCAGGCGTTCCGTGTCCAGCGTCGCGGCATGGGCCAGAAATCCCGCTGCCGCGCGGGGCGAGGCATGCCAATGCCGCACGGTATCCGCCACCGGCAGAACCGCGCGTTGCCCGTTCAAGGGTTCGCGGATGATCCCGGAGAAAAAGCTGGACGCCGCAAGGTTCGGCTTGCCCGGCCGCACGCAGATCGTCGGCAGGCGCAGCGACATGCCGTCAATAAAGCCCTTGCGGGAAAAGTCCTGTATCAGAAGTTCGCAAGCGGCCTTTTGCGCGCCATAGCTCGTCTGTGGTGATTGCAGGAAATCGTCGTCGATCTTGTCCGGGTATGGCCCGCCGAACACGGCGATGGAGGAGGTAAAAACCACGCGCGGCACATAGGCCCCGCCCGTGGCACGGTGCTGCGCCCGCAACCCTTCGAGGAACTCCCACATCGGCCAGAGGTTGGTCTGCCATCCCTTGTCGAAATCCAGCTCGGCCTCGCCCGACACGATGGAAGCGAGGAAGAAGATCAGGTCAAACCGCTCTGCCGCAAGCGCGGCGACCTCCGCCGGGTTGGCGAGGTTGCCGCCGCGCCGGTCGGTGCCCGCCCCGCCGGGCGGAAAGGCGATGTCATGCAGGGTCAGATGCAGGTCGTCATGGCCGGGCAGTCCCTCCGCCTCCAGTCGCGCGGCCAGTTTCTGGCCCACCATCCCGCCACCGCCAAGGATCAGGACCCGGGTCATGTCGGCAACCCGTTGCGTTCGCGCAGTTCCAGATAGAGGCCCGAATGATCCTTGTCCGCGCCGCCCATATTGTCGACGAAATGCGCAAACCGGGCCCGTACGTCTTCGACCATCGGCAGGGTCACACCTGCCGCCCGCGCCTCGACCAGCACATTGTCGAGGTCCTTGACCTGGAACTTTGACAACCCTCCGGGAACGAAATTGCCGGTTGTCATACGTTCACCGTGCTGTTGCAGGATTGTGCTGTCGGCAAAGCCGCCCTTGAGTGCGGCACGCAGGGCTGCCGGGTCCGCGCCGCCCTTTTCGGCCAGCAGCATCGCCTCGGCCACGGCGCCGATGGTGACGGCGACGATGGCCTGATTGCAGAGCTTCGATAGCTGGCCCGACCCGCTGGGGCCAACATGCACAGGCCGCCCCATCTGCTCCAGCACCGGTCGGGCGCGCACCAGATCGGCCATGCCGCCGCCAACCATGATGGCGAGGCTTGCCGCCTCTGCGCCCTTGGTGCCGCCAGAGACCGGCGCGTCCAAATGATTTACCCCGACCCGGGCGAGGGCAGCGGCTTGCGCGCGCGCCTCTTCCGGCTTGGTCGAGGACATGTCGATCCAGAGCGCACCGTCGCGAAGCACCGCCGCCACCTCGTCAATCACCGCCAGAACGGTCGGCCCGTCGCTGAGCATGGAGATGACGATATCGGCCCCGCTCACGGCATCCGTAAGCGTATGTGCAACTCGGGCGCCATGCGCCTCAAGCGGTGCAGCCTTGGCCGCCGTGCGGTTCCACACCGTCATCGGCACGCCCGCCGCGGCGAGGTTGCGCGCCATGGGCAGGCCCATCAGCCCCGTGCCCAGCAGCGTCACCTTTTCATAAGCCATATCGAAACCTCCCCTAGCGTCATGACCGGTCTGGTCATCACCAATCGCTTGTCATACGCTAACAGCAAACCGCAGCCTGTCGGTCTGCGCAACACCATATCGCATGGGGGGAATGTCATGGGCCGTCTCGACGGAAAGCGCGCGCTTGTCACCGCCGCAGGACAGGGGATTGGGCGCGCGTCAGCGCTGGCGATGGCAGCCGAGGGTGCGCAGGTCTTTGCCACGGACGTGAACGAAGAGGCGCTGGAAGAGCTGAGCAACGAGGGCATCGAGACCTATGTGCTCGACGCGCTCGACCCGGTCAGCATCCGCAAGGGGGTGTGGCACGCACAGCCGGATGTGCTCTTCAACTGCGCTGGTTTCGTGCATCACGGCACCATCATGGACGCCGACGAGGACGAGTGGGAGTTCGCCTTTGACCTGAACGTGCGGTCGATGTTCCGGTCGGTTCAGGCCGTGTTGCCCGGCATGCTGGAACGCGGCGGCGGGTCGATCATCAACATGTCATCCGCGCTGGGATCGATCATGGGTGCGCCCAACCGGTTCATCTACGGTACGACCAAGGCAGCTGTTGTCGGCCTCACCAAATCCGTGGCGTCGGATTACATCAAGCAGGGTATCCGGTGTAACTGCATCTGCCCCGGTACGGTCGAAAGCCCAAGCTGGCACGAGCGGGTCAAGGCACTGGCTGAACAGCTTGGCAGCTATGACGAGGCGATGGCGCAATTCGTGGCGCGCCAGCCCATGGGCCGCGTGGCGAAGGCCGAGGAAATCGCATCGCTCGTCGTCTACCTCGCCAGCGACGAAAGCGCCTTCACCACCGGACACACACATATCATCGACGGAGGCTGGTCAGGCCAATGAGCAAGAAGATTGGAATCGAGGACCTGCGGTCGCGCAAATGGTTCATGAACCCCGACAACCCGGAAATGACCGCGCTCTATCTTGAGCGCTACCTGAATTACGGTCTGACGCGCGAGGAATTGCAATCGGGCAAGCCGATCATCGGGATCGCGCAGACGGGTAGCGACCTGTCGCCCTGCAACCGCCATCATATCGAGCTGTCCAAGCGCGTGCGCGACGGGATCATCGCGGCCGGTGGCACCTGCATCGAGGTGCCGGTGCACCCCATTCAGGAGACCGGCAAGCGTCCCACCGCGATGCTGGACCGCAACCTTGCCTATCTGAGCCTCGTCGAAACGCTGTTCGGCTATCCGCTGGACGGCGTCGTGCTGAACATCGGCTGTGACAAGACCACGCCCGCCCTGCTCATGGCCGCCGCCACGGTCAACATCCCTGCCGTCGCCCTGTCCGTCGGGCCAATGCTGAATGGCTGGTTCCGGGGCAAGCGCACCGGCTCCGGCTCCATCGTCTGGCAGGCGCGCGAGATGATGGCACGTGGCGAGATCGACGAGGAAGGGTTCATGGAGCTTGTCGCGTCCTCCGCCCCGTCGGTTGGCTACTGCAACACGATGGGCACGGCGACGACTATGAATTCGCTGGCCGAAGCGCTCGGCATGCAACTGCCCGGTGCTGCCGCGATCCCCGCGCCCTATCGCGAGCGCGGACAGATATCCTACGAGACAGGCCGCCGCGCGGTAGAGATGGTTTGGGAAGATCTGCGTCCATCTGACATCATGACCCGCGAAGCGTTCGAGAACACGATCGTCATCAACTCCGCCATCGGCGGGTCCACCAACGCGCCCATCCACCTCAACGGGATTGCGCGCCATTTGGGCGTACCGCTGGACAATGACGACTGGCAGAAGGTTGGGCATGACGTGCCGTTGCTGGTCAACCTACAGCCCGCAGGCGAGTATCTGGGCGAGGATTACCAGCACGCGGGCGGCGTGCCTGCCGTCATCGGGGAGCTTATTGCCGCCGACCTGCTGCCGCATCCGGACGCCATCACGGCCAACGGCAAGACGATGCGCGAAAACTGCGGCGATGTGCGGTCCGAAGACACCAAGGTGATCCGGCCCGTGTCGGACCCGCTCAAGCCGCAGGCGGGGTTTATCAACCTCAAGGGCAACCTCTTTGACAGCGCGATCATGAAGACCTCCGTGATCTCGGAAGACTTCCGCAGCCGCTACCTGTCGAACCCCGATGACCCGGAGGCATTCGAGGGCCGCGCGGTTGTGTTTGACGGGCCCGAGGATTTTCACCATCGCATCGACGACGAGGCCGAAGGGATCGACGAACATTGCATCCTCTTCATGCGCGGCGCAGGGCCCAAGGGCTATCCCGGCGGGGCCGAAGTGGTGAACATGCGCGCGCCCTCCTACCTGCTGAAACGCGGGATCGAGGCGTTGCCCTGCGTTGGTGACGGGCGGCAGTCGGGCACGTCCGGTTCGCCCTCGATCCTCAACGCCTCGCCCGAGGCAGCGGATGGCGGCGGCCTAGCGCTGCTGGAAAACGGCGACCGTGTGCGCATCGACCTGCGCAAATGTACCGCGGATATGCTGGTGGACGACACCGTGCTCAAGGCGCGGGCAGAGGCGATCATGGCGGCAGGCGGTTATCCTGTGCCCGCAAGCCAGAGCCCATGGCAGGAGATTTTCCGCGAATATGTGGGCCGCTTTGACGAAGGGATGACGCTGCGCGGCGCGGCCGACTACAAGGACATTTCGCGCAAGCACATGCCACGCGACAATCACTAAAGGGACAGACAATGAAACTCGTACGATACGGCGCGCCGGGCGCGGAAAAACCCGGGCTCATGGATGGCGACACATTGCGTGACCTGAGCGGGCATGTGGACGACATCACCGGTGCCGTGCTGGATGACGCGGCACTGGACCGCCTGCGCGCAATTGATCCCAAGAGCCTGCCGGCCCTTGACGGTGCGGTGCGGATTGGTCCTTGCGTCGGAAATATCGGCAAGTTCCTGTGCATCGGGCTCAACTACTCGGACCATGCCGCCGAACAGGGCCTGCCGATCCCCGCCCATCCCATCCTGTTCTTCAAGGCGAACTCCGCCATTGTCGGTCCCAATGACGATGTGGTCATGCCGCGCGGCTCTGCCCGGTCCGACTGGGAGGTCGAGCTCGGCGTGGTGATCGGGAAAGAGACAAAATACGTCTCCGAAGCGGACGCGCTGGACAGCGTCGCGGGTTACTGCATCGTCAACGATGTGTCGGAACGCGAATTCCAGCAAAACCTCACCGGCCAGTGGACCAAGGGCAAATCCTGCGACACCTTCGGTCCGACGGGCCCGTACCTCGTGACCCGTGACGAGGTCGCGGATCCTCAGGCCCTCGACATGTCGCTTAAGCTGAACGGCGAGACGATGCAGACGGGTAACACGGCCACCATGATCTTTTCCGTGGCAGAAATCATCTCGCATCTCAGCCAGCTCTTTACCTTGCATCCGGGCGATGTGATCTCAACCGGCACGCCGCCCGGCGTGGGCGACGGCATGAAACCACAGCGCTACCTCGCCGTAGGCGACGTGATGGAGTTGACAATCGACGGCCTTGGAACCCAGCGTCAGGAGGTGAAGCAAGATGCCTGATCTGTTGCAAATCGGTGGCATCACCGACGACATGCGCACCCGCCTTGCCGAACGGTTCACCATCCACCAGATGGGCGACGACTATCCGGCGGACGCGATCACCCACATCGTGACCAACGGCCATGACGGCGTGCCCGCCGCGGTGCTGGCGGCCTGCCAGAACGCCAAGGTCGCGGCGAGCTATGGCGTGGGATATGACGCCATCGACACCGACGCCTGCGTGGCGCGTGGGATGCTGGTCACCCACACGCCTGATGTCCTGAACGAAGAGGTGGCGACCACAGCGATCATGCTCATGCTCACCACCTACCGCAATTTCCTGAGCGATGAGGCGCATGCCCGTTCCGGCGCCTGGGAACGGGACGGCAATGCACCCCTGTCACGCTCGGCCGACAATCGCGCGGTCGGCATCCTCGGACTGGGCCGCATCGGGCAGGCCATCGCCGACAAGCTCAAGGCGTTCAACGCCGACATCCACTACCACACGCGCAGCGAACGGGACGTTCCCTACACGTACCACGCCAACCTCGTGGACATGGCCAGGGCGGTTGACGTCATCATCTGTATCACCCCAGGCGGTCCGGCCACGAAACACCTCGTGAACGCGGACGTCATGGACGCGCTCGGCCCCGACGGCACACTGATCAACGTCTCGCGCGGGTCAGTGGTGGATGAGGCGGCACTGGTCAGCGCCTTGCAGGACGGTCGCCTGGGCTATGCCGCGCTCGATGTGTTCGAGGAAGAGCCCAGGATCCCCGACGCGCTCAAATCCATGTCCAATGTCGTCTTGTTGCCGCATGTGGGCAGCGCCACGCACGAAACGCGAGCCGCCATGGGCAACCTCGTCGTGGACAACCTGCTCAGCCATCTGGACACGGGCCGCGTGGTCACACCTGTGCCGGAATGCGCGCACCTGAACACCGGCTGAACCAGGCCGCCGCGTCTTGCCTTGACGGCGCGCAAGGTCGCGCTCTACCACACGGACAACGACAAATCAGCACGGCGGGCAGGCCATGAAAATCGCGATGATCGGAACGGGCTATGTTGGCCTCGTGTCGGGTGTGTGTTTCTCCGACTTTGGGCACGACGTGGTCTGCGTCGACAAGGACCCGGTCAAGATCGACAAGCTGAACGCCGGCGAGGTGCCCATTTACGAGCCCGGCCTCGACGCGCTGATGACCAGGAATGTCGAAGCGGGGCGGCTGTCCTTTACACTCGATCTCGCCGAAGCGATTGATGGGGCCGACGCCGTCTTTATCGCCGTGGGTACGCCAACGCGCCGTGGCGACGGGCATGCTGACCTGACCTATGTCATGGCCGCCGCCGAAGAGATCGCGGCACTGGCCACGAATTACGTTGTGATCGTCACCAAATCGACCGTCCCCGTGGGCACCAACCGGCAGGTCAAACAGGCCGTGCGCAAGGCCAATCCGGGGCTTGAGTTCGACGTCGCCTCCAACCCCGAGTTCCTGCGCGAAGGGGCCGCGATCGATGATTTCATGAAGCCTGACCGCGTGGTCGTGGGCGTGCAATCCGACCGCGCCGCCGAGGTCATGGCCGACATCTACCGCCCCCTGTTCCTGCGCGATTTCCCGATCGTCACCACCGATCTGGAAAGCGCGGAGATGATCAAATACGCCGCCAACGCGTTTCTGGCGACCAAGATCACCTTCATCAACGAAATCGCCGCCCTGTGCGAACGCACCGGCGCGGATATCAAGCAGGTGTCGAAGGGCATGGGCCTCGATGGGCGCATCGGCAACAAGTTCCTGCATGCGGGGCCCGGCTATGGCGGGTCCTGTTTTCCCAAGGACACCAAGGCGCTGGCCCGCATCGGGCAGGAGCATGCAATCCCGATGCAGATCACCGAAACCGTGATCAAGGTGAACGAAGAGACCAAGCGCCGGATGATCGACAAGATTTTCGATCTGTGTGATGGCGCGCTGAATGGCAAGACGGTGGCGGTGCTGGGCGTGACCTTCAAACCCAACACCGACGACATGCGTGACGCGCCGTCGCTCACGATCGTTCCCGCGCTGATCGGGGCCGGAGCCAAGGTCCGCGTGGTGGACCCGCAGGGCCAGCGCGAAGGCGAGGCGCTGCTGCCCGGCGTGCATTGGTTCGACGACGCCCACAAGGCGGTGCAGAACGCCGAACTGATGGTGATCCTGACGGAATGGAACGAGTTTCGCGCGCTTGACCTCAAGAAGCTCGCCCGCCGCATGGCGGTGCCCCGGCTGGCCGATCTGCGCAACATCTACTCCGTCAAGGACGCAAAGCGCGCAGGCTTTGTCGCCTATGCCAGCATCGGCCGGACCGGCTTTGAGGACGCAGGCGAGGACGGCTGACTTGCCAGTCAGACGCGGGGCTGGCACTCTTTGCCAAAGTCCCGCAACTGCCGGAGGCATGCCATGACACCCGACCTTTCCCAAAAGCCCGCAGTCACCCCGTTCTTTGACGAACGCTCCAATACGATCTCATATGTGGTGCAAGAGCCAGACGGGCCCGCATGTGCCGTGATCGACGCCGTGATGGACATCGACTATGCCGCCGGCGCGCTCAATTTCGACGGCGCCGATGCGATCATCGCCCATATCCGCGCGCATGATCTGAAGCTGGAATGGATCATCGAAACCCATGTCCATGCCGACCACCTCAGCGGTGCGCCCTATATCCAGCAGGCTCTGGGGGGCAAGATCGGCATCGGTGCCAAGATCACCGAGGTGCAGGACACGTTCGGCAAGGTCTTCAACGAAGGGACGGAGTTCCAGCGCGACGGCAGCCAGTTCGACGCCCTGTTCGAGGACAATGACACCTACACCGTCGGCGCCATGACCTGTTTCGCCATGCACACCCCGGGCCACACGCCCGCCTGCATGGTGCATGTGATGGGCGATGCCGCCTTTGTCGGTGACACGCTCTTCATGCCCGATGGTGGCTCGGCCCGCTGCGATTTTCCCGGCGGCGATGCGGGCCAACTCTACGACAGCATCCAACGCGTCCTGTCCCTGCCGGACTCAACGCGCCTGTTCATTTGCCATGACTACGGCCCCGGCGGCCGCGCGATTGCTTGGGAAACGACCGTGGCCGAACAACGCGCCCGCAACATCCATGTCGGCGGCGGCAAGACCCGAGACGATTTCATCAAGTTTCGCACCGAACGCGACGCCCAACTGGCCATGCCCAAGCTGATCATCCCGGCACTTCAGGTCAACATCCGCGCGGGCGAAGTGCCGCGCGACGATCACGGCGACATGGCGCTCAAGGTACCGCTGGGCAAGCTGTAAACCGGGGGGCGCTGCCCGATCCCGTCTCTGTCCCGAAAAAATCCTCCCCGAAGGGTCGGGTGACACTGGGCCAACACTTGCCAATCGACGCGCTGCCCCCAACACTGGAACCATGACACTCGCCCAACGCATCGATGACCGGCGCGACGATCTGATCGCGCTGACACAGGCGCTGATCCGTATTCCAACGCTGAACCCGCCGGGCGCGAACTACCGCGAGATTTGCGATCTGCTGGCCCGCCGCCTGGGCGACGCGGGGTTCGAGGTCGAACAGATCCGCGCCACAGGCACGCCGGGTGACAGTGACGCCTATCCCCGCTGGAACCTCGTCGCCCGACACGACGGAACGCGCGCGGGCGATTGCGTACATTTCAACGGACATCACGACGTGGTCGAGGTCGGGCAAGGCTGGACCCGGGCACCCTTTGGCGGCGACATGGAGGGCGACCGCATCTACGGACGCGGGGCGTGTGACATGAAGGGCGGGCTCGCCGCCGCCATCATCGCCGCCGAAGCCTTTGTGGCGGAACATCCCGACTATGCCGGTGCCATCGAAATCAGCGCAACGGCAGACGAGGAATCAGGCGGGTACGGCGGCGTCGCCTATCTGGCCGAACAGGGGTATTTTGACCCTGCCCGCGTCCAGCACGTGATCATCCCCGAACCGCTCAACAAGGACCGCATATGCCTTGGCCATCGTGGCGGCTGGTGGGCCGAGATCGAGACAAAGGGCGAGATTGCCCATGGCTCCATGCCGTTTCTGGGCAATTGCGCCGTGCGCCACATGGGCGCAGTGCTTGAGGCGTTCGAGGACGAGCTTTACCCCGCCATGGCCCGGCGCCACACCGAAATGCCCGTGGTGCCCGAAGGCGCACGGCAATCCACGATGAACATCAACGCCATCCATGGCGGGCAGCCAGAACAGGCCCCGGACTATGACGGCCTGCCCACCCATTGTGTCCCCGACAGTTGCCGCATCGTGATCGACCGGCGGTTTCTGGTCGAGGAACCTCTGGATCAGGTCCGTGGCGAGGTCGTGGCTCTGCTGGAAAAACTGCGCAGTTCGCGCGACCGCTTCGACTACGAGATGCGCGAGTTGAACGTGGTGCTGCCGTCGATGACCGACAAGGCCGCTCCAGTCGTGGAAACCATCCACGCCGCCATCGAAGACGTGCTGGGCATCACGCCCACATATGTGGCCTCTCCGGGCTCCTACGATCAGAAACATATCGACCGGATCGGCAAGCTGCGCAATTGCATCGCCTACGGCCCGGGTGAGCTGGAATTGGCGCACAAGCCCGATGAATGGGTCGGGATCACCGACATGCTGGACAGTGCCAAGGTCATGGGGTCCGCGCTGGAGCGGCTGCTGCTGCGCGCCTGATCGGCTTGCGGCACGCAAGCCAGCCAGCGCAACCGTTTTCCGCATCGGAAAACCGCCGGACGTCGCGTCGAAGTCCGGCTATTGCGCCACGGGCACGTCGATATTGTCAATCAGCCGGACACCCGCCATCCAGGCTGCCGCAAAAAGGCGCGCCGGGGCCTCTGCGCGTTCAATCAGGGTTAGCGTGTCATTTGTGCGCAACTCCAGATAGTCGATGTCGCCGAACCCCGCTGCGGCAAGGCGGGACCGTGCCGCAGGCAGCAGATCACCAATCGCGGCACCGGTCTGCAACGCCTCCGCCATCTCCTCCATCACGTCAAAAAGCGCTGAGGCCCGGCTACGCGCCTGATCCGACAGCAGCAAATTGCGCGACGACATGGCCAGCCCGTCAATCTCGCGTATTGTCGGGCAACCTACCACCTCGACCCCCAGATCGAGGTCCCGCGCCATCCGCCGCACCACCTGCAACTGCTGAAAGTCCTTTTCACCAAAGAACGCCAGATCCGCGGTCGTCTGGGTGAAAAGCTTGGTCACCACCGTTGCGACACCGTCAAAATGGCCTGCCCGGTGCGCACCGCAGAGCACGTCGGTCAGCCCATCGACACTCACCGTCGTGGCAAAGCCGTCCGGGTACATCTGCGCCCCGTCCGGCACATAGATGGCGTCCACCGCAAACCGGTCCAGCTTGCGGGCATCCTCGTGTTCGGTGCGCGGATAGTTGTCGAGGTCTTCGGGATTGTTGAACTGCTTGGGGTTCACAAAAATCGTGACGATCACCCGGTCCGACATCTCCTTCGCCCGCGCCACGAGGCTGAGATGTCCGTCATGCAAGGCACCCATGGTCGGCACCACGCCGATGGTCTCACCCGCGCGACCCCAGCCACGCGTCATCTCGCGCAACGCGGCGCGCGTCCGGACGATGGGGGCGCTCATTTTGGAGCCGCGTCGCCAAACACATGTTCCGGGCCGGGGAAACTGCGCGCACGCACCTCTTCCGCATAGGCGGCGATGGCCGCCTCTCCGTCCGCGCCCAGGGTGGCATAGCGTTTGACGAATTTGGCCTTGAACGCGGTGAACAGCCCCAGCATGTCGTCCACCACCAGGATCTGCCCGTCGCAGCCCGCCGACGCGCCAATGCCGATCGTGGGGATCTCTATCGCCGCCGTGATCTCGTCTGCTAGCGTCGCGGGCACCTTTTCCAGCACCACGGCAAAGGCCCCCGCGTCCGCAACGGCCCGCGCATCCGCCATCAGCACGGCCCCGTCATCGCCGCGCCCCTGCACCTTGTAGCCGCCCAGCGTGTTGATCGACTGCGGCGTCAGCCCGATATGCGCCATCACCGGAATACCGCGTGCCACCAGAAACGCGATGGTCTCGGCCATGTGCTGCCCGCCTTCGAGCTTGACCGCTGCGGCGCCCGTCTCTGCCATGATGCGCGCCGCATTGCGCAAGGCCTGCGCCGGGCTTTCCTCGTAACTGCCAAAGGGCATGTCCACGACCATCATCGCCGAGGACAGGCCACGCGCCACAGCACGTCCGTGCATCACCATCATGTCCATCGTTACGCCCAGCGTTGACGGCAGGCCGTGGAGCACCATGCCAACGCTGTCACCCACAAGGACAAAGTCGCAATGCGCGTCCATCATCTGGGCCATGGGGGTGGTATAGGCCGTCAGGCTCACGATGGGCGTGCCACCCTTCATGGCCCGGATGTCATCGGGCATGGGGGCGGTCTTGCGGGCGGTGGCGCTCATGTCGCTGGCCTTTCGCTGTCGAATTCTGCGCAGGGCCATAGCAGGCACGCGCGACCAGCGCCACAGGGCGCGCACACCTGCAACGTTCCGTCAGGTCTGCAAATGTGCCAGTCGCACCCGGATTTCGTCGCGGATCGGACCATGGCGCGGGCGGTCCGCAAGGGTGGTGAACCAATGGTCGGGCGGGTTGCGCCCACGCCGGTTCCCGTCAAAACGCAGCGCGCGCAGCACCGCCTCCGGCGCAGGGCCCAGCCGGTCAGGCACATCGAACCCGTTCAGCGCGCCCCACACCCCGGTCCACAGCCGTCCGACAGACCACGGGTTGTAGCCGCCGCCACCCAGCACCAGATAGCGCGGCGCCATCCCCATCAACCCGCGCACAATGGACCAATGCGCCTGATTGGACAGCGACAGGTGCGCCTGCGGGTCCTCCTCGACCCCGTCGGCGCCGCATTGCAGCACCACGGCATCGGGGCGAAACGCCTGTACGCGCGGCAGGATCAGCGCATCGGCAATCAGCGCCATTTCATCGTCATTGAGCCCACGCGGCACCGGCAGGTTCAGCGTGCTGCCTTCACCCCCAACGCCTAGCGCGCCGGTGCGCGGCCATATCCCCTCTTCATGCACCGAGATCATCAGCACATCCGGATCGTCACCAAAGGCATGTTCCACCCCGTCGGGGTGATGCGCGTCGATATCCACGTAAACCACGCGCCGCGCCCCGTTGCGCTGCAAGGACAGGATCGCCAGCACAGGATCGTTGAGATAGCAAAACCCGCCCGCCCGATCCGGCATACCGTGATGCGTCCCCCCTGCCGGGTGATAGACGATCCCGCCTTTGGCCAATATTTCACCCGCCAGAAACGACCCGCCCGCCGCAGTTGCCGGCCGGCGGTACATCTCCGGAAAAACCGGGTTTGACGGCGTGCCGATCGCATGGCGCGCACGCACGTCCTCGGTGACGGACTGTGCCGCCTCGGCGGCGTGCAGCGCCTGCACATAGTCCGGTGTATGCCAGATGGTCAGCGTTTGCGGCTTGACCCGCGGGCTCGGCACATAGACCTCGGGCGGCAGCCAGCCCATGGCACGCGACAAGTCGATCACGGTGGACACACGTGGCACCCGCAACGGGTGCCACCCGCCATAGGACGAGCCGCGATAGATATCCGATCCGATGAAAAGCGGGCGCTGCATGAGCGGCAACATAGGCGCATCGCCGCCCGCAGCGAGGGGTAGCATGCGCAAGTGACACGGAAAACCGTTGCGACCCGGCACGCTGCAGCGCAGATTGATCCGTAACGGGCCACGGCACTCTGGGGGATGCGCATGTTCGAAAACCGATTTCAAGGGCGGCACTGCGTGGTCACCGGCGGGGCCTCCGGCCTTGGCGAGGGCATCGCCAGCCGTCTGGCCGCCGAAGGGGCGACGGTCGAGGTGTGGGACATCAACGGTGCCGCGCTGGCGCATGTGAACCAGGAGCGGATCACCAGCCGCCAGATCGACGTGACCGACCCTGACGCCGTGTCCTGGGCCATGACGGAGGCAAAGCCCGATATCCTTGTCTGCTCCGCCGGGATCACGGGGCCGAACGCCACCACCTGGGACTACGGTGTGGACGACTGGCTCGCCGTGCATGCGCTGAACCTGCACGCGGTGTTTTACTGCTGCCGAGCGGCGGCGCCGTTGATGCGCGACAAAGGCTGGGGCCGGATCGTCGCCATCGCCTCCATCGCGGGCAAGGACGGCAACCCCAACGCCCCCGCCTATTCCGCGTCCAAGGCCGGCGTGATCGGCCTGATCAAATCACTGGGCAAGGAACTGGCAACCTCGGGAGTAACCGCCAACGCCATCGCGCCCGCAGCCGTGCGCACCGCAATCTTTGACCAGATGACGCAGGAACACATCGACTTCATGCAGTCGAAGATCCCCATGGGCCGCTTTGGCACGGTCGAGGAGATCACCGCCATGGCCTGCTGGCTGGCCTCCGACGAGGCGAGCTTTACCACCGGGGCCTGTTTTGACCAGTCTGGCGGGCGGGCCACCTACTGATGCGGATCGAAGTGAACGGTGCCCGGCTCTTTGTCGATGTGGAGGGGCCCAAGCTGGTCCCCGACGGTCCGTTCATGCGTCAGCGCCACACGGTGGTCGCTCTGCACGGCGGGCCCGGTGCTGATCATTCGATCCTGCGCCCGCTGATGCACCAGATCAGCGATCTGGCCCAGGTGATCTATGTGGATCACCGCGGCAATGGCCGGTCCGACGATGGTGATCCCGCGGATTGGACGCTCGCCCAATGGGGCGACGATGTCCGCACGCTTTGCGACATACTCGGTGTGCAAAAGCCCATCGTTTACGGCGCGTCCTTTGGCGGTGTCGTGGCGCAGGCCTATGCCACAAGGCACCCGGATCACGCTGGCGCGCTGATCCTGGAATCCACCACTGCGCACACGGATTTCGAGGCGATCTATGCCGCCTTCGAAAGGCTCGGCGGCGCCATCGCGGGCCGCGTTGCGCGCGATTACTGGTCAAACCCGACGCCCGAGGGCCGGCAGAACTACTTTGACGTCTGCCTGCCGCATTATTCTCTGACCGTGCCCGATCCACACGTGATGCAGCGCATGATCGTCAAAAACCCGGTGGCAATGCACTACAATGGTCCCGCCAACGAGCAGGGGCAGTTCGACTTCCGCGCAGCACTTGGGCAGGTTCAATGCCCCGCCCTCGTCCTGTCGGGTGCCAGCGACCCGATCATGCCGCCGCCTTGTGGCGAACGCCTCGCCGATGCGCTGCCCCACGCTGAATACCACCTGATCGACGGGGCCGCCCACATGCTCGGCACGGACAAGCCTGCCACCGTGCTGCATCTGATCCGCGAGTTCATCAAGGAGACGCCCTATGCAACTTGACGGCAAGACCGCAATCGTGACCGGGGCCGCCTCCGGCTTTGGCGCGGGCATCGCGCGGGCCTTTGCGGCCGAAGGCGGGCGCGTGATGGTCGCCGATCTGAACGGAGATGGCGCGCAGGACGTCGCGGATGAGATCGGCGGCACAGCCTGCACCGTCGACGTGGCCGACGGCGCGTCCGTACAGGCCATGGTCGACACCGCAATGGGAACGTTCGGGCATGTCGATATCCTCGTGAACAACGCGGGCATCACCCACCTGCCACAGGCCATGGAATACGTGAGCGAAGAGGATTTCGACCGCGTCCTCGCCGTCAATGCAAAATCCGTCTACCTCACCGCGCGCAGCCTCGTGCCGCATTTCAAGGCGCGCAAGGCCGGCGCGATCCTCAACATCGCCTCCACCGCCGGGGTGTCGCCACGGCCCAATCTCAACTGGTACAACGCCTCCAAGGGCTGGATGATCACCGCGACCAAGGCCATGGCCGTCGAACTCGCCCCTCACGGCATCCGCGTGAACGCGCTGAACCCGGTGGCGGGCGAGACCCCTCTGCTCAAGAGTTTCATGGGCGAAGACACTCCCGAGATGCGGGCCAAATTCCTCGCCACGATCCCGTTGGGGCGCTTTTCCACGCCGCAGGATATGGGGGCTGCGGCCACCTTCCTGTGCTCCGACGCGGCATCAATGATCACCGGCGTCGCTCTCGAAATCGACGGAGGACGTTGCATATGACACCCATCAACCTCGCCAACAAGCTGTCACAGTTCACCACGCATTGGGACCCGCACGTTGTGGCCGACTACAACGGCAACGATGTGATGGTGGTCAAATTCCAGGGTGAATTTCCGTTTCATCTGCACGAGGACACCGACGACTTCTTTCTCGTGCTCGACGGTGAGATGATCATGGACCTCGAGGGGGCCAGCCACCCGGTCAGGGCGGGCGAGTTGTTCATCGTGCCCAAAGGTGTCACGCACCGCCCGCGCGCCACCAGCGAATGCAAGGTACTACTGATCGAACCCAAGGGCGTGCCCAACACCGGCGATCCCGCGACCGCAGCCCCCAAACCACGGATCTGATCCAACTTCATCTCGCCAGATAGATTCCCGCCGGAGGCACAAAATCTCATGATCCCAGGCCCGCAAAACGCGATCACCGATGTCGACGGGCTCAAGGTCGGCCATGCACAGGACGCCGCGCTCAAGTCGGGCGTGACCGTGCTGACAGCGGATGCACCTTTTACCGCGTCCGTGGCGGTGCTGGGTGGCGCGCCCGGCACGCGAGAGACCGATCTTCTGGCCCCTGACAAATCCGTGGCACAGGTGGATACGCTGGTGCTGTCGGGCGGTTCAGCCTATGGGCTCGAGGCCTGCGCCGGGGTTGTCGCCGGTCTGCGCGCGGCGGGGCGCGGCTACCCGGTCGGTCCTGCCATTGTTCCAATCGTGCCTGGTGCGATACTCTTTGATCTGCTGGCCGGTGGGGATCACGGCTGGACCGACAACCCCTACCCGGCGCTGGGGCGGGCGGCGTTCGAGGCCGCGACGCACCACACCGGCATTGGCAGTGTCGGGGCAGGCACCGGCGCCACGACTGCTGCGATGAAAGGCGGGCTGGGCACCGCTTCGCTGACGCTCGACAGCGGCATCACGTTCGGTGCGCTGGTCGCGGCCAACCCGATGGGCAGCGTCACAACGCCCGGGGATCGGCATTTCTGGGCCGCACCGTTCGAGGTAGGCGATGAATTCGGCGGGCTTGGTCCCGATCCGACCAGCGGCCTCGGGCGTGCCCTGGACCGGCGCAAGGTCACGGCAATGCTGGAGCATGCCAACACCACCATCGCAATCGTCGCCACCGATGCGGCCCTTGACAAGGCGCAGTGCCAGCGGGTCGCCATCGCCGCCCATGACGGCATCGCCCGCGCCTGCGTGCCCGCGCACAGCCCGAGCGATGGCGATCTGGTTTTTGCCGCCGCCACGGGTGCGAAACCGCTGCCCGATCCGTCCGAGTTGGGCCTGATCGGCCATGCCGCATCCTTGTGTCTGGCACGGGCCATCGCACGCGGTATCTTTGCCGCGACCCCCGCCGCAAACGACATCCTGCCGACTTGGAGCCAGCTCAATGCCGACGCTTGATCGCCCGGACGTGACCTTGCACTACGAGACAGAGGGCGAAGGCCCGCCGCTTCTGATGCTGGCAGGCTTCATGTCTGATCACAGCAGTTGGGACCCGCTTGTGGCCCGGATGCGGCACCGATTTACCTGCATCCGGCCGGACAACCGCACCACCGGGCGCACCCTGCCCTGGGATGCGCCAGTGTCCATCGACCTGATGTGCAAGGACGCGCTGGCGGTGATGGATCACCTCGGTTTTGAGCGGTATCACACCATCGGCCATTCCATGGGCGGGATCATCGCACTGCACATGGCGCAGGTGGTGCCGATGCGCATGGCATCGACCCATGTCGCGGCCTCTGCCCCGGTGCGACTGGCGCGCAACACCGCCCTCTTTGCCAACCTGATCGCGATCCGGCGCAGCGATGCACCCGCCGACACGTGGTTGCGTGCGCTTTATCCCTGGCTCTTCAATCCGCGGGTCTATGATGATCCGGGCGCCGTTGATCAGGCCATCGCCGACAGCCTCGCCTATCCCTATGGGCAGAGCACGGATGCAATGGAGCATCAGTTGACTGCCCTGCGCGGCTTTGACGGCGCGGCGCTGGCGCGGCCCACCTGTCCGACACAAGTGCTGATCGGCGCGCTGGACCTGATCGTGCCGCCGGATCACATCCTGGCAGTACTCAACCACCTGCCCCACCACATCGTCGAAGGGGCCGGGCATTCGATCCACTGGGATGCACCGGACGTGGTGACCGAACTGACGACACGCTTTGCCGACAAGAACCCGATCCGCGGGCCGCTGAACAGCTAGGCACTATTCTCCGGCTGTCGCCAGATCGACGACATTCGTTGCGTCCCGTCCCATCGCAGTGCGCACAGCCGCGATGATCCCATCGGCATCAATCCCGGCGGCGGCATACATATCCTCGGGGCTGGCCTGATCAATGAACCGGTCCGGCAGGCACAGGGTGCGCACCTTCAGCCCGTGATCCAGCAACCCTTCGGCAGCCATCGTCTGCAACACCATCGCGCCAAAGCCGCCAATGGCCCCGGTTTCGACAGTGACCAGCAGCGCGTGGCGCGCCGCCAGATCGCGGATCATTCCCATGTCCAGCGGCTTGGCAAAGCGGGCGTCGGCGATGCTCACCGACAGCCCTTCGGCCTCAAGCTGCGCCGCGGCGCGCTCGCAATCATCCAGCACAGCGCCCAGCGACAGAAGCGCCACGTCACGCCCGTCCTGGATCATCCGGCCCTTGCCGATCTCGAGCACATCGCCCTGTTCGGGGATGTCCACGCCCCGCCCGTTGCCACGAGGATAGCGAAAGGCGATGGGGCCGCTGTCATGCGCGGCGGCGGTCGTGACCATATGCACCAGTTCCGCCTCGTCTGCGGCGGCCATCACGACCATACCCGGCAGCGCCGCGAGATAACCGATGTCAAACGCGCCTGCATGGGTGGCACCATCGGCGCCCACCAGCCCGGCACGGTCCAGCGCAAACCGCACCGGCAGCCCCTGCAGGGCGACGTCATGAACCACCTGATCGTAGCCGCGTTGCAGGAAGGTCGAATAGATCGCGCAAAACGGCTTGAGCCCGCTCGCCGCCATCCCGGCGGCAAATGTCACGGCATGCTGTTCGGCAATGCCCACGTCAAAGACCCGCGCCGGAAACCGGTCCTGCATCTTGTTCACGCCAGTCCCCGACGGCATCGCGGCGGTCACCGCGACGATACCGGGGTCTTGCGCCGCAAGGTCTGTCAGGGTTGCCCCGAACACCGAGGTGTAGGAGGGCGCGTTGCTCTTGCCCTTGGATTGCTCGCCCGTCTCGACGTCAAACTTGGACACGCCGTGATACTTGTCGGCGGAGCCTTCGGCGGGGGCATAACCCTTGCCCTTGAGTGTGCACGCGTGTATCACGACAGGCCCATCCGCACGCGTCCTGGCAGCCCGCAGCACGTTCAGGACTTCGTTCATGTCGTGACCGTCAATGGGGCCGATATAGTCAAATCCCAGCTCTTCGAAAAACGTGCCCTTGCTCGCCACGCCTGTGACCATCTCGCGCGCGCGGCGCGCACCGTCGCGCATGGGTTTGGGCAGCGCCTGCTCCATCCCCTCGGCTATGGCGTGCAGCGGGGCAAGGGGCGAGTTGCGGGAGAGGTTGGAGAGATAGGTGCTCATCGCACCTGTCGGCGGCGCGATGCTCATCTCGTTGTCGTTCAGGATCACGAACAGGCGGCGGCCCTCGTGACCTGCGTTGTTGAGCGCCTCATAGGCCATGCCCGCGCTGATCGACCCGTCCCCGATCACGGCAACCGCATCGCCCGTCGGCATGCCCATGTCACGACCCACGGTAAAGCCCAATGCCGCCGAGATAGAGGTCGATGAATGCGCCGCACCAAACGGGTCATATTCGCTTTCGCTGCGCTTGGTGAACCCGCTCAGCCCGTCCTTCTGGCGCAGGGTACCCATGCGGTGGCGGCGACCCGTCAGGATCTTGTGCGGGTAACACTGATGCCCGACGTCCCAGATAACCTTGTCCCGCGGCGTGTCGAACACGGCGTGGATGCCCACGGTCAACTCGACCACACCCAGCGACGAGCCGAGATGCCCGCCCGTCTTGGCGACGGAGTCGATCACTTCCTGACGCAGCTCGTCCGCGAGCGTGCCCAGTTCGGCATCGCTCAGATGCTTGAGGTCCTGCGGGCCGGCCACACGGTCCAGTGTCGGGGATTTGGTCATGGCGCACGTCCTTTCATCTGGTCGCCCTGCCGCCTTGCCCGCGACATGAGTTGGGCGAAAAAGGCGTCGTGCCTGCGGATACAAGCACGACGCCAGGTTCCTGTAGCCAACAGGAAGGGAACCGGAGTTCAGGGAACCCCGCGCCCGGACCAAGGAAGCCGATGGTCCGTGCCTGGCGGCACGCGGCGGCGAGACCGCCGCGTGTCATGGTGTGGGGCGCGAGGCCCTATTCGTAGACCGGGGCGTCGGTGGTGACCAACTCCGGCCAGTCGTCAGTGACGTTCATACCCTGCAAGGGTCGCTGATACCCCTTGTGACAGGTCCGGCAGGCCGCCTTGGGCGCATCGGCAAAGATGGGACCAAGCCGTTCCGGCGGATATGTGTCCTTGAGCGGGATCAGGTATTCCTGGTTCATCTCGATCACCATCTGGCGACCCAGCTGCGCGATACCCCATTGCGGCGTGTACTGGCCGGGGTCATAGAACGCCCGGCTGTTGTGACAGAACACGCAATTCACCCCCAGCGAGTTCGAGAAGTAATTCATCAGCGAATAGGTCATCTCGGTCTTCTGGATGGTGTGCACGTCTTCATCGAGGCCCGGCACGCCGGCAACGCGGCTTTCCAGATCGTGGACGTTCACGTAGCTGTCGTAGTCGGTCAGGTAGACTTCCAACGCTGACGACGGCAGCGAGGTTGACTGGCTCATCGACGTCGCGCGGTTTTGCACCGCGGCCCAGCCGTCCACCGACTGGTTCACCGGCGTCACATTGAACCAGATGTCGCTCGGCACGTTCTGGCCGCGGTGGCAGGTGTAGCAGTTGACCCCCACATCGGCGACCGCGTTCACATGCGCGTCCCAGCCTTCGTTGATGTTCTGGGTCATCTGGATCATGCGACGGCTGACAACCTTGGTATAGAGGTCGTCGGCCCCGTACTCTTCGATATCGACGTCACCATGGCAGTAGGCGCAACCCTCTTCGGGGCTGACCCATTGGGTCATGGCGAGCATCACGCGGTTGAAGTTGTCCTCGGTCAGATCACCCAGCACCTGGACGTTCTCGTAGATATCCCTGGCCAGCGGCTCTCCGCCCTCGGGGATATACGGCGCCTCGGTGTAGTATTCCTCGATCGTCGGATCAGGCTTGAGGCGGGCGACGTTGAACTCCGGCACCGACATGCCCGTGCCCGCAGGCCCGGTCTGAAGGCTGGAGGTCTGCGCCGGGTTGCCCCATGTGATCAGCAGGATCGCCACAAAGAGCGCCCCACCGACCGCCCCCACGAGGATCGCGGGGCCGAAGATGTTCGTCGGGTTGGATTTGTTCCATTGGTCAAACCACTTGGGTAGCATGATCAGTTCTCCTTCCCGATGAAGGCTTCGTAAGAGCCGTAGTCTTCGTAGCCGTAGGCTCCGTCATAGGCGGGGGCAAAGTGGTGCTCCTGCGCCCAGATGAACCAGTTGTCGACCACTGTGCCGGTGAGCAGGATGCCGATGCCGCCCGTGATGGGTGTCAGCACCGCAAACCACCACGCCCAGCGGTGTATGCCCTCCATCGTGGCGTTGAACCCCATGGTCCAGCGCCAGAACAGGGCAGCCCGTTCCGTGGCCGTGCCGCGGTCATAGATCTGTTCCAACTCGCGGTCGCCGCCATAGCGGGTCACCGCGAGGATGGTCGCACCATGCATGCAGAACAGCAGGACCGAGCCATAGAGGAACACAATGCTCAGGCAGTGGAACGGGTTGTAGTAAAGGTTGCCGTAGCGGATCGAAAACGCCGTGGTCCAATCAAGGTGCGGGAAAATGCCGTAGGGCACAGCCTCGCTCCACGATCCCATGAGGACAGGGCGGAAGAGACCCAGCACCAGAAACAGCCACACGGCAGAGGCAAAAGCCCAGAAGACGTGCTTGCCCATCTTGTGCTGCTGCGCGAGCAGGTAGCTCCGCAGGAGCCACGTCATCACCGATACCAGCAGAAAGAAGGACGCGATGATGTACCACCCGCCCTCGTTCAGCGGCGGCATGCTCAGCCCGTATTCAGGGCTGGGCGGCTCGAGCGCGAGCCAGAACAGTTGCCGGATGAACTCCGGAAAGCTGTAGCCGACCTGCGCCAGCATGCTGAAGCCCACCATCACGAACCAGATGGCACCGGTCAGCAACGACACCATCCCGGTCCAACCCAGATAGATCGGGCCGATCTGCGCATTGCCAAAAAGGCCGGCCAGCTTGGAAAACCACGGGTTGCCCACACGCTCTTCGAGCATTGTGCCGTTGTCATCCATGCCCCATTCCGGGGTCCCCTGGACCTGCACCTGGGTAAAGATGTTCTGATATTCAGGTTTGACACTCATGATCTTACCCCCCGAAGCCGGATTGATAGACAGGCAGCGGATCGGCGCCCCAGATCGGCAGATTCAGCCACCAGTTCCACCACTCGGGCCAGCCTGCGGTCCAGACCGGGCCGGAAATGATGATGCACACCGCGCTCCAGAAGCCGGCGTTGATCGCCAACAGGAAGCCAAGGCGGTGAATGCCGAGCGTACCGATGGAGTAGCCGATGAAATCGCGAAAGAACGTGTCCTCGTGATCCGGCGTCTTGGCCTCTTCACCCTTTTCTGGGTTGGCGGCGGACAGGATCAGCGCCCCGTGCAGCGCCAGCGCCAGCGTGGTGGTAAAGAACAACGTGACCGCCAGCATGTGCGCCGGGTTGTAGTGGAAGTGCAGGTAGGCGTAGCCCGTGTTGCTCACCCAATCGAGGTGGCTGAAGATCCCGTACGGGAACCCGTGCCCCCACGCGCCCATCAGCAGCGGACGGAAGATCACCAGAGTTACATAGGCAAAGATCGCAAAGCTGAAACCGATGGGCACGTGATAGCCCATGCCGAGCTTGCGGCAGATCTCGACCTCGCGCAGCGCCCAGCTGACAAAGGCGCCGGTGGCACAGATCGTGATGATCTGCCACAGCCCCCCTTCGAGCAGCGGTGCCAGGCCCAGACCATAGCTCAGGTCGGGCGGCGCGATGTTGATAAGCCAGGGGTTGAATGTGCCTTGCTGGGATGCGCCCCAAAAGATCAGCACTGTACCCAGAAGGGCGAAAAAGGCGGTCGTGACCCCGAAAAAGCCCACATAGAAGGGGCCCACCCAGAAATCGAACAGATCGCCGCCGATCAGCG
>ERZ1740067.682-NODE-682-length-25962-cov-19.689042_pt1 | contig 25962 bp, 18 predicted proteins | sample MGYA00581736_ERZ1740067 | MGnify/ENA primary metagenome ERZ1740067 (study PRJEB43018, sample SAMN04849236) | marine metagenome | isolation source: floating plastic debris | place: Pacific Ocean | collected 2008-08-27 | study: EMG produced TPA metagenomics... | reverse complement strand
ATGCTGTAAGTCATGGCTAAAAAGGCTTTCACCTACTCTGTCACCCCGTCAGGGCCCTCGGTTAACGGAGGAAGATTTCTGAGAAATGTTTAGGTTTTTTAACCTTTTTCTGAGAATTTTCTTCAAAATAAAATTAAGAAGATAATTTCCCCAGTAGCTACGTCAGCAAAATTATGACCCTTGCCACCGAAAAGCCAGCCGCTCCCAAGCCGGATCCCATCGACGCCATGGAATTTTTCCGCCGTAGTGTGGGGTATTGGCGATCGCAGCGCACCACCCATCACCTGCCCTTCCGCCGCTCAGAAATTGGCGAATCCAACATCACCGTCGGCATCTTGGAAGCCGACGACCCCAAAGTGGTGGAAATTTGCAACATGCACAATATCGATCCCGCTTTAGCTGCCGGAGGCGCTAACGTTACTTGGAAAAGCCTCATGGCGTGGGATTCCGACTCTGATAATCACGATGGTGCCAGCGTTATGGTTATCGTCCCTGACAGCGACAATCCCTATTCCGGTCGGCTGCTGCGGGAGCGGGGCTACGCAGAATCGGACCCGGTGGCGGGACAGTACAACATGGACGAGGAAAACGGTTTGGTGCTCACCACCGAATACGAAACCATGAGTTCCGTGGAGCGATTTTGGTTCACTGAAGAAAACCTGCGGATGCGCACCAGCACCCTGAAGCGGTTCGGTGGATTTAACACTGCCACCTTCTGCACCGAGGTTCGTGTGGATGCTCCCGACGACAAGCGAGTTGAAGCTCAGGCGACCCCCCCAAAAACTGCCCTGTCTACCCTCGGCTGGTAATGATGAGGTAAGGGGCTGTGATTCATTAGATTCTTAACTTTTAAAGGACTTTCTGAATCTTAGATGGGTAACGAAACATTACAGTTCATTAATCCTACTTAGAAACCCTTAGAAAATAATGAGATAACAGCACCTAAGACCACTTATAACCGAGACTTTTTTAAGGCGGAATACTGGGAATGATCCTTGCTTAAAGCTGCGGTTCGAATGTTGCGTATTGCGATTTTGTTCGACTCGGCGGCTTAGTATTTAGCCTTAAGAACCCCACTAGCGATCCACTAAGGGACACGTCGGTTCATTGTTCTGGCTCATTACGTGAGCTCGGCAGATGTGGTCCCTGGACTGTGCTAGTGCTTTGAGACTTATTAGAGACTACGGAGAAATCAGACGTGGCTATTCCTCTGCTGAATTATTCCCCTTCATCCCAAAACGCGCGCGTAGCGGGATATGAGGTGGATGGCGATGCTCAACCTCGTATCTATGACGTGGAAAGCGTCCTGTCGGGTAGCGATATGGACGAGCTAATTTGGGCTGCCTATCGTCAGGTGTTTAGCGAGCACCAAATTTTGGCAAACAATCGCCAGACCTTCCTAGAATCCCAGTTGCGCAGTGACCAAATCACTGTGAAGGACTTTATGCGGGGGTTGGTGACTTCAGATATTTTCTTGCGTCTGAATCTGGAAACCAACAGTAACTATCGCTTTGTAGAAATCTGCGTACAGCGGTTGTTGGGTCGGGATATTTACAGCAAGGATGAGGCGATCGCCTGGTCTATTTATATTCCCACTCGCGGCGTTTCCGGCTTTATTGAAGCCTTACAAAGCAGTGACGAGTACGAAGGAAACTTCGGCGACAGCATCGTGCCTTACCAGCGTCGTCGGGTTTTGCCCCAGCGTGACGCCGGAGAAACCCCTTTTAACTTGAAAACTCCTCGTTACGGTGCCCGCCACCGCGACCAGTTGGGCTTCCCTCAGTTGATTTGGAACAACACCGTTCGCCGCTTCAAGCCCCAGGAGAAGCAGCCTACCGCTGGTAACCCGCAGCTATATCTAGATATGGCCCGTGCCGTTAAGCCTATGAGCTTGGTGGTGCCCAAAGTGGCTGTCGGCGCTCTTCAAATTGCGGCACCTTATCGCAAGGTGTCCACTGACAATAACTTTGCCTCTAGCTCCAGCGCCAACTAGTAAATAGTGCGTAAAAGCTGGCTTACTCCGCGGTGGAAACCGCAATGTCGCGTCCTCTAAAAAAAAGGGGGCGCGTTTTTGTAGGAATACAAGCGAAATCAGTGGTGTGGATGTAAGCCCTTATTAGACTTCCAAGACGTAGAAGCTTCGCAAACAATAACCCTCAGCCTTCACTAATCCTTAAGGGCTTATTCCTGAATCAAGCAACTGGCTCATCATTATGCTCGTGTCCGTACGCCCTTGTTAAAAAGTAGCCATTCTAAAAGGATCTGGAGCACGGAAGATATGGGCGCCATTCACAAACCCTGTCCACTTCATCCGGCTTAATTTGATCACCTTAATTCAAGGGTGAAACATCTTTTTCCTAAGCGGATAACGCGATTCGAACGCGCGACATTCACCTTGGCAAGGTGACGCTCTACCACTGAGCTATATCCGCATCTCCCGTGCGCTGCAGCTGATCCGCTCGCTTCGGTACATATAAAGATGCCAGGATGCACAAACCTTGTCAACACTTAATTGAAAATTAACTGAGAGATTGGCCCGTTGCAGTGGATTCCTAGAGCACAAGGGGCAAAATTGCTGCTTTTCGCCCTGATTTTTCCCCATATGGAGCCATATCTATGGGGTGTTCAATTCAGTAGGGTGTGGGTGGAATGTTTTACGGGGTTTTTGGCGGGACAGAACTATGGGCACTTCGATGCTTCTGCTGGCAGGGGATATTGGCGGGACAAAGACGATTTTGCGCCTGGTGAGGGCAAAAGATGAGGCTGCGGGCGAGACTGCGGGCGGCGATTTGGAAACTTGCTACGAGAAGGAGTACCCCAGTGGGGACTTTCCTGATTTGGCGCCCATGGTTTCTGCGTTTTTCGAGGAGGCGATCGCCCAAAATTGCCTAAGCAGCCAGGAAAAGCCTGCGCGGGCGTGCTTCGGTATTGCGGGACCGGTGGTGAACAATACGTCGAAGCTAACCAACCTTGGCTGGGATCTAGGGGGTGAGCGTCTGGCGACGGAGCTGGATATTGGTTCGGTGACGCTGATTAATGATTTTGTGGCGGTGGGCTATGGCGTATTGGGGCTAAAGGAGTCTCAGTTGCACCAGCTACAGGAGGGCGATCGCGACTCGGAAGCTCCCATTGGCATTATTGGGGCAGGAACGGGGCTAGGGCAGGGATTTGCGATTAAAACGGGCGATCGCTATCGTGTCTTTGGTTGCGAAGGGGGACACGTGGATTTTGCGCCGCGTTCCGAATTAGAGTGGGGGCTGCTGGAATATTTGCGCAGCACTCTGGAAATTAGCCGAGTGTCCGCAGAACGGGTGATTTCGGGGCAGGGAATTGTGGGAATTTATCAATACTTGCGCGACACCAATTTTGCGGAGGCGGTGCCAGCCATTGATCAAGCGATTCGAGGGGAGAAGGTGGACGGACAGGTACAGGATCCTGGGGCGCTAATTTCCAAGGGGGCTAAGGCGGGCGGAAAAAGTATTTGTGCGGCCACCATGGGAACGTTTATCAGCGCCTACGGTTCAGAGGCGGGGAATTTAGCCCTAAAGCTGTTGCCACGGGGCGGTCTGTATATTGCTGGCGGCATTGCGGCGAAAAATTTGGACCTGATGACGGATGGGATATTTATGGGGGCTTTTAAAGATAAAGGGCGCGTTAGTCCTTTGCTGGACCAGGTGCCTGTTGCGATTATTACGGAGCAAAAGGTGGGGCTGATTGGTGCAGCTGTGTGCGCAGCTCAGGGATAGCCAAAGGGCAATGGTTAACTGCACGACGTTAGTTCAACGTTCGTTTTTGGACTCAAACAGCCAGGACTTACGCAAACCCCCTACAGGATTAGCTCGATAAGGGGGGAAGTGGATGCAAGGTTCAAACAGCATGTCTTGCGTAGGCCCTGCCAAAGTTTTCTGCTTACAGCTTGAAGCCTGGGGGATTCCTCCTTTATTGAGGGGCGCTTTTCATCAAACTGACGTTCACAGCGATTTTGTGACGCAATTGTGTGACGCGTTTATCTGATGGGCAAGGTGATGATGAATTTGGAGCCCTGACCCATTTGGGACTGAACCTCTAAATTGCCACCGTGGGTTTCGGCAATAATTTGTTGGGCGATCGCCAGTCCCAGTCCGGTACCTTTCCCTGCGGCTTTGGTGGTGAATAGGTGGCTAAATATCTTGGCTTTCACCTCGTCAGGCATTCCAGGACCGTTGTCAGCGATCACAATTTCTACCCGCTGTTTATCGTCAGAATTATCCGTAGCAGTTTGGATGGTGATTTGCTGGGAATTGGCTTCTATGTCGTCAAAGCTGCGATCGCCAATGGACTCGTCTAACGCGTCAATGGCATTCGCCAAAATATTCATAAACACCTGGTTAAGCTGCCCAGGAAAACAACTCACTTCCGGCAGCTCACCATACTGCTTATCCACAACAATTTCAGGGCGATATTCGTTTCCCTTGAGGCGATGGCGCAAAATTAGCACCGTACTATCAATGCCGTTATGAATATCAAAACGCTGTTTGTTCTGCTGGTCCGCTCGGGAAAACGTGCGCAAGCTCTTACTAATTGCCTGCATACGAAAGCTGCTGTCTCGCATGGCTCGGGTGAGCTGGGGTAAATCTTCGCGAATATAGTCCAGATCCACCTCCTCTAGCTCATTTTCAATTTCATCACCGGGCTGCGGAAAGGTTTCACCATACAAATCCAAAAGCCCGAACAAGTCATCCATATACTCACTGATCGCTCCAATGTTGCCCACAATGGCGCCCAATGGGTTGTTGATTTCGTGGGCAACCCCGGCTACCAGATTACCTAAAGCCGACATTTTTTCGCTTCTAACTAACTGAATCTGGGCATTTTGTAGCTGGTCTAACGTTTGTTCCAGCGTGTTCGACTTTTGTATCGTTGCTTCTTCCGCTTGTTTGCGATCGCTAATATCTAAAAGGACCCCTTCAATATGGGATATGTCGCCGGCTTTATCTTCTATCCCCTTTCCTTTTTCCGTTACCCAATGGATTGAGCCATCCTTACCAATAACCCGATATTCCAACGCAAATGTGCGACGCTCCCTAAGGCTGCAGCTAACAGCTTCCTCAACGCGGGGAACATCATCAGGATGGATAATGCTGGCGTAGGTGCGCGTTTTGTTTTGAATAAAGTCGGAGGCTGGGTAGCCCGATATATCCACAATGGCGTCGCTCATAAACTCCATTGTCCACTGTTCATCATTCAAACAACGGTAAACAACGCCATCTAAATTGGACAGTAAGTTTCGGAACTTTGCTTCACTTTGACGAAGGGCATTTTCGGCTTGTTTGCGATCGCTAATATCAAAAATTACGCCATCAAAATGGGTGATCTGACCCGCATCATTAAAGCTCCCTTTCCCCCTTTCTGCCACCCAGCGAATAGACCCATCTCGATGGACGATGCGATATTCCAAAGAATAGTTCTTACTTTTTTCAATGTCTTCAGCAATGCCGTGGGTTGCGGCTAGATCATCGGGATGAATAATGCTGGCGAAATCCCGTTCAAAATTGCCAATAAAGTCAGTGGCTGGGTAGCCAGATAGCTGAGTAATCGCCTCGCTAATAAACTCCATTGTCCAATCAGCATCATTTAAGCAACGGTAGACAACACTGTCTGAATTGGACAATAGATTCCGAAGCTTTTCTTCGCTTTTTTGCAAAGACTTCTCTGCTTTTTTTCGCTCACTGATATCTCGCACAACGGAATGGACACAGTCAATTGTATTGATTTGGCTATGAATATAAGGAATTGGCGTCAGCACCACCTCCGCCCAAAACGAAGTGCCATCACACCGCTGGTGAAGCCATTCAAACTTGTGACTACCTTTCTCGTAGGCAAGTTGAACCATGGCATTTGCTTTGTCGAAGGAGCGTTGACCATCGGGCTGAAATTCCGGAGAGATTTCAGCCGGATGCACTGAAACGATGTCTTTCCTTTCGCTAAAGCCAAATAGCCTTAAAGCAGCTTTATTGCAGTTGAGAAATCCTTGATCTGAAAGTAATAGAACAGCGTCCGCCACGTTTTCAAACATGACCCTAAATCGCTGGTTGGATAGTTCTAATTCTGCTTTTTTGCGTTGTTCTTTTTCGTATAAATAAGCGTTTTGTAGAGAGATTGCCCCCTGAAAGCACAAAAAGTTAATTAGAAGAATTCGATCCTCAGTAAATACTCCGGAGTTGAGGGCATTGCCTAAATACAAAATGCCAATCAAATTGCCTTGGTTCAAAATAGGCAAACATAAAATGCTTTTAGGCTGGTGTTTTTTAAGATAGGTACTGATAACCGGCAAATCAGTTTTTAGATCGTTAATGATAACCGCATCTTTTGTCTCTTGAACGTACTGAATCAGCTTTTCAGGGACGTTTGGGTTGTTGTTGATGGATTCGGCGCAAAGCTGTGTTTCTGGGGGTGGGGACGTTGATGTGGCGTCTTGTCCGTCACCGTGTCGGGCGATCGCCCGCACCTGCCATTCCCCGTCAATATTGGGAAGCATCAAGGCGCAGCGATTGCCCCCAGAATTTTGCAAGATAACCTGAGTCAGTTGGCACAGCAAATCGTTCAGCTGAATGTTGCTGGATAAAGCCTGGGATGCTCTGAGAATACTGGTTAGCTCGGGGGGGGCATTCAAGCTGCACCTACCGGGATTAAATTACCTATTTCGCTCTTTCTAACAAAATTGGAAGCAAATTCCATCAGCGCATCTAACTATTTTTGAAGACTATTGTCTGCACTTCACCTAATCCTTGGGAATAAACGCTGGTGTATGGCGTGCCGCGCATACTGGTTAGACGCCAGAAGCCTCTCCAGTGGGGAGCATACGACCCTTTAGAGCAGCACATGCTGGGGGGGATACCCCTCAGCATGATTGGAATCGAGACTTGGCTGAGCACAGCTCTTCGCTTTAAAAGTTCGTGCGATCGCTATTCGCCTTCACCGCCCGATCAATCACCGTGGCTAATTCTAGAGCCCCCAATTCCCCCTCAGCGCGGGTGCGGATGCTCAAACTATTGGCTTCCATCTCCTTCGCTCCGACGATCGCCATAACGGGAATCTTTTGTTTCTCGCCATTGCGGATCAGTTTGCCTAAGCGATCGCCGCTGGTATCAACTTCAGCGCGAATCCCCTGAAGCCGCAATTTAGCCGCCGTCTCTTGGGCAAAGTCCATAAAGTCAGCACCCACAGGCAATAGTCGCATTTGTTCAGGAGCCATCCAAAAGGGAAAGTCGCCAGCATATTCCTCAATCAGAATGCCTATAAGCCTTTCTAGGGAGCCAAAGGGAGCCCGGTGAATCATGATGGGACGCTGACGGGTACCGTCTTCAGCGACGTATTCCAGCTCAAAGCGCTCGGGCAGGTTGTAATCCACCTGCACCGTTCCCAACTGCCATTCCCGTTCCAGAGCATCCTGAAAAATAAAGTCCAGCTTGGGACCGTAGAAGGCAGCTTCGCCAGGGGCCTCAAAGGAGTCCATGCCAAGGGTATCCACCGCCCGACGAATAGCGCCTTGGGCCTTCTCCCACGCTTCGTTGGAGCCAATGTACTTATCGGAGCCTTCTTCCTTGAAACTCAACCGTGCTTTGAAATTTTTCAGCTGCAAGTCTTTGAACACCTGCAAAATCAAATCCACAACGTTGATAAATTCCTCGTCGAGTTGGTCAGGGCGCACAAATAGGTGAGAGTCGTCCACCGTAAAGCCGCGCACACGGGTTAGACCGCCGAGCTGACCAGATTTTTCGTAGCGATAAACGGTGCCGAACTCTGCCAATCGCATGGGCAGTTCCCGGTAGGACCGCAGCTGGTTTTTGAAAATTTGGATATGGAACGGACAGTTCATGGGCTTCATCACAAACCCGTCCTCATCGGATCGCGAAGTGTCATCCTCCGCCATCATGGGGAACATGTCCTCTTGGTATTTCTGCCAGTGACCGGAGGTTTTGAACAAATCCACTCGGGCAATATGGGGAGTGGTAACGGGTAAGTAGCCCCGCTTAATTTGCTCCTGCTTCAAATAGTCTTCCAGGAGCGATCGCAGCAAAGTTCCTTTGGGCGTCCACAGCGGTAAACCAGGACCCACCAGATCCGAGAACAAAAACAAGTCGAGCTCCTTGCCCAACTTGCGGTGATCTCGCTTCATGGCCTCTTCTTTGCGGCGTTTATATTCCGCCAGTTGCTCCGGGGTTTCCCAGGCGGTGCCATAAATTCGCTGGAGCTGCTGTTTATTGGCATCTCCGCGCCAGTAAGCCCCCGCCACGCTTTCTAGGGCGATCGCCTTCGGATTAATTTCCTTGGTGCTTTCCACGTGGGGACCGGCACACAAGTCCCACCACTGATCGCCCAGGTGATATAAGGTGATGGGCTCTTCCAACCCTTCCAAAATCTCCAGCTTGTAAGGCTCCCCCAGCTTTTCGATGCGGGCCTTTGCCTCTTCGCGGGACACCTCTTCCCGTTCCAAAGACAGCTTTTTCTTGATGATCTTGACCATCTCCTTTTTGATGGCCTTTAAATCCTGCTCGGTAAAGGGCTCAGGGTTGTCGAAATCGTAGTAAAACCCGTTCTCAATCCACGGACCAATCGTTACCTGCGCCTTGGGGAACAGTCTTTGAACCGCCATGGCCATCACATGGGAAGTGGTGTGGCGAATCCGTTTCAGCTGCTCCGATTCGCTAGTTTTGGGCAGCGAAATCGGAGCAACAGCGTCTTGATTATGTTTGTCTTTAGAAGGCTGTTGCGCCATGGAATCCCTCGGATTGGGTGATTTTCTCTAGTGGAATTGACACGGGTTTGCGGCTGGTCAAGCCTATTTCGGGCACCACACTTAAGGTATGGCTTAAGAAAAGGATTTTATACCATTCTGCCCTACCACTCCGCGTCTGCTGCTGGATTGCCGGGCTGTTTGCTGGGCTGTTCGCTGGGCTATTCGCTGGAATTGCTGAGGGAAGAAACGAAGCGCTGTATGGGGATGGTAGGACGCCTTGAAGGGTGAGGTTAAGCTTGGGCTGGATGATGGCGATCGCCCCCGTCCCCTCCTTTCCCGTTTCCTAACACCCATCTCCAGGACATTTCTGCAGGATTCGCTGCCATGGTTGGAATCCCCTCCCGAGCCCGTTTACGTGCAATTACTCCCCGTCGTTTTAAGCGCATGCGGCTGCGCACCATCCTGATCTTTCCCCTATTGCTGCAATTGGTGGGAGCGGTTGGGCTGGTGGGCTGGCTGTCTTTCCGCAGTGGTGAAGCGTCCGTTACTGAGCTTGCGGATCAGCTGCATTCGGAAATGGGACAGCGCACCCGCGATCGCGTGACAGAGTACTTGGAAGGGGCGCAACGAGTTAATCAAGTTAATATCAATGCCCTCGATTTAGGACTGATCAGCCTGGATAATATCGGTGCAGCGCGGTCTTACTTTTGGCGACAGGCGTTGACCTATCCATTTATTGGCTATGTGGGCTTTGCCAATGAAGAGGCTCAATCCCTGCGGGTGGGATGGATCAATAAGCTGGATTTAAATGACAAGCCACAAATTGCTGAGCAGCTCACCATCGGCGGCGGCGATTTAAATTTTTACGATATAGACGTAGCCGCGGATAATGGTGTGCTCGCGGATAGTAAGGAAACGGCTGTGGATGGTGTGGATGAAACCCAGGAGCCAGCCCGTGTCGTCGAAAATCATGACGTGCGTACTCGCCCGTTTTATAGCGTTGTCCGAGAAAGCCAAGGACCCACGTGGAGTCCAATTTATCCCAACCGCGCCTACCCCAACTTTTTGCAGATTAATGCCACATCCCCCTACTACGATGCCGACGGGACGCTGCTGGGGATTTTGACCAGTCAAGTGGGCTTGAATCAAATCAGCACTTTTTTGCAGCAGCTAAACCTATCGGAAACGGGCAGGATTTATCTGCTGGAGCGGGATGGAACGCTGGTGGCCACGTCTAAAGAAGACGTGCTGCTGCTCCGGAAAAAGGATGAAGACGACACGGGCGATCGCATTAAGGCAACCACCAGTGAAGATGGGTTGATTAGCGCCAGTGCAGCATTTTTACTGGACGAGTACGACTCCTTCAGTGCGATGGCAGAGGAGGAGGAGGATTTGCAGGCGCAGTTTTCCTTTAACGGTGAGACCCAGTTTCTGCACGTGTCCCCTTTTAAAGATACATACGGTATCGACTGGTTGATTGTGGTGGTGGTGCCCAAGGCAGAGTTTATGGGACAAATTACCGCCAACACTCGCAATACGATCGCCCTCTGTGCAGCAGCACTAGCCGTAGCTGTGGGCTTTTGCTGGTTGTCGGCGCGGTGGGTCACCGGTCCCATGTCCGGCTTGGTGATGGCGTCCCAGGCGATCGCGGCAGGAAATTTGGAGCAGAGCGTGCCCAAAAGCCGCATTTCGGAGGTGGAAAAACTGGGCATTGCGTTTGGCAGTATGTCCACCCAACTCAAGCGCTCCTTTGACGAATTGGAGGATCGCGTTAGGCGGCGTACGGCGGCGTTAAATAGCGAAAAAGAGCGGTCGGATATGCTGCTGCGAAACGTGCTGCCCCAGGAAATTGTGGATCGCCTGTCCCAGTTCAAGCCGATGGAGGAGGAGTATTTCGCCGATCGCTTTGAGGAAACCACCATCCTCTTCGCCGATATCGTTGGCTTTACAACCCTGGCAGCCAAGATGGATCCGCTGGAGCTGGTTAGCTTGCTCAATCAGATTTTCTCGGAGTTCGATAGCCTATCTGAGCAGCTAGGACTGGAGAAAATCAAAACCATTGGCGACGCCTATATGGTCGTTGGCGGCATCCCCATGCCCAAGGAAAATCATGCTGAGGCGATCGCTGAAATGGCGCTGGCGATGCAGAGGTTTATGCGGGACTTTAAGGGACCGGCGGGCGAGATGTTGGAAGTTCGTGTCGGGATTAATACTGGGGCGGCGATCGCTGGGGTGATTGGCAAAACCAAGTTGGCGTTGCAGAATTAAGAGAGGAGAGTTGGTTGACGTTTGGGGAGTGGAACCTGCCCCGTTCGCAGATAGTGCAGGAGCAAGCGAATCGACGCCTCCAACATCTCTTCGCTCTTGGAATAGCACAGTCCTCTGCGCTTCAGCCTCGCTAGATAGTGCCGCAGTCTCGTATTCTCACTCTCCACTCGTGTCATGTAGGTCTTGGAAATAATGCGGTCTTCATCGGGCAGAAACTGACCATAAACGTTCCACCCATCAGTGACCCAGAAAAAACACTGCCAGCTTTGAATCCTTCTCCACAGGACAGCAAAGGTCCTCGCACTACGGTCCCCCAGAGTCCAATCAAGAATCCCGGGGCGAAAGTGATTAACGGCGGTCCAAAGCCATCTCTTGTTTTTTTGAGCCCACGAAAGTGTGCAGCTCATCGAGTTCACCCACTTCGGGAAATGGAGCGATTGACTTATCTTCGGTGCTGACTGACTGCTCCTGTAGATGAGCATCAGCTTGCTTAACCCAAAGCCCCACCGTGGTGTGGTGAACTCCTGTGACTCGCTCAATGGCTCGAAAACCAAGACCATTGAGATACATTTTTAGGCACGATTCTCTAACATCGTCGCTGTAGCCTCTGTGGGATTGGGGATTGTCAATAAATTGTCGCCGGCATTCACGACAGCGGTAGTTTTGTTTCTTGCCACGAAATCCATTTTTCGATATCTGTGTTGATTGACAGCGGGGACAGGTTCTTTCCATGGGGGCTTGAAGTGAACTGAGCATTCACCATACCTCTATCCCCTCCTGATCCTGCAATGCCACCAAGTTTATCTATGACCTATGGGGTGACACGGTCAATGTGGCGTCGCGGATGGAATCCCACGGCGAACCGGGTCGTATCCAGGTAACGGCAGCCACCTACGAACTCCTAAGGGATCGCTACGATTTTGAACCCCGCGGAGAGATCGACGTGAAAGGGCGCGGGAAGACCATGACCTACTGGCTGTTGGGGCTGCGCGGCACCATACAGCAATAAAATGCCCCCCTGAATTGAATCCACGGGAGCAGCTACCTAAGACCTAATTTCTGACGAGTACGCGCTGCTTACAGGTGTCGCACGCCTCGCCGCAATAATAGCGCGTTAAGTCAGCAATAAAACCGATTGGAGTGATTGTTTCGGTCCACGACTTCAGATGATTGTGGGATTTGTCGTGATGCCCTTTGCCGAAGGAGTGGGTGAAAGTGAGTGCTGATCGGAAATGAGTGCTAGAGACCAATCAATTCAGGAGAAGAGTGCTAGTCGGATGTGAATGCTAGAGGGGAGTGAGTGCAGAAAGAGAGTGCTAGGGAGATGTGAATGCTAGCGGGGAGTGAGTGTTTGGAGTGAATGCGGATTGGAGGTGAGTGCTAGAGGGGAGTGAATGCCGGTTGGAATGAGTGTTTTGGTGAAAGGCTTTCCTGCTTTGTGTTGAGTGTGTTTGGAGTCGAACGGGGAAAGCCGGTGGTGTTTGGAGTGAGGTATTCGTTTCGTTGATTCAATAATGGCATCGGAATCCCTGTGAAAACATATTGATTCCGTGAATCCTAAGCGGTCTTAGATGAAGGCTTTATGAAAGCAATATATTTTGAGGCTTAATTAAAGCGCCGATGAAGCTAATAGCTAATATTTGATTTTTTTGAGGAGAAAAAGTGATCTCGATCACTGGTAGACAGCGATCGCCATTCGACAAATCCAAGACTATAAAAACTTTGCGACGGTGGGCGATGGCAAAACAATCGGCAGAACGTAACGAGGTGTTTACAAAGGCGATTTGTTGAGCGATTTATAGGCGGCTGGAGTTGAAGGTTGGGATGGGGGCGATCGCTACAATAAGTCTAGGTGAACCGTAGGGAGGGGCGATGGGGCGACTAAGACGTGTGGCTAGGGCGATCGCCGCCAAGATGCGGTCCAAAAGGGCGGGCGGTTCTGCTGATACAACAGCGGGCAAAACAATTAATCAAACCGCCAGCGGCAGTGGTGATAACGTCGCTGGGAATGTGGTGCGCAACCAGAATCAACAGGGCGTCATTGTTAATGATGAGGGCACGTCCAATATCGGGACAATTATCAATAATTTTGATTCGCAGCCGAAGGTAACGGATCCTACGGGGCGGGTTAATAATTTGGGGCAGCGGGGGATTTTGGACCCGAGCCGGTTTGTGGGGCGGGGAGATGAGCTGCGGGAGTTGGAGGAGAAGTTGGGCGATCGCTCGGTGGTGGCGATCGCCGGGGTTGTGGGTATGGGAGGCGTGGGCAAGTCGGAGCTGGCGGTGCAGTTTGCTCGGCAGTTGGGCACGGCTGAAAAATTTCCCGGTGGGGTGATTTGGCTGTCGGGGGCGCGTTTGCTGTTGGATTTGGTGGGGGTGGCGGAGGAGGCGTTTTTGACTCCGGCGGATATGGAACGGCTGGGGACGTTGGACACGGAGGAGCAGCAGGCGCGGTTTTGCTGGTCACGCTGGCCATCTGCCTCCGTCTCCCCCCTTACCAAGGGGGGATTAAGGGGGGATCCCTCAGAATCTACCCCGTCGACTAATTCTGGAGTTGAAGCGGGAGAGGGTGGATCCCCCCTCGGTCCCCCCTTGGTAAGGGGGGAAGAAGAGGATGGACGAGTTTTGGTGGTTGTGGATGATATTACGGAGTTTAAGTGCTCCGTTAAGCCCCTGTTGCCGGGGGATGATCGCTTCAAAATTTTGCTAACCACTCGCGATCGCCGATTGTTGCCGAAAGAGAACTGTTTGTTTTTGGATGTGCTGACGGGGGAGCGGGCGCTGGCGCTGCTGGGGCAGTTTGTGGGAGAGGAGCGGCTGGGGCGGGAGCGGGATTTGGCGGTGGCGTTGGTGGAGCGGCTAGGGCGGTTGCCGTTGGCGGTGGAGCTGGTGGGGGCGTATTTGCAGGAGGATGAGGATTTGTCGTTGGCGCGGCTGCTGGGGCGGCTGGAGGAGAAGGGGTTGGGGGCGGCGGCGCTGCGGGAGGTGCCGGAGGTGGTGCAGGCAGAGGGCGGGGTGGCGGCGGCGTTTGAGTTGAGCTGGGAGTGGTTGTCGGAGGGGGCGCGGCGTTTGGCGGTGCTGTTGGGATGCTTTGGGTTGGCACCGGTGCCTTGGGAGCTAGTTCGGTATTGTTTACCGGAGGAAGAGGAAGAGCAGTTGGACCATTGGCGCACCCGAGAGCTACAGCGGTTTTGTCTCTTGGAGCGGCGGGACCAGGGACTGTATAAACTACATCCGTTGATTTGGGAGTTTTTTGGACAGAAATGGGCAATTCAGGAAGACGGGAAACAATTGCAACAGGCCTTTTTGAAGATGATGGTTAACCTCGCCAAAACTGTTCCTCAGGTTCCCACTTTGGAAATGCAAAACCGCATCCGTATCGCTGTGCCCCATTTGGAACAGGCCGCCCGCTTTACTGCTCAAATTGATAAGGATGACTGCACCCGGCCGGCCAAAGCCCTCAGTTGTTTGGCAGAAGCGCAAAGCCTTTGGACTCAGGCAGAATGGTGGTCTCAAGCAGCATTAGAAGTCTCAAAACAGCGTTTTGGAGCAAATCACCCTAATACAGGGATGAGTCTGAATGATCTGGCACTCTTGTACGAGTCTCAGGGACGTTACTCGGAAGCGGAACCGTTATATGGACGATCACTCCAAATCAGTGAAAGTCACCAGGGAAGTGACCATCCCAACACAGCAGCGAGTTTGAATAATTTAGCAGCACTGTATCAACGTCAAGGACGTTACTCGGAAGCGGAACCCTTGCTGCGACAATCACTGGTGATCTTTAAAAGTCGACTGGGGGTAAATCATCCTGACACGGCAACCAGTATGAATAACTTAGCGCTCTTATATTTCTCTCAAGGACGTTACTCGGAAGCGGAACCTTTGTTTCGGCAATCAGTAGCGATCCATGAAAGTCAACTAGGAGCGGACGATCCCATCACAGTTCAAGGTGTAAATAATCTAGCGGAACTGTATCGGTCTCAAGAACGTTACTCGGAGGCGGAACCGTTGCATAAGCGAGTACTGAAGATCCGTAGAAGTCAGCTAGGGGAAGACCATCCCTCTACAGCTCAGAGCGTGAATAACTTAGCGCTCTTATATTTCTCTCAAGGACGTCACTCGGAAGCAGAAACGTTGTATCAGCGGTCGCTAGCGATCCATGAACGTCAACTGGGAGCGGACCATCCCTCCACAGCTCAGAGTGTGAATAATTTAGCGGCGCTGTATCGGTCTCAAGGGCGTTACTCGGAAGCGGAACCGTTGTATGAGCGAGCATTGGCGATCCGTAAAAGTCAACTGGAAGCAAACCATCCCGACACGGCGAGCAGTCTGAGTGACCTAGCCACGATATACGCCAACAAAAAGCTTTGGAGAAAAGCAGAGTCATCTATGGTGCAAGCATTAGTGATTTGGTCGCAAACTCTAGGGCAAGATCATCCTTACACTCAAGGCTCAATCCGGGGGATCGCGAGCATTATCGCCGCTGCCATGGAACAAGGACATACCGCCGACCTCTCCGACCATCCCCTCACCCAATCCATCCTCCAGCAACTGCAACAGCAAAACCCCAATTAACCTCTTTCCCCAATACCCATGACCACCAAAGACCTTATCCTACAAAAACTGGACCATGCCCCAGAATCCACCCTCCAAAAAATACTCCAACTCCTTAACGAGCTACGGATAGAACCCACCCAAACCCTAGCGATCACCCCTGAGCACCATAACGGGCATCGTCTGATCAACCGATTAGGCACCTTGCCCGACGACGACGCCCACGAAATGACCGCCGGACAACGACTGTCGCCAAGTTGACGCCAACGAGTGGTAACCATGGGGCAAGGCTACCTCCTCGATACCAATATCGCGATCATTCTTATGACGTCAGTTCGACGAAAAGCCCCTCCAAAACAACAGCAATCTGACTAACTGATTTCCGCAACCTTATCCATCCACCCAATTTTCAATTGTCAGCCCTTGCACCCGCTCAAACTCACGCACATTATTCGTCACCAACACTAACCCACGACACCTCGCCTGAGCCGCAATCAGCAAATCGTAAGCCCCAATCGGTAAACCTCGCTGTTCTAGGTTCGCCCGAACTTCCCCAAAAACCTGAACATCTTCATCACTCAATCCTACCACAGGAAACGGCTGACAAAACCGCCTCAACTGTTCTCGATTCCGCTGAATATCCCGACTTTTCGACACCCCATATTCCAACTCCGCCACCGTAATAATCGAAATCCCCACATCTCTCGGATCAACCTGCCGGAACCGACGAATCACCGACTCCGGTCGTTCTTTCATGATGTAGATACAGATATTGGTATCCAGCAGAAACTTCACCCAACTGCCCCTCAATCACACCAAATATCCCGCTGAGGCAACGGCAACTGACTACGCTCCACCATAAAATCCTCAGACACCGGCGACCAACTCCCCCACCATCCATCCCAATCAAACGCCTGGGGAGGCTGCAACCGCCGCACCAACCGTAACGCCTCCGCCAACGCCCGATCCGGCAACCGCTCAATTTCCCGCTGAAGCTGCTCTCTCAACGTCATTGCGCTCCCCCACAAAACTCTGATCCCATTATTGCCCCACCTAATCCTGCAAACAATCCATCAAATCCTGAATCGTAATTTTCAAGTCTCCCGCAAATTCAGGCACCGGGAGGGAGTCACCAGGCTTATCAAAACACCCAACCCCATCGGATGAGTAGGTCAGTACGGAAAAATCCTCTGGCAGAATCAGCCAACCCATTACGCATCCGTTTTCTAAGCAATGGAGGATATTCTTGGTGGGACGCAGCGGTGATTGGTCCGGCGACAAAATCTCAATCGTCCAATCCGGCGATCGCTTGAATGCATTAGCAATATTGCCGTTGTCGTCACGAGGGATATTCTCAAACCCAAAAACAGCAATATCGGGCACGATTGAACGCCCCCCAAAGGTGCAGCGCAGCTCAGGAAAAGAACGGGCAACTTTTTGACGGCGCAGCTCATTCAGCAAAATTGATAAGCAATGTTGAAAGGCACTGTGCTGACCTTGGGGCATCGGTTTTTGGTAGATTTCTCCATCGGTAAATTCGCTAGCTGGCTTGGTTTCTGGCTGTTCCAGAAATTCAGCCAGCGTCAAAGGAGACTCGACAACAGAGGTGGCGCGATCGCGAGCTTGAACCATAGCAATCGGGGAACGCTTCGTTTTCTATTGTGGCGGATGGATGGAACTGGCGGGGTGCTGTGGCGATCACCCACCAACCAGTAAATCCAAAAAATATTGATGGTCAAAAAAAGTGGGAGCTGCTGACAACTCCCGACATCCTGACTTTAGAGACCTTAGAGACTAGACTTCTGAATGCGAAACCTAGAACCTAGTTGATTCCAGCATAACGCATTCAATATAAACTTCTGTAAATTTCCGTTGACTTAAGGGCGATCATTAAAATCTATTTTGTTTATGAGAGATTCTGATAATGTGTGCTGACCTATTCGGTTCACATTTTTGGGCATTGTTCCAAGCATCATCAGCGCAGGGAGAGTAATCATGACAATCACAGGAAAGACGAGGCTTCTGGGAGTGATCGGCGATCCCATTAAGCACTCCCTATCTCCCACAATGCACAACCGAGCGATCGCCCAGCTCGGTCTCGATTGGGTTTACGTAGCGTTTCCCATAGCGCCTGAAAATTTAGAAACGGCTCTTAACGGTTTTGCGGCGATCGACCTAGTCGGCTTCAACGTCACCATCCCCCACAAGCAGGCAATTATGCCCCTGCTAACGGAAATTTCCGACCAGGCGAAGGCGGTGGGCGCAGTTAATACAGTATGGCGATCGCCCCAGGGATGGCGCGGCACCAACACCGACGTGGACGGCTTTATGGCGCCCCTGAAGCTAATGCGGGGTTGGTCCGGCACCACTGCGATAGTCCTGGGCTGTGGTGGTTCGGCGCGGGCAGTAATTGCCGCCTGTCGATTATTGGGATGCAAGTCCGTCAAGGTCGTTGCCCGCAATGCCGATAAACTCGCCGAATTTTGTAAAAGTTTTCAGGCTCCTAATCCTTTGGCGATCGCCCTAGAACCCATCCCTTGGTCAGAGCTATCGGAAAATTTGACCGGTGCTGACCTAGTGGTAAACACAACGCCCATTGGGATGCACCCCAACGAAAACGCCGCCCCCCTAAACGAAGCCCAGCTTGCCCAGCTCCCCGAGTCCGCAGTGGTTTACGACATTATCTATACGCCCCGCCCCACGCTCTTGCTCAAGCACGCCGCCGACCGAGGTTTGAAAACCTTAGATGGGCTGGAAATGTTGGTGCAGCAGGGGGCGATCGCTCTGGAAAAATGGTCCGGTAAGTCAGCGCCTGTGGATGTGATGCGTCAGGCTTTGTTGGATTGGTTTGATGGGAAGGGGTAGGAGCTTTAAAATTATTTCATTGGTTTAATGCGGCGACTCGGCTTAGGGGCGCTGCCCCTAGAACCCCGCTTAAGGGACACGGTCCCTTAAGAATCCCGTTTTTAATTGTTTAGTTCTTTGGCAATAGGCTGTGACTACGACTCCCATTCGTCCTCAATCTGCTTCTCCCACTACGGTTCCTGATTCCCTCGGTCGCTTTGGTCAGTTCGGCGGCAAGTACGTCCCCGAAACCCTAATGCCTGCTTTGGCGGAACTGGAAGCGGCGTTCTGGAAGTATCGCGACGATGCCGATTTCCAAGCGGAACTAAACGGTCTGCTCAAGGATTACGTGGGTCGCCCCAGTCCCCTGTATTTCGCTGAACGGCTAACCCAGCATTACGCCAAACCCGATGGCACCGGCGCTCAGATTTATCTCAAGCGCGAGGACTTGAACCATACGGGCGCTCATAAGATTAATAATGCGATCGCCCAAGCCATCCTCGCCAAGCGCATGGGCAAAAAGCGCATCATCGCCGAAACCGGAGCCGGCCAACACGGCGTCGCCACCGCCACCGCCTGCGCCCGCTTTGGTCTCGAATGCATCATTTATATGGGCGTCCACGACATGGAACGCCAAGCCCTCAACGTATTTCGGATGCGCCTAATGGGAGCCGAAGTACGCGGCGTATCCGCAGGCACCGGCACCCTCAAAGACGCCACCTCCCAAGCCATCCGCGACTGGGTCACCAACGTGGAAACCACCCACTACATCCTCGGTTCCGTCGCCGGTCCCCACCCCTATCCCATGATGGTGCGCGACTTCCACGCCATCATCGGCACCGAAACCCGTCAACAATGCCAAGACCTGTGGGGCGGTCTTCCCGATATCCTGATGGCCTGCGTCGGCGGCGGCTCTAACGCCATGGGCTTGTTCCACGAATTTATCCCCGAACCCAGCGTCCGCCTAATTGGCGTTGAGGCAGCAGGCTTCGGCACCGACACCGACAAGCACGCCGCCACCCTCACCAAAGGTCGCGTCGGCGTTCTCCACGGCGCCATGAGCTACCTCATCCAAGACGAAGACGGGCAAGTGATCGAACCCCACTCCATCAGCGCGGGCCTCGACTACCCCGGCGTCGGTCCCGAGCACTCCTATATGCACGACAACGGACGCGCCGAATATTACAGCGTCACCGACGACGAAGCCCTAGACGCCTTCCAACAGGTGTCCCGCCTCGAAGGCATTATCCCCGCCCTCGAAACCGCCCACGCCTTCGCCTATTTGGACTACCTGTGTCCCACCGTGGAAGGCAGCCCCAAGCTAGTAATTAACTGCTCCGGTCGCGGCGACAAAGACGTCCAAACCGTAGCCAAAGTCCTGGGGGACAAATTGGGATAAGGATCCCGTCTAATCAATATTTCTAGAAAACTTCAGCGCGGTCACAGTCCAAGGAGTAATCACCTCTGGCACTGCGATCGCGCTTTTTTCCAGCAAGTCCGTTTCTGCACAATCGTTGCCCACCAAAGGCTGACCTAAAATTTCCGCGTTTTCCAAAGACGCCATTTCACCATGACTTTCATGGCAATGAACGATCCAATGTTTAGCGCTATCTTCGGACCTTTTGAGGGTCATTAATCGCAGATTTGATTTCCCCAAGGTTAGTAGTTTTGCGGCGGCAGGCTGAGTTTTGGGGGTGGACGAGTTGGGGGCGATCGCCACAGCCCGCAAAGGACGGTTCAAACAATCCGCATGGTGAACCGTATTCGCCTCTTGCCAAGATCCAGCGTGGGGATACAGCGCATAGGTAAAACAGTGATAACCCTTGTCCGCATCGGGATTGGGCCAAGTCGTTCCCCGCAATAGCGTTAACCGCAACTGCCCCGGCTTGGCGTCATAGCCATGTTTACAGTTGTTCAAAATACTGAGCCCGCCGGTATTATCTGCTGCGCTCAAATCTGCCCATTGCAGCGCCGGCACTTCCCATTTTGCTTTTTCCGCGTCGGTTTTCGGACGAGTGGGTCGGGCGATCGCTCCGCAAGGGATTTGGTAAGTCGCCTGGTCGTAGGATTCATCCAAAAACACTGCGGCTTTGACTAGCACGTGGCGTTCTTGCCAGTGAATATGAGTCGTGACTGTTAGGTAAGAATCTGTCGAGTCCAGAATATATTCATGCTGAAACTGTGATTCTCCCCAAAGGTAAACCACTCGGAGATGCTGGCGCACAGGACCTCGACCTAACCAATAAATCTCAACAAGTGCAGGTTCAGATAATAAATGGTCTTCATACTGTGGATCAATATTCCAAGCGTCCCAGTACTGACCTTCATCTTTAAATAACTGAAGTTGATTACTGGGGCTTTTAATAAGATTTTCACCAGTTTTCTTGTCGATTAATTTCGTTATAAACCCTGTTTTTCCATCAATTTCCGCTTCGATGTACTTATTAGAAAGACGACATTTGGCAACTTTCTCTGGTGTTGGTTCAAGATCTATCAGACTGTCATAGTCGTATAATTCATCTAATACGTCCGGAACGGGTTGTAAATATATCAAACTATAGCCAATTCTAGACAGATTCGTTAACTCAATAAGAAGTAATAAATCTCCTTCCTTTGCGTACTCCCGTGAACAAATAAGCTGTGAATTGAGATGTTGGCCATTGGCGTCAGTAACCCGCCAATTCTTATGAATATCCTTCCAAAGGCTGTCCGGCTTGGTGTTAGGAATTGGAATCTCAACAGTGCGAGAGCGATCACTATCTACAGAGTTAAAAATCAGGTAAGGAACTGCATCATTACTGGGTTTTGAGTTGAGCAAAACTGACTGCGCCCATCGTTCTACTGAGCGTTGTAAAACTGCCTGGGCCGTTCCTTTAGCGAATGCCCAATCCCGATCAGCATCGATATACGCTTCGGGCACCGCAGAGCCAGGCAAAATATCGTGAAACTGATTCAATAAGACCTTTTTCCAAGCCGCCTCTAATTTCTCATGGTTAATTTGAATTTCCTGCTCAGTTGCTAATCCCTGAATTCCGCATAAAGATGACCATAGCTCTGCTTCAAACAACAGGTTCTCGCACTGTCGATTTGCTAGTTTTTGGTCGCTGTGGGTGGTGTAGCAACCGCGATGAAATTCTAGATAAAGCTCATCTTTCCACTCGGGCAGCGTGTCAATTGCTTCCGATTTAACTAAGCGCTCTTCTAGAGATTTGCAATGATCAATTGCCGTTGTAAAGCTGACTTCTGGAAATAGGGGCGATCGCTGCCAAAGGTGTGCCACATCCAGCATGTCCTGGCTAGGGCCACCACCATGGTCTCCGACTCCTGGTAGCCAGAGAGGATGGGAGTCGCCCGTTGCTGTTTCCCAGGCGATCGCCCGTTTTCCTATGGCAACGGGGTCCATATCAGTGCCAATAGGCGGCATCATAATGGTTAGGATTTTTGTGCCATCGGGAGCCACCCAATAAAACAGTTCATGGGGAAAATCTGTGGTGTCGTTCCATCGAAGTTTTTGAGTTAAAAAATAGTCAATTCCCGCCTTTTTGAAAAGCTGCGGTATTTGCCAGCAAAAGCCAAAGCTATCTGGCAACCAAGCAATTTTTGTGGAGACAGAATCACCTTGGGAGTCGGTGAATTTTTCTTGAACGTAGCGTTGTCCGTAAAGTAATTGGCGGGCGATCGCCTCACCCCTGATTAAATTAAACTCTGGTTCAATCCACAGCCCCGCCGCGATTTCAAACCGACCGTTCTTGACCGATTCTTGGATTTGTTCAAATAGCCTTGGACGATTAATTTCTAGCCACTCCAAAAGGGCAGGGCTAGAGTGGCAAAAGGTTAAATCTTGATTGATTTTTTGCAGATTTAAGACCGACTCAAAAGTCTTTTCTGCAACTTCATAGGTTTCTTGTAAAGGCCATAACCAAACCATATCTAAATGGGCGTGCCCAACGGGCTCAACCTTGCGAGCCTTAATACAATCTGACCAGCCTTGCTGAATCATTTGCAGACGTATTCTTTGAATTGAATCAATAAATCTATCCACGTTGATGGCGCCGTCATCATCTTTTGACCAGTTTAAATACGCTATTTTCTGATTGAAATCTCGCTGAGCCACTTCGAGGGATCGCAACGTAAACTTTGGAAAAATATCAGCTTTTAAATAGGCATAGACAGTCTCTAATTCATCCGCAATAAAGCCGGGCTCCATTGCCACGTTTGGACTTAGCTGATGCGGATCAAAATCAACCGGTTCAAATAATAACTGCGATCGCACCAACGCCCCATCATCATGCCCAGGGCTAACCAATCGAATGGCAACGCTCCAAGTGTCACCAATGGTTACTGAATCCGATAAAACAATGCGACAGAAACAATCAAATAAATCCCCTTCCTGCACCAGATTTCCATTCACATACACCTGGGCATTTTCCGACCACCACCCCAGCGCAAACCGCAATCGCAATCCCGCCAGCGCCCAACCATCCGCCGTCAGCGCCTGGGGCACCGTGATGACCTGCCCCAGCCAGCGCACCTGCTGACCGCGACTCCCCATCAAATATCCGCGCTCATCCTGGGGCGCGATCGCCCAGCCATCCCAATTTCCCGCGTCCGTTGCCACCGCTGTGGACAAGTCGCCAAGGTGCACCCGCCAAGCGTTGCGCACATCGAGCTGGGTGAGAGATCGCAACCGTTGCAGCGTGTTATCAATCAAAGCCTGATCAATGGCGGTCTGAGCAATCGACGAGTCAGCGGTCATACTTGCCCTCGTATGTCTCCTATGTACACCTATTACGTACTTACTAATTCATCCCCAACGCCTCAGGTCAGAAATTACACCTGGAAAATTAAATCCAGAAATCAAACCTAAAAAACGAACCCCAGAAAACAAAAATCAAGTGGGGCGAATTAGACCGAATACTGAGGTATAGCCATGCACAAAGGTGGTGTTGCCCACTGGTCCCAGCTCGCCGTTGCAGAAAAATCCACCAATGGGCAAGGGACCCAAGACCTTGCGTGCCACGCCAGAGTCAAAGTTAGGTTCCCCATACAGACCCTCGCCGCGCCCCAAACAGGCAAACATCAGCGCCCCCACCGGTTTTGCCTGGTCTGGATCCTCTGATGCTTTTAATAAATAGCGATGTAGTAGGGTTTCCAAATCTTCCGCTGAGGTGCTGGCGTCTCGGAGATGGAATTGGATGCGCTGCCCCGCGCGAATGCGATCGCCAATAGCCACCGCCCCAGCGCTAGGATCCACCCCCAGCAAATTGCGAATCAGGAAATCCCCAGGCTCCAAGGTGCTACGAAACTCGTCCCGCGCCACCCCCACAAACAACGCCTCCTCCGCCAATTTGCGATCATCAGACTCTAACGTTTGAATCAGCTCCCGCAGCACAAACAATGGCGGGCGATCGTCCCCACCGCCAGACATTTGGTCCGGCTGACTTTGCTCCTCCACCTTCAGCACAATATTGCGATCGCACTCAGTCACCCAAAAAGGCTTGCCAATGGGACGACATCCCTGGGCCACAATGGGGTCAATTTTTACCGCCCCCGTCAAGGCTACCCCCACCGCCCCCTCACCGTAAGCAGCGTAATCATGAAACAACACCCGACTCGCCCGCGACGATAACCCACTGGCCAACCCGCCAATTTTTACCGACCCTGGATAAGCAAAATCCAGCCCCTGAAGCAGCTCGTTAATTTCCTTCAACGCCGGATCCGCCAACAGAACAAAATCTGGCTGATATTGCGGATCCACCCCCACCAGCACCGACCAGGCATCAGGAGGACTGTCTAAATCGGGTAAATCGCCATTGCTAATGTGAAACGCCGTCACCTGGGCTCCCGGCATCGCCGCCAAGGTCAAACTCAGGGCCGGTTCATCCTCCAGCTCGTCGGTGCGCCCGTCATCGTGGGTGCCCACCACCCCACCGCCGCCACAGCCAATAATCGCCGGTAACTCGTCGTAATGTTCCGCCAGCGCTTCCTTCAACAGGGGCATAAACCGGGAATATTCGCTGGTAAACGCCGAGGAAATAAAGGCGATCGCCAAATCTGCCGGCCCCGCGATCGCCGCCGCTGCCCGTTCCACCGCATCCTTTACAGCCGCCTCCAGGGACACACGGGTTGATAGGGCACAGGTCCATTGGAAAGCAGACGTCACAGGCTTTTCCTCCTAGGAATCGGCGCTCAAGGGAATCGGCGTTCAAGAAACTTTCGCCGTTCTTTCTACGCCACAACAGTGCAACTCACCAGAATGCAAATGCTAAAACGCAAATGCGAACACTAAAACGCAAATAGCGCATTCAATTAGTGCCACCAATCTAAAGGGCGTCTAGTTAGTCCACCTTAAAGTTTACGCTTTAGCAACGTTCGCTTTAAAGGCGCTTAATCTTCTTTCCTCCATTGGCTTTCCCACCAGTGCCCTTTCTCCCATTGTTGATTTCTGACTACGATGCCTGGACTACGGCGCCTAGACTATGACGCCTAGATACGACGCCTGGACTACGATGCCTGTCCCACCAATTCAGAAAGCTGCGCACTGGGGTGACGGTCCAAAATTCGCAAAATATGTCCCGACACTTCCTGGGGACGCTCAATCATGCCCATATGCCCACAGCCGGGAAGTTCAATTAGATTACTGCCTTCTACGCCAAACAAAGGATGATAGCTAGCCAAATGACGTACATAGCGAGGTTCCATCACCGTGTCCCGCTCTCCAGCAATAAAATAAGCGGGCTGCTTAAGTTGAGATACCAACTGCGGTAGACGGTGCACCTCCGTGCGGGTGGTGGATGACAACAGCGACCCCAGAGCTGATTCTCCGTCGGCGGTCATAAAGTCGATCGCCCGTTGTTTACCCCATTCCATCGGCAATGGCTTGGGCACGCTGTCAAAGCGAAACATCCAGTGCAACAGGGGAAAATCCCGCAGCCAGCGCGGCCGCCAGTTCACTAGGCGCTGTCCAATGGTGCGGAAGGTGCGAAATTCTTCTTCTAAATAAATGCCGCCGCCCGAGTTCAGGCAAATTACTCCGGCAATGCGATCGCCGATATGGTGGGCTCCCCAAAGGGCAACGGTGCCCCCCAAAGAATGTCCCACTAGCCAGGCTCGATCAATGCCCAAGCCATTCATCAATTCCTTTAAATCTTCAGCGTAGGCCAGAGGACTGTGGGCATCAAAGCGCTTGCGTTGGGCGGCCACCTGGCTGCTGGAGCTTTTTTGGGCGATCGCCGTGTCCCCCGTTAACATTGCTGCTGACTGAGACTCGCCAAAGCCACGCAGGTCATAGGTAAGGCATTGATAGTCGCCTGCCACCTGCTGAATAATCGGTTGCCAATAGCGGCGGCTTAATAGCCAGCCATGCAAAAAGATCAAAGCGCAACGTCCGTGGCGGGGGGCGCTAAGGTCATAAAAATGGGGAACGGTACGAATCTCTATCCAAGCCATAGAGCCTATCCTAGCCCGATCCGACCATTAGAAAAACTGTCGCAAGAGGTTTAAGAAACAGTTGAAAATATGGCGTTGCAGGATTGAGAGATGATGGGAAGTGATCAGCCATCGAATCCAAACTC
>ERZ1740067.680-NODE-680-length-25969-cov-6.061318_pt1 | contig 25969 bp, 28 predicted proteins | sample MGYA00581736_ERZ1740067 | MGnify/ENA primary metagenome ERZ1740067 (study PRJEB43018, sample SAMN04849236) | marine metagenome | isolation source: floating plastic debris | place: Pacific Ocean | collected 2008-08-27 | study: EMG produced TPA metagenomics assembly... | reverse complement strand
ATGGCCTTAAGCGCGCCCGGCCCAGATGCGGTGGGCTGGGTGGCGTTCGCCGCTGTCGTGACGGCGTTCTGCAGCGCCAGCCAGGACATCGCGATCGACGCCTATCGGATCGAAGCCGCGCCGGATGAGCGCCAAGCCGCCTGCGCCGCCGCCTATGTCTTCGGCTACCGCGTCGGGATGCTGATCGCGGGGAGCTGGGGCGCGCTGCAGACCACCGCTGCCGGCCTCTCGGTCGCCAAGCCCACGTCACTTGCGTTATCTTGGTTTGAATCTCGTATTGACAAAGAACGTTTGTTTGCTGCGCGTTTCTTTTCGGTCATCGACACTCCCGCCGCACCTTCAAGTACCGAGTCATCTCTGTGATGCTCAGACGCCCCTTAAGACGGCGTGGCGCATCGATCACATCACTGATCGATGTTATATTCCTCCTTCTCCTTTTCTTTATGTTGGCGTCAACTTTCTCGCGATTCTCAGAAGTCGAAATTGTCACCACCGCAAATAATGGCACCACCTCAGCTCCCCAAAGGGAGGTCATCACCCTCCAACTTACCAAAACCGGCATAGTGCTCAACGGCGTTGTGATATCGGAAGATGATCTCCTCCCCTCACTTCGTCGCCGTTCTTCAAATGAAGCCGCCGCCCTGTCTATCAATATCGCCGCAGACGTCACTACCCAACGGCTGGTCGACATCCTCGCAGATGTTAGCGCGATATCGAACCTTGATATCACCCTGGTGGAGGGATCATGAGACGCGTCACCCGCCGCCAGAAGATCGAGCCTGTCATCTCCCTTATCAATATTGTGTTCCTAATATTGATCTTCTTTATGGTGACGGGAACGCTGACCCAATATGATGATCAAGGGATTCAGTTTGTTCGCTCCAGTCAACTGGAGTGCTGTACGGAGCCCAATGCGCTTGTCATTTCTCGCGATGGCATATTGTCTTTCGAGGGGAAAACCGTCTCTTCACCAATCGATTATTTGAAGGCGATTGAAGGAAAAGAAACATCAGCACGCCTCATGCCCGACAGAGACCTGCCCGCTAAGGATCTGTTACAGATCGTTCAACAGTTGCGGTCCGCCGGCGCAGGACGCGTTGTCATTTTGACCGAGACCGTGGCAACATGACCTCCACTAGACCTTCGCATATCGCTATCGCCTTCTGCATAGCGCTTTTGGTGCATATCACGGTTTTTATTGCCCTTTCCATGAAGAGTGCGCCGGTGGCTCTTATTGAGGGCGGGATCGTCTCGGTTCGTCTTGGTCCAGACGGAGCCAGTCGTTCCGAATCTTTGTCGGACGACGCTATAAGCAGCCGGGCCGCGACCGAGGGTGCCGAACGCACTGAAACCGAACAAGATAAGCAACGCGAAGAAACCCCAGAGAAACTTCCCGAACCAATCACGAAAACGCCGTCGCCACCGAAGGCTGAGCCTGCCCCCCTGCCCCCCGTCGATCGCGCTGAAGAACAACCATCACCACGGGAGAGTGACCCTCACGACACCGCCTCACAGACCGCAGACCGTAGCGAAACATCCCCTACTGAGAATGAATCTGATGCGTCAGGGGAAGAGACCTCGTCCATGGCCGCCGCTACATCAAGTACAGATGAAGGGGCGGGCTCGACTTCTACCCCAACGGCGGCAATTGCCGGTAATGCAGCGTCAACGAACTATGCTGGTGAGGTGATGAGACATCTCTCCAAATTCAAGCGCCCCAACGCATCCGGCCCAGGGTCAACACGCATAAAGTTCACCATCGGTACCTCTGGAGAGCTTGAGTCCATCGAGATTTTTGAAAGCTCCGGCTCACGGAGATTTGATCGGGACGCTCTTAAATTTGTTGAGCGGGCGGCACCCTTCCCGCCCCCACCCCCTGGGGTCAATCGCACATTTACGATTGAAATCGAGGGCAGCTAAAGCCCGCAAAGATTATAGGCGTTAGTTGCGCTTTTCTTCGCCAATGCGACAGAGATCAATAGATTTTATCTCTACACGAAATGGGCCATCCATACCATCGGCCAGGATGATACCAATTTGAGTCGCCTGAGCGCTTTCAAAAACCGCGTTAGCAATCGGCCGGCCAAATATTGACCCCTTTAGCTGGTCAAATCCTGCCGTCGCCTCAGCCCATTCATTCGTATTTTCGGCCTCGATCGGCGCTTGGAAGGCAACCCTGCGCCCCCTCACCCTAGCGGATGACCGCATAGAAACTTTATATTGCCGCCCATCGCTTTTGAGTACAAAACGCAACGCCACAACGTCCTTGAGGGCGCCTTTGTCGACGGAACGCCGGATGGAGGAAAAGCCGCCGCCATTTGTATTGATTGTCCCCTCATAGATCATCGCCCCCTTTTCAAACTGGAGCGCTCCTGAGGAGAGACCGCCCATCACCCCATCATTGACCACCCGCCACCGCTGGCGCTCTCCATCGTTCGAGAAATCGATATAGGGCTCACAGATGAAAGAGGGTTCTGGTTCTAAAGACATGGCAACAACCGCAGCGATGATGAGTGACGTGATGGTCATTTTCCGTTACTTTCTTGCATTATGATATCACGCTTTACTAAGACGTGTAAGGAATAATACAGGCAACAACCCCAACAAAACGACGATCAGCGCCGCCGTCGATGCTTCCGCCAAGCGTTCGTCACTTGCCAACCAGTAGACCCGCGTCGCCAGGGTTTCAAAGTTAAACGGTCGCAATATCAGCGTTGCTGGCAGTTCACGCATGACATCGATAAATACCAGCGCCGCCCCCGCTGCAATGCTCGGCATTAGGAGTGGCATGTGCACACGTCTCAATAGCCGCCATGGCCCAGCGCCAAGGGACCGCGCCGCCGCATCCATAGAGGGTGAGATTTTGGCTAACCCACCGCTCACACTATTGAAAGAAACCGTCAGAAAGCGGATAGTCAGCGCATAAATGAGAAGCGCCACAGTCCCCGTCAATAAGAGCCCTTGGCTGTAACCAAAATTGTCGCGCGCGAACGCCGTCAACGCCCGGTCAACACCGCCTAAGGGTTGCAACAGCCCCACAGCCAGCAGCGCCCCCGGCAAAGCATACCCCAAGGTGGCTATACGGACCCCGCCTGTCACCAGAGCACGTGAAAACGGGCCGCCAGTCACTTTCCGCTGGGCGTACCCCAGCAAAAGGGCCAGTGCCACACCAAGGGTAGCGACCAGGAGGGCTAACTGAAAGCTGTTGACCGCAAAACCCGCAAGGGCGCCTGCCCCCAGGCCGTCGCCAACTGATATTGCGTATACGGTCAACGTTCCGATGGGAATGATGAACCCGAATACCACCGGCACCAAACAGCATATAATGGCGGTCAAACTGCCGAGCGGGCTCAATTTTAAAGGAGGCGGCGCCGATGAGAAACGGTCGTCACTGACCACCCGCCCCCGACGGCTCATCATTTCAACAGCCAACAACAAGAAAACGAAGAGCAGCATCACGCTCGCAATGTTCATAGCAGCGATGCGATCCCCCATACCGAGCCATGTGCGAAAAATACCGACACTCAGTGTCGGGATCGCAAAATAATCCGCTACGCCATAGTCAGCTAATGTCTCCATCAACACGAGGGCGAGTCCCCCAATGATGGCAGGACGCGCAGCGGGTAAGACAACACGAAAGAAGGCACGTCCGGGCGACAACCCTAGTGTGCGGGCTGCGTGAAACTGGCTACGGCTTTGGGCCGCAAAGGACGCCCGCGCCAAAAGATAAATGTAGGGGTAAAGAACAAGGCTTATGATGATTGCCGCCCCCGGAAGGCTCCGGATGTTTGGCGCCCAATAATCCTCCCTCCCCAAACCAAAGGCCGATCGCAACCATGATTGGAGGGGCCCAGCGAACTCCAGTAAATCTGTATAAAGATAGGCAACAATATAAGCCGGTGCCGCGAGCGGCAGGACAAGCAGAAAGGAGAAGAGCCGGCGCCCCGGGAAATCCATCGCCGTGACAATCCAGGCCGTGCTCACCCCAATCCCAAGGGACAGGCCCCCCACCATGACCATAAGGGACGCGGTGGTCATCACATAGGGCGGTAAGACCGTCGCCCACCAATCGCTTAATACAAGGTCACTTGGTTGAAACAGTGACCACAGCACAGCCCCAATCGGCACAAATGCCTGCGCCGCCACGCCAAACGTTGCACCAATACCGATAGATGGCTGACCTGTCATGTCCGCTTCAATTCACCCTTTGCGTCCCCATGCCCTATCATATTAAGAACAGCTATCAAGTTGTAGGATGTATCCCTTGGGCCTGGACTTTATCGATATCAGCCATGCGTTCGGCGCGAAGCCAGTGTTAGAGAAGGTGACACTGTCGGCAGCCCGCGGCGAAGTCACATGCCTTTTGGGGCCCTCTGGATGCGGGAAGACCACCCTCCTCCGGCTCGCCGCCGGGCTGCTGGACGTCCAGCACGGAGAGCTGCGGCTAGATGGCGTGCTGCTCGCCGACAAACGTCGACGACCACCGCCCGAGGCCCGGAATGTGGGCCTCGTTTTTCAAGAGGGCGCTTTATTCCCCCATCTGAGTGTCGCACGGAACATCAGCTTTGGTCTGGAGGCCGGCCAAGACAAGGACCAGATCATCAACGGGATTTTATCTCAGCTGGGGCTGGAGGGGTATGGCGGGCGATATCCACATACTCTTTCAGGGGGACAGCAACAAAGGGTGGCCCTTGGCCGCGCTATCGCACCAGAACCCAGTGTTTTACTGCTCGATGAACCTTTTGCGAATGTTGATGTGGTGTTGCGGCAGCGCCTACGGGAAGAGACGCGACGTATCCTGAAGGCTCGCGGCGCCGCATCGATCCTTGTGACCCACGACCCTGACGAAGCAATGGAAGTGGCCGACAAAATCGCCGTTATGGGCAATAGCGGCGTTGTGCAAGAAGGCACCCCCGCCGAGATTTTTGATAACCCCGCGACCGTGGCAGTGGGCCGGCTGTTCGGGGGTGGGCAAACGCTAGACGGCGAGGTCGATGACAATAAGATCAAAACGGCATTCGGGAAGTGGCCTTTATCGAGCTTGCACCGCCCGCCAACGGACGGACGCTTCCTCACTCTTCTTTTGCGGCCGGAGTCGCTCTCGATAACAGCTGACGGCAGCGGGACTGCGGTGATCACCGACACCAGAACCATGGGGGCAACTCAAAAGGTGCTCGTTTCCGCCGCAGGGGGCGAGGCCCTATGGGTAACAGTGCCGAGAGAGCCGGTATTTTCATCTGGCGAGCTGGTGAGCGTGACACCGCAAGACGGAAAGATCGTCGCCTTTGAAAGGCGTCCTTAAAACCGTTGCCTCGGCCTTGCATTAAGGCGTATTAAGAATTACTTGCACACTAGCTTACATCAGACTGTGCCTATGGAGGGCCCCATGGCTGTTTCCCGCTCAACGCGTCGCTCGCTTCTCTCCCTATTGGCCCTGGCCTTTTTAGCACCGCTGGGGATGGTCGTCCCGAGCACTGCGGCGGAAGCCGAAAATGGCATCGTCAATATCTACTCATCCCGGCACTACGATACCGATCTTGCGCTGTATGACGATTTCACCAGCCAAACGGGTATTAAGGTCAACCGGCTTGAAGCTGGCGCAGACGCGCTTATTGAGCGCATACGAACGGAAGGAGAATTCAGCCCCGCTGATATCTTGATCACCGTTGACGCTGGCCGGCTTTGGCGCGCTGAACAGGCTGGCCTCTTGTCGCCGATTGCCTCTCCTGTGCTTGAGGAAAGACTGCCCGAAGCGATGCGTCACCCCGAGGGGCTGTGGTTCGGGCTATCGAAACGCGCGCGCGTGATCATCTACAATAAAGAGGCTGGAAAGCCGCAATCCCTTGCGAGCTACGCCGACCTTGCTGATCCTGCGCATAAAGGAAAAGTCTGTATTCGTTCTTCCTCGAATATTTACAACATCTCCCTCCTGTCTGCGATGATCGCCAATGATGGCGCAGCGGCTGCTGAAACGTGGGCTAAGGGAGTCGTGGATAACTTTGCCCGCCGTCCCCAGGGAAATGACACGAGCCAAATCTCAGCCGTCGCTGCAGGGGAATGCGGCATCGCGGTGGTGAACTCCTATTATTTGGCCCGGTTTGCTGCCTCTGATGATCCCGCGACGAAAGCGATATTTGACGCTGTCGGTATCATCTTCCCAGACCAGGAGGGCCGCGGCACCCACATTAACATTAGCGGTGCGGGCATTGTGAAACACTCCCCGAACAAAGAGAATGCTATCCGCTTCATCGAATATCTCACCGATGAAGCGGCACAAGGCTACTTCGCCAACGGCAATAATGAGTACCCTGCCGTACGGGGAGTAAAAGCATCTTCAGTGGTTGAAAGCCTTGGTACTTTTAAAGAGGACACGATCAACGTCTCCGCCTTGGGAGAGAATCAGTCCGAAGCCATCAAGATCTTTGATCGCGTGGGGTGGCGGTAACCGCCCCCTCCCCTTTTTTCCCATGTCGCGCTAAGGACAAATGGGCAGCACCCGGCATACTCTATAGCGAAGGGCATGGGTTTGTACTCATGCCTTCGCTATAGCCTTTTGTTTTCGCATCGCTTTTCGCCGAAAACCGCGCACACTTTTCGGCGCGATGCTCTAGGGGTTCGCCCACATCCGCAGAAGATTAGCCATGGTTTTATCGAGGATTAGCAACTCAGCCGACTGAGGCGGTAAGGTTGCCCGAAGCGACACACGAAGATTCTCAAGATCAAACAACATCTCGCGGCATCGCTCGTCTTCAACGCAACTCTCAACCCAGCCAATACAAACCAGCCTTTCTCCGCGGGTCACCGGCATGACTTCGTGAATAGAAGAAGACGGGTACAGAATAAGATCGCCGGCCTGCCCTTTGGCCGCCTGGCGAACGCCGGCCTGGTGGATGACAAGGTCGCCGCCATCGTAATCTTCCGGCTCGGTGAGAAAGAGAGTGAAGGAAAGGTCCGTGCGAAAAAGCTCTCCGTTCCGCCGCATCAAGGCATTATCCACATGGGCCCCATAATGCCCGCCATTCGCGGTTCGGCTCATTATCAAATTCGACAAGCGTTTTGGCCTCGCCGCCGCTTTGAAAACCGGATGGCTCGTGATCGCCTCGGTCACCATCTTGGTGACAGTCCGGCCCGCTGGCGAAGAGAGATCCGCCTGCTCATTTTGTTTAACAGCTCGTGCCGTGGCCCCCGCGGTCACACTTCCGTCTCGCCAGGTCAATTTGGCGGCCATCTGGCGTAACCGCTCAAGAGCGTCCTCTTCAATAACACTAGCTATGGTGAGCATTTTTCGTCACTATGATAATCAATTGCATTTTATGTTGAGATCTTATAGTGCAGGCGCAAACGAAGAAAGGGTCTGTCATGAAATCCACGATCAAGCGGTGGGCTGGACTTGGTCTGGGAACTGCAATTTTGGGCAGTGGCCTGGCCGCGTGCGGCGGCACCGACGAACCATCGACAACGGACAATTCTGCACCTCAGAGCGTTGAGGCGGAAATTCAAGAACCGTCGGTCGCACCAGCCGCGGCCATGAGTGAGATGGGCGAAATGGGTGAAGGCGAGGGAGGAGAAGGCGAAGGCGGCGAAGCGGGCCACAATATGGACACGCTCCCCCTCCCTAAAAGACTGGCCTTTATGACGGGACATGTGAAAGCGGGCCTTGCGCTTTACCGCGCCGGTGAACCACAAATGGCCGCTCCCCACCTCCTGCATCCCGTGTCCGAAACCCATGAGGCGGAACGGGCAGGATTGGACGCCCTAGGGTTCGATGCCAGCATCTTTGAAGCAGTCTCAAAAGCCTTGGAAGAGGGACGCCCCGCTGCTGAGATCGAACCTCAGCTCCAGGCGGCAGAGCAGAACCTCGCCGACGTTGCCGAACAAGCGGGCGGCGACGATGTGGAAGTGATCCGGTTTTTGTTAGACACGATTGTTGAGGAGTATACGGTCGCGATCACCGACGGCGCGGTTTCAGATCCCGGCGAATATCAAGACGCTTTTGGATTTGCCATTGTCGCCCAAGAACGGGCACAAGGAATTGATCCTGTACCGACAGATACCCTTGCCGAGCTAGATGTTTTAATCGCTCTATGGCCCGAGGCGCCGATCCCGCCAGCAGACCCTACCCCTATTGGTAAAGTCATCGCCCAAACATCGAAGGTCGCCCTCACCCTACCGGCAAACTAAGTTTTGCCCCTGATCTGTCGGTAACCGGCGAGGTCTCATTTTAGTTTGAGTACTGTAAGAAGGCCGCTAAAATGAGAGACAACAAGAAGGCTCTGACGAAGAAAGATACGATCATTGCCTTCGCTGTCATTTGCGCGGAACTATCCGTACTGATATCAGTTATTGTACTGCTTGGATAGAAACGACCCCTCTTGGGGTTCGGGTAACGACCTTCTTTTAGAGCTTCGGGCGATCACATTGAACCATTTTCCTCGTGCTTCGAGACGGTCCTTCGGACCTCCTCAGCATGAGGAAAATGTTTACATTTCAATCACTTCCTCATCCTGAGGAGCCGCTATTAGCGGCGTCTCGAAGGACGAGGAAGTGATTCAAGCAGATCGCATTTCGCTATAGAGCGCATCGCAGATAAAGCCTGCCCCGGACCCCGATCCGGGGTGGTTCCGGTTATCCGCGTAAGATGCGCGACAAAACAATAACTTACAACGGCTTCGCAATTCCAGGGGAACGCGAACCGCTGTAGATTTCGTCGTGCACGAATAAAGTCACTCGCCGCTGGGGTGTCTGTCGCCCCAGGTTTACCCCGAGGGCCCGTCTCCAGCTTCATCAGGGACAACAGTTTTAAAGATCGGGTGCGATAGCGAAGGACGTTCGTTTGTACTGACGTGCTACGCTGTCACAGCCTGCCAACCAGGGCGGCGTTTTTGAGTATCGCCGTCCCGTCCCGCCAATCGCTCAGCTGCCCAGGTGACGAGCAGGGCAAATGGCAGCACAATCGCCACCGCCATGAGGGCAAGGCCCGTCATCAGAGCCATCACCAACAGAAGCCCAAGGGCCGCCGCTGAGTTCACCGGGGCGGGCGATTCGAATCCCGCCCGATGAATAGACGGGTCAATTGCAACAAGCGTCGTCATCCCCATATCATGGGGGATGACGCGCCAAAACGCAAAGTCACAAAATGGAAAGATCGTTCCAAATTGTGGGTTAGAGCTGCGACAAAACATGCTCAGCGCTCGAGACTTCGAAGGCGCCGCCCTCCTCCACATTGATTGTCTGGGCCACTCCATCTTCAATAATCATCGCATAGCGCTGGGAACGCTGCCCCATCCCAAAACCTGTGGCGTCGAGCTCAAGACCCACAGCCTTTGCAAAAGCACCATTGCCGTCGGCTAGCATATCGACCTTGCCACCCGCGCCAGCTGACTCACCCCAGGCTTGCATCACAAAGCCATCATTGACCGAGATGCAGGCGATCTGATCGACACCCTTAGCTTTCAAGTCTGCCTCATGGTCAACAAAGCCAGGCAGATGTCGCGCCGAGCAGGTTGGGGTGTAGGCGCCGGGCACAGCAAATAGGACTGTTTTCTTGCCCGCAAAATAGTCCGCCGAGGCAACCGGCTCGGGGCCATTCGCCGTCGCCTTCATCAGGTCCACACTGGGGAGTTTGTCGCCGGTCGTGATCATGGGGGTCTCCTTTACCTTGATCGGAAAGCTGTACTCTCCAAATAGAGTTCTTCGCTGGCCATACCAGCGTGAATGCGGCAGATTGTTGCTGTTTTATGGTGTTAAAGACCGCAATCGATCCAATTCTATGAGCGACTACTCCCTTTCCTTCACGACCACCGGAGGTGGACCCGGCCTAACCGGACGCCTTATCATCGCCATGCCGCAGCTTGGTGGGGGTCCGTTTGAAAAATCCGTCGTTCTCATCTGCAGTCACGATGAAGCCCACGCCTATGGGCTTATCATCAACAAACCCATCCTGGGGCTAGCGGCCCAGGACGCTATTGCAGACATTCGTCTGCGCCCTGCCCTTACCGGGGAGAATGCCCCCATCTACTTTGGTGGGCCCTGCGACACGAACCATGGCGCTGTGCTACACACCCCAGAGCATGAGGGTCCAAAGACAAGGCGTGTAGGAACAGAATTTTCGATCACTAAAACCCGCGATGCCTTAGAGCGCCGTATGGGTGATCAGATCCGCCCCCGGGAGAGCCGCGTTTTCGCCGGGCATTCAGGCTGGGCACCAGGGCAGTTGGACGATGAGTTACGCCGTAATGTGTGGCTGGACATGCCTGCCGCGGCGGATTTTGTCTTCAAGACGCCTGCAGATCAATTATGGGACAAAGCGCTCGAGACCATCGGCATTGCACAAAGCAGCCTATCTGCCATGAGCGCGGACACGAGCGCTGGGACACGGCCGCTGAATTAATGTAGACCGCTGGCGACCATATGGCGTGTTTCAATGGGAACAGCGGGCGCTGTGATAAGCAACTTGGTGGTGAAACCTCACCTTCAGTGGACTGTGTATAAGCGAACGGACGTACCTCAAAGGCGCATATTTTCTGATTGAGTAGGACATTAGATTTGCTAGGTTGATTGAAGGTGTTTTGTGGGGGCGTTGCCATGGGCAAATGGGTAGTGAGAGCCAAATCCCTTGGGCGTAAAATCTGGAAAGTCGTCTATGGTGGCTATTACCTCGGCACCTTCGTGCCCGCCGTCCTAGGGCTTTTCAGTTTTTTTGAAAAACTTAGCGTTATTCGCGCGCTGGGCAATTTCTTAGCAAAAGTCAAGATTTGGGTCGCTGACATTTTAAAGGTCCTCAATCAGCGGCTGCCCGAATTGTTCCTCGATCTGGTGAACGCAATTGGGGGCACCCTTGGCTATGTTGTCGATCTTTATAGAAAGTTTGTCTTTGATCGATTGTACGCGCTGCTCCCGGTAGACATCCCTGAATTTGCCGCCGACATTCTGTTCGTCACCTTCTTTTCTATGGCCTTCGCATTACGTGCTGCACTGAAAATTCCGTTGGTGATTAAAGAAAAACGCATCGAGCGAGAGCAGCGAACAGGCCAACGCAAACGCAGTTGGTGGGACCGCTTTTGGAACGGCGGACCTGAGTATGAAGACTATACCTATGAGGTCCCAGTCGAACGGGATGTGTCCATCAGCAATTTGAGTAGTTTCATTATTGTTGGACTGCGGCGCTTTGCCATTATTGCGGTAGCAATGGGCATCATCCTGGCGATTGATGCGGGATACGAAACGCTCATTGCTGGGGCCTAGGACTGTCCGAAAGCGAAGGTGCGGAAAAAAAAACGTCCTTCGCTATAGAGAAAGATTACTTCTTCGCCCTGAGAAGCTGCTCTTTTGGAGAGAGCTGTTTTCATCATTTACGGACAAAGAAAGCAACGAGACGAAATACGTCTTACTTGATCGTCCGGATCCCTTTCCCTAACGCAAATTTCCAACGGTGGATGGCGCACCGGAGGACGCCATCGGCGGATAGCCACCCGCAGTATTTTCCGTATAGGAAGGGTCTGGGGCAACAGCGCCCTCTGTCACTGGCGCTCCACCGACGGGTTCAGGCGTGCCGAAGAGGTAGCCTTGCCCAAAATCGCATCCTAGCTCTTCTAAGAGCTTGGCCGTCGCTTCGTCTTCTATGCCCTCCGCAATAACGGGGATCTTAGATTTCTTCGCGGTGCTGAGGATCGCCTTTACAAAAGACTTTTGCTTTTTGCTCTTAGGCAGGCCGTCGGCCACCGATTGGTCGAGCTTGACGAGGTCGAACTTAAACTTCGACAGACGATTGAGCGTTGAATAGCCCACCCCGAAATCATCAATCGCTAGGCTCGCCCCAGCCGCCCGAACCGCCTTGGCTGCTGCCATGGCCTTGCTTTGGCTGGCTTGGATTCTGTCTTCGGTGAGTTCCACCACCAACGCCCCGGGAGGCAAGTCGTGGGTCTCAACCGATTTTTTGACGATCTCCGCAACCTCATCCTTGGGCAAGTCTGACGCAGCGATATTGACGGACACAAATTGGCCCTGCCCCGGTTCGGCCGCAACCCACGCTGCCAGCTCGGCAGCGGCCTGCTCCACCATAAGACGGGCGAGGTCAACGCCGCGTTCTGCTTTCATAAGTTCGCTGATGAAATCGCCAGCCCCAAGGACCTCACCGTCCGCTTGGCGCCACCGGGCAAGAGCCTCAAAGCCAACGGTCTTACGGTCAGTAAGCCGAACAATCGGCTGGAAATGCGCTTCAATCTCACCCCGGTCGAGGGCGTCTGAAACTTCGCTCGAATTCTGTGAGTGAGTCTTGGTCGACAAACCAGACCGCGTAGGGGCGGCAAGAGGAGCCGCCGTCGCAACAGGCGCCACCACCGGCGCTGGCGCAACTTCGGTGCCCCGCACCTCAAGCCGCATAAGAAGCCCATCGCGATCCACCTGGCGGCGGCCCTCAAGCCGCACAACACTGCCCGTATGGGTGGTCAGCCTGACATCAAATCGGCCCGTACTCGGCTTTGCCCCCCCCAAAAGGGCATCGTCAAAGGCATCAAGGCTTTCAGGCGCCATAAGATCCCGCAGGACATCGGGGGAGGCAACACGCCCCTCCTCGACGGACAAAAGACCAGCAAAGCCTGGACCCATTTTGACCTCTCGGTCAGCCATCATATCCCAGACATATTCATCGTCTGCGACCATGGCTGCCGCCCCGGCAAGGGCAGCGCCGTCACCCCACTGGGCAGAAACAGGCTCCGCTGGGGCGGACAATGGCATTGATGCAGGCGGCGCCTGGTAGGGCGGCGCGGTAGGTGCATAGTCCGTAGACCCATGGGGTTCGGGCGCCGCGTAGGATGCGGTCGTTGCCTCATCGGGCGTATAATGTTCACTCGGATTATGGGGTTGGGTATAGGTCTCTTCGCGCGGGTCATGGGATGGCAAAAGTGTCGTTCCGTGCTGGGCCATGTCCCCAGCCGCGACATCATCTTCCACCTCTCGCAACAATGGCACTGTGGCCCCCATCGCCCCAACAGCCGCTGGGGCCGCCATCGCCGCTCCAGCAGATCGGGCGCCCCCACGATCCTTAGCAAGCGACACGGTGAACTGCGCCGCTAACGCACTATAGAAGGCACCGCCCGCCAGCATAGCCATAGGACCAATCGTGAGGACCCAGCCCGGGTCACCCATCTGATGTCCCACAAAGGCCATCGCCGCGGGACTTAAGACGAGAAGCGCAAGGCCGGGCGCAACAATGAGGGACGGCTTATCGCCTCGAACAGCTTCAATAGTCACGAATAAAAGGGTGAGCCCGATGGTCACGGTCAGCCCCAGACGAGCAAACCCCTGCCCGTCAATCACGTTGAGGGCCGAAGCCCCGCCGAGCGCCAACAAGGCGGCAAGGACGATGAGCACCACCGCACCAACCAGCGGATTCTCCCGCGCAACGCGGATCGTCGCCGTCAGAAACAACAAAACAGCACAGGCGAAAAGGCAGACAATAAGCACCATGGTGCCGGGCGGGACGAAGTCCAGGCGTCCAAAGAGGGCCGCTGACACCAATCCTGTAAGCGCGAGGAGGCTAAAACCAACAACCGCCACCGCAGACCGCCGGAACAGCGCGACCAGAATAAGAAGAGCCGCACTCAACCCAAGCCCGAACAGGATCGCATCTTCCGCCACCGCCATCTCCCGCGGTGCCATCGCAATCATACGCTCAAGCTTTTCGGCGTACATATCGATGCCAAATGCCGGAACGAGACCGTTCATAGTACTTTCCCACTCATGCGCTTCACCCTCGGAACAAGGGTCCCCAGCGCGATTACCCACACTGCCGAGTGTGACCGACGAGGGCGATTTGCACAAGGTCGTGCCGGGGTGAATGACGCTGTCTTACAAGATTTATGCGACCTTTGCGTAAAGAAGATGGTCTTCTCGTTCGCCGTTAATTTCGAGGAACCCTTTGAGGCGCCCCTCACACGCGAAACCGGCCTTCTCCAGCACCCGCGCAGAGGGTTTGTTCCGGGGCAAGCAATGGGCCTCGATCCGATGAAGGCCCAGCGTACCAAACGCCATCTCACACACCGCTGTGACGGCATGGGTGGCAAACCCTTGGCCCCACTCCGGTTTTGCAACCCAATATCCCAAGGTGCCGATTTGCGCCGGGCCGTACTGGATGGGCGCCAGCTGGCAGAAGCCAACAAAACGCCCATCAGGCTCCGCGAAAAGGTGAAAGGTACGCGCCGCCCCCCGACGGTCAGCCGAGGCAAAGCGGGCCAGACGCCGATGGTAGCTGTCTTTTTCCAGATGATCGGGGTGCCAGCGGGGCTGCATTGGCTGCAACCAGGCGCGGTCGCGCTCCTTCACCGCCCGCCAGGCGGTATAGTCTTCAAGATGAGGCGCCCGAAGGGTCAGCGGCCCCTGCACCAATTCCGGCCCGTCTGCCCCCCCAAGAAGCAGGCGACGCCAGAAGCCGGTCACGTCGCTCCCCTCCCGACCCGTTCGGGTTCAAGGTCAGCGCTATCAGCGCTCAAAAAATAAAAGTGCGCGGGCAAATGCCCTGATTTCATCAGGATGCAGAATGCCCAAGGCCCCCTCACGGCGCGAACGCTTCTCGGATAAGGCCTGAAACCGTCCCAAGATCGTTGGGCGCTGCGAGCATCACCTCTTTGCGCCCGTATAGGTCTCGCACCCGGGGCGGCAAGGTTGGGCGCACGCCGGTGGCCGCCTCCACTGCATCGGGGAATTTTGCGGGATGCGCGGTGGACAGGGTAACCAACGGCCCCTCAAGGCCATCAGCGCGCGCACCGGCGGCCGCCACAAGCCCCACCGCAGTGTGCGGATCAATCAACTCGCCAGTATCCTTGAGGGTACGCGCCATCATCTCACCCGTCGCGCCCTCGTCGGAGCGGTAGGAAGAGAAGTCGCCACGAATGGATTGCCCGAGGGCATCGGGTATCGCGAACCCCTGCCCTGATTTTAGGGCCGTCATCATTGACCGGACAGCCTCAGCATCCTCATCGGACGCAAGATAAAGAAGCCGCTCAAAATTCGAGGATACCTGAATATCCATCGACGGCGACTGGGTCGCCCGCACCCCGTCAGGCTTATAGTCGCCCGTCCGTAAGGCCCGATCCAGAATGTCGTTCTCGTTGGTGGCGACGATAAGGTGCCCCACCGGCGCGCCCATTTGCTTAGCCACATAGCCCGCAAAGATATCGCCAAAATTCCCCGTCGGCACACAATAATGAACTGGCGCCCCGCCGCGGGAAAGGGTCAATGACGTCGTCACATAATAGACAGTCTGCGCGACGATGCGGGCCCAGTTAATCGAGTTCACTGCCCCCAGCTGAACCGCGTCGCGGAAGTCATCATCCGCAAACATCGCTTTCACCAGCGCCTGGCAGTCATCAAAATTGCCCTTAACCGCGATGTTATGGACGTTGTCTGCTGCCACCGTGGTCATGAAGCGCCGCTGCACTTCTGAGATGCGGCCCTCCGGGTGCAGAACACAGATGTTCACCCCTGGCTGGCCCGCCATGGCATCCACAGCGGCCCCGCCCGTATCGCCCGACGTCGCCGCCACAATCGTCATTCGGCGACCACGGGCTTTGAGCCGGGCCGGAAACATCTGCCCCAAGAGCTGCATCGCCACATCCTTGAACGCCAAGGTGGGGCCGTGATGCAGCTCCATCATAAAATCATCGGCGCCCAATTGGGTCAGTGGCGCCACCGCGGGATGCAAAAACCGACCATAGGCCGCATCAATCATGCCCGTAAGCGAGGCCTCATCAAACGCCTCGTCGACAAACGCGCCCACAACAGCCATCGCGGCCTTGGTGTAAGGCGCCCCCGCAAGGCCTTTGAGCGTCTCATCCGACAGACGCGGAAACCGTTCGGGCACATATAACCCCCCGTCAGGCGCAAGACCCGTCAGGAGGACATCGTCAAAAGTCAGTTCAGGTGACTGGCCGCGGGTGGACCGGTACGCAATTGCCGTCATTCGTTTGCATCGCACATCAAAAAGCGGTCGGCCGCACGCGATCCGATCAGGATCTTATCATTAAGACGCACCCCAACGGTGGCCGCCGACAGCGCATCCCCAGGGTCTTGGAACAGGGTCTCGATAAGCCCACTTTGGGCGACCCGCAAGACGCTGGAGGGCGCTTTATCCCGCAGCCCCTCCCCATAGGCGGTAAATGATAGGGGCTGCGGTACGGTGCCCACCAGCACGTGCCCCTCTGCATCTATCGATAAATTGTCGGGGAAGGTTTCAAGCGGGACGCTGCCCACCTGGGTGAGAACATCGCTTACGGGGTCGCGCTCGAACCGTGCGAGGCTCTTGGCTCTCATTTCCGCAAGATACAATGTGCGCCCATCAGGCGACAGCGCCAACCCGTTGGGAAAGGCAAGGTTGTCTATCACGTCAGACCAGCTGCTGCCGTCATAGTGGAACACCTGGCCGGTCCTGAGACCCAGCAGGAAATCTACCTTCCCGCGCCAGCTTTTCTGCCCAGAAGCCGTATCATTTGTCACATAGAAACTGCGCGGGCCGGTGGCGACCACGTCGTTCGGACTCACCAACCGTGGATCAGAAAACCGCTCCCGCAGTGCCAAATCGCCATTGGCATCAACGTCATAAAGCAGCACCTCTGGCCCAGCGAGGTTAACAACAAAAAGGCGGCTTAACCATCGTCCGTCGGGCAAACGGGCATGGTACAGATCAATTCCCATGGGTTCGAACACCACGGGCTTACCGTCCGTACGGTCACGCCAAGACGCACTGTCGAGGGGGTTGTCTGTATCAAAGCGGAGGATAGCGCCGCGGGTCGCCCCGCCCCGGCGGTCAAATGACGCCATATAGGCCGCATGACTTTCAGGGATCGGTTCGATATCCGCCGCCCCCACAATCCCCACCACCGGGGTGCAGTTGAGGCTGCCCTCTGCGTCCACTGTCTCGAATTGCTTAAAACTAATCCCAAGCCAAGCGACCATGCCCACAGCCGCCACCGCGGTGAAGGCGATGATGTAAACGAAGGGAGTGAGAAAACGCATGAGAGGTGCCCAACACCGCGAACCGTTTTTGCACAAAACCCCATCCGAACCCGAAGGACAAGACTTGACCACGCGATCAGCGGCGGAAGAATCAGCGCGTTGCCCTTCGCCCCCGATTGCGGGGCAAATGGCCGAACAAACCCCTTGCGGTGCCTGCCATCTTCAGCTAGCGACGCGCCTTCCGATTTGTCCCCAATTTGGTGGGCCCGCTAATTAAACGAGTGTTGTCATGAAGAAAGACATCCATCCCGATTATCACCTCATCAACGTGACCATGACCGATGGGACGACGTTCCAAACGCGCTCAACCTACGGGAAAGAGGGCGCGACCCTTAACCTCGACATTGACCCGGCCAGTCATCCTGCCTGGACCGGCGGTCCCCAGCGGGTCACCGACAAGGGCCAAGTGTCTAAGTTTAAGAACCGCTTCGGCGATTTCGGCCTTTAGGCCTCCTAACTCTCTGTCACTGGATCTATGCCGCGAAGGGCTGACCTTCGCGGCTTTTTCGCGTTATAAGGTCGCTTCATTTCGAGCATCGCGCCGAAAAGTGTATTCGGTTTTCGGCAAAAAGCGATGCGAAAACAAAAGACTATAGCGACAAAGTGAGTACAAACGAACGTCTGTCGCTATAACGCACCATGACAGGTGAGGCAGGCCCATGGCAGACGCGCTTTCCCCCTCAGACCTATTCAGGGCCGCAAATATCCTTGCCCTTCTCGGTTGGCTCGTCCTTGCGCTTCTTCCCTTTTGGCGCGGCAGCCAGATGGTGTCCGCCATTATCATCCCCCTTATTCTCAGCGTCGGGTATGCAGCCATCACCATCAGCAATCTGGGCGGCTGGCCGGAAGGCGCGAGTTTTTCAACGCTTGAGGGGGTCAAAACCCTGTTCAGCCTCGATGAGATGATCCTCGTTGGATGGGTGCATTTTCTTGCTTTCGACCTTTTCATCGGGGCGTGGGAGGCGCGGGATGCAAAACGCCGGGGTATCCATCACCTCTTTCTTCTCCCCTGCCTCTTCTTCACCTTCATGTTCGGACCGGCGGGCCTGCTTCTTTACTTCATCATCCGCACGGTGAAGGCCCGCGGCGTGCCCGCACTGGATTAGGGCACCATCATGCACGGGCAGATCATCCACCTTGGCACCCTTTGGCAGAGGCACCGTGCCCTGACGATTTTCGGATGCCTTTGCCTTATGGCGCTTATCCCCTCATTCATCATGAGCCAAACGGACCCCACCCTCTTTAATGGGGTGAGTACCTGGACCAAACCGATGAAGTTCCAACTCTCCATTGGGGTCTATGCGCTGACCCTTGCATGGTTCATCGGCAATCTGACGGATGAGGCCCGAACCGGGTGGCGAACCAGCGCCATCGCCTGGGCTGTTCTTCTCAGTGGTCTGTTCGAGGTGGTCTACATCACCTGGCAAGGGGCCCAGGGTGAAGCCAGCCACTTTAACTACACATCTGTGTTCCACACGATCATGTACCAATTAATGGGGGTCGGCGCACTTTTCCTCACCATCAGCAGCATTCCCCTCGCCCTTCGGTTGCGTCGACAGAGTGTCCTGCCCCACGGGGCCTATCGCTCCGCGGTGATTTGGGGGCTGATGATCACTGGTGTGCTAGGCCTTGTCACCGGCGGCGTGATCAGCGGGCTTAACGGCCACTGGGTGGGCGGCGCCCCAACGGATGCAGGGGGCCTTCCTTTCTTTGGTTGGGTGCGTGATGGCGGCGACCTTCGCCCGGCGCATTTCTTTGCACTTCATGCCATCCATATTTTGCCAGTGACCGCAGCGGTTCTTGCTGCCCTTGGCCTGCGCGGTGCCGGTGGCGCAAAACTGATCAAGGTCCTTTCTATCACTTACATCGCCATTACCCTCCTCACCCTGATGGAAGCGTTGATGGGAAAGCCATTTTTGGGCATGCTCCTCCCCTAGCCCTCACGATGAAGGATAGAAGCCAGACCGGCTTCACATTCTTCCCCCCTTCCCCTAACCGGGCAGGCCATGTCGCAATCACGCCCCATACCCTTTTTTGCGCTCCCCCCGGCGCCGCAGCTAAAGGCCGCGTTCGATTTGGCGTGGCCGGCGAGCCTTGCGGCCATGATCACACCGCTCTTAGGCATTATCGATACCGCGGTCCTTACCCGTGCGGGGACGACAGCAGACATTGCGGGCGTCGCCTTAGCTGGCGCTGTCTTCTCCCTCCTTTACTGGAGCCTTGGCTTTTTGCGGATGAGCCTTGCGGGTCTTGTGGCCCAGGCCGATGGCGCAGCCGATGAGGCGGGGGTGCGGGCGCACCTTGTCCAAGGGGTGGCTATCGGGTTTTCAGTGGGCCTCCTCCTTCTCCTCCTCCGCATGCCGATTGCTGACCTATCCGGCACTCTGATGGCGCGGGGTAGCAATACGTCGGAAGACGCGCTTGCAGCGATGCAGTCATATATTCATATTCGCCTCCTTGCTGCGCCCTTCGCCATCGCATTTTTCGCCGGTATTGGCTGGCTGACGGGTCAGGGGCGCGTGGGCCTGATGATGGGGGTGATCGTCTTTGTGACCCTCACCAATGCTGTGCTCGACATTTATTTTGTCATGGGCCTTGGCATGGGGGTGGAGGGCATCGCCTTGGGCACCGCCATTGCCGAGGGGGTGGGCGCCCTCCTCATGGGGGCTGTCATCCTCTTTGTACTGATGCGCCGTGGCGGCGTGCGGCGCGATTGGGTACCGGCGCGAATGCGCGAGAATTTGAAGGGCGTCCTGGCCCTTAATGCCGATATCTTTATTCGCACCTTTTCTCTTGCGGTGGTGTTTGCCTACTTCACCCGCGCCGGGGGCCAGTTTGGTGACCTGACCGTCGCCGCGAACCAGGTGCTGATGCACCTTTTATTGAGCGCTGGCCTCCTCCTCGACGGCCCGGCCATCGCCGCGGAGACGATGGTGGGCAAAGCCCTTGGCTCATACTCAGACAAGTCCCGCCGCTTGCAGGAGGCTGTGCGCAGTACCGCCGCGCTCGCCGCTGTCGCCGCGGTGGCCATGACAATTGCCCTGTTCATCCTTGGGAAGCCCATTCTTAACCTCATCGCCCCGGATGGTGGCGCCAGTGCCGATCTGCACGCCGAGGCGTGGCGCTATTATGTCTGGGCCGCCATTTCTCCTCTCATGATGGTGGGGCCATTCCAAATGGACGGCATCTATATTGGCGCCACGCGGGGCGCCGCGTTACGAAACAGCATGGTGGGCGCCTGCCTCCTCTTCGCATTCGGGGTGTGGTTGCTAGTCCCTCTTATGGGGAATCACGGTCTTTGGTTGAGTTTCGGCTTTTTCATGGCCGGGCGGGCCGCCTTTTTAGCCCTGGCTTGGCGCGGTTTTGCGAAGCTGACCGCGGCGTGAGAACCCCTGGTCCTGGCCCGCGAATTTGCTAGAGAGGCGCTATGGCGCACACTTTTTCTCGGCTGGCCAATCCGGATTTGTTCCTGAAGATCAGCCGTCCCCTTCTCCCCCTTTCGGGGATATTGGCCCTCATCTTTATTGGGGTTGGCAGCTACATGGCGTTTTTTGCCTCGCCGCCTGACTATAAGCAGGGGGAGAGCGTGCGGATCATGTACGTTCACGTGCCCGCCGCTTGGTTGGCGATCCAGACCTATCTCGCTATCGCCATTGCCTCCTTCGTCGGTTTCGTTTGGCGCCACCGCTTGGCCGATATTGCCGCACGGAAGGCCGCACCCCTGGGTCTCGCCTTCACCTTTCTCGCCCTGGTCACTGGCAGCCTATGGGGGAAAGTGACCTGGGGGGTCTATTGGGATTGGGACCCGCGCCTTGTGTCCATGCTGGTGCTTTTGTTTCTCTATATGGGCTATATGATCCTATGGCAGACGATTGAGAATGAGGCGAATGCGGCACGCACCGCTGCCCTTCTCGCCATGATAGGGGCGGTGAACCTGCCCATCATCAAATTCTCCGTCGACTGGTGGGATAGCCTTCACCAAAAGGCGACCGTTATTCGTGAGGGGGGACCGTCTATGCCAGCGTCGATGCTGTGGCCCCTTCTCCTCATGGCGCTGGGTTATACCGCCTTGTCCATCTTCTACGTGGTTCTCCGAACCCGGACGGACCTCCTGAATAGACGCGTGCGCCCAGCGGATGAACAGCGAATGCCCTCCTCTGCCACCTTGGAGCTTGCCCCATGACGTTCTTACTGACGAATGGCAGCGCCCTAATCGGCCAAGGCATTATTTCAGCAGACCCGACGGCGGAGATCGCCGCATCTTGGATCCTCTCAGCGCTTATCTTAGGCGGGCTGGTCGCCCACGCCCTCTTTATCGAGAGAAAGTCGCGATGAGCAGCGCTCAGAAGAAAACCTTCTCTCCATTCCGTCGGCGGCAACGACGGCTGCTCCTCCTGGGGGTTATTCTCCCCGCCTTCGCAGGCGCCACGGCACTCGCGATTGTCGCCATAGGACGGACAGAGGTATATTTCTACGGTCCCTCAGGCCTGCCTCCCTATGCAGAGATTGCAGGCCGCGAAGTCCGCGTTGGGGGTCTCGTGGCGAAGGGGACTTTGAAACCCGGCACTGAGGCAGCAGTGCAATTCTCTATCACGGACGGCGAAGCGACCGTACCCGTCCTGTTCGATGACGCCCTGCCCGGCCTTGTGATTGAAGGGGACGGTGTGGTCGCCCAGGGCCGCCTGCGGGAAGATGGCACCTTCGTCGCATCAAACGTCCTGGCTCGCCATGACGAGAACTATATGGCACCCGAAGTGGCTGAAGCCCTGAAAGAAACAGGGCAGTACGAACAATATATCAACGACCGACGGCAGTAATTTCTTGTGATACCGAACAGCTCCTCGTCCTCGCTAGTCACACTAGACACACACCAACCAAGATTGGGGGACAGAACAGTATGACAGTTTCCTTCACAGAGCTAATGGCCAGCTTCGCCCAAGATACCGATGGCACCTGCAGCGTTACGATTCCAGCAGAATGGATGCAGGGCCGAAGCACCTATGGTGGGCTTTCCGCAGCGATTTGCTTAAAAGCCGTATACGGCTCCCTTGGTGATCTGCCTCCCCTTCGGTCTGCGCAGGTTTCGTTCATCGGCCCTGCGGGCGGTCCCATCACCGTCAAAACCCAAGAACTCCGCCGGGGAAAGTCGGTAACCTATGCCGGTGCAGATGTGGTGGGCGAACAGGGAATTGCCACCCGCGCCGTTTTTGCGTTTGGCGCCCCGCGCGACTCCGCATTTGATGAGGAGCATATTGGGGCCCCACCCAGCGTTCCTAGACCGGAGGATTGTGGTCCCTTATTCCCCGGCGGCTTCGGCCCCGCCTTTACCCAGTTTTTCGAACCAAAGCTCGGCCTTGGCGGTGCCCCGTGCACAGGGTCAGATGCTCACGAACATTTCGTCTGGGTAAGACATAAAGACCGTGAAGACGCCGATATGCTCGCACTCATCGCCCATTCCGCTATGGCGCCACCGGCCATTTTCCCAAAGTTCACTGAGTATTCCCCCGGCAGCTCCATGAACTGGCACATCAACATATTGGCGGCAGAGCCCTCAACCGAGGATGGATGGTGGCTGATCAGAAGTGCGATCGACACCGCGCAAAATGGCTACTCCAGCCAGGACATGACCATCTGGAACAAAGCCGGCTTCCCCGTCATGTCGATGAAGCAATGCGTCGCGTATTTCGCTTAAGAGGGACGCCGTCCATGGGACGATATCGCTCCTTTAAGAATTAGGGCCGACCAAGGGACTGGGACGGGGTGATCCGATCATCACCGGCACCTCCATTTCACCATCTCAAACGCCAAGGCCTTTGAACGCCGCTCAAAACGACCCGGTCGGACGATATAGTGTCGGCTCCCCGGCGAAAAAGAAGCTCGACTGCATTGGCGTGCCTCGATGCCGAGCCAGTACAACAGCCCCGTCCAATGACCACCAAACGCCATATCTGTGATCCCCATCACATTTTTGAACATTGTTCATTGACACCTGAACATCGTTCAATCATGTTCATCCCCGGAGAGAGCAACCGAGGATGAGTAGAAGATGGTTTCACTATTGAGATCGCTTGCATTCCAAGGGGCTTACTACGCTGTGTCGGCGTTTTTCGCTGTGACAGCGATGCCACTCTTGCTGCTCCCCAGCCGGGGGCCATTAGTGGCTTGGATCCGGGCCTATGCCCGATCCATGGTGGCGGTGATGCGGGGTATTGGAGGGATCAGCGTTCGCGTGACCGGTCACGCGCACATGCCAAAGGGGCCTGTTATCATCGCCGCCAAACACCAAAGCTGGGGAGACGGTTTCGTGATGTTGGCCGAGGTGAAAAACCTCGCCTTCGTCACCGGTGACCACCTTATGAACTACCCGCTGCTCGGGCCAATCCTGCGCAAGCTTGGCGCTATCGTCGTCAATAGCTGTGGCGGGACGGCGGCCCGTGGGCGGCTGATGGCGGAAGAGATGGACAAGGCCCGCAAGGACGGGCGCAACATCCTCATCTACCCTGAGGGACACCTGTCGCCCGTCGGCACCCAGCATAAATATCGCAAGGGCGTGTACCACCTCTATGAGAAATACGGCGTGCCGGTGGTGCCGGTTGCCACCGACCTCGGGCTGCGCTGGCCCCAGCAGGATATTCGCCTGCACCCCGGGCCCTGCACTGTTGAGTTTCTGCCTCCCATTGAACCGGGCCTCGATAAAGAGACGTTCATGGCGAGGCTAGAACAAGACATTGAAACCCGCAGCCGCGCTTTGCTTGATGCCCAAGACGCCGCGGGCACCCTGCCCCAGGGACCAAAGGCGCCCAGCGTCGCGCCAGCGGGCACCATTGTTACCCAGCCGGTGGACAAAAAGGCCGTAACGCGCGCAACATAGGGCTTGTTGAGTATCAGCACGAGGCTCTGGCCGGAGACGAAAAAGCACCAGATTTAGGAGCGACGACGACGGACATGCTGGCATATTCGAGGAGGAGCGACGAAGATATGGTGCTTTTTCGCCCGGCCCCGGAGGGGTTCGGAAAAAATCCCGTTCGTTTGCGTCGAAAATCCTCGAAAGGGAGGCCCCCTTCCTTGCGGTTTTCTCCTAAACGATCCGAGATTTTGATCTCGAACCAGAGCCTCGCGGTGATGCTCAACAAGCCCTTATTCTCATGACCCAATTTGTTTTCACGCGGCGCTTTTGGCCGCTGTTCGGCGCGAACACGCTTGGCGCCTTTGCAGACAACACCCTGCGCATGGCCACCATTGTGGCAGTTTACGCGGCCTTCACCGCAGGGGGCGGCGGCGCATTTGATCTGCCCTGGGGTCTGGGTGAGCATGCGGGCTCCCTCGTGTCAGTGGCCTTTACCCTGCCGGTCTTCATCTTCTCGGTGATTGCTGGTCAGTTAGCGGATAAAGTGCACCGCCATGTGCTGATCCGACAATTGAAAGTCATCGAACTCATCCTCATGGCCACCGCTGCCGTGTGCTTTGCCATGGGAAATGGGCCGCTGCTCGTTCTTGCCCTCTTTTTAATGGGTACTCAGTCCGCCTTTTTCAGCCCCGTCCGCAATGCGGTGATGCCGCAATATTATGAGCCTCAAGAACTCATCCGTGCCAATGGCTATTACAACGCAGCCCTCTTCGTGGCAGTGGTAACGGGCCTTGGCCTTGGCGGCTATTTCGTCAATCAAGAAGGCGGCCGAGTCACCGTTTCAGTCATGCTCATCGCCGCCGCTGCCATTGGCGCCCTTCTCGCGCGGTTCACGCCTGAGGCGGCGTCGCCGGGCCTTGAGAAAATCAATTGGAACATTCCATCGGTCATTGTTCGGCAGCTTGGCTTCGTCCGGGGGCTGAAGGGCCTGTGGTACCCGATGATTGGGGTTGCCTGGTTCTGGATGGTGGGGGCCGCTGTGCTGGCGAACCTACCCAATTATGTGGGCGAAGATTTAGGCGGTGGGGATGCGGAGATTTCAATCATCCAGGCGATCTTTGCCATGGGCGCGGGCCTTGGGACGATGATTGCCGGAATCGTGGGCGCGAAGATGAAAGATAGCCTCTTTCTCGCCGGCGCTGGCGTCGCCGGTACCGTCGTCGGTGCGGGGCTCATCTGGGGGCTGACCTTAGGGTTTGACCCCAGTGCCGGACCTCTCTTTTCCTGGGCGAATGCCCCCCTTCTCAGCGCCTTAGCATTGACCGCTGCGGCAAATGGCTTTTTCGCTGTACCGCTGATGACAGCCCTGCAACGCCGCGCGCCTGAGGCTGAACGCGCGCGGGTGATGGGCACGGCTAATATGACGAACGGGTTGGCGGCCACAGTGGGGGCGTTGTTTATCCCCCCCTTGCGAAGCATTGGCCTCAGCGCAGCGGACATCTTTCTCGTCCTCGCCATCTTACAACTCAGCTTGCTGATTTTCATGTGGCGCCGGAAGCGCACGTTCCGCGCTGCCGCAGCGGAAGCCGAAGCGGCTGTGGCGGGACGCTAAAGAAAGGCAGATGTCATCCCGGTTTCTGCCGTAGGCAGAAGACCGGGACCCATAGTGTGGATACGTTAGAGTGACGAAAAGCTATTGGCATCCAAGCTTATGGATCCCGGCCTTCCCCCCGGAACAAGTCCGGGGTCCAGCCGGGATGACAAAGGTATAGTTTAGCCCCCCAGCTTAGCACGAACGATATAGGACGATTTTCAACCTCAAGGATTATCATCCTCAAGCGTTGCCAAGAATTGGGCGACCCGTCGCCATTTTCCCTGCTCGAATGCCTCCCCATAGCGCCACGCCCGGTCTTCGTTTCTTTTGGCATTGTGATACGCATCGTCACCATAGGCGTTTTGAAGCTTGATGGCTATTTCCTCGATGTCTTGCCGAGGCAAGAAACGAGGACGAACCACCCCTTGCCAAATCTCCCAGAGGATAGGACCCCACATAATAGAACTAGGGTCTGTGGGGATTCATTTTGAGTTGATGATGGCGGCGCATGCATAGAT
>ERZ1740067.679-NODE-679-length-25989-cov-6.679494_pt1 | contig 25989 bp, 30 predicted proteins | sample MGYA00581736_ERZ1740067 | MGnify/ENA primary metagenome ERZ1740067 (study PRJEB43018, sample SAMN04849236) | marine metagenome | isolation source: floating plastic debris | place: Pacific Ocean | collected 2008-08-27 | study: EMG produced TPA metagenomics assembly... | reverse complement strand
AGGCGACCGGGGATAAGAGGGGTTTGAAAGCGCATGGGCCAGACCTATAGAGTTTGAGACCAAGAGCAAAGGAGTGACGTATGAGCAATCCAACAGCGGCAATGCTGGTGATCGGCGATGAAATCCTGTCGGGACGCACGCGGGATGCGAATATGAATTACCTCGCCGGAGAGCTGACCAAAGTCGGCATTGAGCTCAGAGAGGCGCGCGTCGTCTCGGACGATAAAGACGCGATTGTCGCGGCAGTGCGCGCGCTGTCAGACAAGTATGACCATGTCTTTACATCCGGCGGCATTGGCCCGACCCATGATGACATCACCGCTGATTGCATCGCGGCGGCATTCGGTGCGTCCATTGACGTGCGCGACGACGCACGGGCGCTTTTGGCTGCGCATTACGCCCGAACAGGCGGCGACCTGAATGAAGCGCGTTTGCGCATGGCGCGGATCCCGGACGGGGCAACTCTGATCGATAACCCGGTTTCGACCGCGCCGGGCTTCGTCTTGGGCAATGTGCATGTAATGGCAGGTGTGCCGTCCGTATTTCATGCGATGGTGGCGAGTGTTCTGCCCACCCTGACAGGAGGTCAGCCCCTGCTATCGCAAACCTTGCGCGTGGATCGCGGCGAAGGCGATATTGCGGGGCCTTTGGGCAAGTTGGCCGACGCCTATCCCGACCTCTCCATCGGGTCGTATCCTTTCCAGCAAAACGGCGCCTACGGCGCAAACATCGTTGTTCGGGGTCAGGATGGTGCGCAGGTTGATGCCGCAATGTCTGAGCTGGCGAAAGTGTTTGCCGCGTGACGCCAACCATGCCCGCGCTCATGGAGGTGTTGGAGGCGACATGGCCCCCAGCCTCTGCCTGCGCGGTGAACGGTTGGACGCTGCGGGACGGCGCTGGTGGCGGCAAACGCGTCTCAGCCACGACAGGTTTTGGCAAGATCGCTGTGGCCGAAGCGGCGATGCAGGCGAGAGGGCAAGCCCCTCTTTTCCAGATGCGTGGCGATCAAGCTGAGGACGCGATGCTTGAGGCGAAAGGCTATGCGCTGATTGATCAAACAGCACTTTACGTGGCCCCGGTGGATATTCTGGCAACTGAGTTACCGCCCAGCGTCACCACGTTCGAGATTTGGGAGCCCCTTCAAATCATGCGCGATATCTGGGCCAACGGCGGCATTGGCCCCGCAAGAACCGCTATAATGGAGCGCGCGAAAGACCCTAAAACCGGTCTGTTCGGCCGAATTGACAATCGGCCCGCCGGTGCAGGCTTCGTCGCGATTCACAATGGCATCGCAATGGTTCACGCGCTCGAAGTGCTGAGCGCGCATCGCCGGAAGGGCCTTGGCATCTACATGATGCGGCAAGCCGCGTTTTGGGCTCGAAAACACGGCGCCAGCCATCTGGCTTTGGCCGTGACCGAAGCAAACACCGCCGCGAACGCGCTTTATGCGGGGCTTGGACTGACCCGTGTGGGCAGCTATCACTACCGTATAAAGGAAGGTGAGACGCCGAGATGAGCAAAGACCAACCCACCGCTTTGGACCTGCCGATGGTCGATCCGCTGCCCGAGCAGACACAGAAGTATTTCGACATCTGCATCGACAAGCTGGGGATGATCCCGAATGTCCTGCAAGCCTATGCCTTTGATATTGAAAAACTAAACGCTTTCACCGCGCTTTATAACGATCTGATGTTGGCGGGTAGCGGTCTAAGCAAGCTTGAACGCGAGATGATCGCAGTCGCGGTCTCGTCCGAAAACAAATGCTACTATTGCCTGACAGCGCATGGGGCCACCGTACGGGAATTGTCTGGCGATCCGACGCTGGGCGAGATGCTGGTGATGAATTACCGTGCAGCACCCTTGAATGAGCGACATCGCGCCATGTTGGATTTCGCGGTGAAAATGACCCGCGCCAGCGCGGAAATTGAAGAGGTCGACCGCAACACGCTACGCGATGCCGGCTTCACCGAAAGGGATATCTGGGACATCGCTGGCGTCGCTGGGTTCTTCAACATGACGAACCGGATCGCCTCTGCGACAGATATGCGGCCCAATGACGAGTACCACGCGCAACACCGATGATCCGGGCGGCGCTCCTCTGTGCGCTTTGCGGCGCAGGGGCAGCGGAGGCTGCTCAGCTGGCATTGCCGGCAAATGCAGCACTATCGGCAGAGGTCACAAGCGGCATCGACAGCTATAAGTTGCCCGTCGGACCTTGGAAAAACGGCGCGCTTCCGACCAGGATTTTTGAAGGGCCGGTACAACAGCAAGCGTGGCGCATCGGGGCCACCGGGCTGACTACACTGCAACTTCTGCGCCCCTTGCGCGACCAGCTTGAGCCGCAAGGGTATGAGGTGGTTTTCGATTGTGAAACAAGCGCCTGCGGTGGTTTTGATTTCCGGTTCGAAACACCAGTGATTGCTGAACCGGACATGCATGTTGATCTAGGGAATTTCCGGTTTCTGTCCATGGTGCGCGAGGATGAGGCGATCTCCCTTCTGGTCAGCCGGTCTTCGGTCGCGGGCTACATACAGATCACCCGCGTGGGCACCGAGCCGGAGAATGCACTGGCGCAACCGGATGCCGAGGCCGTTCGGTCGCCCAGTGTGCAGGCCGATGGCTCTTTGGCCCGAACGCTTTTGGCGCAAGGACGCGTAATCCTTGACGATCTCGATTTTGAGACCGGATCAACACGTCTGAACGGCAAGGATTTCGCTTCTCTTCAAGCGCTCGCCGATCTGCTGCGCGCCGAGCCGGACCTGACCATCGCATTGGTCGGGCATACGGACAGCACAGGCGGATTGGACATCAACATCAACATATCGCGCCAGCGCGCCGCCTCTGTCCTAGAGCGTTTGGCAACGCAATATGAGATCCCCCGCGCACGGATGGAAGCCGAAGGGATGGGATATCTGGCCCCGATCGCATCAAATCTGGAGGCAGCCGGCCGTGAGGCAAATCGCCGAGTCGAGGCGATCATCACGTCGACACGTTAACCAGAAAAAAGCACGGCTCCAGAAGAGCCGCGCCAGTCTTAAAGCACCTTGGGAATGCTTCAGGGGAAACTTACCGCGCGTGGATCACCACACATCGGGGCCTTTGTCCGCAAAGGAATGGACAAGAAAATCAATGAACGCGCGCACTTTTGGCTGTGTGAAGCGACCCGGCGGATAAACGGCGTAGATGCCTTGGGTCTCTTGCGGCAAGTCTGGGATCGCCTCTTGGATCAAGCCCTGATCCATCGCATCGGCGTACAGAAAGCTGGGCAGATAAGCGATCCCAAGACCGGAAATCGCGGCGTTCAGTAGGGATTGACCGTCATTGACGGTCAGCCAACCCGCCGTGCGGACCTGACGCTTTTCGCCTGACGGTGCCGTCAGCTTCCATACATTGCCGCTGGATTGATTCGAGTAATGCAGCAGCTTATGTTCGTTCAGATCGTCGATTTTTTCAGGGCGACCGTATTGTTTGAAATATTCGGGGGAGGCAACCATGCGTTTCGTCGTCTCGGTCAACTTGCGGGCCCGCAAGGTGCTGTCTTCCAGCTCTCCGATACGAACGGCCATGTCGAACCCTTCGGAAATGAGCTCAACATAGCGGTTGTTGAGGACCATATTCACGGTGATATCAGGGAATTCGGTCAAGAAATCACCCAAAACGGGAGATAGATGGTTCACACCAAAATCAGTCGCAACAGAGATACGCAACAATCCGGACGGTGCAGATTGCATGGATGTTACAAGCGCATCGGCTTCACCTGCATCGTTCAAAACGCGCCGCGCCCGGTCGTAATACGCCAAGCCGATTTCTGTCGGGCTGACCCGACGCGTCGTCCTGTTCAGCAACCGGGCACCCAGGCGAGCCTCCAGTGACGAGACGTGCTTCGAGACGGCGGATTTAGAAATCCCCATCTTCTTGGCGGCGTCCGTAAAGCCGCCTTGATCCACCACAGTGGCGAAGGCTTCCATCTCTGTCAGTCGGTCCATTGCCGATACCTCAATACTTGCTCGTTATCTGAGCAGTGTATGAAGTCCAATTCGGACAGGATTGGGGCAGATGGGCGACAATATAGCGGTAATTAGGTGATAGTGTAGGCGTCGGAAACAAGTGACCCTAGGTCATCGTTTCAAGGCAGTGCCGTCGAAACGCCCTTTTGAGCATATCAAGCTCGGCCCTGAGAAGAGCAGTTTCGGTGCGGATATCGTCCGACAAAGGCTCTCCGGCAATCAACGTGAAACTGGTCAACAGGTCGCCAGAGGCCTTGTCGATCACAGCAATTGTATGCACCCCATCCGAGACCGCCTCAATCGGAACCGGGATCTGCACTTTCCATTCATTGCCCGCAGGATCTTCCTTGATGTTGATCCCTGAGATCGGCTGATCCAAATGCAAGGCCACCAGTTCGGGCTGCATATTCTCAGAGCCGGACCAGGTCATCACACCTTCCCAGATGCCCGCCTGAAGGCGTGTTTTGGTCAGCGTAAGCGTGGCCATGATCGTGGCTCCTTTACAGCTCTGCGCGCGGGCGGCGGCTGAACGTGACATCGCGCAGAATGATCTGGTTCATCTCCGGCCCTTCGAAGATCAGATCGACCCACATCCGCTCGACCCGCTTTTCGTTCATCTTGGTATAAGCGAGGTCAAATTCGACCAGCACTTCTTCTTCGTGCAACGGCAATTCCCGCACGATCTGTTCGGTATTCGGACCATGCTTCACATTGAGACGCGCGAAAATCTCAAGCGGCTTTTCAGTCTCGACAATCGTGTCCATCCGCACCAAGTGCCGCTTCTTAAGGCCTTGAGCCGCGTCTTCCGGCAAGTCGATGACCATCGACAAATAGCTGCCATCAAAGCGGAACACGTCCATCCGAACCCCAAACGGCGCTAGATCACTGTCGCGGTGGTTCCGCAGCTGGCGCACGGTCAGTTCGGTCACTTTGCAGTCGTGGAAGATCGTCGTCTCCGGCCCAATCGACGACTTGTTTTCGACCGATGCATAGCCCGGCGTCATCAGGGGTTCCCGCCAAAGCTGTGGCCGCCACGACCAATCTGACCCCGCAGGCCGCCGCATGGCCTTGGTGCCGATCAGCGGCAAGGCAAGACGGCTATCAGCGACCGCAATCACCTCGTTCAAGCGGGCTTGCATCTGACGCGCACGCTGGCGCTGCCTGCGCAAGTTCGACAGATCAATCGTCTTGGCCGCCCGAGCGATCTTGCTCCAGCGTTCCAGCGCACGTTGAAAAAGAAATCTGTCCAGAACGCCCATACCCGGCCTTATCGTCATCTCTGCGTGAAAAAACACATTAATGCCCGAATGTTAACAGTCTATTCCTCTTTGGGAAACAGTCCTGCGATCGGCTCTTCGCTGTTGTCAGAGGCCGGTGCATCGGTTTCTGCCAACGGCACACGGCTTTCGTTACGGATATCCTCGGCCAAGGCGGCGATCATGCGCAATCCCGTACTGGCGCCGAGCGGCTCGGCATCATAGCCGCGCACCGTCAGGCTGACGAGGCGGCCACCAGCTGCAATCAACCCGCGCCAATAGGCCGGCTCCAACGCCGCCACAGGCGCTTCGGCCTCGGCCACGCGGACAAAGAACGCACCCTGACGGCTGTCAGTCGCAAGAACATCAACAGTTGCGTCGCCTTTGGACGACAGCAGACCGCGCCCTTCAGGACTTGTCACAAAAGCCTCAAGTTCAGAAGCCGAAGCCGCAGGCAATCCGGCGCGGGTCGCTGAAACGGTGATAACGGCAACCGTTTCAGGCCATTCGATGCCCGGTACCTTCAACGCAGCACATGGTGCCAGAACGACGAAGTTGCCGTTCAGCCCATTGCGACGGGATCCTGTGTCCACGCAATAGCCGGACGGCGCGGAAATGCGAACCGTTTGAGCGAGTGTCGTCTCGCGGATTGCAGGCGGCCCGTCATTCCCGGGAACTGCACCGTCCAGAAAGCCAAACCCCGCCTGCCCGCCTTCACAAGCGGCCAAGGCGGTCAGCAGCCCAAAGACGAGGCCCGCGCGTTTGAACTCAGATATCTGCATAAACATGCCGTTCGGCCTTGCCTCCGGGATGCGTGACAGCACCGTTTTTTGTATTGCCCACAAGCTGAGCGTACTTCCAAAGTGCACCGGAAGCATAGATCGTTTCACGCGGGCCTTTCCAATCGGCCTTACGCGCGGCAAGCTCTTCGTCTGTCAGGTCGACCGAAAGCTCACCCTTGATCGCATCCAGCGTGATGATGTCACCGTCTTTCAACATACCGATAGGGCCGCCATGAGCCGCTTCGGGACCCACATGACCTACACAGAAGCCGCGCGTCGCGCCCGAGAAACGACCATCGGTGATCAGAGCCACCTTCTTGCCCATGCCCTGACCCGACAATGCCGCCGTCGTCGCCAGCATCTCGCGCATACCCGGCCCACCGGCGGGGCCTTCGTTGCGGATAACAAGCACTTCGCCTTCCTCATATTCACGCTTTTGCACAGCGGCAAAAGCATCCTCTTCGCACTCAAACACGCGCGCAGGCCCGACAAAGCGCTGATGTTGCGCCTCCATACCCGCAACCTTCACAATCGCGCCTTCAGGGGCCAGATTGCCCTCAAGCCCAACAACACCGCCAGTTTTCGTCAAAGGCGCATCGATGGAATAGATCACCTTGCCATCGGCCTCACCGGTGACTCTGTCGATCTCTTCACCAATCGAGTAACCGGTCGCTGTCATGCAATCCTCATGGATCAGGCCTGCCTTGCGCAGCTCTTTCATCACAACCGGCACACCGCCCGCCTCATAAAGATCCTTGGCCACATACTGACCACCGGGTTTCAGATCGACAAAATACGGCGTGTCGCGGAAAATCTCGCAGACGTCATTCAGGTCGAAATCAATCCCGGCCTCATGGGCGATTGCGGGCAAGTGGAGACCGGCATTGGTCGACCCACCCGTACACGCCACGATCCGTGCGGCGTTTTCAAGGCTTTGACGCGTGACGATATCGCGGGCGCGGATGTTCTTTTCGATCAGCCTCATCACGGCCTCGCCCGAGGCGACGGAGTACTGATCGCGGCTCTCGTAAGGGGCAGGCGCACCCGAGGAATTGGGTAAAGCCAGACCAATCGCCTCAGAAACACATGCCATCGTGTTAGCGGTGAACTGACCGCCACATGCACCCGCAGAAGGGCATGCGACCCGCTCCAAAACGGCCAATTGCTCGTCCGAATAGTTGCCCGCCTGATGCTGTCCCACGGCCTCAAACACATCCTGGACAGTCACGTCTTTGCCCTCGAGACGACCTGGCAAAATGGAACCGCCGTAGATAAAGACCGACGGCGAGTTCAGACGCACCATTGCCATCATCATGCCGGGCAACGACTTGTCACACCCCGCCAGCCCGACCACCGCATCATAGGAATGCCCGCGCATCGTCAACTCGACGGTGTCCGCAATCGCCTCGCGCGAGGCCAGAGACGACCGCATGCCCTCATGGCCCATCGCGATCCCGTCCGTCACAGTGATCGTGGTAAACTCACGTGGCGTTCCACCGCCGGATTTCACACCCAGTTTCACGGCCTGCGCCTGACGGTTCAGCGCGATATTGCAAGGTGCAGCCTCGTTCCAGCAAGTCGCAACACCCACGAACGGCTGCGCAATCTCCTCTTCGCTCAAGCCCATTGCGTAATAATAAGACCGGTGCGGCGCGCGCTGGGGACCTTCTGTTACGTGGCGGCTGGGAAGACGGGATTTGTCAAACTTGCTTTTGAGCATCTGAACCTCCGGAAATGCGTTGCTTGTGGATAAGCAACCCGCTGATCATGCACAAGCGCGTTTCCCCTTAATCCTAACTTGAAACTAGGGTTAATTCCCCCGCTTCTTTTGCCCTGAAATACTGCGGGAGGCGCCGTTAGACGTAGGGGCAGAGCCCCTTGCTCACTCGAATTTTTCCCGGCGGGGGTGCGCTTTAGAGGAAAACCCCCTAACTGATCCCCATGAGTTACGCGCCCTACGAGACCCTGATCACGCCCGCCCGGGCCAAACCCGAGCTGTGGCGGGTGGGGGCCGGGCTGATACTTGCACTCGTCGTCTACTTCTTCCTGACGCTCGGCTATGGGATCACGATTGATCAGATCACAGGCAATCCAACGACCTTCATGTCGATGGTCAGCGGCACCACGCCAGCCCAGACAATGGGTTTTCTGCTGACATTTGCGTTTATGATTGCAGGAACCCTCTGCGCGGCGTCGATGCTGCATGGGCGCGGCTTGCCATCTCTGCTGGGGCCAGCGCGCTATCTGGTACGCGACAGCGCGCGCGCGATGGCTGCGCTCATTGCCCTTTATGGGGTCATTGCCCTTTTACCGCCGTATGGGATGAACGGGCTGACAGCAAATCTCGACGTTTCCACATGGTTGATCTTGCTGCCGCTCTCGCTGATCCTTGTGCTCATTCAGGTCAGCGCCGAGGAAATTCTGTTCCGGGGCTATCTGCAAAGTCAGTTGGCCGCGCGGTTTGCCTCTCCGGCGATCTGGATCGTGCTGCCCTCTGCCTTGTTTGGCGTGCTACACTACAGCCCGGAGGACTATGGCGAAACCGCTTGGCTCATCGCGCTTTGGGCCACCGCCTTCGGGGTCTTCGCCGCGGATCTGACCGCACGCACCGGCACCTTGGGCCCGGCGATTGCGTTGCACTTCGTCAACAACGTCTCTGCCCTGCTGCTAACCGCGCTGGCGGGGCCACTTTCCGGCCTCGCGCTTTACACGCTTGAAATCGACGTGGCTGACCCGCAAGTGCTGATGCCGCTGCTGTGGGTGGACGCTGCGATGATGGTTGTCAGCTGGATTGCCATCCGCGTGGCGTTACGCGTCTGATTGCATTTCTCAAAGACGCGGCTTATCTCAGGTCAACCTGATACGCTCTGAGGCCCAGATGAACTGGATTTCCAACTACGTCCGTCCCAAGATCAACTCGCTCTTCTCGCGCCGCGAGGTGCCAGAGAACCTTTGGACGAAATGCGATGAATGCGGCACGATGCTGTTTCACCGCGAGCTGTCCGAGAACCTGAATGTCTGCACCAATTGCGGACACCACATGGCCATCACGCCGCGCGACCGGTTCATCGCACTTTTCGATGGCGGCACCTTCGCCGAGGTGGAGGTTCCGGCACCCATCGCAGACCCGCTGCATTTCCGCGACCAGAAGAAGTATCCGGATCGTATGCGCGCAGCGCAAAAGGGCACTGGCGAAAAAGAAGCGATGCTTGTTGCCGAGGGTGAGATCGGGCGCACACCCATCGTTTCCGCCTGTCAGGATTTCAGCTTCATGGGCGGGTCCATGGGCATGTATGTCGGCAATGCGATCATCGCCGCAGCCGAACGCGCGGTCGCTTTGGGCCGCCCGTTGATCCTGTTCTCTGCCGCCGGTGGCGCGCGGATGCAAGAAGGCATCCTGAGCCTGATGCAGATGCCGCGCACGACCGTCGCCCTTCAAATGCTGAAAGAGGCGAACCTGCCCTATATCGTCGTGCTCACTCACCCCACGACAGGTGGTGTGACCGCGTCCTATGCCATGCTGGGCGATGTGCATATTGCTGAGCCCAACGCGCTGATCTGCTTTGCCGGTCCGCGCGTGATCGAACAGACCATCCGCGAAAAGCTGCCCGAGGGCTTCCAGCGCGCAGAGTATCTGCTGGACCACGGTATGCTTGATCGCGTGACCCCGCGCACCAAGATGCGTGAAGAGCTGATCACGATCACCCGCATGCTGATGAAAGAAACGCCGCAAGTGATGGGCGACTTGCCCCCACCCGAGGTGGCCGACGAGGTCACAGAAGCCGCACCAGAGATCAAAGAAGCCGCCAAAGGATGAGCCTGCCCGGCTCGGACGCCCTCCTTGAACGGATGATGGCGCTTCACCCCAAAATCATCGACCTTACGCTGGATCGCGTCTGGCGCCTGCTGGCCGCTTTGAACCACCCCGAAAAAGCCCTGCCGCCTGTGATCCACATCGCAGGCACGAATGGCAAAGGTTCGCCCCTTGCTATGATCCGCGCGGGGCTTGAAGGGGCGGGACTGACTTGTCATGCCTACATCTCCCCCCATCTCGCGCGCTTTCACGAACGTATCCGCGTTGCAGGAACGCTGATTGAAGAGGACGCGCTTAGCGCTGTTCTGGACGAGTGCTACAAGGCCAATAGCGGCGAAAACATCACTTACTTCGAGATTACGACCATTGCCGCAATGCTGGCTTTCGCTCGCACGCCCGCGGATTTTACCTTGATGGAAGTTGGCCTTGGCGGGCGGCTTGATGCAACTAACGTGTTCGATGCGCCTGCCGTGACTATCATCACGCCAGTTGATCTGGACCACCAACAGTTCCTTGGGGACACCTTGCCCGAAATCGCGGGCGAGAAAGCCGGGATTATCAAACGCGGTGTGCCTTGCGTGGTCGGCCCTCAGCATGATGAAGCGCTTGACGTGATTGAGGCGCGCGCCACGCGCATGGGCGCTCCGCTTATGGCTTACGGGCAGCAATGGCATGTCTGGGAAGAACGCGGGCGGCTAATCTACCAAGACGAAACCGGGCTGTTGGACCTGCCCTTGCCCACCTTGATCGGGGAGCATCAGATTCGCAACGCGGGCGCTGCCATCGCTGCGCTGCGCGTCTTGCAGACGGGTGATCCCGACAAAGCGATGACTGGCGCCACATGGCCTGCCCGGATGCAACGCCTCCGCAATGGTCCGCTGATCGACGCAGCGCCCGACGCTGAGGTATGGCTTGATGGTGGACATAACCCGGCCGCGGGTCAGGCACTGGCCAAGACATTGTCAGAGCTGCCCAAACGCCCGACCCACCTGATCTGCGGGATGCTGAACACCAAAGACATCAAAGGCTATCTGCGACCACTTGCAGGTCAGGCCGATGAACTGATCGCCGTATCGATCCCCGGAGAGACCAACACAATCCCCGCACAGGATACCGCGGCAGCGGCGCAAAGCGTCGGCCTGCCCAGCACCACAGCTGCGTCGATCAGAGAAGCGGTTACCCAGATCACATGCATGACCCCACACGCACGCATCCTGATCTGCGGGTCGCTTTACCTCGCCGGAGCGGTCTTGCGGGAAAACGGGTGAGTTTAACTGTCTTACAGCCAGGACGGACCACTTTTTGTTGACGATTGACCGTCAAAACACCTAGATGTAGCGCAGCAGCATAGGCACATATGGGTATCTGCAAGAGATCCCGTTAAAAGCGTGCTATGACATGGGGTGGACAGATGAACAGGCTTTGGGCAATGCTGGTCGAGACCGCGTTGGGGGCAAATTTGTGATGCGCACTCAACTTTCGAAAACCCAGATCATCGCCTTGGCCGCTGTTTTTTCGATCTGCGTCTCAACCTTGCTTCTGTTTGCACCAGGGCGCGATCCAGTGGAGGTCGTCACGGCGGATGTCACACGCTCCGAAAGCCTTGATGCGATGGCTCCGGCAGAGCTTTCGTCAAACGGTCTGCGGGGCCTCGGCGCGTCGGAAGACCACTATGGTGCCACCCGCCAGGTTTATGCACTAGATCGTCCTGCGTCAGGCGTACTTGTAACTCTGGGCACAGCACATCTGGATGCTGCAACAGAGGCGCGGACGTCAAAAATGGTCGCCCCGCAGCCTGCCAAGGTGGTCGCAGCCCCAGCGCAAGCGCCGGTTGAGACCCCCCTCGTTGGGATTGCGACGCCTGTGATCACGCCCAAGCCGGTAGCGGTTGAAGAAGACTTTGTGACCGCAACCGCCCCAGTCTTTGAGAGCGATGACGAGTTGATCGACACAGCCGTTTTGCTGAGCCAGATGACCGCCAGCACACCGACAGAGCCACGCGTCTATACTGTTGTTGCGGGCGACAGCCTTGCCTCTATCGCGGCGCGGTTTTACGGCACAACCGACGACGCCGTGCGCATCTTTGAGGCCAATCGCGCGACGCTGCACGCACCTGAAAGCATCCTGGTCGGGCAAGTCTTGATCCTGCCTTAAGTTGCCCAATCGGCGCTTTGCATTTCCCGCAAACGGCTTGCCGTCCTTTCAAATTCAAACGTGCCTTCGCCCTCAAGATATAGCATTTCAGGCGTGGCCTCTGCCGAGCAGATCAACCGAACATGCGCCTCATAAATCGCGTCAATCAGCGTCACGAAACGTTTGGCTTCGTTGAAGTTTGACCGGCTGAGGCAAGGGATGTTTTCAAGCACCAGCACCTTCACCTTGTCGGCCAGTTCCAGATAATCCGCCGCCCCCAAAGGCTTGCCGCACAAATCAAAAAACGTCGTCCGCCCAACGCCATTGCGAAACGCCGGGATCACAACCTGACGACCATTCACATGCAGCGTCAACGGCGCACTTTCACCACCGGTCAGATCGTTCCACACCGCATCTATCTGCGCACGCGCCTCTGGATTGATCGGCGTGAAATAGATCGGCGAACCTTCCAGCCGGTGCTGGCGATAATCCGTCTCTGACGAAAGCTCCCAGACTGTCATCCGCTCTTTCAGCAGGTCGATGAACGGAACGAACAACTGCCGGTTCAACCCATTCTTATAAAGTTCATCGGGCACGCGGTTTGAGGTCGTGACAACCACCACTCCGGCCTCGAACAACTGCTCAAAAAGCCGCCCGACGATCATCGCGTCGGTAATGTCGGTGATCTGCATCTCGTCAAACGCCAAAAGGCGGACGCTGTCGATGATCGCTTTGGCCACCGGAACAATTGCATCATCGACCCCGGTTTTGCGCGCCTCGGTCATGCCGCGATGCACTTCTTGCATGAATGCATGGAAATGCACCCGCCGCGCTGGTACTTCCAGCGTTTCTACAAACAAATCCATCAACATCGATTTACCGCGCCCGACACCGCCCCATAGGTACAGTCCCTTGACCGGCTCAGGCGCTTTGCGAAAAAGTCCCTTCTTGACCGGCTTGGCGAGCTCAGCCCGGATCCGCTCCAGTTCACCAAGAGCTGCATGTTGCACCGGGTCGGCCTTGAGCAGGCCAGAGGTCACACGTTCTTCGTAAAGTTTCACCACGTCCATAAAGCTGCTCTACCCCAGCAGGCGGCTCACATAAATATGTCTTAAGCCTCGCATCACGAATTCGCATTTGACCCGCGCCGCTGCGAAGATCAAAGTCGGACGCATGCAAGCCAAGACCCCCCTGATTACCCCTGTCCTGATTGCGGGCTGCGTCATTATGATGATCAGCTTTGCCGTGCGCGCATCTTTTGGCGTCTTTCAGATCCCAATTGCCGAGGAATTCTTTTGGCTGCGGTCCGAGTTTTCCCTCGCCATTGCGATCCAGAACCTTGCCTGGGGGATCGGGCAGCCGATCTTTGGTGCCATTGCCGAGAAACTGACCGACCGCAAAGCGATCATCTTTGGTGCAGTGATCTATGCCGCCGGTCTGGTTTTGTCGTCGATGGCAGTCACACCTGAAGCGCATCAGCTTTACAACGTCCTGATCGGCTTTGGCATCGCAGGCACAGGCTTCGGCGTGATCCTTGCTGTGGTGGGCCGCGCGTCATCGGATGAGAACCGGTCGATGTCACTGGCGATTGCCACAGCCGCGGGTTCTGCCGGGCAAGTGATCGGCGCACCGACAGCTGAATGGTTGATGACAGTGATGAGTTGGCAAATGGTCTTTGTGACCTTCGCAGGTATCATCCTTGCCTCGCTTTTGATGCTGCCGATGATGCGCGCGCCAGAAGTTGCGACAAAAGCAGAGCTTGAAGAAACCTTTGGCGAAGTGCTGACCAAAGCGTTCAAGGACCCCTCGTTTACGCTGATCTTTCTGGGCTTCTTCTCGTGCGGCTATCAATTGGCCTTTATCACCGCACACTTCCCTGCCTTCGTAACCGAACTGTGCGGACCGATCGCACCGGGTGGAATGTTACACAGCGTTGGCATTACAACCACGTCGGCTTTGGGCGCTGTCGCTATCGCGCTGATCGGGCTGGCCAATATCGCAGGCACATTGCTAGCGGGCTGGGCAGGCAAACGCTATTCCAAGAAATACCTGCTGGCGGGTATTTACACGGGCCGCACGATCGTCGCGGCGGTGTTCATCATGTTCCCGATCACGCCCACGTCGGTCATCCTATTCTCGCTTGCGATGGGGGCGCTATGGCTGGCGACCGTGCCGCTGACTTCGGGCCTCGCCGCGCATATCTACGGACTGCGCTACATGGGCACGCTTTATGGCATTGTCTTTTTCAGCCATCAGTTGGGCAGCTTCCTGGGCGTCTGGCTGGGTGGGCGGCTTTATGACATCTATGGGGATTATACAGCTGTCTGGTGGGTCGGCGTGGCCGTCGGCGCGTTCTCATCAGTGGTGCATTTACCGATCAAAGAGCGAGTCTTGCCCACAAACGCACGCGCGGCAGCCTGATGACGCATGAGAGTACCGTGCTCCTCTCGGTCAACCTTGATGGCGGGACTGTCTGCGTCGACATCTTCCAACGCCCCGACGGCAGCTTCGGCTTTGATGAGTTTCGTCGCGACCCAGAGGATATGCGCGGCTGGTTCAGCATCGGCTCTCATGGGGAAAAGCGGTTCACATCAGCACAAGACGCGCTAAGCATGGCCAAAGAGGTGGTCGGCTGGCTTGAAAACGACCTTAGCCTTCCCGCAACACTTCAGTGATAAACGCGCTGGCTTGCTGAGCATGAGTGAAGGGCAGCGCATGGCCTGCACCATCAATCACATCCTGCCGCGCCACGCGGTTCCATTGCGCCATGGTGCCGAGGGCCTGAATCGGGATCACGTTATCCTCGCGCCCCCAGATCGCCAGCACCGGGATGTCGTTGCGGCTGACTGCGCGGTGCTCTTCCTCAAGCGTTTCGGCCAGCATGCCGCGCTGCGATGACAGCACCGCAGCCAGTGTGCCCTTATCACCCAGCGCACTCAGCTGAACAGCGCCGACCTCGTCAATCAGCGGATCACCGGTGCCGCGCTGAATACCCTGCCGCAGTCGCCACGGACCCAGAAGCAACATCAGCCAGTCACCGATGTAGGGCGTGTCGCGCACAAACTCAGCCAGCTTACCGGGTCGCATTTCGATGCCCGCAGGGGCCACCAGGATCAACCGCCGCACGCGGTCAGGTTCGGCCGCGGCAAACGCCGTCGCAATAGAGCCGCCCATTGAATAGCCCATGAGGATCAGATCGTCTTCAATCTCGAGGTGGGTCAACAGATCACGCAGTTGCGTCAGAAAGAACGCACGGGTCTGATCGCCTTTGGGACGCCCCGAAAAGCCGCGCCCATAAAGATCATAGGTCAATGTGCGAAAGCCAAGCGCAGACAGGCCGGGGATCAATGCTTTCCACACAATCGATGGCGTCGTGAGCCCATGAATAGCGACGACAACAGGGCCCCGCGCGGGTCCATGCCATTGATAATGAGTCACACCTTGCGACAGGGTCACAAATTCGCCTGGCGCTACCTGACGGCGCGCCTTATTCATCGGTTTTCGAACGTTTTCACGCAATATCGGCGCTGCAATAATCAACGCCAAAACAAGGAGCCAGCCCACTAGCGTGCCCTCCATGCCTCCAGAATGTATCGGCTTGTCATCAAATCGAGATGCGCACCGCCGCCATTCTTGAACAATGTAATCTCGTCATCATTAAGGCGCTTGAAGCGGTCTGGCTGGTAATAATCGGCCAGAACATCAATTTGCGTGATGGTCTTTGCCTCAAGCGGGATCTTGATTTCGCCGATGTGCTTGAGGGTGGTATCAAAGCTGTCCACAAATATCCGCGCGCGGTTCAGGCAGGCATCATCCGCTTCGCGCATATCCGGGCGATAGGCGCCGATCAGGTCGATATGCTGGCCGGGTTGCAGCCAGTGACCGCGCAAGATCGGCTGCATGCTCATCGTGGCGCTGGTGACAATATCAGCGGCCTGCACTGCCGTCTCAAGATCGGTCGCGAGCGAGACCTTGGGATAGGCCGCAGCCAACCGTTCAGCCCCGGCGGGCGTGCGGTTCCAGACTGTGAAATGCGCTTCCGGAAACAGCGCACCATACGCTTCGCGTAGGGAATGTGCGACGGTGCCAGCGCCGATGATCAAGATGTTCTTGCTATCAGGACGGGCAAGCTGTTTGGCGGCAAAAACGCTGTCGCCAGCTGTTTTCCACTTGGTGACAAGGTGAAAGTCAATAACCGCATCCAGCACCCCCGTCTGATCCGAAAACAGCGTCACCGCGCCGTTGATGCTGGACAGCCCATGCACAGGATTTCCCGGAAAGATCGTCGCGGTTTTGACCAGTTGCCCCATCCCGTCAATCCACGCGGCACGCGACAGAACGGTATCATCCCCGCGATACAGAAAGCTGTCTTCGATGCTGGCTTTGGGGCGGGTGTGACCGTCGCGGAAGGCGTCGCCCAAAGCCGCCCAGTCAAGCAACGCTTCACCTTCCGCGAACGGGATGAACGGCGGCGTCATGCAGCCTCATCAGCGGTCAGCAGGTTTTCCTCAACCAGCCGATCCGCCCAAGCCTGCGGACCGTTGAACAAATGCGTTTTCCAGCCTCTGCGGTCCGCTTCGGCGATGTTGTCATAGCGATCATCTGCAAACAAAAGGCTGTCCGGCGCGTACCCGCAATCATCCTCGACCATCTGATAGATCACCGGATCCGGCTTGATCACCGCCATATGTCCCGAGATGTAGCGCTTGTCGAATTCGGCCAGAAACGGGTATTTCGTCTCGGCATAGGCGAAACTCTCGATCCCAAAATTACTGAGGGCGTAGACCGGCACGCCCTTGCTGCGCAGCGTCCGCAGAAGGCGGATCGAGTGGTCAATCGGCGGTGTCGCAAGTTCGATCCAGTTGTCATGCCACATGCGGATTTCGTCGCGCCATTCGGGCGTAGCCTCTGCCGTCTGATAGATCACATCGGTGAAATTCTCGCCCCGGTCCACACGGTCGTTCATGCCGTGCAAATCAACCTCAGCGAACATTTTCTTGCGCCGATCATAACCGATCACCCGGTCATAGTAGCGTTCGGGTTGCCACTCGATAAGCACATTCCCGATATCAAAAATCACCGCCTTAATCGTCATAAGCTATCCCTTGGCTGCTTTGCGCAGCTCCGCCTCCAATGCGCTCAGAAAACGAGAGCGGTCGGCTTTTGTAAAGCCTTTGCCGCCACCGCCCCCTTGGTTCAAAGGGTTTGCCGCCCGTAAATCCGCCATCAGATCCCGCATCGCGAGGATCTGACCAATGTTTGCTTGCGTGAACCGCTCCCCGTCATACTTGAGCACTTGCGCGCCTCCTTCGATGCATTTCGCAGCCAAAGGGATATCACCGGTGATCACCACATCGCCCGGTCCCGCGCGATCCGCGATCCACATATCGGCAACGTCCGGGCCATCGGGGACTACCACGGTTTCGATCAGCGGGTTCATCGACGGTCGGATACCACCGTTCGAGACGACGAAAACCTTCACCTGATGGCGTGTGGCCACCTTCTCGACCTCGGCCTTCACGGGGCAGGCGTCGGCATCGACATAGATCATGCGTAAAGGGCGTCCGCGTGAAAGGCGATATGCTCTTCCATGAAGGTCGAGACAAAGAAGTAGCTGTGATCGTAACCCGGTTGCAGGCGGATCGTGGCTTGTTGGCGGCGCATTACGATGGCCGCGGCAAGGCTTTCGGTTTTCAGCAGATCGCCAAACTGATCATTCGTGCCCGTGTCGATAAGGATCGGGCCGTCAAAGCCCACCTTCTGCATCAAAAGCGTTGCATCATGCGGCTCCCATGCGTTTTCCTGTTCTCCCAGATATGCGGTCAGCTGTTTGCGGCCCCAATCCGACGCGGCCGGGTTGCAGATCGGCGCAAACGCCGAAACCGAGCGGTAATGCCCCGGCAACCCCATCGCCATTGTCAGCGCACCATGCCCCCCCATGGAGTGCCCGGTGATCGACTGCCGCTCAGGGTCGATCGCGAAGTTAGCGTCAATCAACGCAGGAAGTTCGTCTGTCACGTAATCCCACATGCGGAAATGCTTGGCCCACGGGTCTTGCGTGGCATTGACGTAAAAGCCTGCACCCTGACCCAAATCATATGCATCATCGTCCGCGACATCGTCCCCGCGCGGCGAGGTGTCGGGAAAGATCAAAGCGATGCCATGCTCAGCTGCCCAGCACTGCGCGCCCGCTTTGACCATGGCGTTTTCATGGGTGCATGTCAGACCTGACAGATACCAAAGTACCGGAACCACGCCATCCTGCGCCTCTTCCGGCAGAAACAAACCAAAGGTCATGTCGGTGTTTGTCGCTTTGGACGCGTGGCTGTAAACGCCTTGAACACCGCCAAAACATGCGTTTTCGGATATGGTTTTCATGTTGATCTCCCTCGTTGATCAACGGCTAGCGCAGGATCAGAAACTTGTCACCCATGCGATGACTCCCGAAACCGTCAGAATACTGACCGCCGTCGAGATCAGGATCGAGGCCGAGACCCGCGTGGGCGCCACCCCGTAATGCTGGGCAAGGATATAGACGTTGCCAGCCACAGGCAGGGCAGCGGCAGCGATCATCACACCTGCCGCGTAGGGCTCCACCGGAAACAGAAAAAGCGCGGCAATTGCGACGGCAGCCGGGTGCAGCACCAGCTTGCAGAACGACAGCCACCCGGCGACGGTTACCCGCTCGGCTGATTTGCTTGCAAGCGACGCGCCAATGGCAAAAAGCGCGCCGGGAGTGGCGGCAGCGCCAAGAATCGCAAGGAATTCATTGACCGGTGCGGGAATCGGCAAGGCGAAGCTGGACCACAACAAACCCAGCCCGATTGACACGATCATCGGGTTTTTCAACAGACCCAAACCGATGGTTTTGAGGATTCCGATGGACGGACGCCCATCCCGTGCGCCTGTGATCAGGATCACAATCAAGCTACCGAAGACCACTAGATCGACGGCCAAAACCATCAGAACCGGACCAACCGCCTGATCACCCAGCAAAAGCGCCAACATCGGGATACCCAAAAACCCGACGTTGCCGATCACAGCGCATTGCGCCTCGACCGCGGCTTCCTCAATGCCACGCCAGCGCAGTAAGGCGACTGCGGTCGCGATCACATAGACGACAGCCGTGCCCCAAAGGTACGCAGCCACAAACGTCCAATCGAGTACATCAGCGATCGACAGGTTCGCCGCAAAGCGAAACAGCATCGCCGAAAGCGCGAAATAGAAGACGAATTTCGTGAGATATGCGGTGGCTTCGGGGGTGAAAAACCGCGTGCGGCCTGCCCAGTATCCCAGGGCGATCAGCGCGAAGAACGGCAGTGTTTTCAGGAAGATCGCCAACATAAAAGCGACTTAGCATGGGGAGAAATCTGAGTCATATTGAAAAACTGAACCATTCGGTTCATTTTGATCTTGAATATGTGAACTGATCGGTTTAGATATGGTCTGTAACAAGCAAGAAGGTTCTTCCCATGACCACTCTGAAACTCCTGCTCTCTGCGGCCTTGATTGCGTCGGCCACCATCACTTCTGCCGGTGCGGTGGCAGTAGACTTCCCCGTGTTGACCTTCCCCAAAGAGGGCGATGTGATCAGCACGCAATCGTGTGAGACAGACCCCGAAACCGGTGTCACTATTTGCGGCGCCGGCTCCTAGCCCACGTTCCCAGGGCTGGTAAAGAGGCGGGGGCCCCTCCCGCCTCTTTTTCGTTTTTCTTGCTCCGATTGAACGGAACGGTTTATAAAGAAGGCCTCTCAGGAAAGGACGACAATGGCTGACGGTGCTACCCAGATCAAACGGGGACGCAAATTCGACCAAGTGCTCGAAGGCGCTCGTAAGGTCTTTATGACCGATGGCTATGAAGGGGCGAGTGTCGATGACATTGCCAAGGCTGCTGAGGTGTCAAAAGCGACGCTGTACAGCTATTTTCCTGACAAGCGCCTTCTATTCATGGAGGTCGCCCGCATCGAATGCTGTCGTCAGACGGATCATGCATTAGAGGTGATCGACATGGCGCAACCCGTAAGGGATGTGCTGTGTAATATGTGTCAGCATATGATGAAATTCTTTCTTTCGCCCTTTGGTCAACGTGTTTTCCGGATATGCGTTGCCGAAAGCGACCGCTTCCCAGAACTGGGTCGCGAGTTCTATGAAAGCGGTCCAGAGCAGGTCGCGGGCTCGATCACGGAGTACTTTGACGCTGCAATTGAGCGTGGAGAGTTGCAGATCGAAGACCGACACCTCGCCGCCCATCAACTGATCGAGCTGTGCAAAGCAGATCTATTCCCGCGTCTTGTCTTTGGGATCGACACCGAATTTACCGACGATGAAATCAACCGCGTCGTCACAGGCGCGGTTGATATGTTTTTGGCGCGCTACGCCGCCTGATCTAATAAAGAACGACGGACCGGATGCTTTTGCCTTCATGCATCAGGTCAAAACCCTTATTGATATCATCAAGCCGCATTGTATGGGTGATCATGGGGTCAATTTCGATCTTGCCGTCCATGTACCAATCAACAATCTGAGGCACATCCGTCCGACCGCGCGCGCCACCGAATGCCGTGCCGCGCCAAACGCGACCTGTCACCAGTTGGAAGGGACGGGTGCTGATCTCGGCACCGGCCGGGGCCACGCCGATGATGACGCTTTCGCCCCAACCTTTATGCGCGGCCTCCAGTGCCGTGCGCATGACACCCACATTACCGGTCGCATCAAACGTATAATCCGCGCCACCGCCGGTCAGGTTCACCAGATAAGCCACCAGATCACCGTCCACTTCGGACGGATTGACGAAATGTGTCATGCCAAACCGCTCGGCCATCGGTACTTTGCTGTCGTTCAGGTCAACGCCCACGATCTGATCCGCACCCGCCAACCGCAGGCCCTGAATGACGTTCAGCCCAATGCCGCCCAAACCAAACACGATCGCGGTCGATCCAATCTCGACCTTGGCGGTGTTGATCACGGCACCAATACCCGTCGTCACGCCGCAACCGATGTAGCAGATTTTGTCGAACGGCGCGTCTTCGCGCACCTTGGCCAGCGCAATTTCGGGCAGGACGGTGTGATTGGCGAAAGTTGAGCAGCCCATGTAGTGTAAAATCGGATCCCCATCGAGCGTGCTGAACCGGCTGGTCCCATCCGGCATCAAGCCTTGTCCCTGGGTCGTGCGGATCGACTGACACAGGTTCGTCTTGGGATTGAGACAGTATTCGCAGGTCCGGCACTCCGGCGTATAAAGCGGGATCACATGATCGCCCGGTTTCAGACTGGTGACACCTTCGCCTACCTCCATCACGACGCCAGCGCCTTCATGGCCAAGGATCGCCGGGAACAGTCCTTCGGGGTCTGCGCCTGACAGCGTGAATTCATCCGTGTGGCAAATTCCGGTCGCTTTCATCTCGACCAACACTTCACCAGCGCGGGGGCCATCAAGGTTCACCTCCATGATCTCCAACGGTTTTCCGGCTTGCGTGGCAACGGCGGCTTTGGTGCGCATGTTGATATCCTCCCTATCGTGCGCACGACCGTGGGGTAGGTTGGTCGCCGATGCAAGAGTCTTGCGTTCAGGCCCCGCCTTGGTCACGCTGACGATATGAGACGACTGCTTCTATGCCTGCCCCTGATAGCGTGCACCGCGACCCAACCGGTCGCGCCGCCCGTCGACCCCGTTCCGGATGCCGGTGCGGACAGTTGCAACGCACGCCAATATGCCAACCTGATCGGCGCAGATCGCGATACGCTTGAGAAGACCCTGATCTTGCAGCCGGTCCGCATCATCACGCCGGGACAGGCCGTTACGACGGATTTCCTCGAGACACGGCTCAACATCGCGCTCAATGCGTCAGAGCGGGTGATCAAGCTAAGCTGCGGGTAAAGGAACTCTGACGACGCGGGCTGGGTGGGGGCTGTTAACCGCGCCGCCAGAGAAAGAAGCTCTCGCTTCCGATGACACCTCAATGCTCCGAAATCGCGGCGGAACAAGGGAGGTTCCGGAACGCTTTGCAGGCTCTTTCAGGGCAAATTCAGGGCAGCGCTTGATTTGAAGCCGGTTTGCGGCAAGTCTGACGCATATGAACATGCCGCCCCCCACCCCGCTTCATCAAAAATTGCCCGAGCAGGTGGCCTTTCACCGCACCGAGCTTGCCGTGATCCTGTCGATCTACGGGCGCATGGTGGCTGCCGGAGAATGGCGCGATTACGGGATTTCAAGCCTGACAGAGGTCGCAATCTTTTCGATCTTCCGCCGCACGGCAGAGTATCCTTTGTACCGCATCGAAAAGCGTCCCAAACTGCGTAGCAAGCAGGGCATGTATGCCGTGATCGGCATGGACGGTCAGGTCCTTAAACGGGGGCACGATCTAAAGACGGTGCTGCGGGTTCTTGAACGTAAGCTGATCCGCGCTGTTGATTAACTAAGCCGTTTGCGCGCCGTTACAGGCCCATCGCCTTGCGCCTCAATCCGCGGGATCGCCGCTTTGATCGGCTCATACGCGACCGCCATATGATGAGCGTTGGCATGTATCAGCGTCTCTGCATCAACCATGAACCCGACATGGCCTTTCCAGAAGATCAGATCGCCGCGTTGAAGCGGCGCATCGTCAGGCAAGGCCTCGCCCAGCGCGTCTTGCTGTAAGTCGCTATCACCGGGACACGCGATATCGCAGGCCAGCAACGCAGCTTGCACAAGGCCCGAACAGTCAAGACCCCAGACAGTGTTACCACCCCAAAGGTAAGGCGTGCCGAAATGCAGCTGCGCGATCGTCACAGGGTCTTTGAACGGCTGCTCCAAAGGGCGCAGATGGGGCTTTGGGATGAAACCACCCTCGACGGCAAAGTACTTCTTTTCTTCGTAAAGTACCCGCAGATGCGCACCAAAGCCCAACGCCATCAAATCAGGGCTTTTCATATCAGGCGTCGTGTAGACATGCGTACTGCGCACCGCGACGCGGTAGTTGGGCGCGCTGGGATCGGTAAGACTATCGCTGGGCAAATACCCGACATAGCTGTCTTTCTTGGATTGAACGAACGCAACCCCATCGCGATCCTCAAACACAGTCACCGCATCGCCGCGTTGCAACTGACGGTCCCGCCGACCTTGCGGTGCGCGCGTGAGATCGGCAAAGGGCACTGCCAGCTGACGCGCCGCACCGTCGGTGAACGCCTGCGCCTCTACCTGTCCTTGCAGATGCGTTGCCGCCACGCGTACGTTGACGGGTGTGAGCCTGCGATCGGTCATAGGTTCAACAACTCCGGCAATGCTTCAAGAAGTGCCCGCGCCCCTTGGCCGACACCGCCCTTCGGTCGCGCCGGCGCCGCAACAGGTTGCCAACCATAGACATCGAAATGTGCATAGCGCTGGCTGCGGTCCACAAAACGTCGCAAGAACAAAGCCGCTGTGATCGCACCTGCAAAACCGCCTTTCGGCGCGTTATCCAGATCAGCAATCCCCGGCTCGATCATTGCCTCGTAAGGCGTGTGGAACGGTAACCTCCACACCGGGTCCTGCGCGGTCACAGCGCCTGTTTCCAGCGCATTCACAAACGTAGTATCATCGCAAAAGTAAGGTGCCAAATCTGGGCCGACCGCCACGCGTGCCGCCCCGGTCAGCGTTGCTATCGAGATCAGACAATCCGGCGTCTCCTCATCAGCAAACGCCAACGCATCGGCCAGAACCAACCGCCCTTCGGCATCGGTATTATTGATCTCGACCGTAAGCCCCTTGCGCGAGGTCAGGATATCCTGCGGACGAAATGCGCTGCCATCAATGCTGTTCTCCACCGCTGGGATCAGCACTCGCGTGCGCAGCGGCAGCTTGAGCGCCATAATCATCGCGGCAAGTCCAAGCACGGTGGCCGCCCCGCCCATGTCCTTTTTCATCAATCCCATCGACGCACCAGGCTTTATATTCAAGCCGCCTGTGTCAAAGCACACACCCTTCCCGACCAGCGTCAGCGTCGGTCCTGCCTCGCCCCAGCGCATATCAATCAGCCGCGGCGCTTGCGCAGCTGCGCGCCCGACAGTGTGGATCATCGGGAAATTCTGCTGCAGCAACGCGTCACCGGTGATCACCTCGATCTCGGCGCCATGTTCTTTCGCAAGGTCGCGGGCCACTTGCTCAAGCGCGTCCGGTCCCATGTCAGAGGCGGGCGTATTGATCAAATCGCGTGTCAGCGCCTCGCCCTGCGCAATCGCTTCAACACGAGCAGCATCCAGGCCATCGTGCGCCTTTAACTGGGCGGATACTGGCAGCTGATCCGCATAACGATCAAAGCGATACTGACCAAGCAACCAGCCCAGCGCTTCGACTTCCAGATCAACTCCCTCGGTCCCGCTGGCCAGATGGTAGACGCCATGTGGCAGTTTAGCGGCAGCGGCTGCGACAGCAAAGCGCGTGCGTCTGCGGTCACGCGCACGCCCAATTCCAAGAAGCGCGGCTTCCGGCTGACCCGCCTCATCGGGCAGGACAAGGGCTTGACCAAACGCACCCGTAAAGCCTTGCGCATCAATCCAGTTGCGCGCCCGGGACGACGCCACCTCTGCCCAACTTCCAGCCGTCTCGGACGTCAAAATATGCGCAGGCAAAGACCCAACGGCAGGATTAGCGAATTTAAGCGACATAAACGGGAACCTTTCCGAAAAACATACCCCAGCCTACTGCGCGCCCGCGCGGCCGCAAGCCCGTTCAGACGCTCATGTCACGAATGTCCCAAACAGCGATTACCGACCGCTCCCCAATTCGTTGCAGACGATCCAGAACAGCCAACAAGGCGACGTAGTCCGGTCCCGTATCACGCTCTGCGACATCAGCGACATCGGCAGCCACATGCGCAAGCGCTGTCATCCCGACCTGATCACAAATCGCCACCAGCGACCGCGTGAGCTTGCGCACCCGCGACAGGTCGCCCGCATCATAGGCTGCCGCCACCTTGGCCAGTCGCAAAGCAATCTCTTCCATCGCGCGGCATACCACGTCTTCAGCCCCTTGCTGACCCAACTGCACAAACAGCTCTGCCAACCGCTCCGGCTCAAGTCGCACCTCTTCCAGAGGCTCCAATCGCGTCACTGTTGTCACCACATCACCCGTTCGTTCACGCTCCCACGTCACGGGGTCTATGCCAAACAGGGTTTCCAATTCGTTCAGGCGTGGTGGATAATTCTCTCGAATTTAGTGAAAAGAATGCCTAATAGGGGACACCTTTTCTGAAAGATCAGCCACACCTCATGCAGAACGCCAAACCGCTCCCCGCCTATCTGATCCAGCGCTACCAAGGCTGGCGCGCAACGACCTATTCGGAAAACCAGACCTGGTATCGCCGCCTTGCAGAAGAAGGCCAACGCCCACGCGCGATGATTATCTCGTGCTGCGACAGCCGCGTGCATGTGACTTCCATTTTCGGCGCGGACCAAGGCGAGTTTTTCATCCACCGCAACATCGCCAATCTGGTCCCACCCTATTCGCCCAACGGCGATCACCACGGCACCTCAGCTGCAGTCGAATACGCGGTCACCGCACTGAAAGTCGCCCATATCATTGTTCTGGGCCACTCCAACTGCGGAGGCGTGCGGGGGTGTCACGACATGTGCAGCGGCCAAGCGCCCGAACTGGAAAAAGACACCAGCTTTGTCGGTCGATGGATGGATATCCTCCGCCCGGGCTATGAAAAGGTCAAAGACATCGCCGATGAGGCCACTCGCATCGACGCTCTTGAGAAAGAGGCGGTCCTCGTCTCTGTTAACAACCTCGCCAGCTTCCCGTTCGTCAAGGAAGCCCGCGACAATGGCGAACTAACGCTACATGGCGTCTGGACGGATATCGCCATGGGCACGCTGCAATTCTACAACCCCGCAACACACAAATTCGAAGCCTGCTAAACGTACACCTCTTCCATTTGGCAAAACATCCCGGGGGTGCGGGGGGACAGCACCAGCGTGGCGACGCGCAAAGCGCGGCGCAGCCCCAAACCCATTTTCAAGACCTCACGGCCCAGCACC
>ERZ1740067.678-NODE-678-length-26027-cov-10.844640_pt1 | contig 26027 bp, 23 predicted proteins | sample MGYA00581736_ERZ1740067 | MGnify/ENA primary metagenome ERZ1740067 (study PRJEB43018, sample SAMN04849236) | marine metagenome | isolation source: floating plastic debris | place: Pacific Ocean | collected 2008-08-27 | study: EMG produced TPA metagenomics... | reverse complement strand
AAAAGGAAGAAACCAAAAGAAAGAAGTCTCAAAAATTACAACAGTTACAATGAAGGCGCCTGCCGCAAAAACGGCACAACAGCATCGCTGACTTTCTCGGCCCAGTCTTCTTGTGCATAGTGGCCTGTTTCTTCGAGTGGGCTTAGCGTCACTGCCTTTAGCCGAGTGGCAAACTTTTCGGCCAGGCTGATGGGTAGCCACTTATCTGCTGTGCCCCAGGCGATTAGGGTTGGGATGCTCCACCCTTTAAACCCTTCATCAATCGCAGCCATCGTTTTGTCTAGCTGTAGCTGCCTTACTGTGGCTAGCAACGCTCGCCCTGCATCCGAACTTTTCAAAAACGGCTTGCGATACACCTCCAAATCCGCATCGCCGACTTCGTAGGGACCGCCCCCTTCTAGTGTGCGATCTACTAAGATTGGGTCTTGTGTTACGACTTCGCCGAACAGTGGCCAGCCTAGCTGCGCTACTTTGAATGGCAGCTTTGCCTCAGCTGTTAGCGGCGTATTGACAATCACCAGCTTTTCAATTTTGTCGGGATGCTTGGCCGCATACAGCAGTCCTACGGAGCCCAAAAAGCCCTGTACTACGAGTGAAAATTTCTCTAGCTCTAGCGTATCTAGCCAGTGTTCGAGGCCGGTTAAGAAAGCATCTGTGTCGTAGGTAAATTCCTTTTTGTCGGGTTTGGATGAGTAGCCATGGCCAATCCAATCGGGTGCGATCGCTCGAAATCCATTTTTAGCCAACGGCTCCATCACCCCACGCCAGCTGTAGCTCTGTGACACCAAGCCATGTAATAGCACCACGGGCACCTTTCCCGCCTCTTCATTCATTGGCAAAGCTTCCCGATAAAACCACCGCAGCCCATCCGCCTCACACGTTTGCTCAGTAATCTTCACCATTAGCCCAACACTCATTCACTCACAGCCTTTAAACCTTACTCCTCCCACGATCCCCAAATCAAATCCTCCCTTTCCCCTTTCCCCCTTTCTCGCGCCCACGGTCCACCGGCAGCAAAGTGCGTTTTTCCCTCCACGGTCCACCGGCAGCAAAGTGCGTTTTCCCTTCTCTTCAGTCCAAAATGCTACGCTAATCCAATTGCTCCTCCCCATCCTCATGAGTGCTGACCACAATCAAGCCATTACCCGCCTTCAGCAAATTCGCCCTGAGCTGCTAAAGCTCCACAAAGCTTTGCTCTATTCGGAGCGCACTGTCTACGAACAAACCCACGGACCCATTGTCAATAGCGGCGAATTTTTTCGCTTGGTGACTGAAGATGATGCTTTTAGCTGGCTTCGTCCCATCTCAAAATTCATTGTGCAGATAGACGAGCTGCTTGATCTGCGCAAAAAAGAATTCGTCGAACCCGAAAGCGCTGCTATCTTGCTTGAAAAAGCTCGCCTGATGCTAAAGCCGAACAAAGATTCGCTGACCCCCCTAGGAGAGCGCTACTTTACCGCTATTCAGCGAGACCCTAACATCGCGCTGATGCATGCGGACATTTCGGAAAAACTGAGAGACAACGGTGCAACGGATACATAGATTTGTATAACTCTATGGTTTCGATAACTTTCATTAATTCGTAGGCCCCGGTCTTAGCAACCCATCTAAAATTCCAGACATTGGTATTTGTGATCAAATACTTGTGTCCAAGACGTTTTAGAAGGACTTTAGCCTCTTGATAGATCAGGTGCTTCGGCTGAGCTTTGTGTTGCTGGCAAGATTTATTATTTGGATACGTCCGTTTTTACCAGCGGTTTGCTTTGTGGCGGCTTGGAGCACCGTCGTGCTGACGCTGTGGAATATGTTTTCGGGCATTCGCCAAGGCGTTCAAAAGGTTAAACAGCTGCATAAAATTCCTTGCGCTGGCTGTGACTACGCTACAAACAGTCACTACCTAAAATGCTCGCTGCACCCTTCTACGGCTTTTTCGGAAGACGCTATCGGCTGCCAAGACATGGAGCCGAGAGACAACTACAGGGATCATCAGCTCACGCTGGGTTGATGCGATCGCCTAAAAATTTACCGAAAATTGAAGTCACAGTGGACTACTAAGGCTTATAACCATACAAATAAAGCCAAGCCATACGTAGAAAACCTCTACCACCTGGGAAAACTTTGGAGTTAACAGCTAGCATGCCAGCCGTATAGCTTTTGACTGCTGCCCTGTGATGAAATCAACGTAATCTCCAATGTTCTCAATTTTTATCCTGACTCATAACGAAGAGTTGGACATTGCGGCTTGTATAGAGTCAGCCGCAATGTGTGATGACATTATTGTCGTCGATTCATTTAGCAGCGATCGCACCCTAGAAATTGCCCAGCGCTATCCCAACGTACGCACTGTGCAGCATGCTTTTGAGAGCCACGGTAAACAGCGCACCTGGATGCTACGCAGTATAGAAACCCAGCATCACTGGTCGTACATTCTCGAAGCCGACGAACGCATGACCCCGGCTTTGTTTGCAGAATGCTGCGCGGCGATTGACGATGGCAGACATGTGGGCTACTACGTCGCCGAACGTGTGATGTTCATGAATCGGTGGATTAAGCACAGCACCCAGTATCCCCGCTACCAGCTCAGACTGCTGAACAAAACCAACGTTTGGTTTGATGACTATGGCCACACAGAGCGTGAGGTGGTCAACGGCTCTTCTGGCTTTTTAAGAGAGACTTATCCTCACTACACCTGTGGCAAAGGCTTCAGCCGCTGGATAGATAAACACAATCGTTACTCCACAGACGAAGCCAAAGAGACTATCCGACAGCTATCGAATGGCAAAGTCGACTGGAAGGCCTTGATTGGTGGCCGTACAGAAGTAGATCGCCGTCGTGCGCTCAAGGATTTGTCTCTACGGCTGCCAGGTCGCCCACTGGTGAGATTTATCTATATGTATTTCTTCTTGGGCGGTTGCCTAGACGGGCGAGCCGGGTTTACCTGGTGCGTTTTGCAGGCTTTTTATGAGTATCTGATTTTGCTTAAAGTGTGGGAGTTGCGAAATCAGGATCCGAGTGGGGCGATGGGTGCGACAGCGGAGCCACGTCTTGAGAATATCGCTCACCCTCACAATCAAAACATTGCGACTAAGCAATCTGCGGCTCAAGACAACGCTAATCAGACTAAAGCCGCATAGTCTAAAACCGTATAGTCTAAAGCCGCAGAGTCCAAAGCCGCAGAGTGCGGATAGTCGCTCAGGTGAGCTGGCGTTTTAGACGGTGAGGCTAGTGGATTGCCAGGCGATCGCAACCTCCCCACTCAGCCCTACTGCATCCAACTCACCGGCCTCATACTGACTCCAAACATCCACCAGGCCATCCACCCGCTGCTGATCTAGCGTGGCACCACTGCTGAGGCGAAACTCATCAATCCGATCGACCGGGCTAGCGTACCAGTCTTGCAATAGTATCTGAGCATTCGCGCTCATAACATCGAGCATTAGGTCATCGCCAGTGCTGGAGAAGCGAATATCCGTCGCGTCAACGCCATCACCAAATAACAGTTCATCGGTGGTGTCGTCAGTGCCTTGGTTATCGATGCGAATGAGGCCTTCAGTCGTCAAAGCATCTTTTTTGCCAAAGAGACTTTCAGAATCCCACTGGTCGAACACAAAGGTATCTGCCGCTGCCCCGCCGATAAAGTCGTTTTTGGCTGCCATCAGAAACAGGTTGCCACCCGCGCCGCCCTGCACAACGTTGCCTTCACCGCCGCTGACAAAGGCGTTCTTTTCGTTGCCGCCTTTCAGGATGTTCTCTTTACCGTAGCTAAAGATGAGATTGTAGCCACCCCCCGCATCAATGGTATTTTTCTCACCGCCTGCGAGGATGATGTCATCGCCTTTGCCAGCCTTAATGTCATTCTGTTTGCCAAAGCTCACAATAATGTCATCGCCTCGGCTACTGTCAACTTTATTGCTTGTGCCACCTGCGAAAATAATATCGTTGCCCCAGCCACCCTCTACATTATTGAGCTTGCCAAGACTCAAAATCATGTCATCGCCATCGCCTGCCTTGATCTTGTTGGTTTGCCCTGCGGAGAAGATTTTGTCTTCACCGTAATAGGTCGCAACCGTGTTGGACTTGCCAATGCTAACAACCACGTCATTGCCAAACATATCCACAAACTTGTTGTTCTTCCCGCCTGCAAGCAGCCAGTCATCACCCGCTTCATCTAGCAGAGTATTGCCTTCACCGATGCCCAGTACGACGTCATCGCCTGCCCCGCCTAAGAACGTGTTCGACTTACCGCCTGCGAGTAGGAGGTCGTTTCCATCACCTCCCGACAGCTGGTTGCCTTCACCCAAGCCCAAAATAATATCTTCGCCCGCTTCACCAAAGGCTTTATTGGCCTTACCCAAGCCCATCACAATGTCATTGTCCGCACCGCCAAAGAGTGCGTTACTCTGCCCAGCGGCAACCAGCGTATCCCCGCCACTGCCACCGAATATCGTGTTGCTTTTTCCGCCTGTGATCAACAGATCATCACCTGCGTCCCCGAGTACGGTATTCTTTTGTCCTGCGCCAAGGACTAAATCATTGCCGAGTCCACCCAAAAGGAGATTGTTTTTTCCAGCACTGATGAGAATGTCATCACCGAGGCCGCCATTGACGGTATTTAGCTTACCAGCGGCAACCAAAACATCGCCTGCATTTTGCAAAAAGTCGTAGCTAAAGCGCGACATGTCGGGAGAGAACTGTTGTAAACGCAAATCAAAGTTGGGCAGTGCAAAGCTGGGTAGATCTAGATTGAGATTAGGTAAATCTAATGCTGGCCATGTCGGTAGCGTCACATTTGGCAGGTCAAACTCTGGCAGGTCAAACTCTGGTAAATCGAGACTAAAGTTGGAGAAGTCTGGCAGTGATAAATTGGGCAGGGCAATATCGGGCAGTGTCAACGTCGGCAGGTCAAAAGAGGGAATTTCAACATTAACAACGGGTACCGTAAAGCTCGGCAGGTTCAGGCTTGGTAAAGAAAAACTGGGCAGTGTGAGATTGGGAATCGCCAAGTCTCCAAAGCCAAACTCACCCAAGCTAAAGTCAAAATCGGGTAGGTTTAGATCAAAGTCAAAGTCTAAACTCAGGTCAGGTAGCAAACTGCCCAGCCCAACATTGAGCAGGCTAGACCAGCTCAATCCCGGTAGGCTTAAGCCCTCTAAGCTCCAATCTGGAATGTCTAGAGAGAACTCAATATCGCCAAAGTCAAACCCGCTAATATCGGGCAGTATGTCGTTGATTTTTGGCAGCTGAACATCGACATTGATATCTACGATGTCGTCACCAAAGGCAAAGTTGTACAGGCCGCCCGTCACAACAACATCTTCACCTTTCCCGGCCACAATACCGTTGTACTTTCCCAAGGCCACCATTGTGTCATTGCCGCTGGCTGCGCCGGTTGCGTTTACTTTGCCAGCATTTTTTACGTCTACGCCCGAGTTGAGGTCGTTCGTTTTGGCGTCTTTGCCAGCATTTTTTGTTTGTGCTGTGCTGTACTTACTCAGGCTGATGCCCAGCGAATCCCCAAACGCGACATTGGCTTGCCCAGCGGCGACGATGGTATCGTCACCACTGCCGCCAATTAGGGCGTTGATTTGCCCGACGGCCACTATCGTATCGTCGCTGTCACCCCAGGAAGTCGCGATGTTCGTTATGCCGCCAGCAATCATGGTTGCGCTGCCATCGCCGACTTTGGTGAGGAGGTTGCCTTTGCCGATTGCCGCCATCAGGTCATCACCATTGCCGACCTTCGTGAGAATGTTGTAGGCACCGCCTGTCACCATTTTGGCGTTACCATTCGCGACTTTGGTAAGCACATTTAGCCCACCCACCGCATACATTTCATCGCGGCCAGTGCTGGTAGAGACAAACACATTGCCCGCTGCCAACCCGTACATTTTGTTGTTGCCGCTGCTGTCGTAAAAGGCATTGGCCGCGCCTACACCTGTTACCGTGTCGTCGCCACTGCCAGAAATAACAACATTGAGTCCGCCGCCCGCATGAATGGTGTCATTGCCTGATCCGCCCGTAATCACGTTTAATGCGCCCGCTGCGGTGATGTGGTCATTGCCTGCACCGCCACTAATGACGTTTGCGCCCCCGGCGGCAGAAATAGTGTCATCGTGATTGCCTCCGTAAAGGAAGTTGCCCGCAGCGACTGCGGTGATAGTGTCGTTGTGGTCGCCGCCATAGACGTAGTTGGCCCCGCCCCATACTTTAATGGTGTCGTAGCCGTGTCCACCAGTGACATTGTTGAATCCGCCATAGCCGTAGATTCGGTCGTTGTTGTATCCACCGTCTAATCTGTTGTATCCACCGACGGCTTTGATGTAGTCGTGTCCCCAGCCGCCATAAATCGTGTTGTGCGCTGCGGTGGCGTGGATGGTGTCATTGCCGCTACCGCCATCGATAGTGTTGGAAAGGCCGACGGCGTAAATATAGTCGTTGCCGGAACCGCCTTTAAGCTTGCTGCCCCCGGAGTAAGAATAAAGACGGTCGTTGCCGGCGCCTCCATCTAGATGTACGTATAGGGCATAGGCTTTGAGGGTGTCGTTGCCGCCGTTACCATAGGCTGCGCCTGCACCCAGAATGGTGAAACGATCGTTGCGGCTACTGCCATATTTATAGAACGGATTAACTGCGTTATTGATGGACTGAACTACTTTTCCCATGATGAAAAACTCAAAAAACGATAGTAGGAATGGTCACCGAAGCCTCTGGAATCTGGGCCTTAGTGAAGATGCATGCAAAGAATAAGAAACGAGAAAGATGAAATGTGGGCTAAAGCCCAGATGCAAACCTAAATGCGATATTTGCTGACGCCTGTCAGCTCACCTGCTGAGGAGATTCTCAGCGCTTTGGCGGGTGTTCCTTTTGGCAAGATGTTGGTACGCAGGTCTCGCACGATGGCGCGGGCATGGCCAAAGGGTGCAATAAATTCTGGAAACCAAAGATGGGTGCCTCCGACCCATTCTTCAAGCGAAAGCTCGTATTGACCGGTGATGTATTTGCTTTCTAGCTCATCGGTGAGCCAGGCCCAGTTGACAAAGCCGATGGGTGTACCATTGATTTCGTAATAGCGAAACTGATTGTGTAGCAGGCTGGGAATAAAGCGTTCTTCCAGATCTTTGATCTGGTAGGCGCGGTGTAAGGGAGAGTGCATCATGAGGTGCAAGATGGAGCCTAGCTGCTGCATCCGTTGCTGCATGACATGATGGCTATCTGCCAGAGGGTTATCAGCTAGAAGGTTATCCGCCAGAGGGTTATCAGCCAGAGAGTTATCTAGAGAGAAAGCGATGGGCGAGAGAGTTTGATAGGGCATGGTTAAACAACTTGCGACTAAATGGTGATGAGGTGAATAGCAATGCGGTCTCACTTACTCGCTGACCCACCAGAAGACAATTTGCTTTCCATTCACTTCCTCAGGGATGAGGTTGAGTGTGTCGACATGGGTATGCACGCCAAATGCCTTGGCTTTCCAAAAATCTACTCTACCGATGCTATCTCCGTTGCTAAGTGCCGCTGTCGAAAAGGAGTCACACTGCCGACTACGAGCCTCGCCTGTGCGAGCAACAAAGCTAAGCAACGTGTTGCTCGCACCAAATACTTTGAGGCCTTTCCACCAAGAGACATCATTACCTAGCTCAAGGCAGACTTCTGTTGTTCCGGCTGCGATGTCGAGGTACCAAATTTTCACTTCGTTGCCGTCTATATACACGGATTCGGCTTGGATATTATTGGTGCTCGCGTTCCGATAGCCAGCAGAGGGGGGTAGCGGGACATCCCTCAGGGTAACGGCAGATGCGGTGCTTGCGGTGCCCAGCACGGTTGCTATGCTGAGGCCAAGGCCTAGGAATACCGAAGATAGTTTCAGCGCTTTTGCCTTCATTGAGGATGTTTCACGTTGACTATCAGATGGTCTATCGGATGATTTGTTGAATCGTTGCTTTTGCAGACTGATCATGACTGTATTCCTAGTGAATTATTAGGTGTCTTTTGAAGACAGCTCTATCTACTTGCCCGTAAAAATGACCTATGCACTTTTTTCTCTATGCCTATCCACCGCATAAGTCCTAAAGTCTGCTACCTATATAGCTAGTGTCGAAACTCTAATAGAGCTGTAGAATCTATGGCGGCTGCTACAAAGCCTGAATTTTCTCGCTTCTGGACCCTCTGTCGGATGGTGCCAGGAACTGATAGCCCTGGATATAGAAAACAGGAACTGGTGCCTGCTCAAGCCTTTTTTCAGCAACTGCCGTCTGCACAGGCGCAGGACGAACAGAGCCTGTCGATCACGCTGCTGACGACCTTTCGTGGCGGTGGCGATACCGATCCGCTTGAACAGTCACTTTGTGGATTGTGTCTGCGTTGCTGGGTATCTCATCCTATTTTGAAGGCTTGTATGAAGTTGGCTAATTTGTTTGGCGCAGCAGGGCAGTTTAGCTACCGTGATTTGCTTCCTTTTGTGCTGACAGATGATGGGCGATCGCACATAGCACGAGACTCCAACACCCACGAATACTACGTGATCCAAGAAACGGGCGAGCGACAAAAACTGGACTACACCGCCTTTAGCTTGGAAGTGCTGCAAACCTATCGGCTCTCACCTGGTAAGCGGCTGAGCCTAGCGAACTGGGTTTATTTACAGACTAAGCAGCACCCAGAACTGCTCAACTATCTGGCTGAGTTTGGGTTTCAAAAACTCAGTGACTGGGCCCTGCTGAATCGGGTTCGAGGGCGGCAGCTGGCGCAACTTTCTGAGCGCGATCGCACTATCGTCACTGCCTTCCATGCCGTTTACCGACGCGATCGCCGTCGTTACTCACAATCAGGCCGCTGCCCAAACCCCACCGCACCGCAGCTTACCGAAATCAATGGGTTACTCCAGCCGCCGTTTGCCTCCCACGAAAAGTTACTGCAAACCCTAGGGCAAATCGCTACCCAGCTTCGCCAGTTCGATGTTTGGCGATCGCGAGAATCCTTGGAGTACCTTGACACAGACTCGGGTCAGTCTCGTTTGCGATCCGATTTACCCACAACAGAGCTATCGGCAGAAACAGAAGAAGAATCAGCGCTGCTGGCCATGTTTCATACTCAGCTGATGGCTGCGCTAAAAGAGAGTTTGCAGCAGTCGCTCACCGCTCGCATTGCTAAGCTCAAAAAGAGTAAAAAATATGGCCCATTTGCCGACAAATTTGCCCTTGGGCTACAGCACTATTACCAAGAAGGTCTGTCGCTCAAGGAGATTGCGCCCTTGCTGGGCATGAGTAGCTGGGATCAGGCCAGGCGGATTTTAAATCCTGGCGATTTTTTGAATGGGGTGCGATCGCGCACAATCCAACAGTTTTTAGATCACGTTCTCGTCATCGTAAAACAAAAAGATCTAGCCCCCTGGCCCCCTTCTCCCGACTATCTACAGCAGCTTTCCGAACAGCTCGAAGCCTTTGCCGATGACGAAATCTTTCAAGCTGCTGCCACTGAAATGAAAGCAGGCTCTCACCGTAATCTCAACAGCGTATACGCCCAACAGCTCCTGCTTATTCTCGATACCGCTCACTCACCTACTCATTAATCCGCTTGTTGCTTATGTTTTCTTCTATTGACCGAACCCCATCGACTTTCCCCTTACTCTCCCCGACCGTTATCGATCTAGAAGAGCAGCAGTATGAACAGGCCAAAGCCCTGTCAGAATCTCTGCCGAAGGCCCTGTCAGAAGATAAGGGTGATGCTGAGGTGAATCAGTGGAAAAATTACCTAAACTTGCTAGGACAACAGGCTTTCCAGTCTTGGTTTAGCGAGCAGCGAGTGGATACGCAGCCGCCAAGCGAGTCGCTAACTTTCTCGGACCACGAGATTAGATTGGCTCATCTGGGTGAGTTTCGTTTGTTTTTGTTCGTCGTTGAGCAGTGTCTATCAGAGGAAGTGAGTATCCCGACAAACGTCATTGATGACCCGGACAAAGCGGCTCATTTTTATATCTTGCTAGAAGTGGCTGAGGAACAATCTGAAGTATGGCTGCGTGGCCTAATACGCCACGACCAACTTTACCAGATGCAACAGACTCAATCGATACAGTCCCAAGCAGACGCTAACGAAGATGACACCATCACGCTTCCACTCTCTGCGTTTGAACCGGAGCCGAGCCGCCTGCTTCACTATTGCCGCTATCTAACACCCGATGCCATTCCGCTACCTCAAATCGTCTCCAATCCGACCTCTCCAGCAGCATTGCTCTCTACTACTGTTGCCACCGTTCGCACTCGTTTGAGTGAGTGGCTAGGCACGAGTACAGCGCAAGGCTGGCAATCTGGCTGGCAATCTTGGGACTTACTTCAGCCGCAGCTGGCCTATGCCACTCGGGGACTCTCGGATGGGCTAAAGCGCGGTAAACTCGTGAACCTAGAATTGGGCGTAGGCACAATAACGGTGGCACTGGTGCTGACGCTGTTACCTGAGGCGGATGAGAAAATTAGCATACTGGTGCAGCTGCTGCCAGCGGGGAGTGAGCGCACCCTACCACCCCAAATTATGCTTTCCCTAGTCTCCAAAAAAGGGAAATCTCTCCAAACGGTTACCAGTCGAAATCAAGATAACTACATCCAGCTAAAATCATTTAAGGGCACAGTAGGTCAGCGCTTCAGCCTTCAAATTCAGTATCAAGGCGCAACTGTTTCAGAAGATTTTGAGATTTAGCGCATAACTTCGTAATTGAACTGGCCCTCAACCGCGTGATGATCCGATAAATTTTGCTGTGGGCACTGCCAGTACAACAAAGGTGAAGACCGCCATCCCTGCTCGACTGAAGTGCGCATTGGGCGAATTCGGAGTGTTGTGGACTGAGGTTGCTCTGCGCTCTGCGCCAGCGTGAAAAGTGCATCTGGGGTTTGAAGAATGTCTGATTTTGTTAGATTGTTTTCGGTCGAGTTGAGGCTGTACTGTCGCTTACCCGTAACGCTTAAAGGGATGAGGCCAATGGTCTCAATCATCTCCTCGTATTCGGCAGCATGGGTTTGGGGAGAGATGGGTAGGCTAACGGCAAAAATGGCGGGCTCATTTTCAGGAATCTCCATAACGTCGATAAACTCTCGGACTTGCTCGTATTGATCCTGGCGAATGGACTGAGCTTTGCTACTGTTGCCAGCTTGAAGCTGCGCCGTTATTACGTGATAAACGGGGCCTTGGTCTTTTTGAATGCCGACGGTGATAATGCCCTGATAGTTAAAACAGCTGCTGCCGGTGCAGTTGCCGTCAAATTTTTTCTGATACTGGCTTTTCAGCACAATCGGCCACTGGCTTAAAATAGACAAGCCACTGTCTTGAGAGAGTCCCTCGTTTTGCCCTAGCGGTGCGCTGAAATGGCCCGTCGGGTAGAGCGACTTGAGTTTATTGAGCGCATGGTCGTCAAAGGCCTCTGCCACCACAAGAATGTCGTACCCTTCGGTAAGCGGGAACAGTTGTTGTACGCGATCGCTCTGACCCGTCGCAAAAAGTAATCGGGGTCGCAGCTGCGCATTATAGAGCAGTAGCGAGAGATGATTAGGATTGTCGTTAGAGACTTCTGTTGATTTTGGCTCTGTTGCTGAATACGCAGGGCAGCCGCGTATTCGAGCGATACTGCTGGCAACAAGCATAAAAGAGACAACCGCAAGACCCAGTGCACCGGCAGAAAGTCCCATCTGGCGTCGCGTTACGGCTAGCCGGTTCATGGTGAGGGCCTCCAGTTAGCGAAGTGCTCCTGTAGGAGCCGATGAATAAAAATATAGCCACCGCCAGCTTTTTTAAGCAAGATACGGTCGGCGCAGCTGTCTAAAAACTGCGCATAGTTCCAGGGCAGGCGCTTTTGCTGCCACAGCATCACCCGCAACACCAAATGCTGAACACAGACGACGCCAGAACCTTCCGCACCGACCAATCCAGTGAGCGTGCCCATCAACAAGCCCGCAATCAAACCAAAAAGACAGCTCTCCTGAAAGCTCTCTTGGGAACCGCCCGTATTTAGGGCAAACACCACGGTACTGAGCAAACCGTAAATCACCGTTGCCATTAGCCCCAGATGTAAAGCGTTTCGCCCGGTTCGCCACATGCCCTCATTTGGTCTACTTTTTTCTCCGCTGAGGCGCGATCGCTTCGTAAACCCACCCAGCAGCAAAAATATCCCGGCCACCGTTGCAATCACAACTCGCCATTCCACGATTCCCGCCTGCCACATCGGTAAGCTAATCACCGTGCCAGTTACTAGCCCTATCACCAGCCACTTCCCCGCCTTCTGCCAAGACCAGCGAAAGCCTTCAATCGGTTCAATGCGATGATGACAGGCACCAAATATAAATCCCATAAAAATAGCAAATATCGGTGTGGCAATCAGCCCAACAGAAAAATAAGGAACAAACACCCCTATCAGCACCGTGCTAAGACCGCCACCAATCAGCCCCCCAGTGACTCCACCTATCCAGCCTCCAATAAAGCCACTGAGCAAGCCACCGACAACTGCCCAGCTAAAGAATATGGAGAGCCCTACCCAAATCCCTCCTAGCCAAAGCCCCACCGCTGTCGGCACAATACTCATAAGACTGGCTAGCACGAGGCCAAGCATTAAAGGATAGCGATACTGACGATCGCGATCGCTCAACCAGTCGGGCTGAATGGTTTCAATTTGAAAGACAGACTGCCCCGTGCGACTGAGCTGCTGAGCCAGATAGCGCAGCCCTGAGATCGTCGCTGCGGACGTTTCAGACGCTGAGTTCCCTACACTGTGAGGCTGGCGACGAATCAGCATACGGCGCACATAGGCCTCAAGCAAGCAATGGCGGCGAGCCTTGGGGGACATGGCCGAAGCGCTAGCAATAAAAGACTTGGCCATAGAAGAATCAGCATCTTCTTCAGCGGCGAGGGTAAGGATATTGAGAATGAGTGGAGAAGCCATCATCGCTTTTAGCTGATCATCAGCCTCAATCATTTGCTGCAAAGGCTGACCGGCCTCGCCTAACGCAATGCAGTAGTCGTCGATTTGCTCAGTAGACAGTGGCTGAAGCGTGAGGGCTGCTTGAACATTTAGTGATTGTTCCGTCTCTTTACAGGCCGCTTCGTAAGCTTTTTGGCGAGTGCATATCACCATTTCGACCTGGGTATAGTCTTGACGAAACTGGTTGATCGCTTGAATGCAGTTAGCGCGATCTCTACTATTAACTTCGTCTAATCCGTCTAAGAGTAATGTTAGCTGACCTGAGCGCAACCATTGCTCGCTCTGCTGCTGAGGCACTTGGTAATAGCTGAAAAGAGACTGCTGTAGCCACTGGCTCATGGCAGACGGCTCCATTGCATCTGGAGGCTTAGCCGTATTTTTTTTCGAGGGATGCCAAGCAGACAGCGATAGAACAACCGGCATAGGTTCTGTTGCTTCGGCTTCGGCCCGCTGAATAAGAGACTGAGCAATATCTAGAAGCGCAGTGGTTTTACCGGCTCCTGGAGTTCCTAGCAGAAGCAGGCTGCGGCCAATACCCAATTGTTCAAAGTAATCTGTAACTTTAGTACCCAGCGGTAGCGGATAACCTGACGGTGAGATTTTTTCAATGGTGCTAGTGGCAGGATTGCTAATCGCGAGGGGATATTCTGCTAATCCAACAGTAATCATAATTTGATGGAACAAAGACCTTTGGAGAACGCCTTTAACCCAAGAATTGCGAACTTTGTTGAGAAAGATTTGGCGATCGCGATAATCTTTGCGGCTCATCCCTAATGCCGCTTGGTCGACCGACGCCTCAGATGTTGCGCTGCCTTCCTGTCTGGACGTTGAACGGCACAGTGCTTTCCACGAAAGCGGTTCTTCAGCTGGATTTTGGCAGAGCACAGGTAGCCAAGAAGCGCCTGGAAACTCGTCTTCTATAGCTTGGAGCTGGCGGCGCGATCGCTTAACCGCCTCGTACAGTGGCCGCCCTTGCTGCACATAGGCAGATAAAAAGGACTGAAAAAACTGCTGCGCCACCCGATTGGGAACGGGCTCTCGCAGCACAATTACCTGGGGAATGTTCAAATGCGCTAGCTGATTGGCCAGTCCCAGCCCATCACAGGAGTTAAATATAGCCAGCTGAAGGCCATTTTCTAATGCGGCTAAGAGCGCCTCAGAAATATCGTCAATCGTGAGACTGTTTTTACTTTTCTGTTCGCTACCTATTTGTTCATTATCTGTCTGTTCATTAATCTGGTCATTAATATACAGCCGCCCTATTTCACTACTGTCGCTGCTGCTATGGCCAGCGAAAAATAGCAAGTCCCAGCCTGCGGCATCCCACAGCGCTTGATCAAACTGTTGTCTGGAAGGCTGAGCCAAAAACACAATATCGGCATTGGGTATCTGTTGCAGGCATTGTTCTTCTTGCGTGAGATCGATGCCTTGAGCGTTGCCCAAAATGGCTAGAATGCGAGGTCGGGTTCGAGTCCCTGATCTAACTTGCTGACGTTGGCGCTGCTGACGCTGGTATTGCGGTAGGCTAAGCGCGAGTTCTGCGCCTGGGTAGTCTTGTATCAGGTGCCATTTTTGCCAGGGCAGTCGCCTGATAGCATCGTTTTGGGTGACTAGGACAATGCGGATCTGATCTTGGAGAGAGAGGTGCGATCGTAAGGGTCGCTCAATCGAGCCAAATTCAGCTGAACACAGCCACAGATTGAATTGTTCGCTAAGGCTATGACAAAGTGATTCAAAGTCGTAGCTAGAGACATGCTGTAATCCACCTTCATCAATTTCAAACAGATCATCTGACTCGTCATCTGGTCCGTCATCTGGCTGTAAGGCGGCAGCTTGATGTGGTAGCGATCTGGTTGTTGTTTCTGGTGTTGTTTTTGAGGATAACGGAGGGGCTGAGTAGTCACATAGGGCTCGATATAGTGCCTGCCAGGACTGACTGAGCATTAGTAACTGCGGCATCGCTGGTAGCGAGCCAGTGAACTGCTCTGGCAAAGCATTTGGATGTGCCCATAGCTGCGCAGTAATCAGCGGGAAGCCGCCTTGAAGGCTGCCGCTGCCTAATTGAATCACAATGAGCGTACTCACTGAGTTTGTTCACTCCTGTAATATGCCTAGCGCCATATCTTGCGCATATGTGGCCCTCGTGTAAAGCTACACTTTGCTTTCTAGCGCTTTCAGATACTCTGTGTTTACGCCAGACTCACGCGTCAATGCAATCTTACCCGTACGGGCAATTTCTTGAATGCCGAAGGGTTTCATCATTTGTTCGATGGCGACTAGCTTACCAGGGTCGCCTACGACTTCTAGCGTTAGTGCTTCTTTTGAAACATCTACGACGCGGGCGCGAAATAGCTGGGCTAAGCCGACTACTTCAGCTCGGTTGGAGCCATCGGCATTCACTTTCATTAGCATCAGCTCGCGCTCTACGCTAGGCGTTTCGGTGATGTCGTCTACGGTGAGCACATTTACCAGCTTGTAGAGCTGCTTGGCCAATTGCTCAATGACTTGATCATCTCCTGGCACCACCATAGTGATGCGAGAGACGCCGGCTTCTTCGGCGGGGCCGACGGCTAGGCTCTCGATATTGAAGCCGCGACGGGCAAACAAACCGGCAATGCGGGTCAAAACGCCTGATTCATCCTGAACCAGTACAGAAAGCGTATGCTTCATTACAAAAAATGCGGGCAATAGCCCCTTACTTGAGTTCAGCTATCTTATCTCGATAAGGTGGCTACCTACTGAACAAAATAGGAATCCGATAACAAAGATAGATACGTCTTTTACGGCGCGCTTTTTACGGTGTGCCGTCGTTCCCAGAAACAGGGGGAGCCACTGGAATAGAAGACGAGCCAGGAGAAACAGGCGGTAAGCCGGTTCCTGTGGGGTTGGGTCTGGCACCAGATGGTGCGGGTGAAACCTGCACGCCGCCAGGAGTAGGGACTCCGCTGTTGGGTGCGGTACCGGGAACGGTTTGGCCAGGGGCGATTGGCTGGCCCAGTTGATTTAGATTGGTTGGCGTGCCTTGGGTGGGGTCGAGGACGGCTTCTTTGGGGAGGGTGGCTAGGGCAACGCGATCGCCCCCCACAGAACGAAGCAAGTCCAGCACGGTAATCACATCTTCGTAGCGAGCGCTGGTGGCGGCGTAGAGCACGATGGTGCCGGTGGGCTGTTCCTGTCGGTACTGTGCGGCTGCGTTTTGCAGCAGGCTGATGGGGACAGGGTTGGATTCTAGGTACACCTGGCCAACGCTGTCGATGCTGATGTAGAGGCGATCGCGTCCATCTCCTGTGAGCGGCACGCTGTTATCCACCGAGGGTAGCGTCAGGTCAATCGCCTGCTGTCGCGAAAGGCCCAGTGCCGCCAGGATAAAGAAGGTCAAAATGCAAAAGATAACGTCAATCATCGGCAGAATTTCAATCTGCACGTCCGACTGACGGTCGTTCATGTCTACTTTCATAGGGCGGCTAAAGGCATGGGGCAGGCTAAAGGCATGAGGCAGTCAGAGGCGTGATTTAAAAAGTCGCTGGGGGTGGCGCTTTCTTTTCAATCGGCGTTTCGGGTAAGTCGACGGTGGGGGATGGTGGAATATTAACCAAGTTTTCGCTGAGTAGGCTGGGTTTGCCGTCTGTGTAGGCCCAGGCTTGGCGGTACAATAGCTCTAGCTCGTTGCCTGAGAGCTGAAAGACTTTGGCCTGCCCGAAAACGAAGCCTTGAAATAGTCGGTAAAAGGCCAGGCTAACAATTGCAATGACTAGGCCGATGGCAGTACTTGTCAGCGCAGTACTGATGCCGATGGCTGCGCCGGGTGTGGCATCGCTCACACCCAATGCGTTGAGATCTACCGATCCGAGTGCTTTGATGAGGCCGACTACGGTGCCGAGCAGGCCGAGCAGTGGCGAGATGGCAATGACGGCTTCTAGAACTTTTTCGCCTTGACGCATGGCGGCTAGCTCTTCGCTGGCCGAGGTTTCTAGGGCGAGGCGAAATACTTCAGGGTCTTGATCTTTTAGCTTGAGCGCAGAGAATAGGAAGCGACCCATTGGCAGCTTAGAAGCGCGCTGAGAGAGCTGAGTTGCCGCACTCCATTCGCGCCGGGCGGCTTCTAGTACACGCCCGGCGACTTCTCGCTCACGGGTCAAAACCTTTGACCAGAACCAAATCCGCTCAATGATGGTGCCCAGTGCCAAAATTGACAAAAAGAGCAGGGGCCACCTGACAATGCCGGCCTGTCTAAATAGTTCTGATAGTTCCACGCTCTCCTCCTGTCGCCTGCTGCCTAGCCATTTTGTCTTACAGGCTTCATTATTTTCTGCCCCAGTGTAGAACATATGAGGCGCGGGCCCGTTAATATTTGTCCACTTTCTGGTGAAATTGGATTAATTTGGGAGCATATCCAAAAGTTCGTTAGCGGCGCGATCGCACACGCCCACTTCTCCCATCGCCTGTCGCATCTGCGCGTAGCCTGCAATCATTTTTTGGCGCTTGTCTTCGTCAGTGAGTAGGGTAAGGGCCGCTTCACTAATGGCTTCGGGCTTAGCATCCCACTGTAATAGCTCTGGTACGATGGGCTGGTTCTCCATTAGGTTTACGGGCGAAACGTAGTCGCCGGTAAATCGAACGATGTATTTGGCAATGAAGCCGGTGAGGTTGCTTAGCCGGTAGGTGACGACCTGCGGCACGTTCATCAGGGCGACTTCTAAGTTGGCGGTGCCGGATTTGTTGATGACGACGTCGGCGGCTGCGATCGCTCTTTGCCCATCGGCTTTGTCTACTAGGCGCGCGTTGAGATCGTAGCTATCGGCCGTGGTGGAAATGTCATCGCGAAAGTCGGGCAGGGAGACGGGGATGAGGAATCTTACCTTGGGCTGCTGCGCCTGAATGTAGGCAGCGGCCTCAAACATGATGGGCATGATGTAGTGCAGCTCTTGCTTACGGGAGGCGGGCATCAGGGTGATGATCTGCGCGTCTTCGGCAATTTTGAGCTCGGCGCGGGCGGTTTGTTTGCTCATCGGCTCAGCTAAGATGTCGACCAATGGATGGCCGACCCAGCGAACGTTGGCACCGGCTTTTTTGTAGAATTTGGCTTCTTCGGGGAAGATAGCCAGCAGCTTATCGGTGACGTCTAGGATGTTTTGGGTATCGCGTTTGGTAGCAAATACCCACTGCTGCGGTGCGATGTAGTAGGCGATGGGTGTGCTTGGGAGTTCTTTGCGAATGAACTTACCAACAGGGACGTTTGGGCCTATGTAGTCGAGCAGCACCATGAGGTCGGGTGGATTTTCTAGCAGGTATTTGTTGATCTGCTTTTGCAGGCCGCGTCCTTTGATGTAGTAGGGCAGGGCTTCTAGGAGGCCGATGGCGCTGAGGCGCACGGTGTTGACCAGGACGTTGGCTCCGGCGTCGGCCATTTGCTGGCCGCCGACTGCGGTAATGGCGATGTTGAGGCCGCGCTTTTCGGCTTGGCGCTTGAGGGCGTGCACGAGCAATCCGCCCTGCAAGTCGCCGGAGACTTCGCCGGTATGGATGAAGATGTTTATGGGTTTCATCGTTTCCGCCCCGGTACTGGTCCCCGTCTACCTTTTTCCTGAACCGACGCCTGCAAAAATTCGTACAGATGACGCACGCGGTCATTGCCCGAAATTGCCTCTAGCTTACTGATGGCTTCTTCGAGTGTCAGTCCTGAGCGATACAGAATGCGGAAGGCTTCTTTGAGGCCTTTGTATACTTGGCCGTCTTCTTCTTTCGCAATTCCTGAGCGGCTGAGCAATACTTGGTTAAGCCCGCGCACTCGCGAGGGATTGCCTTCTACCATAGTGTAGGGCGGTACGTCGCGCTCTATGCGGCTCATGCCGCCGACCATAGCGTAGGCGCCGATGTGTACGAACTGATGCACACCTACTAGGCCACTGATGCGGGCGTGGGATTCGATTTCGACATGGCCAGCAAGGGCGACGGAGTTGGCGATGATGACGCGATCGCCCAGTTCACAGTTGTGGGCGACGTGGGCATAGGCCATCAGCAGGTTGTGGTTGCCGATGCGGGTGACTTCCCCAGTGCGAGTGGGGCGGTTGATGGTGACGCACTCGCGGATGGCGTTGTCGTTGCCAATTTCTACTAGGCTCATGGAGCCGTCGTATTTGAGGTCTTGCGGCTCTAGGCCGATGGCCGCGTGGGGGAAGATGCGGTTGCGATCGCCAATTTGCGTGTTGCCCTCAATGACCGCATGGGCCCCAATGGTGGTATCTGCACCGATAGTGACTTTTTCACCGATAACGGCGTAGGGGCCTACGCTGGCGCTGGAGTGAACCTGAGCGCCAGAATGAATAACCGCAGTCGGATGAATCAGAGTAGTTGTCAAAACCATGCCTCCAGCCAAGCCACTGAACGAGTAGAGCACATAAGCGTAATCAATCTACCACCGAAAACATCAGTGTTCCTTCACAGGCTAGCTGCCCGTCGACTTCTGCTCTGGATTTCATCTTGCCAAAGCGCATTCGCTTAATCGTAATTAACTCGGTCGTAATGATGAGCTGATCGCCAGGCACCACGGGCCGACGGAATTTGACTTTATCAATGCCGGCGAACACACAGAGTCTGCCATCAACCCCAGGTAATTGACTGAGTACGATGCCACCGACTTGAGCCATGGCCTCAACAATCAGGACCCCAGGCATGAGCGGACGCCCTGGAAAGTGCCCCTGAAAGTGGGGTTCGTTGAAGGTGACATTTTTGATGCCGACTGCTTTTTCACCGGGCACGTAGTCAATGATGCGATCGACTAGGGCAAAGGGGTAGCGGTGGGGCAGCAGCTGCTGAATTTCTTCGAGCGTGTAGGTTGTTTTGCTATTTTCTGCGGGTGTATTGTCTGGCTCACCGCCATCATCGACTTTTGCTGAAGCCGGTTTTGAAGACGCTGGGGTGGCAGCCTCAGTCGGGACGGGAGCACTAGTTGGCATAGGACATCAAATCGTATTGGCAAAGCTGAAAAATTAATGAAGCTTGTTTAAGCCCCTCACGATTTTGCCATTAGACGGTGCCAGAGGCTAGTCGCTTCGCCAATTCTACGTGCAGCGTATGACTCGCCTTGTAGGCTACATAATGCGCAACGGGCAGGCAACCCACCAGACCCAAGTCACCAATTAAGTCCAACATCTTATGCCGTGCGGGTTCGTTGTCGAAGCGCAGGGGTGGGTTTACCCAGCCTTCGTGGGAGCAGACGAGGGCGTTGTCGAGGCTGCCGCCTTGGATGAGGCCTTTGCTTCTGAGGTAGTCGATTTGGTGGGCGAGGCCGAAGGTGCGCGCGGGGGCGATTTCGGTTGCGAAGCTGTCGGCCATGTTGCCAGGCGTGGGTGACCAGCTGTGCCACTGGTTGCCAATGGCGGCTAGCTCGAAGTCGATGCCGTAGGTGAATCGTAAGGTGGGGCTGGGGAAGGCGGCGACCCAGGCGTCTTCGGCGTGGACTGTGATGGGTTCGGTAATGGGTGATTGCTTTATCTTTGGCGCAGACTGAGGCTGAATGCCAACGGGTGCGATCGCCGCCATCCATTCTTTTGCCGATCCATCGAGCAAGGGCACTTCTGGTCCATCGATTTCGATGCGGACATTGTCTATATCTAGAGCTACTAGCGCTGCTAGCAAATGCTCTACGGTTCGTACCGTTTGCTGTGTTGAGGGATCATCACTTGAGGGCGCGCCTAGCTCAGTGGAGAGCTGGGTTTGCACCACGTGGGCGGCTGTGGCTGGGATGGCAACGGGGTTGGCCAGGTCGCTGCGGACGAAGTAGCGACCTGCGTTGGGTTCAGCGGGGATCAGCTTTACGGTGGTTTGCTGGGCGAGGTGTAGGCCGATTCCAGATGCGATCGCTGGCGCACCTAGCGTGCGCTGCTGTGCCTGTGCTGCACCGTTTGACGCACCGTCTGGTGCACTATCCACAGTCGTTTCTGCACCAGATGCCAGCGAAGCCTTGACCATTAGAATCGTTCTCCAAAACCAAAGTGGAAGCGACTGCCGCCATCGTCGGCCAAGCCATAGTCCAATCGTAGTGCGCCCAGCGGCGTTTGTACCCGGACGCCTGCGCCATAGCCAAACCCATCCCCAGGCTTGCCACGAACCCCTGCTGGATCGCCTGGGACTGAAGAGCCAGAGCCAAAGTCTGTACCGTAGTCGGCAAAGAATGCACCATTCAAGAATTCGCTGAACAGTGGGAAGCGGTATTCTACTGTGCCCAGCGCGAACGAACGGCCAGAGCCCACAGCGCCTTCTTCAAAGCCGCGTACAGAGTTACCGCCACCGAGTGGGAAGGCCTCATAAGGTGGAATTTCGCCAATCGCCGTTCCCCCTTGAAGGTTGAAGGCGATGGTTTCGCGGCCGCTGTTGCCAAAGAAGCCTACGGGTACGTACTGGCTGTAGCTACCGCGTATTTTGTTGAAGAAAATGCTGCCATTGCCCACAGGGACAGACTGCTCTGTGCCTAGGCGAAAGAGACTACCACTGGTGGGCGCCGACGGATTGTCGCGGCGGTCGAGCACTGCGCCAAACTGCACGGTGAGCAGGTCGTCGCGGCCGTTGTTGCTGGCGGTGAGTAAGTTGCCTAGCTCATCACGCGGCGTTACGTCACTGTCACCGTCTAGCAGCGCTACCCGCTCATACTGCGCTCCCAAAGACAGCGACAGTCCATTGTCTAGCGGGCGGCTAAAGCTTAGTCCTGTGCCCAACCGGTTGAGTCTTGGGGTGTCGCCATTGGGCAAATCAACATCTATCTCTCCATTGTCAAAAATCAGCGACGTCGCCCGTCGGTTGAATAGGCTGGCGGTGTAGGACGTGCGGTAGGGATCGCCGGCAATCCAAGGGTCGGTGAAGCTGACGTCGAATAGAAAGTCGCCGCTAGTGGTGACGCGCCCTTCGGTGCGGAACTTTTGGTTGTTGCCGCCAAAGTTATCTTGGTTGTAGCTGAGTTGACCGAAGAGGTCGCCGCGCAGGTTGAAACCTAGGGAAGCACCGACAGAACCGGTGTCTCTTTCGGCCACGTTGACAATGAGCTTTACTTTGCGAGGATCTTCATCGCCAGGATCTAGCGATAGACGAATGTCTTCAAAGATGCCGAGGCCGAAGGCTCGACCGACATCCTGCTGAATTTCGCTTTCTCTAAAGACGTCGCCGGGCTCGGTTTCAAATTCTCGGGTGACGATGAAGTCGCGGGTTCTGCCGCTGATTGGGTCGCCGTCTTCGTCGGTGGTTTCACCATCGGCCGTAATGTAGCGCACCTCAATCGATTCGATTTCGCCTTCGGCCACGATCAGGGTGACGGTGCCGTCGTCGCCGATTTGGGGGGCGGTGGTGACGTTGGCGAGGACGTAGCCGTTGTCCTGGTACCAGTCGTTGAGGTCTAGTACAGAGTCTTGAAAGTCTCTGAGGTTGAGGATTTCGCCGTACTGCGCGCCAAAGATTTCGTCAACGGTTTCGTCTTCGAGTACCTGTCGACCTCGGACATCTACGTTGGTGAGCACAGGGTTGGGCTCTACGGAGAACACTACTTTTACGCCGAGCGGGGTGTCTTGGGGGTCGGCGCGAACGTTGGAGAAAAAGCCGGTGCTAAAGATACTGTTGATGTCTTCTTGCAGCTGGGTGCGGGTGCTGGTACGACCGGGAGAGGTTTCTACCGCGTTATATACGGCGTCGATTAGCTCTGCATTTAGCGGGCGGTTCGGGTTGGTCGATACCACGTCCACTTCTGCAACCAGTACGCGGGCTTCTTCGGGTTCGGCGTCAGCGGCGTCTTCATCCGTTGGCTGGCCGGTTTGGTTGGGTACGGCTTCTACAGGAGTGCTTTCGTCGGCTTCTATTTCACCGTCTTCTATGCCTGTAGGCTCGCCCGCTTCTGGTGCAGGAGTGATGGGTACTGCGTCGTCCGAGCCTGCAGGGGTAGGCAGAATGGTGGGTGCAGCAGAGTCGGGCTCGGTATCAATGCCGGTAGCAGGGGGGACTTCGGCTTCGTCTGCCTGTGAGAGCAGGGGTGATGCGTTCCGGTTGACGACCCCGGAGAGTAGCTGATCGAAGGTGGGGCCGTCTGCGGTAGTTTCTACAACCGGTGAAAAGGTTGTTTCGGCAGTAGGCACTGTGATGACAGGACTTACGGCCACTGCGGCGGAGCTGTTTGCCTCGGCTGGATCAGCCTCGGTTGGATTAGCCTTGGTTGGATTATTGGTGAGTTGAGGACTGGTTTCCGACGCTGAGGCGCTGTCGGCCAATTTAGAAGTGTCAGCGGCTTGGCTGGGTAAGCCCGAGATTGCGACTAAGCTAAAACAGGCCAAAAGAGCCGGTGAAACACGCATAACCAGTGGATCCTTAATAGATGTTCATTCCTCACACATGATTGTGCTCGCTCAATTGCCATAGGTTAGGTGCTTGAGCGAGCACAATCATAGCGATGTCTAATAATTCTTAGACGTCGATTAAATCAATTTCAAAAAATACTACCGCACTCTCAAACCTCAGCCTAGAATTGGCTGTGCCAGAACGGCAGGCTGCACGTTTGTAGGTACTTCTGTACCTGTGCCACAGGAGAAGGCAAGGGTGAGGCAATGGCAAGGCAATGGCAGGGCAATCAAATTTGGGTGATAATTCGCTCTAAAACGGCCTGATACCCTTCGGCAACGTCGCCGAGGTCTTGACGGAAGCGGTCTTTGTCCATGACGCGCTTTTTCTCGTCGGGTTCGGTGGTGTCCCATAGGCGGCAGGTATCTGGGCTGATTTCGTCGGCGAGGAGGAGAGTGCCGTTAGAATCGGTGCCAAATTCGAGCTTGAAGTCTACAAGGGTGATGCCGCAGCTGGCGAAGAAGCTGGTGAGAACGCGGTTTACGGTTTGGGCTTTTGCGGCGAGGGCGTCTAGCTGGGTGAGGGTGGTGAGCTGCATGGCGGCGATGCGATCGCGCGTGAGCAGCGGGTCGCCCAGGTCGTCGTTCTTATAGTAGAACTCCACTATGGACGGTTCTAGTTTTGTCCCTAGGGGGATGCCGGTTTGCTTGGTGATGCTGCCAGCGGCGATGTTGCGGACGACGACTTCTATCGGGACGATGTCGACCCGCTTGACGCGCATTTCTCTGTCGCTGGTCGTTTCGAGCAAGTGCGTTGCTACACCTGCTTTCTCTAGCAGACCGTATAAGTGGGTCGTCACTTTGCAATTAATGATGCCCTTATTGGCAATCTGCCCCTTCTTTTGCGCATTGAAGGCGGTGGCGTCATCTTTAAAGTAGGTGACGAGCACTTCTGGATCATCTGTGGCGTAGATGATTTTGGCTTTGCCCTCGTATAGCTTTTGTTCAGGGCTTTGATTATTTTCGGGGGCGTCAGTCATGTGGTGTGGAAAAATGCGAAAGCAACTTGCCCATTATCGTGGCAAAGCCGGACAAAAGATCATACCTGTAATATCAATTGCAAGTCAGAAAATTCCTGTGACTGTATTTATGCAATTCGCATCATGACAGTGCTAGCAGTGATAGGTTTTTATCTTCAGAAAATAATTTTATTGCATCAAAATCTCGGCGGAGTAAATTTTCTACCTGAGATGTTGAGCAATTGCCAAGACGAATCCAGATAACTTTTGGTGGATTACCAAACACCAAGCTCAGATCGTGCATGTCTGCATCTTTCGAGGCGATTATTAAGTTGTGACTTTTGGCATAGTCCCAGACGGTAGGGTCAATCGTCGCTTTCATTCCTACATCTCGAACATGAAGAGATCCTGGGAAGAGATCTGCTAGGCGGGTTGGCAACTTTGGCGATAGGTTTTCATCGAATAGTAATCTCATGCAGAGATAGGCGCAATCATGCATCGACGCTCACGATCTGCTGCATAAGCGATGCAAGCTTTTAGGTCTTCTCTCGTTAGGTCAGGGAAATCATCGAGAATTTCTGCTTCGGTCATTTCAGAAGCTAAATACTCAAGGACTTCGTAAACCGTAATTCGTAGGCCACGCACACAGGGCTTTCCGCCCCTTTTATTTTGCTCGATTGTGATGTAGTTTCGATAATTCATCTAAAGAGCTGAGTGCATTTTCCATTTCATAGTAACGCTGCTAGAGCCAGCTTTTGACTGGTTGATCTACTAAGACATCAACTTCACGCTACATCAGCAGGGAGAAGTTTAAGCAACGCCGTATCCTGTATATGGTCTCTTGTAAGCCGGATGTAGGCCGAGGACGATGTCTTCTTTCGGAACGCCTAAGTCAATCAGTTCTTGGCCTACGTCGCTGTCGGTCGTGTTTTGCTGAAGCCAAACTTTGCCGTCTTTGATATCGAAGTGCAGCACTGTGTGATAGGTGCGTTTTAGGTGGTTCCAGCCTACCCGCATGAGCTGATAATGGTCGCGAGTGGTATCGAAGAAAAGCTGATCTTCAATGTCTTCGTTGGGATCTTTAGGGTCACTGTGCTGCTCTAGCAACGTTTGAATGGCTGTGCGATAGCTGTCTACTCTATCCATTGAACGATTTCCTCCAGCGTAGGCTCATACACAATTATCTTTAATTTGTACCGTTCTGTCACAGCTTTCAAAAATGGACCTTGAAAAAAGGTGTTGTATATCTCCAAAGGAACAGCCAAGTAAAGCTCTCGATCTGGCTCTTTAATTTCCAACATCATCCTGTAGTTGAGAAATTGCCCTAAAGCGACATGAAAATCGCTGATAGGAGATGCACTGATGAAGCTTTTGACTTCGATGGCAATTTTTTCTTCGCCTTTCTCGGCAGTGATTAATCGCTCAGCAGCGAGATCAATTTTTACTTTGTAATCTTCCCATTCTAGCTTTAAGGGATCGTTGGAAATATGCCATTTCTCTTTTTCAAGTCCACGTTTGACGGATTCATGGAATAAGTCTTTTCTGCTCATTCTAATTACAGGTTCCTGTGAAAAGCACTTGGAAAAATCATTTGAATTTTTGTTCTATGCATCCATGTAGCCTTTGAGAGCAGCGACAACGGGTTTTATAGCAGGGTGCTTAATAGTCTCTTCAATGGCAGCTGCGCCGCCTTCTTTTACAGCGTTGATGAGGCGCTGCTTGATGGTGGGGTCGCCTTCGATG
>ERZ1740067.677-NODE-677-length-26028-cov-21.780426_pt1 | contig 26028 bp, 16 predicted proteins | sample MGYA00581736_ERZ1740067 | MGnify/ENA primary metagenome ERZ1740067 (study PRJEB43018, sample SAMN04849236) | marine metagenome | isolation source: floating plastic debris | place: Pacific Ocean | collected 2008-08-27 | study: EMG produced TPA metagenomics... | reverse complement strand
TCCATGGCGATCTGGGTATCCTGTGGTCAATTACTTAATGAAACAGTAATTTAGTTGTGAATTTTTGAAATTTTACCGGTTGGATATCTACAAGGTGTATCCCTTGGCCAGCAAACCTTGTGGTTCACCACCCCTATCCAAGCTGTGATTGGGGATTGCTATTCTAAGTATTATCCTGGGGGCTGGCTATTGTCATCCCAGAGCTTCGTAAGCCATAGTTTAGATAACGTTCTGAGCTACGGTTTAGATACTGTAAGGGAATAACCTGGGGGCATTTGCCCTCAGCGTTAAGCGGTGTGGTTTTAGTGGAGTTTTATAAAATAGTGCGTTCCTGCAGGTGCCAAGGCGAGCATAGCTTTACTTAATCCATGGTTGATTTTTCGGTTGCTATTCGTCTTTATAACGGTGCTTCGGTATTACCAAAGATTTTAGACGCCCTCAGCGCTCAGATCATTACTGGGCCTATCAGTTGGGAAATAATCATCATTGACAATAACAGCGTTGACAGAACGGCTAACATTGTCGATGACTATCAGCAAAGATGGACCGCCTGTCCTCTGAACTATGTGCTAGAGCCTCGTCAAGGAGCTTCGTTTGCTCGTCGTCGGGCGATTGTGGAGGCAAACGGCACCTGGATTGGGTTCTTGGATGATGACAATATTCCCGATCTTCATTGGGTGCAGGCTGCCTATGACTTTGGCACCCTTCATCCCCAGGCGGCGGCATTTGGCAGCCAAATTCACCCCCGATATGAGACCACGCCCCCTGCAAATTTTGAGCGGATTGCACCGTTTATTCCTGTGGTAGAGCGGGATGAGATTGTGTGTTTTACGACCGGATGGCGGGCCATGAGTAATTTGGTGCCTCCCGGCGCTGGGCTGGTGATTTTGCGGCAGGCATGGTTGGACTATGTCCCGTCTTCTTTAACCCTGCGCGGTCCGGTGGGGGACTCTCTAAGCGGCAAAGGAGAAGATGTAGAAGCATTGCTATATCTGAAAAAAGCGGGCTGGGAGATATGGTTTAATCCGCTGATGCACATTGAGCATCAGATCCCGAGTTGGCGATTTGAGCGGGCCTATTTACAACGATTTTTCCATGGAATTGGTCTGAGTAAATATGCGACCCGCATGGTGGGTATTCCCCTTTGGAAGCGACCGTTGTTGGTCCTTTTATTTATGGGTAACGATGGGCGTAAGCTACTGTTGCACCTGCTCAAACATTATCGCCATCTGAAACAAGATGTGGTGTCTGCGGCTGAGCTACAGTTGTTAATTAGCAGCTTTCTGAGCCCGTTTTACGCGTGGCAGCAGGGTTTGATGGGAACAGGCCATGGGGATGATATCAGTCTTGCCCCGCGGTCATCCATTGACTTAGATAAACAAAACGAGCTAGCGACTGAATTGGAAAAGAAAACGGTCCTTCCCCCCCATGCCCACGGTTCTAATCTATCGTGACCAGCTTTTACCCTATTCAGAAACCTTTATTCCGGGTCAGGGGGGCAGCCTGTCTCGCTATGGTGCCGTCTATGTCGGCACCAGTCGACTGACGGAGAGTCTGGATACTCAAACAGCCATTATCTTAGGTAAAACATCGCCATTAGGTCGGCTTTGGAAGATGGGCTACAAGTTTGGTGGAGTTGTTCCCCCCCAGTGGCTCAGGGTGCTCAAATCGCATCAGCCAGCATTAGTTCATGCCCATTTTGGCAGTGATGGGGGGTTAGTGCAGCCCCTGTGTCAGCGGTTGAATAGGCCCCTTGTGGTGACATTCCATGGGTATGATGCCACCTGGGATACGCCCGCTTGGAGCACGGTGCGGGGGCAGGGGGATGTGTTTAGGGCGCTGCTACTGCGCAAGCGAGATCGGGCTTTGGCAAAGGCCGACAGGTTGGTTGCTGTGTCCGAGTTTATTCGTAATCAATTGCTACTCAGGGGAGCCGCTGCCGACCGGATCGTAGTCCACTATATCGGTATCGATCGGCGGCGGTTTTGTCCCACAGACAGCATCGTCAGCCAGAGAGAGCCGATAGTGCTGTTTGTGGGGCGACTGGTGGAGAAAAAAGGCGGTGAGTATCTGGTGCGGGCCATGGCGGTGGTGCAACGTCAGCTGCCCGATGTAAAACTGGTGGTGATTGGGGAGGGAAACCTGCGATCGCAACTCCAATCCTTAGCCCATCAGCTCTCAGTCCGGGTTGAGTTTCTAGGCAAACAGTCTCCTGACCAGGTGCGCCACTGGATGAACCGGGCCCAGGTGTTTTGCGTTCCCAGCATCATTGCCCGTTCAGGCGATGCCGAAGGCTTTGGGATGGTCTTTGCCGAGGCCCAGGCCATGGGACTGCCCGTGGTCAGTTTTGCCACCGGTGGCATTCCTGAAGCTGTGCGCCACGGAGAAACCGGTCTACTCGCCCCAGAAAAAGACACGGCGCAGTTGGCCAAGGATTTGCTCCGTTTGTTAGGGGATGTAGACCTGCGACAAAAATTTGCCCTGGCCGGACAGGCCCATGTGGCGACTAATTTTGACCTGCACAAAAACACCCGCCAGCTAGAGACAATTTACGATGAGGTGGTGGACAATTTTCAGGGTCGAGCGCGTTAGTCAGAGCAGGTTCCCACGCTGGGTCTCTGTCGCCGGGTCTCTGTCTCTAGGGGCGGCGCTTAAATCCCTTTAGGGTGCGACGCAGGTTAGGGACGTTTGCAATGAGATAGTCCACCCGTTTGCGCCAGTCCTGAAACATCTGTTTGCGCGCATCGGGAAAGGCTTCAAATAGCTGATTGGCGGTGGTTAAATCCTCAGCGGTGGTGGCCCGGTAGGCGGCGATGGCGGCATAGGCATTAAAGATACTCTCCAGGATGGGGCGATAGCTGTCGGGGCAGCTGCGGCGAATGGGCTCGGGTTCTATGAGCATGGGCCAGGGGGGGCGCACCTGGTTCCACACCGCCAGGTCCGAGGCTTCGGTGTGATACCACATCAGCGGTCGCAGGTCTCGGTAGATGGGATAGTTGAGAACCACCTGGAGCCAGAGGTAAATGTCTTCGCCGTAGGTGCAGCGGTTTTTGTCATAAAAGCCACCAAAGCGATTGACGATGTTGCGATCGCACACAATCGCCCCAGAATGGAGCACATCCATATTGGGTTTATATTGTTCAACCGGCAACTCCGTCGGTAGTCGCCATTGGCCCGAACTCAGCCCCAATGACGACAAAACGTTCCCCCAATCCGAGCGATTTTCTCCCCGATACTGTCCCGTCAAACACAGGACACAGTCGGGGCGCTGTTTGAGATGTTGCAACGTCACCGTCAAAAAGTTAGGTAGCCACTCATCATCCGCATCTAAAAACGTAACATAGTCCCCAGTGGCCAGGGCTAACCCACAATTGCGGGCAGCCCCCGGTCCCTGGTTATCCTGTCGCACTAAACGAATGCGAGAATCGTCAATCCCCCCAACAACCTCACCCCCCCCATCTGTTGAACCATCATCCACCACCACCACTTCTAAGTCCGTAATTGACTGTGCCAAAATAGACTCCACGGTGCGGCGTATAAATGGAGCCTTATTGTAAAGGGGAACAATGACGCTGACACAGGTCATGGGGCGTTAACGATAACTAACAACCAACGGCATGGGTAAGTTTTATCAAGATTGGGATATTGAGATTATCGACTATGACATGTATACCCTACAGGGCCTAGATCTACGGGGACCGGCCCTCACCCAGTCCAATTATATTGCCTATCTGGGGGCAGCTCAAACCTTTGGTCGCTATTGTCACGAGCCCTTTCCCACCCTGTTGGGCCAACAACTCCAGCTTGGTACCTTAAATTTGGCATCAGGGGGTAAAGGGCCCCAATACTATCTGCAAAATCCATCCGCTTTGGAGCTGATTAACAACGCTAACCTAGCCGTTGTCCAGGTTATGTCCGGGCGTAGTATTAGCAATTCAGTCTTTGAGTCCACCCGAGGGGGGCGTTCGGGAATTCGCCGCCGCAATGGTAAAAAAACCACCGCCAATATCATTTTTTACGAGTTGATCAGCGGGCAAGATGAGAGGGGGCTAGACCCAGCGTTTCTCCAACAGCTCGTGGCTGAAACCCGGCATAACTATGTCACAGCCATGGTAGCCCTACTAGAGAAAATCCAGGTTCCAACGATATTACTGTGGTTTTCTGTGAGATCTCCTGCCTATCAAGAGATCTACCCCCCAGTTTGGCCCCGGCAAATCAACCGCTGGCTCGAGCAAATATCAAAGGGCAAAATTGGGTTGTGGCGACGTCGCAATGAAACCCGTGTGGAACGTTTCCTGGGTGATTTTCCCCACCTGGTTAATCAAGCGATGGTGGATCAGCTCAAACCCTACGCCGATTGCTATGTCGAATATGTGGGACAGCCTGGATTACCCCAACCGCTCAGAACCTATGGCGGCAAGTCCCTGGCCCCCAATATTTACTACCCTTCACCGGAAATGCATCGAGAGGTCTACGACAAACTTTTGCCAGCTACCCAGTCACTGTTAAGCCCGCTCTGACTCATCTTTTGTTGGGTGCCAGGCTCCTAACGTTTATCCAGTTCGGCGACTGCTGACGATATCGACTGCTCCACCGCAGCCCAAGAGTAGGTTTTTATAAACAAATCGTAGGCGTTCTCTGCAATTTGCTTGGCTAGGGTTTGGTTTTGCCAGAGAACCTCAATTTTTTCAATGATCTGTTCGGCCGTTTCTGCCACACAAAGGTGATGGTTGTCTTCGGTTTTAAGCCCCTCTGCCCCTTTGGGCGTGCTCACCACCGGACAGTAACTGGCAAACGCTTCTAAAATTTTTAACCGGGTACCGCCCCCCTGGCGCAGGGGCACCGCCATGACGCTGGCGCTCTTTAAATAGGGCCGCACGTCGGGTACTAGCCCCGTAATGTGAATGTCGCGATGAACCATGGCGGCTGTTCCCATGGCCACCGTAGGGTCACGGCCCACTAACCATAGCTGACTGTCGGGATAGCGCTGTTTCAGCGTAGGATAAATCTCGTTGATCAAAATTAGGGCCGCTTCTTCGTTGGGTTGGTAAGAAAACTTACCCAAAAATAGAAGCTGGTGCGGTCCCTGGGGGAGATTGGGCTGACCGGCTGTCTGGTAAAAATTGGCCTGCACCCCATTGGGAATCACCTTAACCCTGTGGTTAGGGCCGTAAAGCTGATGAATTTGAGCAGCATCCAAGGCACTGCATACCCAAGTTTGGTCGGCCTGTTTCACAAAGTTCTTTTCAATGTGGCGGATTTGGCGTAACGTCTGGCGCTGGAGACGATAGTCTTCTTTGTTGCCTTCTATGTTGTGGTTATCTAAAACAACGGCGCAGGTGTGATTTTTAACAACCTGCAGATAGGGGTATAGCCACAGTTCTTCAAATACAACTACGGTGGGTTGAAATGTTTTAATCAGCTGACGCAGGGCCTTGGCCGCATTAGCGGTATAGAGCCAGTCAGCATAGGTGTAGCCGTCAGGGCGAAGAAATCCGAGACGATTTTTTACCTTTTCTGTCCAGGGGCGATCGGGGCTGGCGATATCGTAATGGGCAAGTTCAAACCCTTGGGGGACCAATTCTTGAGAGGCTAAATCAGGGCCCTTATAGATAGAGAAAATAGCCACCTCTCCCTGGCGTTTGAGCAGGTTGAGGGTTTGCCAGTTTCGTAACGCAACGCCGCCCGTTGGGGGATAGGGGGGAACTTGAACAATAACCAGACTGCGACAGGGGCCCATGCGTAAACCGAATAAGACGTTGGCTTAGATATCCTCAAGGTAATGGGCATAGGGAGTCTTGGCAAAAAACTCGGTGAGTTCCTGATGATTTGCGATCGCATCTTGCCACCGCCCCGAGGACTGTTTACGATAGGCGCTTGCCACCGGGGACGCAGATACTCCCAAAAAGCTACAGATTTGATCCACAGTGGGCTGATGTTGCGAGCTGTGTTGGATGTTGTCCTCATAGGTTAACGACAATACGTCCAACCCCTGCAGCAGCTCTCGCTCATAGGTTGCCAACTGTTCGCTACGCTGCATCCAATCCAGCATACTTTCCGGTTTCACCGTAATCACCCTAGGTTTGGCCGGAGCATCGGTCTTTTTTTGATAGTACCCAGAAACCCGTGCCTTGATGTTGGAAAGGGCATGGTAAAAAAGATTACGCCGTTGGAGATGAATAATTTTAAAGCCGCTCTTGTCTAGCCGTTGTAAAAACCGTCGCCGCCGCAGGATGGGCTGGACATCTCGGATGTGATAGCTCAAGATTTTGCAGCCGTAGGCGGCCGTTGACGCATTGGCACAACAGCTCTGCAAATAAAGCTTGGGCAGTAGGACCGGACGACTTAAGATCTCTCCATCACACTGAATTGACTTAACGCTATCCAAAAGGCTAACCAATGCCGTAGTCCCCGAACGACCGCGACCAAAGAGGACAAACCTTACCGGTGTAAGGTCAGGACGATGCAACAGATAGCGGGCAGTCTGTCTGATTTTTAAATGGGGATTTTTTATAGGGAGTGCTTTAATCATCAGGTTTCTATTGTGGTTACAGCGCCAATATCCTGGGCTCGCCGAGACGAGGGTCCCAACAGTCTTGTACGCCATACCATCAGCTTTCGATCTAGCTTCCAGCGCAGCTTTGCCACCGTTAACAGCCCCATGGCCCGGGGTGATAGAGATGGGTAAGGTCTATCGGCATATCCGTATCGCTGTTGTAGCTTATTTGTCAGACTGTTCACAATTGCGACATGGGTAGGCCACAGCTGCTGTTTCCATCGATCAATGGCAGTGGTTTCCAGGGGCTGTAGCGCCTGGTTTAGGTGGGAGAAGGCCCATCCATCTCGGTTTACGATCGGCATATTTTGGGTGGAGCGCTGGGCTAACAATCCCTCGGGATAGTCTTCATTCAGAAATTGAAAAACCTCCTCCAACGTACGATCTGGCTGTTGCACCAGATCTTCATAACGCACCAGCTTGACCCGTGGATCAGCTTGCCAAGTTTGTTCATAGAGTTGGGTGCTTTGGTACCACTGTTCAGCATGAACGTGGACATAGCAACTGGCCCAGGTCATGTTTAACAGCGATGCGGTCACCGCCCTGGGATCTCGCAACATCCACAGCACTTGGGCTTGGGGAAACCACTCTAACAACTGGGTTAAATGTTGATAGTGGAGCGGTGTCTTTTCTCCCCATCGGGGTTTATGACAACGCTCAGCATAGGTTTCTAACCAGCCGGCAAAAATGGTTGCATGGCTGGGAGACCCCTTAGCCAAAATGGTAGCCAGGGTTTTATCGGGCGCAATATCAAAGTAAGAGAATCGCTTACTTTGACTCAACGCTTGCCAAAACTGCTGAAAGTCCTGGGTTTCAGCTAACTTTAAATGGCGATAGGTGGGGACCCAATAGGTTAAAAAGTGACTTTCAGGAGAGACCGCAATGCGGGGATGGGCCGAGAGGATTGTGGTCAACAATGTGGTTCCCGAACGGGGCATACCTACGATAAAAATTGGATTCTCGCCTGAATTGATCCCTGAATTGGTCATACGTATGGGTTTGTTGCAGCTAAACGAACACGTGTGTTGGCTAGTCAGCGGATAGCAGAGGAAAATGGCGGGGTCTAGCCTTTGACCCCTAACACTATTCGTTGCAACGCCAGATCCACAGGATGCATTTGAGTCAGATACTCCTGCACTCCGCACCTGAGCCCCTGGCGGACAGTGACAGGATCTTGTAGCACAGCATTAACTCGCTCTAAGGCCTGCTGAGGGGTAAAGTCCGCCAGGGCAATGCTCCATTTAGACTGTTGGATCTCAGCCATAAAGCCCTGCACCTTGGGGGCATATTCAATGGCGATCACAGGTACGCCAAGCCCCACCGCCAGAATAACAGCGTGCAAACGAGTCCCCACCATCACATCTAACCGACTTAAACAATCGCTCAATTTATCTAGGGATAGGAGACGGGGCACCGGGGTTAACCGCTCTGGATAGCGGCTTAAACTCACCACCTGGGCAATGGCGGTTTCGTCATCCACCGGAGGGGTGTACCGTCGCCGAAAGTCAGGGGGATAGGCTTGAAACGGGATCAGATCAATGGTGGCATTGTGGGTCTCGATCAGCTGATCTGCCATGGTGGCAAGGTGCTGGTAAAACGCCGTATCGCTTTGCCCGCTGCTGCGCCCGGCCACTGCCCGCACAGAAATACCGATATGGGGACTGCCGTTTTTGGAGCGATTGTCTAGGGGTGAAACAGCCTCCAGCGCTAAGTCGCCCATCACATGAACAGCCTGGGTCACCCCCAGGTCCACTAGCCGTCTGCGACTGGTGCGATCGCGAACCGCAATCATATCTACCCGATTGAGCGCTGCCCTAATCCGGGCTTTAGTTTCAGGGCGCCACAGCTTGCCGACGCTAATGCCCAAAACTAGGGTGCGTTTCCGGGCTGCGATCGCACGTTCCAACGGCAGCAGCCACTCGCTGGCCACATCCCGGTCCGGGGCATCCCGCAGTAAGTCGCCGCCACCGAGAATGAAATAGGGGTGGGTTGCGATCGCAGCCCAATGGCGCGCCCATTGGGCTAGCTGAGCCCGACGTCTAGGGGCATAGCGATTATCCAACACCCTCACACCGTGGCGTGCCCGCGTATCCTCGGGGTCCTTAGAATAAACCGTCAATGGAAAATCACAGCCACACCGCTGTAACCAACGACGTAACCCCCTCAGCATGGCCTCGTCACCCAGATTGTGATAGCCATAAAAGCCACAGACTAAAATCCTATTGCCCCACGCCATTATTCAGACCCATCGATTTTGTCCATCTGCCGATTGCCCCGCCAAAATTAGCCCATAAAAAAGGTGGGCTAAAAATTCTAGCCCACCTTAACATCGCCCATATCAAATCAGCTCAGAGACCGACCGGTCTGACCAACTATGGGATGGTCACCGTAAAGCGGAAGGCCCCCACCTGACTTGCCTCAACATTCAGACCAAGGTTAGGACCGCCAGCAATCACACCACCACCAGCGCCCACACCCAGACCACCGGTTGGCGTGCCCGAGGGGAACGTACCTGGGAAAGAAGGACAAGACTCAACTAGAGCAGCCAACGGTGCCTGGGGGAATAGCAGCGGACTGCCCGCAGCAAAAGTGAGATTTGTACCCAAGGCAGAAAGAGCGACAGGCGACGCCAACTCTAGGCTACCGGGCTGCAGAACGCTGGGAACCTGAAGTTCATCACAGATTGCAACGTTGGCCGCCTGGGCCACACCGCCATTAAAGAAGTAGATTGTGTACTCCACCACATCCCCAGACTGTAATGGGGTATCCACATCAAAGACGCCCAGGGGCAAACTGTTCCCCGAGAGACTGGCCAGGGTATCGTCATCGGTGGTGCCCGGCTGGTTAGTGAAGTCATTGAGACCCGCTATGGGCAAATCACTACCGCCTCTGATAACGCGCGTAATCCGCTTGACCACCTGCAAATCAGCCCCCAGGAAGGCCGGCGTAGCAATATTCTCATCCGGCTCATTGGCTTCCAAGTTCCCATTCGGGTCACTGGCAACGGGGTCAGGCGTGGTGGGATTATCTGGGAACGGATTGATGTCATTGGATATGTCATCCGTCAGTTCTCCCGATATCACACCGATACCGGTGGTGGTGGTTTGGTTGTCAAAGGGTCCGGGTAGCTGGGTCGACACGGTGCTACCGGCCGTATTCACATCAACCACAATCTCATAGACAGCAAACTCACCGACATTGAGCGTGCTCGCTGGGGACGTAGAATCACCCGCCAGCAGTAGGTCACCGCTGCCATCAAAGTTAGGATTGACCGGCACCGTCGACACACCACCGCCTGCGGTGATCAACGTGGGTGCAGCCACGATTGTAAAGTCGTCGGTAGCACCGATGCCGCTAGTGCCAAACGTGGGTCTAAAGTCGTTATTGAGCACCACATTTTGCAGGTTCTCAATGCCGATATTGCGCACCACAACCTGATAGACCAGACGAACGTTGCTCCCCCCAAATGTGGCCCCGGTAATAGCCCCGATCTCTGTACGGCTCTGATCAATTCGTTCAATCACCGAAATCTCAGGTGTCGTGACAAAGTTAGCGGGGGAAGGGGTGTTTTCAGAATCGGCAGGGTCCGGAGCAGGGGCAGCCGGATCACCCGGGTTACCCACCGTACTACCCCCCGTTAGTGACCCCCCCGGTGGGTTTAACGCTCCACCTAGATCGGCCGGCGTCGGTGTTACCGAGGTGAAATCGTTAGAAATATCACTGACGGGAATCGTCGATGTATCCCCAATACCAGTAGCCGTTGTGAAATTATCAAACGGTCCTGGCAGTGCGGTTGTCAGGGTTGCACCGCTGTCAGTCAGGTTGACATCAACCACCACCTCATACTCACTAAATTCACCAATTCCCAGGGTGCCCCCTGTAATTAGGATGGGGTCATTGGTCCCATTCGGACCAGCCCCCTCCTCAGACGAATCACCGCCGTCGTAGTCAGGATTAACAGCATTGGCAACACCGTCAACCTGGGTCACCGTCACAATTTCAAAGCCATTGTCCGAGCCAGAGTCACCGCGAGTACCATTATCAAAGGTTTCGGTAAAGTCATTGGTAAGGGTAACGTTGTTTAGTCCTTCAAATACCCCCGTGTTTTGGACTCGGATGCGATAGGTAACCCGGCCTGTATTGGCTCCGTAGGTGCCCGTTGGCTCCAGTAGGGTACTCACCACCTGTTCAGCCACGTTGATTTGAGGCTCTACCGTAAACGTAACCGGCGTCGGTGTGTTTTCATTGGCTGGGTCCGCCGGATCCGGTGGTGTGGGTGCCGCCGGATCGCCAGGGTTACCGGCCGTGCTACCCCCAGTCGGGGAATTACCCGGGGGGTTTAGGGCTGTCTCAAGATCTAGACCCGTGGCATCGTTAGAAATATCACTGACGGGAATCGTCGATGTGGTGCCAATACCATTGGTGGTGGTGCTGTTATTGAAGGGTCCTGGTAACGGTGCGACTAAGGTCTCACCACTGTTCGTTAGGTCAATATCGACAACAACTTCGTACTCGCTAAACTCACCGACGGCTAAGTTACCCCCGGTTATCAGGGTAGAGTCATTGGTCCCATTCGGACCAGCCCCCTCCTCAGACGAATCACCGCCGTCGTAGTCAGGATTAACAGCATTGGCAACACCGTCAACCTGGGTCACCGTCACAATTTCAAAGCCGTTGTCCGAAATAGCGTCACCGCGAGTCCCGTTGTCAAAGGTTTCGGTAAAGTCGTTGATCAAGTCAACGCTGTTTAGATCCTCAATCCCTGTATTTTGAACTCGAATGCGATAGGTGACTCGACCGGTATTCGCACCATAGGTACCCGTTGGCTCAAATGCGGTGCTGGTAACCTGCTCAGATACGTTGATTTGAGGCTGGGTGACAAAGGTAACTGGCGTCGGTGTATTTTCATTGGCCGGATCTAATGGATCCGGTGGTGTGGGTGCTGCCAGATCGCCAGGGTTACCAGCCGTACTACCGCCTGTGGGCGAATTCCCATCCGGATTCAACGCGGCTGTCAGTCCTATCCCCGTAGCATCGTTAGAAATATCACTGACGGGAATCGTTGAGGTGACACCGGTACCGTTGGTTGTGGTGCTGTTGTTAAACGGTCCTGGTAATGGTGATACCAGGGTTTCGCCGTTGCCAGTCAGGTCAACATCGACAACAACTTCGTACAGACTAAACTCACCAACGGCCAGGTTACCACCAGTGATAAGGGTGGGGTCATTAGCCGCATTAGGTCCAGCACCGTCCTCAGACGAATCACCGCCGTCGTAGTTAGGGTTAACAACATTGGCAACACCGTCAACCTGAGCCACCGTCACAATTTCAAAGCCGTTGTCCGAAATAGCGTCACCGCGAGTCCCGTTGTCAAAGGTTTCGGTAAAGTCGTTGATCAAATCAACATTGTTGAGGTCTTCGGTGCCGGTATTTTGCACCAAGATCTGATACGTGACTCGCCCCGTATTCGCGCCATAGGTGCCCGTCGGCTCAAACACAGTACTCACAACCTGCTCAGAGACATTAATCTGAGGCGTAGTTGTTAGCTGTAGGGTGACAGGAGTCGGTGTGTTTTCGTTGGCTGGGTCCGCCGGATCTGGCGGTGGTGGAGCATTCGTTGGATCGGTCGTGGGAGCAACGGTGCTACCCCCAGTGGGTGAATTACCATCGGGGTTAAGGGCATCCACCAGATTAGTCAGCGGTGGCGCATCATTGGAAATATCACTCACAACTCGGCCTGACGGTGTTGTTAAATCGCTCCCCACACCGGTTGCCGTCGTGCTGTTAAAGAATGTCCCTGGAATGGCGCTGGTCAGGGTTGCACCATTGCCGGTGGTATCCACATCGACTAAGATTTCGTACTCGGTAAACTCACCGGGTTCTAACGTCCCTCCGGTTGCCAAGATGGGGTCGTTAGTCGCTGGCCCACCACTATCAAATGTGTCACCGCCATCGTAGTTAGGGTTTGCAGGGTTTGCAATTCCGTCAACTTGGGTGACTGAGAAAATTTCAAAGCCATTGTCGAGGGTAGTGTCACCACGAGTACCGTTGTCAAAGGTCTCGGTAAAGTCATTGATCAGCTGGACACCCGTTAAACGCTCAGGCCCGGTATTTTGCACCCGAACCCGATAGCGCACCCGAGCCGTATTGCCGGGAAAGATGCCGTCAGCCGGATTGATCTCCGTATCAATAAATTGCTCAGAAACGTTGATCTGGGGCTGTGGTACCGGATCTGGCAAGACCACCGGCGTGGGTGACTGCTCTAGCGGGTCGCCATCGCCGTTGGGGTCAGGGTTAGGGTTGGGGTTAGCGTTGGGGGGAGTACTGCTGTCATCCACCGATGTATCGAGAATGCGTAACCCAATCGGTGTGGTACCCGCCGCAATCACCGTATTGTCGTAGGTTACACCGGGGGTAATGTTGGCCGCTGCGGTATCTAGTCTAACGGTGTATTGAATAACCGCCGCTTCTCCCGGTGCCAGGGAACCAGTGCCATCTAACAGATTCTGATCGCCGTTGCCATTAAAAGCAGCATTAGCCGTTTGTAGCGTTGCCGGACCTGAGATTATCGTAGGGGCAGACACTACCGTAAAACCAGTGGCCCCACCAAATGTTTGGGTGAGGTCATCGGTTGCCTGCACTTCTGTCAACGTCGTGCTGACACCAAAGTTCTGAACTTGAACGGTGTAAACCACATCAAACTCAGTGGCACTGACCTGCACAGGGGTGGATGCACTTTTGGCCGTACCGATGCTACCTGGAACGATAAATATGGTGTAGAGACCAACACCGTGGTTACCCGGACCGCCGTTGGCGTCGTTTGTTGTGATGTAGCCATCGTTTCCAGCGGGGTTTAGGGCCGCAGGCACTGCAGCTGGACCATTGCCATAGGTAACCGTGAGGTTAGTTAAAGGACCGCCGACAGCTGAATAATCGGCGGTAATGGTTCCTTCAGAGCTTTGGTTTTGGGCCTCTACACCAGCCTGGGGAGGGTTTTGTGGGTTGGGTAACGGGTCGGTTGGGTTAACATCCACACCGCCAGTTGGTGAGTCGTTTATAGGTGTAAACTCGTCCCTGGTTGCTGCGCCAACTAAATTTGCATCCAGATCTCTAGGATTGTAAACACCAACAAATTCATTCCCGACGATATCTACAGTGTAGTCATCGGCATCGGCCAATCCTGGGGCCGTTCCACCATTGGCCTGATCAATGCCCAGGGGTATGCCGGCCACCCCAGCCAATGCCTCAGGTGACACTTGGAAAGGCGTTGAGGGAGCTGTGGCGGGGGTGATGCTGGCAGGGGGAACACTACCGCCAAGTTGAATCAGGTCTTGCCAGGTGTTGGCGTTATCCCGGTCAACGTCAATAACAACTAAACGCGCTTGCTCAATGGGGGCCCCAAAATCAATATCAAGGGTGACGGCCTCGGTCTCTAGGGCAGGATCGTGCTGAATTTCGAGAATGCTACCGCCTGTAAAGCCACCGGTCAGGGCATTGGAAGGACCTAGAACACTAAAGTTTCCAGTGTCACCTGTCCAACTTAAATTGACATTGACCGTGTTGCCAAAGGTATCGGTGACTTCGATGTCTTCGTTCAGGCTGTTGACTGCATAGTTACTCAGGTCAACTGGAAATATAGACACCGCTTCAGCTGGACGACCAGTCACTAAGCTCAGGGTGGCGGCAGTCAGTGCCGAGGCGGTGACAACAATCTTTTGCTTACACTGCTGTTTAAACCAGTCTGTAAAAGAGACAACAGAGGGCCGCTGAGAGGCGACAGAGCTAAATTGTTTTTTAATTGTCTGCTTGAGCAAGCGCTTCATCGCTTAATTCCTAGTAGAGGGTGACGGCATTGGGAAGAGATAATGAATGGTGTCTACGGCTCAATCTGGAGGTCGGTCTCAAGATTTTCGTAGATAATGTCGAGGCCGCGGGTATCGGTAAAGATAAACTCAGTCCGACGATCGCGGGCATAGTCAATGCGTCCACTTCCGCTAGAGACTCGTTGGGTTTCACCAAAGGAGCGAATTCGCATGCGCTCGGGGGCAATCCCCTGCTGGAGCAGATAGTTTCTAGCCGCCAGCGCTCGCCGCTCACCTAGGGCCTGGTTATAGGCATTGCTGGCACGGGGGTCGGTATGTCCCTGCAGCTCAACGGTAATAAAGGAATATTCCTGTAGGACCGCAATAATCTCATCCATAATGGCGGCGGATTCGGCTGTGATGTCGGACTTGTCAAGGGCAAAGTGAATATTGCGAGGAATGCGCAGGATGACTGGATCTGTTGGTAGCTCTGGCTCTGGCTCCGGCGGATCTTGGGCAATTTCGCAGCTGGGCATGGTGGGGCTAATGGGCCCCTCTGCTAAGGTGCCAACGGCGGTAATGGCTGACGGCTCGGATGTGCCGTAGGTGTCATCGGTTGCGATCGCACTCAGAAGCGTACCGTCCGGTGCATCCACACCGACGCTAAAACTACCGGTGTCATCAGCAGCGACCGTGGTGACGTACTGATTTAGCGCCCCGTAATATCCCTTACGATCCACCACGGTATAGATGTCGATGGCGGTTCCCGGATCGGCTACACCGCTGAGGGTGGCCTGACCACCACTTACGGGGAAGACATAGTCATCAAATTCGGGGGCATTGATGGCACCGTTGGCGGTGTCTCGACGACGCAGATAGGAGTTACGAGGCGGATTGGGACCATCGGTGCGCTGGAAGTCTTGAATGCCAGCATCATCGTTATACCCCAGGTCTACGCTAAGACCGTCGAGGGCAGCAAACTGATTGTCGCGAATAATGTTGCCAGCGTTATGGGGATAGGCTGCGATCGCCACCCCTGGGCCCGGCTGATGCTGAATCACGTTGCCCGTCACCTCGTGACCGCTACCCATCAGATAAACAGCGGCCCGTCTAAACCGGCGACCATTAAAGCGAATATCATTGCCATAGATTCGGGCAGAGCCTTCTGGCTTAAACATAAAGACGCCACTGCCATCGGTGCCGCACATCAGGTTGCCGTGGATCTGCGCGCCGTCGATGTTGCCATCCAAACGAATGCCATCGGGAATACCGGCCACACCGTTGGCCCGCATCGTATTTTCAGTCACATCCATCCCCATGGCCTGGGCCCCGGTGATAATGCCACTGCCCTCATGGAATTCAATCCGGTTACGCTGAATAACCGTATCTAGACCGTTAAAGACAAAGACCCCCAGGGCAGACAGCTGCTCTTCGGGCGGCATCTCCCCCGATGGCGACATGCCTAACCAGTTATCCTCAACCACCACACCAACGGGGGCGTCCGAATCTTCATCGGGCTGTAGGGTTTGCCAACCGGGGGCATCCGGCAAGCCCGCATCCACCGGGGGGGCCAGGTGAGTAATGAAAATATCAGCAGGCGGGGTGGTTTGGGTGGACCGATGTCTCGCTGAAAACCCATAGAGGCTTAGACCACGCACCGTCACATCGTCAGCCGTAATGGTGAGTCCCCGTGGCACCTCTGCCCCTGCCGCTGGCGTCAGGGTAACGATTGGGGTGGGCACCGGAGTCACCATGGTGTCGGTGCTAGAGAGGGGGCCATAACCAGGCTGGCTAGCGCCATCCACCAGGGTGCCTGCCGCCATAATGGGCGGTAGCAGCTCCACCAGGGCAATGGTGGTATCACCTGCCAAGCTGAAATTAATCGCTGGGCTAGTCGCTGGCGTCACCCGTGCCCGTTCTGCCGTGCTCAGTTCCGCCACCGGTAGGGTGCCGTTAATCACCTCAATGGCTTCCCGCAGGGTGAGGGCATCATCCGGTCGAACTGCCCCATCGGTGGCTGAATTAACAATGACTGAATAGGGCGTGGTCTCTTGGGCCTGGGCACTTGATGCTGCTAGCGGCAGGGTAACTGCAAGGGCAGCTGTTCCTACTAGTTTGACCAGTTTGGATACATGCATGGTTGATTTCATTACTCCTCACCCCCGTCAGTTGCCTGTGGGACATCTGTCTGCGACGCCTCTGTCTGCGACACGTCTGTCTGTGACACCTCTGTCTGTGACACCTCTGTCTGCGACGCCTCATCCGTTGCCTGGCGAACGCCACTCACCGGTACTCCTCCCGGCGGCGAACTATCCGCCTCAACCAGTGACTCTTCCTGCTGTTCGGGGGCTATTTCTTGGAGACCAAACTGATCCCAAAGTTCGTTGACCTTAAAGGTCACCCCGATATAAGGACCATCGTCTGACCGATAGCCACTGCCCCCCAGGGAACGATCGTTGACACTACCAAAGCTGTAACCCACTCCGAGGCGTAGCTCGGGCGTCATGTAGTAGCCGGCTTCTAGGGCAAACCCAACCTCGTCGTAGTTGGTTTCAGGCTGGGTAATGTAGCGGACTTCTCCGGTAATATCCCAACGGTAGGCAAATCGGTGTGTAGCCCTAAATTGCCCCAGGTGAATGGCATTGGTGGAGGTTACGCCCAGGGAATCTAGGTCGGCATTGGTGGCTCGTAGCGCATATTTGCCATAAAATTCCCATCGCCAGCTGGGGGCATAGATGCCTTCCATGGCCAGGGTGTGCTCCTGGATAGAGTCTGAGCCCGCACCCACCAGCAGAGAGTTGGGTGTACTGGATGGGTTAATGGCATATTCGTAGCTCAACAACCCATTGAACTTGTCGCTGTAGGGATTCCGGTAGGCCAATCCCAGGCGCGCACTGGTGGAGCTATTTAGACGATCCGTAATGGTCTGGTTGGCAAAATTGGCATGCTCAAACCGGGCCAGCGTAGTCAAAGCCGAGGAGAGCTTACCGGCGGCCGATGCGGTCACAACGGTGTTGTTGCCGTCCTCAGAGTCACGGTGCTCAAACCGGGCACTGGCTTGAAAAGCCGAGTTATCGGTGTATTCCAACCCCATGGTGTAGGTGGTGCCGCTGACCAACCCCAGGGATGCTGCCGACTGTCCCACGGCGTAGGGCTGGGCAAACCGGGTACCGCCGGTAATTGAGGAAAGACTGTCGCCAAACAGCCGCTGGAAGCCTAAATCTGCGTGTAGACCAGGGCCTAAGTTAATGCGATGGTTTAGCCCCAGGGCACCCTGACCAGTCATGCCGTTGTTGGCACCCAGCACTGAATAACGGCCCGTTAGCTGAGTGTTGTCGGTGAGGTCGTAGTTGACCAGCGCATCGACAGTGGTAAGCGCATCGGGGGTAATGTCATCATCATGGAAGAACCGCTGGGCAAACCTTAGGGTGACCTCCGGCAGTACATCCCAGTCCACACCCACCACCGTCTGACCGGGGTAGGCTTCGTCCTCATCTTCTAGGGCAATGTCTGTTTGAGCCCGGAGGGTGACGCGCTCAGCCAGGGGCCATGTTAGCCCGGCGGAAATTTGACTAGATTCAACATCATCACCAGTCACTCGGTCGTTGCGATCGCGATAGACCCAGTCCAAATTCCCGGTAAGGGCACCAAACTGCTGCTGTATGCCGGCTCGAACCGTAGTAATAGAGTTATTTACCGTCGCTCCGTCAGTGCGCACTAAGCCCGGATTGATCAGCTGATCCAAGGAAGTGGGAATCAGGTCCTCATTGCCCTGGTTGCGCTCGCGATCAACCTGCACCTGTAGCTGTGTATTTTCGCCCAGGTTATAGCCCAGCTGTCCACCCCAACGGGTCTGACCGGCTCTAAAGCTCGTGGTGGCCGTGTTTCGAAAACCACTGTCGGCTTCCCTAAAGTAGGCCGTTCCCGCCAGATCAGGGGTAATTTGCCCCCTGGCCTCTACCCGAACAGCGGTCCCTTCCTCATCCACCGTTGGGTTATCCAGGGAAGAGCGCGCTAGCTCGGCAATTAGCTCACCCCTATCCCCTAGCTGCACTAGGGCATCGACACCAATCAGGCTAAAGTCCTGGGCACCCTGGTCTTCAAAGATAGCTGAAGCACCCACCCAGCTGGGGGAGTCAAGGCTAGTATCAAAGTTGTACTGCAGCCGACCCCCAAATAGATCACCATCATCGTCATCACCATCTATCTGGTAGGTGGCTACGATACGACGCACTAAGGCCGGGCCAAAAGGGTTGGCGTCCACAGAAGACACCGGACTATTAAATAAAATGGCGCCACGGTCGTAGTCAATGGTGTAGTCCACGCCCCGCGTCAAACGCACTCGCTCAATTACGGTTCCGGGTCGATTGAGTTCTTCAACCTCAAAGAACAAATCCTCACTGCCCGCCAAAACAAGACGACGGGACAGGAAGTAATAACCGCTGGTGCCATCGGGCACGATGGTGTCACGCTGGAGAGCCCGTAAATTATTGGCGTACAGCGCCGTAAGCTGAAGGCCGTTGCCAAAGGTATAGTTGCCCTTAAAGCCATGGAGCTGACGATTTAGAGCGGAAAATTCCTGGGAGAACCGGGAAAATTCTGCCGTATCGTAATCCCCCCACATAAAGAAGTCAGGCTCGTATCCAACAATGTTGGAATCCCGCTCAAAGCGAACGTAAAAGCTATCAATCGAGGGTGTTAAGAAGTCGGTGGTGGAGCTGTCCCCATAGGTGGGATAGGTCTGCTCACAGCTTTGGACATCTCGGTAGAGGCGATTGTCATTACAGCGTTCATTCAGGGCACGATCGCTGTTAAAGGCCGCCGTCAGCAACCAGCTGCCAATGGTACCCGTGGCAAAAATACCTGCATCTAACTCAGCTTCATAATCACCGATATTATCCGGGTCTAAGAAGTCCGCATAGCGTCCCCAAAAATCAGTCGCTCCGGGGCCAAAACGGAAATCAACCACCCCCGTCACCAACGACGGGCGGTAGGCCGTGGTGAAATTAATTTGGGTGTAGCCATCGAGCTCGGCAGCGGGCTGCTGAGCCGTTTCCTCATCATTGACCAAACCCAAGGCTTCACGGGTGGGCACACTAGCCCGAATAGTGGCCCGTTGGGCATCTAGAGGTGACCGCAGCTCAACCTCAAACTCCCCCTGACGAGCCAGCACCTGGAAGCCGCTGCGGTCAATGTCATAGTCAGCACCGATAAAGGTACCGGCGGACGCTGTTAGGGTCACCACCACATCTTCCCGCACAGGCCGTCCTGACCCATCCAGAATGGAACCCTTTAGCCCCAGCGTGGACCGACCATCGGCAGGGGCAAACGAGTCCCCCGTTGGCACTATCTCAACGGTTAAATCATCCCCAAGCTCATCCTTAATCAGCGGTGGTAGGGAACTGGGGACCTCACGAATAATCGTGCCGTCAATAAATCCTTCAGCTTCCCCAGGATCCTCTTCCACAGGTAGCGTATTGGAGTCGAGCAAATCGCTAGGTAGGTCATCACTGGCCTGGGCCAATAGCTCCAGGGTTTCCACATCCAGCGAATTCACACCCAGCGGGTCAAACGTATTGATATCCGCTAATGGCAGAACATCAGGGCTGACAACATCAGCCGTCGAACCGGACTGGTCTTGAGCCGCGCGAGCCGGTTGCAGCAGTGCGAATACCCCAGTCAATGTGGTGAGCAACCCTAAACAAATCGAATTTGATAACAGACGCATCTTCATTATTAGTTCTGCCCCTCCCCGTAGGTCGGTGTTACTGCAAAGTTCATACGTGCCAGACCGCCTGGTTCTAGGCGCACCAGTCTAGATTGACTGTTGTTTTCTAGGCGATAGAGGTTGGGGGCCAAGGTATAACCGGGCAAACTGCTTAGGTCGATAACGCCCACCCGATTGCCCGACACCACGTTAGCCATGGAGAACAGACCGTCTGGGTCAGCAATAATGCGGTTACCGTCATCGAGGTAAACGACTGCATTGGGCACACCGGGCTCGCCACGCTGCTGTTCACCATCAAAGTTTTTGTCCACAAAGACGCGGCCAATGATAGTGCCGCAATCAGACAGGATGCCAGGCCGGATGGTTAGGCGAAACTCAGCCTGGGCCGTAGGGAAGCCGGGGGCCGATGCACTGGCTACGTTTACACCGGACCCCCTGACGGAATCAGGTGTCAGGGTAACGGCATAGAGAATCTGAACGGTGGAGCCAGGGGCTAGTGAGTCAAATTGAAAATTTAGCTGTCGTCCCGCAGGGGTAAAGGAGAGCAGCGTTGGTGGCGTCGGCGCGGTATTAACCGAGTCTTCGATATACTCCAGTCCCCGTGGCAGATTATCTGTAACGGTTAGGGGAGTGGCGGGAACGTCACTCAGGTTCTCCACCAGCAGCCGATAGATAACAACATCACCGGGTTCAGCGGCAGACTTATCTGCCGTCTTGGTCAGCCTAAGCAGCTGATTGGTATCGCCTGGAACTCCAATGGTCGTTGTGTTTCCTGGAGCAACCACCCTGGGACGATTGGGGTTGCTCGGATCATCAAAGGCTCCAGATGCGGTATTAGTCACCTGAACCTGTGCACTCACAGGCATCACAGGGGTATGGGCGTAAACCAGCAGCGTGCTCATCAGCACGCCCACCAGGAAAAAACTTACAGCTTTAAGCAGGTGCCGAACGGCACCTCTAGGACGGTTTTTCAAAACTCTCATGACCCCTCACAGGCACCAACAACAAGGCAAATAGCTATCACCATCGCCCTTTTCCACAAGCAATCAGACGCAACATTCCGTAACTGTTTGCAGCTAGTTCACCTGTGGTCAAAAACACAACCTGACTGAACTGCAAAAGTCGGTAATTACTCCAGACATCCCCTGACCGTAGGTCTGAGAAGAAACACTGATTGCGACCGTCAAACAACTGATAAATCAAAGAAGTTTGCCGTACTTATACGGTTATCTCTATCTCTGGTCAAGGATTATTACACTCTGGTTTGGAAGAGTGCAATACCTCACAGCACAAGGCAAAGTTTAGGAGCATATACTGATGCTTACTGAATCAGGAAAGTTTGATAAAAAATTGGAAATTTTCTCTAAATTTTGGCTATTTAGCTGAGTAAATCCATGGGGATCGCTACTGCCATGTCCTGATTTAAGGGAGTTTCACTCTCAATTGAAGTTCAGTTGAACTAACGTGAAGTTTCATTGAAGTTTACGTTTCGCAATGCTTGTCGTTACTCCGTAACAACTCTGTAACGGCATGCATGTCATCAACCGATTGTCTACAGCAAGGCAACAAAAAGAATCAGCACGTTCTGCCATGGAGAACGTGCTGTGCCGGGTATAGCCTTATCGGTATCTGGCAAATGTCGTCAGCTTAGGGCGGTTTTAAGCTGCTGGCAAAAGTTTTCTACTTCTAAAACACCGCCGGGTGCCAACCGTTTAACAAAGGCGCTACCGACAATCACACCATCGGCTCCCCAGGCTTTAAGCTGGGCCGCCTGTTCAGGAGACGAGACGCCAAAGCCTACGCCAATTGGCTTATCGGTAACAGTTCGTAGCTCCTGGAGTAAATCTTGCACACGACTTTCTATCTGGCGACGCATACCCGTTACGCCCGTTACGCTGACTAAATAGATAAAGCCCTGGCACTGCTTTGCGATCGCAACAATTCGCTCCTTGGGGGTGGTGGGTGCCACCAACAGCGTCACCTCAATGCCAATTTCCTGGGCTGGCCGCAGGAGTACCTCCATCTCTTCTAGGGGTAAATCAGGCACCACTAGCCCCCGGGCCCCCGCCTGATAAATATCCCGGAGAAACTGCTCAACCCCCCGATTAAGGATGGGGTTGTAGTAAGTAAACAGGACAATGGGTGCCGACAGCTCTGGTGATACCTCAGCCACCAGTTCTAAAACAGCGTCCAGGGTGACACCCCGTTCCAACGCCCGGGTGGCCGCCGCTTGAATCACTGGACCATCCGCCAGGGGGTCAGAATAGGGAACACCCAGCTCAATCAAACTCGCACCAGCTCGGTCCAATGCTCGCAGGGCGTCTGCCGTGGTGGCTAAATCAGGATCGCCCGCCGTAATAAATGGAATTAGCGCACAGTCGTTGTGATCACGCAAAGTCTGAAATTGAGCTGAGACCGACTTACCCATAGTTTCTGTGTGATATCTATGTAGGACCTACGTATCTGATATGTGGCGTACGACAAACAAGACAGTTAAGACGGCGACTGGGATTTTTTCTCCGCCTCCAGTTCCGCCTGTAGCTGAGCTATCTCTTCATCGGACATTTCGTCTAAACGTTTCTGGAGGACAGCATCCTCATAGTCTTTCAGCTGCTGGTTGTAGGTCATCTTTTGGGAAAACACTCGAGTCAGGTAGGTAAGCACCCAGCCCAACAGTCCGCCCGTAAAAATAACCTGGCTCCAGATGCCGGCCGAAATGCCATCTAATCCTGCCAGAGAGAGGGCTACATACACACCGCCCCCCACCACAAAGACACCCAGTCCGATGCCAATTACATCAATCCGACGCATGGTTAAATCTCACGACGCTGGGGTCTAAAGTTAAGAAAGGGCGATAGCAGCAGCATCCCCGGAAAAAATACAAACACCAAGGAATAAATCCAAAGACGCTCTAAGGATGACGCCACATTCCAACGCTGCTTTAAATAAAACAGCAATGCTGCAGGTATAACGACTAAATAGAGACCAGCCAAACCGGCATAAACCGCCAGCGTAATCAAAAGTGAGATATCGAGGTTATCCATAGCCCCTAGGCACACATTACTTCGCACAAGTCATCATAGCGTTCAGGGGGTTGCACAGAATACCAGTTGGTGTTGGAATTAAACAGGTGTTATCTGAATAGTGCATTAGGTCGGCTTAATTCTGTGGCCAGCCTGTGGCACGTCAGATTGATCACCAAACTAGGGGGGCGTGGCGGAATGGTAGACGCTGCGGACTTAGAAAACTGAGCCTTAGCGGAGAAATCTGTTAAGTGGAAGCTCTCAAACTCAGGGAAACCTAAGTCTCCGTTAACCAAGTTTTTGGTAGGAGATATGGCAATCCTGAGCCAAGCCGTCTAAAACCTATGGGGTTCCATAGCTTAGACGGAAGGTGCAGAGGCCCGACGGGAGCTACCCTAACGTCAAGTCGAGGGTAAAGGGAGGGTCCAATCCTCAAAGCCTGCTTAGCATGGCAACAGCGAAAGCTGTGGGAGGGTGAAAATCCGCTGACCTTAAACGGTCGTGAGGGTTCAAGTCCCTCCGCCCCCATCTTTAAAGGTTTTTTTAACCACGTTGTAAGGCTAAAATTTTATAATTTGTCTTTAAGTCTGTACGCTACGTAAGCAATAGCACGATGCCATTTGCAATCGTTGTCGTACATACGTCATCTAATATCGCTGAAAGGTATACTTTATAGGGGATTCACCCGTCCAATAGAACGTATAGTACGGGGCGATCAGTGGTGTTACGGAGGAGGCGCTAAGGGAAATATACTTTTCAAGATGGGTAGTTTCTTGTTACAAAGTGATTATCCGGACATATTTCTTTGCTTCGTCCAAAATATCTATCTATTTTGCCGTGACTGCTAATAGCAAGACCGGTCTTGTACACCAATAATCTGCATGGTTGTTGATAGAGTTTCTGATTCGTTCAATCCTAGACGTCGTCACCAGGACGTTCAGCAGGCACAGCAAACAATCTATGATTTTCTGCTAGACATCGTTAAGGATTGGTCTGCCGAAGACGTGCTTGAGGAATTCAAAGGTCTGTTTTTGCAGCACCATGAAACCGTAAGTGCAAACACGATTCCAGCACTTTACGCCATCTTATTTTCTAACAACGAAAGGGAATTTCACAACACCCTAAAGCGTTCCTGCTACATTCTGATTAATAACTGGGAGGTCGCCCGTGAGTATGGCGCTATCCGAGGATTAATTCAGCTGTTTGCGGACCCGACTATTCGTAAGCTGTCCATATCGCCCACCATCAAGCGATTGCGGCAATGGCTACAGAGCTTTGTGGATAGCGATGACTTTCAAGATCTAAAGCTCTTTGTCGCCAATCGTTTTAATAACGAAGATCCAAACTGGTCAAAACGGTACACGGCCTACTTGCTAGCCCCTCAATATATAGACACCAGCAATCCGCTAGAGCAGCGGGAGGCGGCTAGGGCCCTATCTCAGCGGCTGAGGGACAAATTTAAGTTTGATTTGGCCATGTATACGGCCCATTTTCAAAAGGTTCCGGCCCAGCATCGCCGGGATAACCCAACCATGTTGGGGGATAGCGCCTTACGGGTTATTCGGTCCCTGGTGGCCAAACGAGGCATGTTTAGCCACCGTAACCTGGCCCGGATTTTTCATGAGCAAACCCGAGGTCTGAGCTACGCCAGCTATAAAAATAGTCTGATTGAATATTTGCTGTTTTCCGCCATCAAAACTGATTTTGTGGTGACCCTGGAAAATAAGCTGAGGGAAAAACTGGACAAGCTATACGTCAAATTCAATCAGAATCCTTTGGATCCATCCCTGGCGTTACTGACCAGTAATCGTGTGATTGATTATTTGATGACGGAGGATGCTGAGACACCGTCGACGTTATTTAGCCTGCTACTGACCAATGGTCGACCACTGACGCTGGCCATTGTGCTGCTCAAGCTAATCCTGATTTCTCCCAACTCCCATCCCTATTTAGATGCGCGGATTGCTGATTTGATTCGTTATTACGAGCAATTTCCTCGGGAAGAGTGCCAGTGGATTATCAACTTTTTAGAGATATACGGTGTCACCCTGGCCATTTGCGGTAGCGATGTGCAGTACAACCTGGTGCAGGTGCAGCAAGATACGACTGAAAGTAATGCTGAAACTGCATCGTTGGACGAATACCGTATTTTTTCTCAAATGATGAAGGAACTCCACTGGGCACCGTTGAACCACTCATCAGTAGACGTGAAGGATACTAGGGCCTGAGCCGAACTTTACTGGACTTTAGAAAGAATCATCCAGCTCAGAACGCTGAGTTCTCCAATGGTGGGAATTGTAAGGCGCTGTATAGAGAGGCTGAGCGGCGGCAATGGCTGCCCATTGAATGCGTTTCCAGCTAATGCCGTGGTCACGGGCCAGTTGGGCACAGGTTTCATATTCGGGCTGAAGATTGAGGATGGGACCGTTGGGGGTGGCTAAACCGGCTTTCACCTGTACAGTCCCATAGTCTGTCTTGACGGACTGCCAGGTACGGTAAAGGGTCTGCCGCTGCTGGGTGGTTATGCGAACGCCCAAGGTGGTGGTTTCTGAAAACAGCAGCGATTGACAGGAATCGACATGGGCCGGGTCACAAATTACCGTCAGCAACATGCCCGGACGATTTTTTTTCATGCTGATGGCTTGGGTAAACACATCCAGGGCACCGGCTTTAAATAGGCCGTCATAAAGATAGCCAATAGCCTGGGGGGTCAAATCATCTATCTGCGTCTGTAGTTCCACTAGGGCCTGACGATGTCCTGGGACTGTCTGCGGAGACTCTGGGGGAATAGGGTCTGGGTGGTCTGAGTGCTGATGGGCTGAATGCGAGTGGTCTAAATGCGAGTGGTCTGAATGCGAGTGGTCTGGGTGCTGATGGCTGCGGCTATGGGCCGTGGCTAATGACTGGGGCGCTGTGCCA